>WNFY01007423.1_pt1 | contig 16176 bp, 18 predicted proteins | sample 5400091 | NCBI WGS metagenome assembly WNFY01 (sample SAMN13153364, study PRJNA577476) | soil metagenome | isolation source: 60 cm soil or saprolite under grassland replicate 1 | place: USA:California | collected 2016-06-15
GTAGAAGCAGTAAAAAAATTTTGCTTGCAACAAACATAACTATTATATTTTTATCTGTGGAGATCTTAGCAGAGCTTAGCATGAGCCTGTAAAATCAGCATTTTACGAGCCTTTAATTAGATTTGAAACACTATTCAGCGGGGCTTAATGCCAGAATTGTCGAACCTTGTTATCGAAGATTTGGAGAGAATTATAAACTTTATTGAGCACGGCGAATAAGAAAGTAGCAGAAGCGGACTGCGTCCGCCGAAGCCCACGCGAAATTGAAGAATGTATGTTAAAAAGGCGAAGCCCATCTACGCTAAAGCTTCGGTGGGCGAAGGCGAGTTGAGGATGCCAAGTTCGAACCAATTTATGGCTGACCTCAACAAAATTGCCGAATTTTTTTCCACTTTGCTTTAAGCACAGTGGGATGCAAATAAAAGAAAAAATAGGAGTAAATCTGCCTTTCTGTGACTTTTTGTCTTTAGACTATAAAAGTGGTGACACAAGTCTTGCGGTTTTTTCAATAAGCTTTTTATTCCATGAACGCATTTCCCATTTCCCTGCATCAATTTTTTCAGCGTTTTTTATGTCCTCGTAAAAGACACAGGTCAGTTCACCCGCTAATTCCTCGTTATACACAATTGCATTCACCTCAAAATTCAGATCAAAACTGCGGGCGTCCATGTTCGCAGTTCCTACAATAACCGTCTTTCTATCAGCAACCAGTGTTTTAGCATGCACAAAGCCCTTCCTGTACATATAAACCTCTACACCTGCATTCAGCAGGTCACCATAATAGGAACGGGCAGCAGCATTTACAATTGCCGAATCTGAGACCCCAGGCACCAATAGTTTTACGGAAACTCCCCCCAGTGAAGCCACTATCAGTGCATCAAGTATGCTTTCACCGGGAATGAAGTAAGGTGTAGAAATAAGAATTTCTTCAGTAGCCAGGTTAATAGCTTGCAACAGGGAAAATAAAACGGTTGGCGTATCAGAATCAGGACCGCTCCCGGCTATCTGTACGATTTTGTTACCTGTAACCGGTAAAGAAGAGGGTCGTGGAAAAAAGAGTTCATTGGGTTCCAGGTCATCTTTTGCACAAAAATTCCAGTCGCATAAAAAAAGATATTGAAGGTAAAGAACACCGGGCCCTTCAATGCGCAGATGTGTGTCCCGCCAAAATAATTTTTTCTCAGCATCAGGTTTATTCACATATCTATCGCTTACATTAATACCGCCTACAAAAGCGATGTGGCCATCCACCACAATTATTTTACGGTGGTTTCGGTAATTGACCCGGATACCCAGCGCCAGCAAGGTCATTTTGTAAAATGGAAAGACCTTCACACCGGCGGTTTTCAGGCGGCGAACCAGTTTCCGGCGAACAGACCGGCTGCCAAAATCATCATAAATAAAACGAACAGCTATACCTTCTTTTGCTTTTTGGACCAACACCTGCTCAATTGCTCTTGCAATTTCCCCGTCCTCATAAATATAATATTCGATATGAATATGGGTTTTTGCTGCCTCCAGTGCCCGCAATACCTCAGGAAATTTATTCTCTCCATTTATCAGGAGCTTTACGGCATTATTTGCAGTTAAGGCACTTTTAGTGTTTTTAGCCAGCATGTATGCCAGTTTTTTAGAACTCTGAACAGCAGTACCGGCATTTTCAAAATTGTGTTTGGAATATTGCAGTATCTCCTCATTTAATTTTTTTGCCAGCTCATCATCCCGGATTAATTTTTTACTATACATCTTACGTATCCGGTGATTAACACCGAAAGAGAAATAAAAAATGATTCCTGCAAAAGGAAGGAAGATCACAAGCAGCAGGTATGCTAATGCCTTTGTACTTGTACTGGTATCGTAAATAATCCGAAGGCAAACCAACACCAGCACAACTATATAAATTATCTCGTAAACAAGAAGCCAATTCATTTTTTTACAAGTTCATTTAATACAAAGATGAATAATTACCCCGTTGACCTCTTAACGAGTAAAAGCCCATCTCGTTTAGTTTTTTGGTAATTACTTCCGGAATGCAGGATTTAAAACTGTAATGATTCATTAAAATCCCTTTTATATTTTGGCAAAACACCAGTATCCCAAAGATTACCAGGTCTTCATCTTTACCGTAGGGATGCGAGAACCGGTGGCATTCGGAAATAGAAAAATTATTTTCGCTGATAAAATATTTTTCCTGTATCCATAACAAATCATCTCCAAATAAAACAAAATCCTCAACATATCCTTTTTTATGTAAGTCGATAATAGCACGATGGAAGCCGTGATAACTGCGCATAACTTGTTTTTTATGAAATAAATTTTTTCAAAATAGTTGAGGATCTTATTTTGCGTGTCTACAAAGGTCTTATCCAAAATCTTATCTGTCAATGTCAGTATTATCGGTTATGTGGCATTAATTATTTTATCTCCACTTTTCTTATCATTGACTTCAATAGTGTATATCGTAAACTCATGACACTTTCACTAAGAGTTATTTTTTGCAAGCGAATTCTCCTTACTGATCACTTTTATCTTCCTGTGAGTAATTACGGTTGATTTATTCAACTATGCATTATGTACTACCGGTGGAGAGCAACCGCAGGGAAAAGAGAAGTTTTTCTCAATGAACCCGTATTTTTTCCTGGGAACTCAGTTGCTGTCTTAATTTTTTTAAGTTTTGACCAGGTAAATAACTTTTTCAAAGACACATATACTTGCAGAAATAATAGCAATATCCTTTGTGTCGTGTTAAGATCAGAATAATACAAATCATTGAAGTAATTATAGTCACTTCAGTAGTGTATCAATTTAAGCCACCAAGGCACAAAGACACGAAGAATATACATAGAAAATCTTTAGACTAAACTTTGTGTCTTTGAGATTTTGTGGCTCAAAAATTCAAACTAAGACACTACTTTCACTTCAAATGTTCCCTGAGCATCCATGCCATTTTTTCATGTACCTCCATAATTCCTGTAATGAAATCACTGGTTCCGGCGTCATGAAATTCATCGGCAAAACGGTTAATGTTTTCCCGAAAGTGAATGATAATGCTTTCGTGGTCCACCAATAGCTCTTTCACAAAACCTTTGCCGTCATTTTTTTGGCTCGGTTGCTCGGTTAGATGGGTGAGTTGCAAAAACTCTTTCATAGTCGCCGGCGCATAATGTCCCAGTGAACGGATGCGCTCTGCTACATCATCCACAATCTTGTCCAGTTGCTTATATTGTTCTTCAAAGAACACATGTTTTTCATGAAAATCTGGTCCTTCTACATTCCAGTGAGCATTTCGTGTCTTAACAAAAAGTAAAAACTCGTCCGATAATAAACTGTTGAGCAAATGAGATTCTTCGGAAAGATTTTCAGAATTAATACCAATGTGGAGATCCATATTCTGCTATTTTTTACATTTCTTAAAATTGCCGGTAATAAATGATCTTTTCTACCAGCGGTGTAAAACTATTCAGACTGACAATGGACGGCAATGGATAAACAACTGCAAATGATATATATTTTACCTATAAGAATTAATCCTTCTTCAGATCCAGAGGTGAAGGCAAGCATCCTCTCTCATGCTGGCAAATACGCACAATAAAATGTCTTTGATGGAAATAAAATAACAACGGTCGAACGTTGCCATTTACTAGTGACAATTTCTATCGGTTTTCCTTTTATCATGTTAGCGGCAGTTAATTTGATTAGCAAAAGATTGCCTAAACTCCAAAGGGGGAAGGTTCGTTTTTGCCTTAAATAACTTGCTAAGGGATTGCAGATGTTCAAACCCCAGTTCATAAGCGATTTCACTAATCGATAAATTGGTTGTCGATAGTTTTTCTTTTGCATTTTCAATTAACTTCTCATGACCTTTCACCATGTGCGATTCTTGCCCCATCTAAACCGCGTTTTATCCTCTCCAGTATAATCGGGATCGAGGTAGATATGCAAACTGCATATATGGTTGTCCCGAAATTTGAACACATTGCAAAAGCGTCCGCCGGGCGTTTTGCCTCCCTCCCATATTTTACCGGACATTTTACCATGCGAAGTTCCTTCAACAACAACATAGTCACCTGAAGGAATAAAAATGAAGTTGTCATAATCGTGACGGATGAATTCCAGTTCGTCCTGGAAACCTTTCACCATTTCGAAAAACGATTCCCGCCCAAATCCAAATCCAAACTTGGGAAAATAAATTTCAGCGTCTTCATGAAACAAATCAAGAACGTCTGGACGTCCCTGGTCCGCCCTAATGAAATATTCACGGGCAATTGATATTTTATCCTGATCGTTCGAACTCATTTTAATTTTTTTTTACTTAGCCGATTCGGTACTGACCGCCGTCGACGACAATGGCCTGCCCCGTAATAAAGGCAGCATCATCGCTTGTTAAAAAAAGAATTGCACCAGTAATGTCTTCTGGTTCTGCAAGTCGCTTGATCGCTTGTTGTTCCCATGTGGCACGTTTCATTTCATCTGGTTGGGATGCAGTTGCTAAAGTATTAGTGAGGCCGGGTAAAACAGAGTTAGCAGTAATACCATGATTTGCTACATCATTAGCAAGACCTCTCATGAATCCAATAATTCCCATTTTTGAAGTAATATAGTGACTCATGCCGGGAATAGCCAGCCCAACCATGTTCGATGATATTCCAACAATCCGTCCCCACTTTCTCTTTCTCATCGTTGGTAAGAAATATTTTACACTCAGAAACTGTGAATCTAAATTCGTTGCCATTGTCTTTCGCCATGTCGGAAGATCCAATTCATCGATAGTTCGATTTGGAAAATATCCTGCATTATTCACAACGATATCTACTCCACCCAATTCCTGGCTTTTAAGGAATACCGAATGCCAATCTTCTTCCTTTGTCACGTCAAGCTGAAATCCATGTGCAGTGGAACCAACCTTGTCTACGGTTTCCTGTGGCACTTTGAGGTCCGTTGCAATAACGTGTGCTCCCCTCTCAGCCAATGCCAGGGCTATTGCCTGGCCGATGCCTTGGGCGGCACCTGTCACCAGTGCGATGTGCCCCTCATGTGTTCTGAATGTAGTTTTCATTTTTATTGCATTCGTAGATTGGTAAATTGATTTGAGCCAAAAATTAGTTGCATTTAGGATTACAGTTGAATCAGGTTCAGCGAGGCGACTGAACCTTGGCCTGTTGAAGTTTGCTGCCATTGGCCAGGTCGCCCAGGTCAATTACTGCAAATCCAAGTGCCTTGATAATTTCACTCACTTCTAATTTTGAAGAAATATCGTCACCGGAAATAAACAGCACTCTTCTTCCACCAGCCTGTTTTGGATCTTCAGCCAGGATCTTAAAAGAAAGGGTGTTAAATGCTTTCACGATCCTTGCTCCGGGAAGAAGTTCAGCGACTACCTGCGAAGAAGATTTCCCCTTAAGATCTGCTACCTGAAAGTCGGGTGCATATGTAATAAAGTGATTGGTAGCATCGATAACAATTTTGTTTGTCCAGTCAGCCACTCCTGTCAGTGACGAAACCTGTAACCATGGCAGGGATAAAAGTACGATATCTGCTTTGGCAGCGTCTTCCACTGATCCCGCCTTTGCACCAACGCCTAATGATTTTACGATTCCTTTCAAAGAGTCAGGCCCATGGCTGTTACTTATTACAACAGGAAAGCCCGCTTTAAGTAAATGTTGCGCTACGGTTTGTCCAATCCTCTAACAAAAAATCGGGTTGATATACGCCAATTGAAATTTTTTCATGTTACTTTTTGATAGCTTCATTTCGTTTTCATATAATTTAATTGACAAATTTTTTTATTGCCTTAGTAGATTGGTATATTGATTTGAACCGTGGGAAATAGTTCAAGAGCATTACCTCCTAACACCTGCCTTTTTTCTTCTCCCGAGAGTTCTGTACTGTCAGTCACATTGATCTTGCTTCGAACTGCGATATCCTTGCGCAGGTACGGAAAGTCTGTTCCAAACAACACTCTATTCACACCAGCGATCTGGCGGAGTGTATGTAGTACCGGGTCTGACCAGGCTAACGCTGTATCCCAAAAAAGCTTTCGAAATGTTTCGGCGGCTGTGCCTCTATTTGAACTGTCTCCCATTATATTCATCTCATCCACTATTGCAAATCTTCCCGCCAGGTAGGGGACTGTTCCCATCCAGTTTTAGCACATCGAGAGCATACTTCATCTCGTCAATAGCATCATTTATGTTTGACATGGATACACTTGCAAATGCACCGAAACGCTTGGGATGTTTGGAAATAAGCGAAGCGGCAAGTTCGTTACACTTCCTTGCAAGTTCGCGTGCCGCATGCTTATCCGGCAATTGTATACCTGGTGTACTTATCGAAAGTATAGCAACATCGATCCCGGCTTCGTCCATAAATGCAAGCGAACCTTTAGGCGTCCAGCTCTGCGGTTTAAGTCCGCCAACAGGACTTTCTTTTTCATTAGTCGCCTCAAAGAAAAAATCAGGCAACATGTGATGGTGTGTATCAATGGTTAAAGGCATGATTGTTAGATTAAAGGCGTGTACAAAATAGCCCGATAGCTATTTTGTACACACCAGTTTTATTCATTAAAAAGGATACTGCCTTTGAGTGCTTCGCGAGTTGATCCATATCAGATCGGTAAAATCCTCCAGGCTGTGCGGGCCCGTGCGTCCCCAACCACTGTCTTTCACACCACCCATGGGTTTCAACAATCACTACCGGACCGAATGTTTCCTCATTCGATACAATAGCATCGTAAGGAACATCAGTCAGAATAGTTGGGTGGTAGATTGGCCCTTCAAAACTGCCACCTGCCGCTATCTTTGCGCCCTTGCTGACAGCATCTTTCACGCGCTGGTCTACCATTTGGATGGCAGCTTCGGTGATTAGCGGACCGATGATGGTTTTATGATCTTCCGGATCACCAAATGGCAGAGAATTGGTCCTGGCAATAAATTTCTCCAGGAATTGATTGTAAATCTTTCGTTGTATAATGATCTTTCTCGTATTCATGCAAATCTGACCCTGGTGAAAGAAAGACCCAAAAGTAGCGGCCCGGACAGCATCATCAACGTCTACATCATCCAATATGATCATCGGATTATAACCACCCAATTCCAGTACTGTTCTTTTTAAAGTTTTACCGGCACGCTCAGCAAGGTACCTGGCCGTCTTTACTCCGCCGATCAGGTTTATTAACCGTACGTTTGGATTCTCAAATATCTCGTCGGACATGTTTCCCGCGTCACCAGGTGCATGCGTTACCACGTTTATCACACCCGGCGGAAAGCCTGCTTCGTCGGCAATTTCGGCGATCATAAGACCCGCTGAAATTGGGGCAAATTCAGATGGTTTGACAACAACAGTGTTGCCGGCGACTATAGGCGATATTGCAGTACGCCAGGAAAGTATATTGGCCCCATTCCACGGGGTAAAGCTTGCTACTACACCAAGCGGCCTGCGGACTCCCATTGAGAATGACCCCGGCACATTTGTTTGCAAAACTTCCCCTTTAATATGATATGCCCATCCTGCACCTACCTCAAGAGTTTCGGCAAGCAAGTCCTGCTGGAATGTAGCAAATGAAATAGTACTTCCGGTTTCTTTCGCCAGGATTTCGGCAATTTCAGATCGCCTTCTTTTTATTATGGCTGCTGCCTTAAATAACAGTTCGGCTCTTTGTGCCGGCGTGGTAGCGGCCCAGGCAGGAAATGCTTCCGCTGCTGCCGTAAGCGCAATGTTCATGTCTTTTCTGCTGGCTGCTGCAACCTTTGCAAAGATCTTCCACTGTAAGGTTCCATGTCATCGAATGTGCGACCGTTTTCGGCATCCCGCCAAACACCACCCGCGTAATACTGATACGTTTTCATTTTGACGATAATTTTTTTCGTTGTTAATTACAATTGCATAGAGGCCTTTATTTGATCCGCTATTTTTTCCGCTGCCATGATCACAGTGGGGTTAGGCGCTGCCGACACGGCATCCGGAAATATAGAAGCGTCAACCACTCTCAGTCCTTTTACCTTATGCACGTTTCCCTGAAAATCCACTACAGCGTTCTTACTCCCCGCAGGACCCATCGGTGCTGTAGCAAATGGGTGGGCGTAGGTCTCCAATGTACTTTTCACAGAAGCCATAACCTGCTCATCCGTTTCAGCCTCCCAGGGATTAAGCTCTTTAACTATCATCATTTTAAGCTTTTCAGATTTTGCGATTTGCCTTGATAGTTTTACACCCTCCAGCAACCGCTTACGGTCCTCTTCCACTGCGAGAAAATTCAAGTCGATGACAGGCGAAGCATTCGGGTCTTTTGATGCTAACTTAACTGTTCCCCTCGATTGCGGATTGGTCAATGCAATGGCAAGAACGAATCCAACCTTGGTAGGACTTTGGTCCGGGGGTAGTAAGTGTGTTGCCGTAATGTGAAGATCCAGTTCACCAGCTTTAGCATAGGAAGACTTGGTCCAGACTTTAGCCGCAATAACGGGGGTTTCACGGCCGATCGAATTCGGATTGGCCGCATAAGCATTATAATAGAATGGATGTTCTACTAAATTTTCACCTACTGGCAGTTCGGCTACAAGTGGAATTTCCAATTCTGCCAATTGCTTTTGAGGACCTATTCCGGAGCGCAATAGTATTTGAGCGCTACCATAGGTGCCAGCAGAAAGGATAATTTCATCGGCTTTGAACTGCCTTCCGTCCGAGAGCTGAACACCATACGCAGTAGTGCTGTTAAAAAGGACCTTATCAATAAGAGCACCGCCAATGATGGTCAGGTTCTCGCGTTTTCTCACCGTATCATTCAGGTAGGTCATTCCTGTGTTCATTCGTTTACCATTCACGACGTTCATGGGATAAGGTCCAACGCCATGCTGATCCCCGGCATTAAAATCTGCAATCTCCCTGAATCCGTTTTCAACCGCAGCGTTGATGAATGCCAGTTGCATAGAGGTGACATCAGTTTTGGTTAGCTGAGTAATCGGAAAGGGCCCGGAATACCCATGCCACTGACTATCGGGTATGTTAGAAGTCTCCATTTTCTTATAATAAGGCAATACATCTTTCCAGCTCCAACCTTTCAGCCCTGCAGCTGTCCACCTGCTGAAGTCGCCCGGAAGCGCACGGACTGCGGCGGCACCATTGATGGCCGAACTTCCACCGAGCACTTTTCCATGAATGACGTGAATGGGATGGCCAATATAACCGGGTACTGAATTATAACCCCAGTCAAATTGATTATCATTATTTGCAGCGACTATATTACCATTTGAAATTATCTCCGGATAATTGCCTGGTTCAAAAACCCGCCCGGCCTCTAACAGCAAAACTTTTACACCTGGCCTTTCAGTTAGCCGGTTCGCGAGAACCGCACCTGCCGAACCTCCGCCAACAATGATAAAATCATAATCATGCCCGGCTTCTCTTTTTTGATTGTTCATATTGATAGATTTATTTGTGATTCGGATTGTTGGGTCAATTGGATTTCACATTTGATAGTTATTTCATCACCAACCATTACACCGCCTGTTTCTAACACCGCATTCCAGGTTTCATAATAATTTATCATTTCAGTCAATGTAGGTGTAAAATTATTTTTCTTATCATGGGAAGGCAATGGATAAACAACCGCAAATGATATATCTTTTACCTGCAAGACTTGATCTTTTTTTCAAACGAAATGTGCAGGCAACAAACATCCTGATGCTGGCAAATACGCAGGGTAAAATGTCTTGGCTGGAAATAAAATAACAACCAACCATGAGGGTTTCTTTCACCGGGTGATAATAGTGACTATTGCGAATAATCTTACGGAATTATTATTCATAAAATTTGATTGCGGTTCTTAAGATCATCGCGGATTTTATCAATAGAATTCAAAGGCATCACCTGCGCCTCGCAAGGCAGAAGCGTTGTGCCTATCAATACAATTAGGACCAAAACCCTGGTCATAATGACGAGACGAGTTTAACTTCTTATTTAAAATGTTCTTTTTCGCAGGGGTTAGGAATAGATAGATTGTACAACAGAATCCTTCGCGGAGACTCTCCTGGAAGTTTCTGACGAACTTGATTCGGGTATTAATTTGTTGATTCAGTTTGTAAGGTCTTTCGCCTTCATAAAAAGTAACCACCGTATCGCCGCCAATTCCAGGGATTGTGTATCTCTCCGCCCAGTATGAGAATTCCTTTACAGGTGCCAGCTAACGTTAGCGCACACATGCTCCAGGGGCTTCCCGAGACTTGGTTTCGGAAGGGCAATCCAGCGAGCGTTTAATGACAATGGAGTACGTTCTGGTGAATACGGATGCAATTGATGCAATAATGTCTCGAAGTGTTTGAGTCACTCGTCAAGGGACACTAAAATTCAAATTGCGCCGTGAAGGCAGTAAATAAAATGTTTTTTCCTGGTCCCACATCCTTTAAATAGGGGCCAGCTTTAAACCAGGTGAATTCTCCCTGTAAGCTGAAAAATTGACTGGGATTGTAAATAAGATAAGTTGCCAGTTGATTACCTATGAATTTCTGTCCGCTCGTTTTGCCGCTGTAGATTAATAATGCAGCTGGGCCGTATATGCCATCGTTTTTACTGAATCTCCAGAAGGCGTCATAGTCCACTTCATATACGAATGATTTGGTTAGGTTAACCATAAACGAAGGGTGTATGTCGATGAGATTGGCAGGACCGACAAGGGAGGCAAGCCCAAAATAAGCGCCTCTTGGAAACAAGGGGTTAAAGGTGTTTAATTTTCCATCCTCGTAATTTTTGTCTCCACTGATTAATTCCGCCTTAAAATTAATTTGAGCGTTGTGCTTTAAGGATTGTATGGTGTAAGTCGTATTTGACGAGATGGTCCAGGCTGAAATCTGTTTCACGCCGAATTTACCCCATTGGTACAACGCTTCGAAATCATATTGCCAAGGCACTGAACTATTCCAAATTCTCGTGCCCACTGAATGACGGCGTTCTTTTGCAATGCCATCATCAAAAACGCTTTCTGATTTCCACAATCCTAAATAATAAAGATCCACATTATGAAAAACAGGAACCTCATTGACAACTGCATATCCTCCCCAGAATTTGCTGTATTTATTAAATTTATCGTCAAATATTCCCTGCTTTGGGCGGACAGGATGCGAGAAGAATGCATCAACTTTAAAACGGGATCCCTGGTAGATCAATTTAACGGCATCGAAAGCCAGCCTGTTGTTAGCTCCTTCCTTAACTGATACCAGCCTCTGTGCTCCATACAAGAATTCCTGGCGGCCAGTTCTCAAAACCAATTGCTCTTGCTTACTGAACGGTAAGGCTATATCAAAAAACGCCTGGTGGAGATCCAACTGGTTTTCATCAATGGGTGGAGGAGAATATTCTTTGCCGTTTGCTAAACTGCTCTGCAATTCAACATAACTTCTGAAATATTTTCCCGCGTGGAAGTCGGCATGCGCCAGCAGTCTTGAAAAAACATATCCGTCCTTATCCTTAGGAGCAGCTCCCCAATCTTCATTACTAAAATAGAAGTACTGTTGTCGCACGTCCCCTCCAAAACTAAGAAAAGCATCTCCATTTTTATTCAATGGGCTATATTTCGTTTGGGAATAATAATTCTTGAGTGTGTCATTTTTCATACCTGAATAATCTTCATCATATCGCAATGGTTCAAAAGGTGGTAGCTTCTGCGCTATTGAGCATATGAAGTAAAAAAATGACAATAGGAATAAAAATGTTTTTTTCATCTTTCGTCTAAAATTTCCTGGCCTGCTACCGTGGTCAAAATGATCAATAATGTTTTCATGCCGACAATTTTTTATAGAGATAATTGTCAATAGAATATTTTCCAGCTCCCAGTACTGCTATCAGTAAGAAAACCAAGCTATACATGAAAGGAGTATCCCTCTCCAGCAACGTGCCATGCCCATGGATCACAAAGTAACCTGTGAGTGTAACGGCAAGTGTTGGTAAGGTGGCAAGTCTGGTACAAAATCCTGCCATGACCATCAAGGGAAAAAATAAATTGGCGGCAATTGCAAAACCGTTATAAAATGTTTCTGGCAGGTGTAATGGATTGGGAATATGTTCCGCTTCCTGCACTCCAACTCCAACTTTCTTAAGTCCATGCACAACGATCAGTTCAATTGAAGCAAGCACCCGGAAGCAAAACATTCCCCAATTGAATAATTTCAATGAAGGATAAACACTAAGTGATCGGATAAATAAATTCTTCATGTTCATTTATTCATTTATTTTGAAAACCACCATAGTATTTCACAGGACTCCAGGATGGTATTACATCAGGCAGAACTGGAGATAATTTTTCGTAACCACCTTCTGCATAAACCACCTTTCCATTTACGATTGTCATTAATGCATGGATATTTCGCATTTGTTCCACAGGTATTGAAAAATAGTCATGGTTCAGTATTACCAGGTCGGCATATTGCCCAGGCTCGATTTTCCCTTTCACTTTTTCTTCACCGCTAAACCATGCGCTGCCACTCGTATACAACTGCAGAGCCTCAAATCTTGATAAGGTATCTTTAGCCGGCCAAAATTGGTAGCCACCTATTGTTTTACCTGTAACAGCCCAGCACAAACTCATCCACGGATTGAAAGTAGACACCCTTGTTGCATCAGTGCCAAGGCCCACGGGAATCTGCTTTTCGAGCATTTTCCGAATTGGTGGAATTTGACCAGTGGGTTCTCCATACATGTTTTTGTACAATTCGCCCTGGTAGAACATTCTGCATTGCACAGCAATTCCGCCGCCCAGGCTTTTCACACGATCTAATTGTGTGTCGGTAATAGTTTCCGCGTGATCGAAGAACCAGCGCAAGCCATTAAATGGAATTTCCTTATTTACTTTTTCAAAAACATTCAACATGCGGTCAATGGATTCGCCATAGGTAGCATGTATTCTAAATGGCCAGCGATTTTTTACTAACAATGCAATGATTGGTTCGAGGTCTCCCTCCATTTTATCTGATAACACAATTCGTGGTTCCAAAAAGTTTTCAAAATCGGCAGCACTAATTACAAGACTCTCACCTGCGCCTTCTGCCAAATAACCGTTTACCAGGAACATATTATCGTTATTATTGAGCTTGGTGCTGCTCAACCATTCCTGGTAATCCTGTAATTCTCTTCCAGAAACCTGCGCGTATAAATAATAGGCAGTACGAAGAGTAAGCTTTCCTTCTTTTGCCAACTCAAGCGCCACACTATAGTCGTCGGGATAGTTTTGCGATCCGCCTCCGGCATCTATTACGCTGGTTAAGCCTAACCTATTTAGCTCACGGTAGTATTGCTGAGTGGAATTGATTCTTTCTTCATGACTTAGTTTGGTAGTGAGCCCAAGGGTCATGTAGATAGCCGTTGCTTTTGTTTTGGCATACAGCATGCCGGTTGGGTTGCCGTTTTCATCCAATTCTACGAGGCTTCCATCGTATTTTGTATCCTTATTATAGCCCAACACCTCAATTCCTTTTTTATTCAGGAATGCCTTACCATAGAGGTAGGTGATGAATACTGGCTTGTCTGGAACCGCAGCGTTTATCTCTTCAAGAGTGGGCAGTCTTTTTTCTTCAAACTGGAATTCATTCCAACCGCCCACCACTTTTATCCAAACGCCGGCCGGAGTTCTTGCAGCTTGTTGTTTCAACAATTCCATTGCCCTTTTGAGTGAAGTGACGCCATCCCATCTTAGCTCGCTATTATAATTCAAACCTTCACGTATTGCATGATGGTGACTGTCGTTTAAACCAGGAATGACAGCCTTACCTTTTGCATCAATTACTTTCGTCACGGCATTTTTATATGCTGACAATATTTGTGATGAACTCCCAACCGCCAGAATGATACCATCCTTAACAGCCACTGCCTGTTTGAATTCCCCAGGCTTGGTCATGGTAGCAACCTTGCCATTATAAATGATTAGATCTGCATTGTTCTGGGACGATGCGGTCAGCACAATTGCGACAGCTACTACCAGGAAAATAAAATGTTTCATCTTCTTTTTTTTAATGTTTAATCATTTCGCCAGCATACTGTGATCCAATGCCATATGCACCTCCATATTTTCTAACCAGGCTAATGGTGGCGTCATATGTTGATTGCCTGGACCAGTCTCTCTGGAGTTCCAGTAAGTACTGCAATGATGTCATTGGTTTTGCACCGGCCGTGCATATGCGCTGAATCGCCATATTGTGTGCTTCGGAACTAACGTCACCACAAGCATCTGTAATAACATAAACCTCATATCCATCCGCAAGTGCAGATAAAGCGGGACCAACTATACATACACTGGTCCACAAACCAGCAAATACAATTTTCTTTTTTCCTTTGCCAGTAACAGCTTTGAAATAATTAGCATCTTCCCATGAATTCATTGAAGTCCTGTCGATATAGCCTGATGTAGCCTTGGGATAAAATAATTCCACTTCTGGAATCACAGGACCGGAAAAACTTTTTTCAGAAACTGTTGTAACTACTGTAGGAACATTGAAGATTTTTGACGCTCCAGCTATGAGAGCTACGTTGTTTCTCAATTCGATTATATCAATGCTCTTTACAGGAAATACCATTTGTCCTTCATGGTCAATTAGGGTGAGGACATGGTTTGAAGGATTGAGTAACTCTACAGATGGTTTTTGCGCGTTTGCCTTTCCGAAAGTGAGTATTAAGATTGTAATACTCATGCAGGCGATAGAGATTTTTTTCATTTTTTTATTTTTAATAATTATTAACTAATGGTGGAGGATTTGCATTTCATCTTCCACAATCAAACAAAATTACCTGCAGCCAGAGCCGGAGTCAATGAACAGATCATGGAAGACAATGTATATTCTACATAAAAAAGAAAAATCATTTTTAAACTTTCCCCGGTATGTAGTTAATTAAGTGAACATAGTTATCTGCACACTCAATTCCATTTTATGTTTTTTGCAAGGGGAAATCGTAATTGAATTTCAGAGAGAAAAAAAGAGACTGAATTCAATCTTTGAAGCTGGTGTTAAGGAATGGCTTTCAAAACGCCGGCAACGTGAATTCCGGGAATCCACATGCTTCTTTATTGTTATTACGTGCCCGCTCCGTTCGCTCTGTGTAGAATAGCAGGCATTTACCTTTAAAAACAGTGAATCCATACAATCACTATGGATGTATGGATTCAATCATTGACAGTACCCGGCGAATTATTTCTTATCAGCCGGCTTACCGGTCTATTTCCCAAAGCCTTTGTAGGGAGGATAGTTTTGTACCATATAGTTGGCATAATCCACTCCGGTTCCGATGCCGGTGTATTTAATCCTCCACTCGTGCATATGAGCTCCAATATCAGAGTCCCTGTTATCTTCTCTCCCATAATCACGGATAACTTCGAACGTGTAGCTCACCGTACTGTGAGGCACGGCACCTGCCTGTATCATGCGCTGAATAGCTCTTTCATGAGCTTCCTTAGTGATGGCCGCGGAAGCATCGGCGATAAAGTACACTTCATAACCTGCTTTCAGTGCAGATATTACCGGGTACGCCAGGCATACGTCTGTCCAGAGACCCGCAAATACAAGTTTCTTATTGGCAGTTGCAATCACCGCTTCGCGGGCCTTGTCATCTTCCCAAAGGTTCAAGCTGGTGCGGTCATACAATGGTTCATCAGGATAAAATTGACGAAGTTCCATCAGTATGGGACCAGCAAACGTCTTTTCGCCAATGGTGCTCAGAACAACCGGTATTTCATACATTTTTGAAAAATATCCCAAGGAGGCCAGGTTGTTTCGCAATTCCAGCCTGGACGTTGACTCGGTTGGAAAAGTCATCTGGCCTTCATGGTCAATCAATATCAACGTATGATTCATGGGATTCAATAGCTCCGGGCTTTTAAAGTCCAGGTGGCCGAATCGCTTGCGGTAATTGGTGTTTGGAATGCTATTGTTTTCGTTTGGCATGCTATTCGTTTTTTAAATTATTAAGTAATGATGGAAGATTTGTTTTCATCTTCCACAATCAAACAAAATTACCTGCAGCCAGAGCCGGAGTCAATGAACAGATCACGGAAAACAATGTATATTCTACATAAAAAAGAAAAATCACTTTTACACTTTCCCCGGTATGTAGTTAGTTAAGTGAACATGGTTATGCGCACACTCAATTCCATTTTATGTTTTTTACAAGGGGAAATCGTAATTGAATTTCAGAGAGAAAAAA
>WNFY01011951.1_pt1 | contig 16176 bp, 9 predicted proteins | sample 5400091 | NCBI WGS metagenome assembly WNFY01 (sample SAMN13153364, study PRJNA577476) | soil metagenome | isolation source: 60 cm soil or saprolite under grassland replicate 1 | place: USA:California | collected 2016-06-15
GGGTGCCCTCGAAGCCGTGATTTTACCTCACGTTAACGATCGCCAGGCCTATAGAATCAAAAAGGAGACCGTGGACAAGATTCTCAAAGCTGCATTACAATAGTGGTTATTCTTATTATGTGGATAGTGAGGAGGACAAGGTGACTGCAAGGAAGCAGTGCATTACAAGGATGAAATGCCCCTACAAAGATGACGAGTATTCCCAGCCAGGTTGAAGCAACCAGAGCCGAACAGATTATGGTTGCTTCAACCTGGCTGGGAGATGTGTGTCATTGTGGGGGCGCTTTGACTCTTACACACCGGACCCTATGCCCTGGTCCCCTTCATATTGTAAATCAAGTTTTCTGCTAGGAGAACCCGAATCGTTTCAGTGCATCAGTCATCGCTCATGCATGACTAAGGGTTATCCTGATCCGTGTTGGGGTTATTGTAGGTGCCCTGGTCAGCATCGTTCTCACGAATGGTGGCGTTACCATCACGGTCAAGACGTGCCTCTTCGCGCCGTACTGTGTCGGAAACACGCCGCTGATCCTGTACCGTACGCTTGCCAAGCGCAACCTCACCCGTCTCTACCGTCTGCTTACCTGTATTAACCTGCTCCTCGCGTACGGGCACGCGCATTGTCTCATCCTGACCAACAGGGACATCGGTCGGACGATCCTCACCATACGACTGGCGATTAACCACGACTTCCTCGCGATTGACCGGAACATCGATGTTCTGCTGCTCTTCAACCACATCCTTACGCAGGTAAGCCTCGCCACTCTGTACAGGTTGTTTATCTACATTGAGCCGCTCCTCACGGAACTTCATGCGACGCCCCTCATCGTCGGTATCCGCATAGTTGCCAGCGCGCGTATTGTCATACGTCGTTCCAGCCATATCGGTTCCCTGTCCATAATTAGAAGCTGTCGTCTGAGTATAATCAGGAGCCTGCGTCTGAGGATAGCCCTGATCGGTTGCCTGGTTATAATCAGGAGCCTGTGTCTGAGGATAGTCACCAGGTTGTGCGTAAGTGCCAGTACGTCCGGCACGACGGCTGCTGTAATTATATGCACCAGCGCTATTCATAATATTCTGTACATCTTGCCAATGATCGCCAGGATTTACAGCTACAATAAAGTGTCCTGCCTGATGCTCGTTGCGATAGTAATTGGCCTCGTCCTGTGACAGTCCCATATTGGCCAGATCGTTCGCCAGGTTATCCCCGGATGCATCTGGGTCCTCTCCTGTGAACAGGCTCTTGATGCCAGCAAGAAAGCCCCCGCCAGTACCAGTGCCACTACCAGAATAGCGGATCTGCTCATCAGGGATACCTGCGTTATGTAGCTGTTCGATCACGGTTTCAGCCTGCCCACGCTCATCAAAGACACCTACAAGAGTCGAATTTCTCATCGTCATGCTGTCTATCTCTCCTTTACTTTCTACAAAGAGGTAATCCTACGAATCAGTAGACGAAAACGATACACAACAAATCGAATTGTCCCGCTATTTTTTTGTATCTTAAGAGCATAAGAAACATGATACCTGTTCAGGTCTCTTCGCCGCCGCAGGCCCTTCGCAAGCCAGAAGAGAGCACCTGAACAGGTACAATGTTTCTTCGTCTTTTCTATATTGCTACAGTATATCTCTGCTACCCTGGTTACTATCAATACCGGCGCTATCAAGCTCAAAAAACGAAAATAGTTTCATACTCAGTGGTGAAATAAGTTGAATGTAGCGAAATATTAAAAATAGAATAACTGCAGATTAGGATCTCCTTATAAGTATTCACTTGCGATCCTGTCAAGCACCCAGGGGGGGAAGAGGTCATGTCGCTCAGGAATGTTCCAGCGCCTGTGGATTGACGATATTGACCGGATTTCCCTCAGCAAACGCGATCAACTGGTCAAAAGCCGTCCCGAAATAGAGTTCGTAGCTATCCTTCTCGACATAGCCCAGGTGCGGAGTACATACGACCCTATCCATATGTAGCAAAGGGGAATCAGTCAGCGGCTCAACCTCGTAAACATCGAGCGCAGCGTACCCCGGGCGACCAGCACGTAATGCCTCCTCCAGTGCGCCATGTTCAATCAGGCTGGCTCGACTGGTGTTGACAAGCAGAGATGAAGGCTTCATCCTTGCCAGGTCGGCCGGCGTGACGATGCCGCGTGTCTCTTCGGTCAGCTTTATATGCAGACTGAGCACATCGGAGCGCTCGAAGAGCGCACTTTGACTGCTCGCAGTTTCAAAGCCATCGGCCCTGGCGCGGGCAAGCGTTCCCTCGCGTCCCCATACCAGTACATTCATACCAAACACACGACCGTAGCTTGCCACCAGGCTGCCAATCTTGCCATACCCGAAGATACCCAGCGTACGGCCACGCAAGCTCCGCCCCAGCGCAAAACCACTTGACCTGTTTGTATTCCTTCTGGTAGAATCAAGTTCATCGGGGAGCGTGATGAGCGGTGGCAGGCGATCTGGCTTTTTCTCATTCTTTCGATCCGTCTCAGGATACTGCAATGCCTTCATCCGTGCGACCTCTTGCGGAATATGGCGCATTGCCGCCAGCACTAACCCCCAGGTCAGTTCCGCAGGCGCATAGGGAGTGCCGCCACCGACTGTCACCGCAACCCTATGGCGGGTACATGCAGCAATATCGATATGGGGCATCCCCTGACCAGTCTGGCAGATAAGCTTGAGCTTCGGCAAAAGGGAGAGCAGCGGTTCAGTGATCGCGGTACGTTCCCGGATAAGTACCAGAGCCTCCGCATCCCGAAAGCGCGTAGCTAATGTTTCAATATCCTTCACACTGTCGTGATACACCGTCACCTGCTGTCCGGCGAGCTTGCTAAAGCAGTCGAGGCTGCGCACGGCATCCTGGTAGTCGTCAGGAATGACAATCCTCATTCAGCGGTCTCCTTTCAAGGTTCAATTGACCATGGCGGGCTTATAAATCGCGCCCCTACACCATTCCTTGAATAACATTATTCCTTGAATATCGTTTCAAGGAGTGGTGTAGGGGCGCGATTTATAAGCCCGCGCGCCCCTACACCGATTCCTTTGCCTTTACGAAATGTCGTGGACCTGTTTTTTCGATTTCGCGGGTAAAAGTATCCCTCGCAGCCAACCGAGTAGTACTGTCAGAAGTCCGAGCGGGATGAGCGCAGGTTTGCGATACCACGCTCCTATGTGGGTGATAACGGTTCCCAGGATACGTACTGCAATTGCCGATGGGGTCATATAGGTGAGAATATATCTTCCCAGGGCCGATTGCTTGTACGTCTCAAGGTCGGCCAGTTTTATAATGAGCGTCGATGCAATCACCGACGGCACGAAGAGCACGAGCAGCCCAACCAGCAGTTGGTGTTTCCAGAAAAAGTAGTATGAAACAAATTCCGCGCTGATATCGGTAGCGAGCTTGAGCGGATGAATCTGGTGATAGAGTGTCTTCTCCTGTAGCGTCATAAATTCCTCCTCTTTAATAGGTATGCTAGACTCGAATGGGACTTATGTCAAGCACATCTCTACTCACCTATGACCCGATTGGTCAGAAAAGATGAAATTTTTGCAATTGTATGGTACTTTAGAATATTGACGCGCACATTATAATTTCTGTACGCGTATAATGTGCCTGTACCTGGCTTATTGGCACTGAAGGCAAATCTATGCGGGAGCGAACGGTGCATCGGGTGCCACCCATAGGTGTTAAAACCGATGCGAGAAGGAGAGCGGCGGATGAATAGTAAAGTTACCTACCATCAGCAACCGAGCTACTGTGGGAAGACACGTTGTAAGAAATGCCGCGAGGGGGTTGGGCATGGACCTTACTGGTATGCGTACAAGACTGAGAACGGTCACACCACGCGCACCTACATTGGCAAAGAGTTGCCGCCTGATGCTCTGGCTACGCTGGAGGCAAACAGTGTGCAGACAGAGCCCAGTTTCACTAATCCCGCGCTCGATCTTAATACTGTGGTGTTACGTATTTCTGTGCTTGGTCAGTTTCGTCTCGAACGCCGCAATGCTACTTTGCAATGGCAGACTATTACCGATATTGCCTGGCAGGAGCGCATCGTGCGTGCACTGCTCGCTCTCCTTATCTGTACTCCTGGTCGTAGAATAAGTCGTTCCCAGGCTATTGCCACGCTCTGGTCTAGAACCGATAAAGAGACCGCCAGCAATAATCTGAGCAAATTGATCCATAAGCTGCGCAATATTCTGGAGCCAACGCGTCGTCGCCAGACGACGCGTTCCAATACCCAGTTGTTGCGTACGGAAGGCGACTGGCTGATTCTGGCCGATCAGGGCCGCGTCTGGGTCGATGCCGATGCCTTCATAGAACTATTGAACGCTGCTCGTGCATTGACAGGAAACGATGATACGGCCGTTATTGAGAACGAACGGGTTCCCTCTGGGAGTGTACAGCCATCCTCAATTGTTGAATCTCTCTCCATAGCCACTTCCACTACGGCTAATGCCACCTCGGACCTGTTGCCTACGGATAGCATGCAGACTCGCGAACGCCTCATGCGCGAGGCTGCGGCTATGTATGGTGGCGATTTCTGGCCCGAGGAACGCCAGATCGAATGGGTCAACACACGCCGTCAGGCTCTGAAGCGTGACTGGCAGACATTGATGCTGGAGCTGGCTGATCTCTATATGCTCCATGGGTCCACTTCTAATGCTATTTCTATGCTGGACCGTCTGCTGGCAAATGAACCCGCCAATGAGTCCGCGGTGCAGCGCCTGATTGTGGTACTGGCAAAACTGAACCGTCGTGGTGAAGCGTTGCGTGCCTATCACCGTCTCAGCGATATTTTGCAACGCGAATACAAGGCCGTTCCGTTGGAAGAGACGCGTATGTTGTACGAGACTGTGCGCGTTGGTGGCACGCTTCCCGATACCCGCACCAGCTCAGTCCAGCCATCTGTCCCGCCTGCTACATCTTCAGTACTCCAGCAATCCCTTAATGGAGGGGCGCAATTCCCTGATACAACGACACATTTTTCCGAGGTAAGGGCGCGGTTTACTGAGGTAGGGGCGCGGTTTTCCGAGGTAGGGGCGCGGTTTACAAGCCCGCCCCCCGACACCCCCCCGATTGGACGTAGCCACCAGAGTCCATTGATAGGTCGTGCTCTGGAAGTGGAAGTACTGCGTTCTATGCTGCAAGAGATCAAGCAAAACTCGCGCCTGCAACTGGCCGGGCAGCGGCGTGCAACCGGCGGGCAGCGGCGTGCAACCGGTATCCCGCTCGATACGCAGCGCCGTCCGCAATGTGTGTTATTGATGGGCGAGGCCGGTATTGGTAAAACCCGCCTTGCTGAAGAGGTGAGCCGCGAGGGACAGCGCAATGGCTGGTCCGTTATATGGAGTCGTGTCTATCCACAGGAGAGCAGTGTTCCTTATCGTATCTGGACCGACGCCCTGCGCAAAATTATTGAGCTGGTCCCGGGCCTTGCTGATCCCACGTTACGCACTCCAGCCCTGCTCAATCCAGCTCTGGAATCTTTACAGTTGCAACCGCTCACTGCCCTGCTGCCGGAATTAGGAGCCAGCCTTTCTTACGCCGGAGCTGCGCAAGCCAGCCGCGTTCATGCCCCACCTGTCCAGGAACACACCGCAAGCTACCGTGTGCGCGATACTGTGCGTGAACTGCTGGCTGCTGTGAGCGAGATCACGCCGCTAGTGATTGTGCTCGATGACATCCAGTGGGCCGATGGTAGCAGCCATGACTTGCTCAGCCACCTTGCGCGTTCTCTCTATGGCTATCCCGTCTACCTCGTTGTCACCTGCCGCGATACCGAACTCTCCAGGCAACCACCACATCCATTGCTTGAACAGGTACGTCACATGCAGCGCGAGCATGCTATCAGAACGCTGGATATCAAGCCGCTGACACGCGAGCAGATTGCCCTGCTTGTCTCTCACCTGCCCGAGCCTATGGTGCATTATATCCAGAATCAGGCTGCTGGCAATCCCTTCTTCGCTGAGGAACTTGCGCGTACCACGCCGCCTACGCTGCCCGATACTGTTGGTGCGGCCCTTGATCAACGCATGAAAAAACTCAGCGCACCCTGCGTGCAATTACTTGGCAATGCAGCCGTTCTAGGTGGTTCCTTCGAATTTCCTGTTATTTGCGCTATGGAGACCGATAACGATCTTACAGACGAAGATACTGTCCTGACTCTGCTCGAAGAAGCCTTGCAATCAGGCGTCATCATCGAAGAAGGTACAGGTACACGCATCACCTATCATTTCTGGCATCCCTTGCTTGTCAGCCATCTCTACGACAACATCATGGGTATCAAGCGTACCCGCCTGCACTTACGTGCCGCGAAAGTTCTGCAGCGTACCTATCAAGGACGTGAAGAAGAGGTTGCTGCCACTATAACACATCACCTTATTCAAGGTGGGGCCGAACAATCTACCATCGCTCGTTATGCCGAACTGGCTGCCGACCATGCCTACGCACTCTCTGCCTATGCTGAAGCTGGTCATCACTACCGCCTGGTGATTGAACATATCGAGACGATAGTTGCAGCAGGAAAAGAAGTAGACGCATCACGCGACTATCTGATGTATTTACTGGAACGTCTGGCGGAATGTACAATGGTCAGTGGAAAGTTTGAGGAAGCGCGGCACTTATACCAACGCCTGCTAGATCTCAGTGGTTCGCAGGGAACACTCTCGTCCTACGAAGCTCAGCGCGAGGCTTTGCTGTGGGGAGAGATTGGCTGGACCTGGCGCTACATGGCGGATATTGCGCGGGCGCGTGAGTGCTGTGAGCGGGGTGAGCAGATCCTGCGCGATGCCGGTATTGCCGCTGGTCCTGCCTGGGGACGCCTGCGTTATGAGCAAAGCAGCCTCTACCTGCTTGAAGGACGCTATGAAGACGCCCGGCGCAGTGCACGCGAAGCCCTCACCCTCTTTGAGCAGCAGAGCATTCCGTCCGAACCTGTGTACAATCTCCATAGTACGCGTATCCAGCGCACCCTGGCAGGCAATCCCGTAGACATCGGTCAGGCCTATGGTCACATGGGTCCCCTCGCCAGCGGAGAGGGACGCCGTACCGAAGCACTTACGCATTTGAACACAGCCCTGGCAATCTTTGAGCAGTACGACGACAAGCGCAGAATCGCCCACGTCTCCTGCAACCTGGGCAACGTCTATCTCAAAAAGGCTGACTACGAGGAGGCCCAGGCTGCCTTCCGCCGCTCATTCAATCTCGCCGAGCAGCTAGGCGACGACCCACTCAAATCTGTTATCTATAGCGATTTCGGTGAACTTGCATCTGCCACCGGTGACCTGGAAGAGGCCGAGCGCTGGTATAGAAAAGCACTTGAACTGACCGCCCTGACCAACGATCGCGAGTATATCAGCAACTGGAACACCGCCCTCGCCACCGTTTTGCAGGACCAGGGCAAATTCGAAGAAGCGGCCAGTTGCATCAAGCAGGCTCTTGTCGTTGGCCGTACCTATCATCTCAATCCTTGCATCGGCTCTGCCCTTGTCGCTCTGGGCAACCTGCGTGTCCAGCAAGCTACCGATGCGGAAGCCGTCCCAAACATGCGTAAGCACCTGTTAGAACTGGCCAACAGGGATCTGCAGCGCGCCCTCACGCTCGAAGGACTGGAGGCTGAAACGCGTACTCGGGGTCACCTTGCCCTTGCCCATGTTGCCCTCCTGCAAGGAGCTCGTGAGCAGGCCCGTGACGAACTCATGACTGTTGCTATGGAGGCCCAACGTTACGAACTCCCGCGCCTCGAAGCACAGGCCCGTCGCCTCCTCGACTCACTAGAGTAGCGGCTCTCCAAAATGTGCAACACCGGGCCGAAATACATTCGACCCGGTGCCACAATAACCGCTCAATACATTTCAAGGTAGGAACCACCTTCAGGGCGTCCAGCGATTCATCGCCCTGTAGCGTCGAAACTGGCTCCCGCCTGGGATTGCCGGGGTAGGGACCACCTTTAGGGCGTCCGGCGATTCATCGCCCTGTAGCGTCTTAATCGAAATGTATTGCACTAATCGCTACCAGTAGCGATTTAGTCGCAAGAGCAAGTATCGTTTACAACATTCGAGCGCTGACTATTATAGCTATTGACCGCCCACACATTGTAATTCGTCGTCCTATGTACCCGTGGAGCAACCCGCAATACAACAGTGACACGGAATTCTCCAAACGCATTGACCGGAACCTGTGAAAGATTCACATTTTGTCCAGAGATATTAGCGTTGCTTTGCAGATTGACTGTGTTACAATCGCAAGCATTGTTGCTGCTGGTCCCACAATCGTAAGAACAGGTAGCAACGCTACTACTGCCACAATTGTTATCGCTAGCGCAAGAAGTGCTATTGGAACTTGCACACGACGGACTGGTGCTAGAGCAGGGCGTGTTATTGGAACTTGCACACGACGGACTGGTGCTAGAGCAGGAAGTAGTATTGGAACTTCCGCACGACGGACTGGTGCTAGCGCAGGTAGTGTTATTGCTACTTCCACAATCACAGGCACTGCTGCTGCCAGCTCCACAATTAGAAGAGCAGGTAGTGGTGCTGCTAGTCGCGCACGACGAATTGTTGCTAGAGCAAGCAGAGTTGCTACTGCCACATGTATTGACGGTGGTATAGTAGGAAGAACAGGCGTTTCCAGATGAACTACTGCATCCGTTACTACACTGATTGCTACAGTCTCCATTGGACGGACCGTAACACCCGGTATTACATAGGCTACTGCAATCGTTAAAGCCTGCACCATAAATGATCGCTCGTGTTACATAACTGTTTTTATCACGCTGGAAGCTATGTAACAGTCGCATACTAATATGGGGCTTTAGAACAAACGTGCGGCGCTGGCCCGACTGATGGGCTGAAGCCGGTGTAGCCACCAATAGCGCCAGAGTCAGACAGCTTAGAACTACCAGTAATCCTAATTTAGAGTGTGATTTTTGCATATGCACCTCTTTTTTTCTTGTGAAGAGTCTACCTGTGTGAATATTGTCACCCTACAAACCCTCCATAAAACATAGTTATTTGTGGCCTCAGCATCTCCCATTATAAGGGAGTATTGTTCAGACCTACAAAAACAGTATAAGGTGCTATAGAAACGAAGGAGAGAGATATATGAATTGTATCGCGCATCCACGCAAGGCACGCCTCTACGGTTTAGCCATGACTTCTTCGCGTCGCCATGTTGTTGCTGCTACTGTTACCAGCAATACTGCAAGGACATAAACAACTACTACTGCTGTCGCGAAGGCCCATAATCCCAATGAGTTAACTGTCCATATCAGCGCGAAAAGGACTAGCCAGAGGACTGTTGTGATCAAAGAACTGTAGTTCTGCGCTGATTGAAAGGTCGCAACTCGCGAGGAGATCACGCTCGCCAGAGAAGCGCCGAAGAGTGTGATTGCCGGTATAAGCAATACGATCATCAGCGTAAGGGATAGCGGGAGCAACTGCAACTTGTCTGCGCCGAAAAAGAGCGCAATCTCCACAAAGTAGACTACAATGCCGATCAGCGCGTAGAATATTGCTGGCAGGACTGCTCCCAGCACCTTGCCTGCAAAGATTGCCGTATTGGAGGCCGGTGTAACCAGGATTGGACTCAGACAGCCGCGCTCTTTATCGCCAGCGAAAACTCCAGCTGCAATGCCGATGGCTGGCGCGGAAGGTATAATTCCTGCGTAGAGTAGGAAGAAAGCCATCACTGTTCCCACTACACTGGCCGCCTGTGGCGAGATGTGGCCTTGCAGAGTACTATGTAGAAACAATATCAATCCTGTCTGTAGAGCCAGGAAGAAGATCATCATCATCAGCGTGGAACGGTCACGTACCGCGTCTAGCACCTGGCGCCATGCAATCAGCCATGCCATCTGTATAGTGCCGGGTTTTTTATATGCCATTCTATTTTCTGCAATCATCGTCTTACCTCTTCTGTTGTGCCAGTAAGGGAGTTTGAGCTGAACCAGTATCTGCTACCGCAGCCTGTTTGTTTTCCATCAACGACGTGTACACATCCTCTAACGTCGAATGCTCACCTGTCACAGAAACGACCTGTGCACCCGCCATAATCAACTGCGTGAGGAGCTGAGGATTTACACTCCTGGGTTGACCTGTAGTGTATTCCAGTACCTGGGTCTCTGCTTCTATAAGCGAGGCTGTATCCTTTGCCCGGTGCGCTCCGTTTGTTGCTTTGCTGGCAAAATGCGCCGAGTTCACTCCTGGAATAGCCTGCAGGGCTACAAGTGGAAGAGGACAGGGGCGAGCAAATTCTATCCGTACATTTGTCTCACCTGAAGCGCGTTCGCGCAATCTGGAAGGAGCATCACTGGCAACAATGCGACCCTGTCGCATAATCGCCACCTCGTCTGCCAGGCGCTCGGCCTCATCGAGATCGTGTGTACACAGAATAATGCTCCGGCTAGAGTTCTTGAGATTCACAATCAGCTCGCGCACACTTCTGGCAGCCAGCGGATCAAGTCCGGAGGTTGGTTCATCCAGGAAGAGCACCGCAGGCTCGTGGATCAACGCCCTTGCCAGTGCTACCTTCTGTTTCATCCCCTTAGAGAAGCCAGCCATCTTTTCCTTGCGATGGTCGCTCAGTTCAAAGAATGCCAGCAACTCATCGACACGTTTCTTGCGTTCATCTGTCGGTATACCATAGATGCTGCCAAAGAAATCCAGGTACGCCGTCACCTTCATCTGCTCAAACAGTCCCGGCACATCTGTTACCAGGCCGACATTCGCACGCACCGCATCAGGTTCGCGCCGTATATCGTAGCCCGCTACCGTTGCCTCGCCCTCCGTCGGAGCAAGCAGTCCGGCTAGCATACGTACCGTCGTCGTCTTGCCCGCTCCATTTGGTCCCAGCAGTGCCAGAATTGAGCCGCTCGGGACCTGCAACGAGAGGTTCGCGGCGGCAGTAAATGTCCCAAAACGCCTTGTCAGGCCATGCGCTTCTATCATATTTTTACTCGCATCTCTTTATTGTTCTATCCAATTTGACAGAGCAGCTTCTTTTAGCTATGCTCTGTTATAGATACGACAATGCTAGTATAAGAGTTCGCGACCATCTTATTTATCTTCCACTGATAGCCATCTAATTGATTCTTCCCTCCCAGGTCCATAATTTTTATGGATTACATCTCAATTTTTTGAGACGAGCCTCTTCCCCATGAATGCTATTCGATCTCAGCATTGTATGCGATGCGAGTGTTTCTTCGTGTTGGCGCACCCCTGATATGTTGAAAAATAGCCCATGCATGTCCATCTCATTAGCTATACTGTGAACAAGGTGTGCGAGGACGGAACGAAGAGGTGTACCGGCTTCTGACGCAGCTTCAGTCACTCCTGGAGGGGGTTACGTTTATGTACCTGGCTGTACTACTTCCTGACCATAACGTGCACTTTATGTATCGTTTGGGATCTCAGCGTCCATCGCCTTTTTGTTCTGGCGGGTTGTTGGGTGGCCTATCGCACACCTCCCCGTAGGTTCGTTGGGAGGGCGTCCAGGGAAAATGTGGGGCCTGGTGGGTAGGGTGTAGAGGTATCACCGGATAGTACGTGGTGTGGTGGGAACGAGTGACGAGGTTTGTGTCGGAACCGTGGGGAGTGAACGGATGTAGCTCGTTGCGATTTAACAGGTGCGGCAAGATGGAAAGAAGTATAGGTATCTTCAAGTTGCCGTTACTTTTAGGAGGAAATCTTCTATGCTTCATGTCATGATCGACCTGTATGGCTGTAGTTCGGCCTTGCTGGCTAGCGAAGCGCTCTTGCGCCAGGTGCTCGATCAGTATCCCGATGAGATCGGGATGCAAAAAGTCAGTCCCGTATTTTTGAAAGATATCAAGACGAGCAGCCCACTTGACGACGGTATATCTGGCTTTGTTATTATCGCCACCAGCCACGTCAGCCTTCATGCCTGGCCTTGCTACGGCATGGTTAACATTGATGTCTTCTCCTGTGAAGAGTTTAGCACCGAAAAAGTCGTGCGTTTCGCTATGCGTATGTTTCAGGCTAAAGATGTCGAAGTGCACACAGTCGAACGCGCCACACGCTCACCACGGTCAGCAACCAGTCGAGTCAGCAGTCGTGAAGTAAGTATCTGTCTTCCGAGCACCAACGAAGTTATCACTTCTACCTTCGGTCAGGTGCTCGGAAGCGAAGTATACGAAGCATAAGGATTTCTCTGTGTCACCAGACCCAATCCCATTTATGGGATGGGCTTGCATCTCGCCCTTGACCGGAACGGTGCTTCTTCCAACGCTCCTTAAGCGGATACGAGAGGACGGGTGACAGGGCATCCAACCAATGCCCCTCGGACGTATCCGAGCGCCCCACACAGAAAGGAGTCTACAGGTTGTGCTAGCAGACAAGCCGTTGGGCTTCATGCCGATCCATGCATGTGAACAGTCGAGAGAGCAGGGGTACACACCTGCAACAAACCGTTTCTCTCACAGAGAGTGCCTTCGCGTTCGCCTGTTCGTACCTGCATAGGATAGCATAACCAGTAGAGGAGTACAAGAACGCACAAGAAGTCGAGGGGCGGCAAGCGGAGCGGAGCCGAGCGTCCGCCTTTCTTTCCTCCCGTCCCGTGAACGGAGACGGGTATCCAGAAAGGAATTTTGATGAACAGCAAAGTGCTTGCCTGCATCGCATTCTTGTTCAATACCGTTCTATTTGGTACCTATTATGCTATCTCCAAGGAAGTTCTTGGACGCATCGATCCTATCATTTTCACGTTTTTTGAGATGATGACCCTTGTACCTGCTGCCATCTGCATCATTATTTGCTCGCGACGACAGATCACCAGGACGGTGCTCAAGCGTGGACTTCTCCTGGGGAGCAGCCTCTGCCTGGCGCTTTTCACCATCGCCATTGCGCTCAAATACACCACGGCAACTGGCACTGCATTCTTTCCCTCACTCAATGGTTTTCTGGCTGCCTTCATCGCCTGGATCGTCCTGCGTCATTCTGTTGCGAAGGCTACCTGGCTCGCAGGTCTGATCTCCATCGTCGGAACCGTGCTCTTGATAGCCAACGCATCCATGGGAGGACCACGGGGATCGCTCATCGCCTTCCTTGGCGGCCTCTTCTTCACTGGCTACGTCTTCCTCGCAGATCACGAGCAAAAAGACGAACATGCTCCCTGGGCCATTTTTGGCATCGAACTGCTCACCATGGCGCTCTGGGCAAACCTCATCGTCCTCTTATTCGGTGATTGGAACTCTTTTCATCCCAACCTTCCCAGGGATGCCTGGGTGATTCTCTATGTGGCGGTTGCCTGCACCTTCCTGCCAACTATGATCACTGTCCTTATGCAGAAATATGTCTCGCCAGTCACCGTTTCTTTTATCTATATCCTTGAACCCATCTTCGGAGCCATCGTCGCTATCTTCTATCTCCATGAGACACTGCCGCTCAATGGCTATCTTGGTGGTGGTCTCGTTGTTGTGGGTGCCGTTATTCACACATGGGGGAGCGCAGGCAAGGTTGCCAATGAACAGACTGTATCTTCAGTACCGGCTCGAATATTGCGTCCATCGCTCCTGGGTACAATGGCAGCTCCTGTGCTCCTCCTTGTCGCTGGAGTGCTCCTCCTGTTCAAATTGCGCGGCTCACCGGCACCTTTGTGGAGTGATCTCTCTCGTACTTTGCAGATGCTGCCCACCTTCGCGCATCAGGGATTGAGCGCGGCTACTATCCTGATCTTTGCTCGTGCCCTCTGCTGGCTCATCGCCTGGGCCATCTTGCTCATCATGGTCTGCCGCGCCAGTTGGAGTGCCATCAAGGTCGCGCGGGAGGGTATGGTCATCACGAGCGAGGAAGAACCAGCCCTGGATGTGCGCGTATTGCGGCATATGGGCGTCACCCCCTATTCCGGCACGAGAAAGGAGGCGCACAAACAAGGTGATAAGCCCCTCGTGCAACAACGGCGCAAAGGTCGCAAAGAACGCCTGGCAGGGGTTGCATCCGAGCAGGCAGGCACGCATTCCGTTGCAAGGGCACGATATATAACTGCACCGGAGATTGAATCTGGTTATGTGGGTACGGCCAGGAACCCGGTACTTCCTTCCAGTGAGATGAGCCAAAGGCTAGAGACGAAGTCTCGTTTCTCACTGAATACAAAACTTCACCGCGTCCGCCAGTTTGTCGAACCTGTACTAGAAACCGAACTGGTTGAATAGCAACAGCCAGTGCCACAAATTCGTGTAGGAGCGCGATGGTGTAGGGGCGCGATGGTGTAGGGGCGCGATGGTGTAGGGGCGCGATTTATAAGCCCACCCGGAGGCAGAAAGGTGGAGAAACACAGGGCGCACAGAGAAAAGTGAGGGAATGATGAAACGAAGCGATACAGGTGATTTTTGTGTTCTTTATATAGAACCTGATGATGAGAAAGCAGCACTCTTCCAGGTCATCACAGAGCAAAAAAAGCCCATTGTGATTATGTTAACTGGCAGGAGCGCGATGGACGGTAGGGGCGCGATAGATGGTAGGGGCGCGATAGATGGTAGGGGCGCGATTTATAAGCCCGAACCCCGCGTCTTCCAGCGACCGGAGGACTTTGCCGAACTCAAGCACCTCAAGCGACACCTTGACGTGTCGGTGCTTTTTGTCATTTCCGGCAGTCAGCACCTCATCCAACTCGCGGCCCGCCACGGTTTTCCTGTCTATCTCTCCATGGATGCACTGGCAGATGCTATCACTGCTGGACACCAGGCTCGACAGCGCAGTATGCCCAGGAAAACTGTTGAGCTTAGTCCCCTGGCGCCCAACTTTTCGCCCAAAAAGACCGTTGAGCTCCAACGCGACGCTGAACCCATTGCGCAACAAAGAACGGCACCACTGCTCGCGACCGGGCCGTCCGAGTACAGTGACTTCATCGGGAATGGTACCTCTTCATCGGCAATCGTGTCATCCAGGCAGGTAAACAGCGCTCCGGCAGGGAACGGTCTTCTCACTGCCGTACCAGCATCATCTGACTTTGCCAAACGCGCTCCACAGACGAATGATGCTACCTCGGTCACAGATCCATCCAGATTCATGAACACTGCCCGCACAGTGGGGACTGTCCCGCTCGCGCCCCCTGCTTCAGCCGCAAAGCCTCGCGTCAACCGTCTCGCGCTCGGCGTGCTTATTTTGCTACTGTTTGCCCTCATCACTGCTGGTCTTGGCTACTTTCTGCTTGTGTCACATACTCTAGCCACAGATGCACCTGCCATGACCACCACCATTGTCGGGCGTATCTCCTTCCTCAGTAGCAATCAGATAAGCGAAAGTAGCAGTCAGGGCCTGAACGATAAAGTACTCATTGATCTCAACAATCTGGCAAAGCCAGCAGTCGGCAAAAGCTACTACGCCTGGCTACTGGGCGACAAAAATCAGACCGATACTAAAGCTATGCTGCTTGGTACGCTCCAGGTCAATGGCGGACATGCCCAATTGCTCTATCCTGGAGATCAGAACCATACCAACCTGCTCGCCATCACCAGTCGTTTTCTGGTTACCGAAGAGGATGCCACCACGCCGCCGCTCACTCCATCGCCCGATTACAGTACCTGGCGCTATTATGGTGAATTCTCGCAGACGCCCATTAAAGCGCCCGACAACACAAATAACTATAGCTACCTTGATCACCTGCGCCATTTGCTCGCGACCGATCCCACACTCGACGAACTAGAATTGCCCGGTGGCCTCAATACCTGGTTCTATCGCAACGTCAGCAAGATCCTTGAATGGACCAGCAGCACGCGTGAGCAGTGGCAGGAGACCAACGATCCCGGTTTCGTGCGTCGTCAAACTCTGCGTACGCTCACATATCTCGACGGCGTCTCCTTCGTCTCCCAGGATCTGCCGCCCAACACAGGACTCAACGTCAATGAGCGCCTTGCGCGTATAGGTCTACTCGAAGTCAGTGGTCCCACGCAGGATCCGCCGAGCTACCTCGCGCACCTCTCTCACCATCTTTATGGACTGCTAGAAGCTGGCTCCGCCACTCCTGATCTGCGTAAAAACGTTGCCGCTATAGTAACTGCACTTGATAACGTCCAGTCATGGCTCGGGCAGGTACGTCATGATGCTTTGCAGATTATGAAAATGTCCGACCAGGAACTACGCCAGCCTGCCACACTCTCCTTGCTCAATGATATGATCAACAATGCCACCAACGCCTTTTCCGGCCTGGTTGATCCC
>WNFY01003721.1_pt1 | contig 16169 bp, 11 predicted proteins | sample 5400091 | NCBI WGS metagenome assembly WNFY01 (sample SAMN13153364, study PRJNA577476) | soil metagenome | isolation source: 60 cm soil or saprolite under grassland replicate 1 | place: USA:California | collected 2016-06-15
TAAGAGGATCATAGACATCGAAAGCGAATTGTCTGATGGCGTCTTTGACGTGCGGGATCATGTGTTGGAAGCGGTTCCACCTGTTCTTTATCTTAAATGGGCTTTTGCTGGCTCCTGCTTGACTGCCCCAGAACGAAGTGCGTGTCTGATTATCGACGATCCCCTGCTAAAACCGACCTATGGGTTTGTCCACTTTCGCGAGTTGCTGTCAATCATGCAGCGCTACAACTTCTCCACCAATATCGCATTTATTCCCTGGAACTGGCGGAGAAGCGATTCCCGTGTCGCCCGACTTTTCAAGGAGAATTCCAGGTACTATTCGATTTCGGTGCATGGATGCGCACACACTCGAGCTGAGTTTGGAAGCGATGATCCCGAGTATCTCTCCGGCAAAGCGAGGCAGGCGCTGGAGCGAATGAGGCAGCACGAATCTTCCACCGGCATCGTGCACGATCGGGTGATGGTATTTCCGCAAGGAGTCTTTTCGGAGACTGCCATGGACGTGCTGAAGCAAACCGATCTTATTGCGGCGGTGAACAACGACACGATTGGCGTCAACAATAATCCCCGAGCGATTACAGTCGCCGATGTATGGGATACCGCCATTATGGCTTACAACAATTTCCCCTTGTTCACGCGGAGATATCCTTGGAGTGGAATTGAAAACTTCGCATTCGACAGCCTGCTCGGTAAACCGGTCCTGATTGTGGTTCATCACGATTTTTGTCGTGATCACTGTGTGCGACTGATTGAGTTCATAGAGCAATTGAATGCTCTGCCTAGTCCGCTAACCTGGCGCGGTCTAGGGGAAGTCATAAGACGGAGTTGTCGACAACGGGTCCTCACTGCCGATCTGACGCAGGTAGAAATGTACGGCAAGGAACTCTACATCGAAAACCTTTCTGAACGGACAAAGCAGTTTCTGATCAGGAGACGCGAGTCTGACCCTTCCCTGGTGAGGGAGGTCTTTGCGCGAAGCAATCCAATTCCCTGGGAGGCCGTTGAAGATCGAATCCAGGTTGATGTGGAACTGAAAGCCCGCCAGAGCGTAACCGTTCGCCTGTGTTATCACCAACTTGTGGAGGCAAGCAAGACGGCAGACAACCTAAACTACAGGGCGCGAACGAGACTACGTCGCTATCTCTGTGAACTGCGTGACAACTACCTGCACAAGCTGACCTTGTCATCGAATGGTAATTAGCTCGTGATGGAAAACATCCAAGCAGGGGAAAGTGCTTCGATCGGGGGCGGGTTCGCTGAGGCCAGCCATTCTCTGGACGGGATACATTTTGCCGGGGTGTTGCCCAGGTCAGATAGGAACTTGTCCGATCGTATTGCCCCCGTCCTAACGAAGTTTACGCAATGGTTGGATACCTACGGTGAAACGTCGTGGGATCATCAGAGTTTCTTTGCCGGAGCAGTAGGCGGGAAAGCGAAGACGTTTTATTATCGTCACGGCGGCATCGGTATCGCCGCCGTCGCCCCCATTATCTTTTGTGAAGCATTTTTGCCATTCGCACGGCGTTTTTTTCATCATCGAATTCGTTTTCCGATCGCGGACGCGCATTATGCCATGGGGTTTTCATTCCTCTATCAGGCGACAGGGCAGTCCAGCTATCTGGAGAGGGCCATTCATTTTCTCGACGAGCTCAAAAAGTCGCGTTCCCCTGGATTTGAAGAGTATTGTTGGGGCTATCCTTTCAACTGGGTTACACGTGGCGGCGTGATCGGGAAAGGCACACCGTTAATAACCACGACGCCGTATGTTTACGAAGCCTTTCTGAAAGTGTTCGAAATAGATCAAAATAACAAATGGGAAGAGGTGCTTGCCTCGATTGCCCGCCACGCACGTTCCGATATCAAAGAATTTGAGACATCGGCGCGGGCCAGTAGTTGCTCGTATAGTCCCTTCGACGGAGGTGGCGTTATTAATGCCGCGGCTTATCGCGCCTTCCTTTTGTTCAGCGCATCGAAATTATTCTCAAACGAAGATTATCGGATGGCGGCCGAGCGAAACTTGAACTTTGTCCTTGAGACGCAGAACGCAGATGGATCGTGGTATTATGCAGTCGATGGTGTCCGGGATTTTGTGGATCATTTTCACACCTGCTTTGTCATGAAAGCCCTTGGGAAGATTTATGCGGTCACTAGAGACGAAGGGTGCTATAATGCGCTTGCCAAAGGAACGGAGTATTACCTGGAAAATCTCTTTGATGAAGAGGGTTTGCCGAAACCGTTTTCCAAGGCTCCGCGCCTGACGGTTTACAAAAGGGAGCTTTACGATTGCGCGGAATGCATCAATTTAGGGCTGGTCCTGCGCAAGTGGTTCCCGGGTTTCGAAAAAATGGTCGTGAGGGTTATTAAGGAGGTCACTAGCAATTGGGTCAAGCCGGACGGTTCGTTCCGCTCGCGTCGATTGCATTTGGGTTGGGATAACGTTCCCATGCATCGCTGGGGGCAATCGCAAATGTTCAGGAGCCTCGCTTTTTATTTCCGTGAGTCGACAAAAGCGCGAGCGCAAAGAAATCAGATGTCAGATGTCAGAGATCAGAAAGCGGCTCTCGCAAGTTAAAGAACAGAATTCATCCGTAGATAGCAATGCAGATCAGAAATCAGAGGACAGATCAGATGTCAGAAGTCAGCGATCTGAACTCGATGATTTCAGAATGAAAGAAGAAGGGTCATTGATCATTTTTCCGAGCATTGCACCGACTTCACGGCATTTCTCGACTAATTTGGCGTGTTCCGGCTTTAGCAAATACCCGCAGTCACATGTGAAATCGAGCCACGTTTCAGTTTCAGCATTCTCGCCATCCGCGTCGGTCAGCTTGCTCACAAAATGCGCTTCATACCTACGTTTTGCCCAGGCCTCCCGCAAATTTGTACAAACAGATCGAGATGAGCGCCGGATTTGGTCGATGAGTGAATACTTCTCCTCCGCGGGGAATCGCTTACTGACCTTGAAAATGTCCATCGCGAGCGCGTACGCTTTCTGATAAACTATCAGATCCTTAGCTGATCTTATTTGCATAATGATCTCGAACGATTGCAACATCAGATGCCAAGTTGGCTCATGCCTGTCCAGCCAATCCTGGCTTTCGCTGATCTCTGACTTCTGATCTCCGACCTCTGAACTAAAACCATGTGCGGCATCTGCGGCCAGCTTAATTTTGCCAGCGGGGAGCCTGTCGACGTACGAACCATCCGGCGGATGGCGGATTCAATCACGCACCGCGGACCTGACGATGATGGATACTTCGTCTCTGGGCCGATCGGGCTCGGATTCCGGCGGCTTTCCATTATTGACCTGGCCGGTGGTCATCAGCCGATGTTTAATGCGGAGAATACGGTGTGCGTGGTTTTCAACGGCGAGATTTACAATTTCAAAGAACTAAGAGTAGAACTTGAACAGCTGGGATATTCGTTTCGAACTAACTGTGACACCGAGGTAATCGTTCACGGGTATCGGGAGTGGGGCACAGATGTATTCAATCATCTCAATGGCATGTTCGGACTTGCCATTTGGGATGTTAAGAAGAAGCGGCTGATTGTGGCACGCGACGCCATGGGCATTAAGCTCGTCTATTATCGGATCTCCGGAAATCAGTTAACTTTTGGGTCCGAAATTCGCGCGATCCTGGCGGCGCAGGATTCCCGGACAGAGGTAGATCCGTTGGCGCTCAGCATGTTTTTGCGATTTCGTTACACGCCTTCGCCCCTCACAGTCTTTCAGGGGATCCGAAAACTGGCATCCGGCACGATGTTGGTAGTCGAGAACGGAAGGTGCCGCGAAGAACGCTGGTATAACTACAAACCGACCCCATTCTCAGGTCCTAAGGAAGATAACGAAGCGCGAGAGGAACTGCTGCAATTGTATCGTGCCGCCGTTCGCCGGCATCTTCTCAGTGACGTTCCGGTTGGCATACTATTGAGTGGTGGGCTTGATTCGGGGCTGCTTCTGGCGCTGATGAACGAAGAAGGCGGTTCCTGGCCGGCCTATACTATCGGTTACGGGAACGAGTTCGAAGACGACGAACTGGCGGACGCGGCGGAGACGGCTTCTCTACTGGGCGCGCGTCACGTCACCATCAGGCTTGATCAAGCAGAGTTTGAGCGATCATTACCGAAAATCGTGGCGTGCCTGGAGGAACCTATTGCTGCTTCTTCAATCGTTCCAATGTACTTTGTTTCCCAACGGGCGCGACAGGATGTCAAAGTTGCGCTTAACGGCCAGGGCCCGGACGAGCTATTCGGTGGATACAAGCGCCACCTTGGGGTCTATTACGGAGGCTGGTGGCGCGGTTTGCCGGCGGGACTGCGCAACGTCATTGGTTATGTTGCCAATCGGCTACCGCGAAACGAGACTTTGAAACGCGGAGTGTCTTCGTTGGGAACGGAAGACAGGCTAAAGCGTTATCAAGATGTTTTCTCTCTTGCCCCGTCGGACATTATCGATGGTCTCTTCCAAGACGAGCTTTCTAACGGCAAGTCCGAGCACAATCTAGCTGCTTACTGGCGTCCCCTGGCTCCGCAAATGACCGATATTGACGAGTTGGGAGGCTTTCAGTTGCTTGAGATTCGTTCGTCGCTTCCCGACGAGCTACTCATGTATGCCGATAAGTTATCCATGGCTCACAGCCTGGAAGTCAGGGTCCCTTATCTCGATCGGACGGTGGTGGAGTACGTGCAGCGCCTCGATGCCAGTTTCAAAATCCGTAACGGTACCCGTAAATGGCTGCACCGACAAGTTTGTCAGAATTACCTTCCCCCACGCATCCTCAAGCGCAAGAAGCGCGGTTTCGCCGTGAATGTTGTGGACAGCTGGTTTCAGTCAGCTCTGAAAAGTCAATTCTCGGACCTTCTTTTGGATACAAGCTCGCTCATGTTTCATTTGCTTAAACCTGAGCCCGTCCAAAAGCTTCTGGTGGCTCACCAGTCTGGACGACAAGATAATCACAAGCTCTTGTTCAGCCTTGTTATGTTGGAGCAGTGGTTGCGCGGAATCCAATCGGTCCAAGGCATGGCCGCAGCGCGAGCCCCCCGTGCCCAGCTTTGTGCCGATTCCGTTTAGGTTCGCCAACTATCTGTCAAAGCATGTCATCAAATACAGCTAGAGCGGTTTATCAGGAGACGATCCGGCGGAAAGGTGTACCCATCTGTCTTGATGCTATCCGGGCTGAAGGCAAGCCTTTTATTATTTCAGGGCGCTTTGTCAGAACAGCTGCCCTAAAGAATGAATGGCAAGAGGGCATTGAGAAGCCGCAAGACGTGATTATAGAACTGAAAGGCTCTTCAGCGAAGATAGATTTGCTAAGATTTTGGCAGCGAATCCCGGAAAGCGAACCCAAGTACGGCTACTATTACGAGTGGCGGGACGTTGCCGCTATCCCGGTCAGCGATTACAAACACTGGCTGCAGAAGCAAATTAGCCCTAAAGCGCGGAACAAAGTCAGAAAATCGGCGAAGTTCGGCATCGTCATCGAGCAAACCGAACTAACTGACGAATTGGTGCGTGGAATCATGGGCATTTTTAACCAATCTCCGGTCCGACGAGGCAAACGTTTCTGGCACTACGGTAAGGATTTCGAAACCGTTAAGAAGGAAATGTCTCTCGATCTCAGTGACTCGATTTTCATTAGTGCTTATCGCGGGAAGGAATTGATCGGATTCATCAAACTGCTGCTGGCCGATCGTTATGCCTTGGTAACGCTCATTTTGGACAGACTAGACCATCGGGACAAAGCCCCGATGAACGGTATGATGGCAAAGGTTGTTGAAATTTGTGCGGTGCGCAAGATTCCATACCTGGTGTATTACATGTGGCGAAGGGGCGGCCACGCGGAGTTTCAGGAAAGCACTGGCTTTAAAAGGATCCCGGTTCCCGAATACTTCGTGCCTCTGACTTTTAAAGGTGCAATCGCCCTGCGTCTTGGATTACACAAAGGGGCGAGAGGATTGATCCCGCCACAGGTCATGCCCTGGCTGTTAGCGCTGAGAGCAAAATGGTACGCCGGAAAAATCCCGCTGGGCGCTACCTAAAGCAGCAGTGAACCCTCCCATTTTTATTGTTGGCCCGCATCGGGCAGGTAGTACGCTATGGCATAATCTGATCGCGATGTGCCCCGGTGTGATGAGGCTAACGGACCCTCGCTTCCTCAGCGAAACAAGGCACAAGGACTTTTGCTACTTCCTAAGAACAGGAGCAGGTAATTTGGCTCTCGATCAGGAGGTGGATAAAATGGTTGAGCTGTGTTTTGCGAAGAAGAACCTGCCCGGGCTCGACAGCACTTTCTGGAGGTTTGAAAACATAAAGGCGGCGGAAGATCCCAAGCTGAAAGAGGAAATCTCGCGCCGCATTAAGCAGTCAGATCGCAGCCTGGGCGCAATTGCCAGAATCTTTATTGAGGAAATCACGAGGTTTGGCGGCTGCGCGCGAGCTTGCGTTAAATTTCCTGTCGATATCGGGCACATACCGGAATTGCTTACCTGGTTCCCTGATTGCAGGATTGTGCATATCACGCGAGACCCACGAGCGATGGCGGTGTCAAAGACAAACGACCCTTCGGGCACCGCGCTTCGCGTGCTGAAACATCCACGACTCGCCTGGGCGATACGAAAGCTGAACATTTTTCTTGTAATAAGCCAGTACAGACAGGCGGCACGCGTCCACCGACAGTTTGAACATAGCAGCAATTACGGGCTCTTTCGTTACGAAGATTTGTTAGCCGAGCCGGAGAAGACGTTAAAGAACCTTTGCCAGTTCATAGAAGCGGATTTTAGCGAAGACCTGCTCCATCCAGAGAAAGGCATCCATGAACATCAACCCTCCAGTTTGACCGGCAAACAACAAAAGGCTTTTGACGTAAGTGCGGCAATCCGCTGGCAGGAAGTAATTCCAGCTTTGGACAAATGGCTGATTACGGTTCTTTCCAAGCGAAGTATGAGAATCCTCGGTTATGATCCGGCTACGCATCCTATTTTTCGTGTCGACCGGCAGCCTTTGGCCAGTATGCGCCCACAGGCGGTTTGAGAGCAGGAGATTGGGGTCGTGTTTTAGGAGAGGTGGCTGAGTGGTCTAAGGCACTGGCTTGCAAAGGCCGGTATGCGCTGAAAAGCGCATCGGAGGTTCAAATCCTTCCCCTCTCCGCCATTCTTTACTGACCTCTGCGTTCCCGCTCCTGAACTCCTGTTTCGAGTAATCCATGCCAGGAATCGTTGGAATAATTAGTGATCGACCTGCGACCGACTGCGAGGCGCTTGTCAGGAGCATGCTTCGTTCGATGGATTACGAGGCGTTTTACGCTGTAGGAGCGTACTCGACGCCGGAAATGCGCGTCTATGCCGGTTGGATCTCATACGAGTCTTCATTTGCGCGCAACCAACCCTTCTTCAACGAGACCCAAGACGTTGTGCTTTTGTTCTCGGGCGAGTGTTTCATCGATCCCGAAGTGCAGACGGCGCTCGTGCAGAAGGGTCACCGGCTCGCCAAAAACGGTGCCGACTGGCTAGTCCATCTTTACGAGGAAGAAGGTGATCGATTCTTTGAAAGGTTGAACGGCCTCTTTAGTGGTGTGGTTATCGACAAGCGGCAAAGGAAAGTCTTTCTGTTCAACGACCGTTATGGTGTGGAGCGAATTTACTGGCATGAAGCGGGTCAAGATTTCTATTTCGCCAGCGAAGCCAAGGCCCTGCTAGAAGCGATTCCACAGCTACGCGAATTTGATAATGAGGGTGTCGCACAGTTTCTCGCTTTCGGATGCACCACAGGCACCCGAACCTTGTTTCGGAGCATCAATCTTCTTGCCGGAGGCTCGATATGGTGCTTTGAAGGCGGAAACTGTCATAAGCAGCAGTATTTCTCTCCTCAAACATGGGAATCACAATCCCGCCTGTCCAGCGAAGCCTTCGATGCAGCGTTTGAGCAGACGTTCAAACGAATTCTACCCCGTTATTTTAACCGTGAGTTTGAGGCGGAAATCGGCGTTTCGTTGACTGGGGGATTGGATACCCGGCTAATCATGGCCTGCGGGCCCTATAGTATCCGGGATGTTATTTGTTACACCTTTTCTGGCGAAACTGGCGAGACCCTAGATGATCGACTTGCTGCTCGGATTGCCAAAGTCTGTGGCCTCGAACACCGCTTACTACGCATTGGACGCGATTTCTTCTCGGACTTTGCCTCAGATGTTGACCGAACGGTCTTTGTGACTGACGGATGTCTGGGAGCGACGGGCGCGCACGAAATCTATTTCAACCGGCAGGCGCGGGGATTGGCGCCGGTTCGACTGACCGGTAACTATGGCAGCGAACTTTTCCGAGGAATATCCACGTTCAAGCCTCGGCGATTCAGACCTGGTCTGTTTGAACCGGAGTTCGCGCAGCGTCTTAATTACCTGTCTGAATCGATGCCCTTTCGGAATGAACATCGCGCGACGTTCACTGCTTTCCGAGAGATACCGTTGAACTTGATCGGAACTCTGCTGGCGGCCCGATCGCAGATCGTTTTTCGAACTCCTTATCTCGACAATAAGATGGTCGCTCTGGCTTACCAAAATCCAGAGCCGTTGAGCAGGTCGCCTCGCACGGCTTTGCATGTCATTCACAAGAATAATGCGGCGCTTGGCAGAATCGGTAGCGACATGGGATTCCGTGCTGGTGATGGCCCCTTTCGCGCGCGGGCGCGATATCTCTTTCACAGAACAACGTTCAAACTCGATTATATATATAATGAGCGATTGCCTGATTGGCTTTCGCCTCTCGAGCCTGTTTTGGGCCGCGTTGGTTTCGGCATGGGAATTCTGGGGTTACACAAATACCTGCATTACCAAAGCTGGTTTCGTCGAGAACTGGCCAGCTATTTGCACGAAGTGGTGCAACAGGCGCAGACTCGCCAGAGCGCGTTCTGGAATCCTGACTTTCTAAGACGCATCGTTGAGGACCACACGAGCGGTCGCACTAACTACGTTGGTGAGATTAATGCAGTGCTTACGTTAGAGGCGGTCGAGCGAACTCTCCTCCGAGGTCATGCCGGAAGAGAGCGAAAGTCCCATGATTCCAAGGCTCCGGTCCTAGCCGTCGCTGCGGCCGAGCGAGGCTAGTGTGTCTCGAAGCCAGCCATGGCCCGCTATTGGCTGAATTGAGGTTCAAAATCCATGACTGAGTTTGACGTTCAGCGGCTAACTTCGCAGCAGGAGTCGAGACCGGTTGCTAGCCGGGTTGGCGCACAAAGCTGCCTGCCAACTTTTCTTGGGATTGGATCGATGCGCTGCGGATCAACGTGGCTTTATGAGGTCCTAAAGCTCCATCCTGATATTCGAATGAGCGATTGCAAGGAGATGGATTTCTTCTTTATGCCGCAAATGCTGGAGCACGACTTGATTTGGTACCAAGCACACTTTAAGCCGGACAATGGGAGCCAACCCAAGCCGATTCGCGGCGAGATTTCACCGCGCTACGCCCGCCTCAAGTCGTGGCAGGTAAATCGAATCGCCGATTTGTTGCCCGACCTTCGAATTATTCTGACCTTGCGTCATCCGATCGAGCGAGTGTGGTCTCAAACACTTTACGACTTTGGACGTTTGCAAGCTCGCGATCTCCGGAAGGTAAAGTCGCTTGAGTTTCTGCGCCAGCTCGAGCGAGCCCGAAACAGATTCTCGTCCGATTATCTTCGCATGATAGGAATCTGGTCCGACGCATTTGGACCGGAGGCGCTGCATGTGAGTCTCTTCGATGAGTTGCGGGCCAAGCCTGACAGCTACGTCAACGGCATTTTGAAGCATATCGGTGCTTCGACTCCCTGGAGGCTTCCAGCGGAGTTCAACGAAAAAAAGGTCTGGGCCACGCAGACTCTTGTCCAGCAAGAGCGCGAGATACCGGAACTCGTCCGCTGGTACATCGCGGATCAGCTGCTCGAGCCGACGGAGACACTCAACCAGCTTCTGGAAGGCAGGGTTACAAGCTGGGTGGATGAAATGCGCGCAATTCGTGGAAAGACGCGGTTGAGCTGGCGAATCCTGAAAGGGCTAAATCGTAACGTCCTTTCGTTACCTGAGACGCTGGCCTACACAGCCTATCACTTCGTCCTTGATGTCAGGCTCTGGCGACGTTGGCAACACCTTCAGACGGCGCCGCGCTCAGCCATGCGGAGTCTTAACGAATGAATGTCTTGATTCTTAAGCTCGGTGCCACAGGGGACGTCGTGCGGACTACTCCGTTGCTGCATCGCATTAGTGGGGAGATCACCTGGATTACGAGGGCAAACAACACCGGGCTTCTTGAGGGCTTGCAGCAGAATCGCCGAGTTTTCTCCTGGGAGGAGCGAGAACAAGCGTCAGATAAGCATTATGACCTGGCGATTAATCTCGAGGACATGCTGGATGTGGCGGATTTCTTGAAAACCGTGAAGTGCGGTGAAGTCTTCGGCGCCTACGGTGATTCGAATGGTTCGTTACGGTATACCGAGAACGCCAGACACTGGTTTGATTTAAGTCTTATCAGCTCCTATGGACGGGAGCAGGCTGACAGACTTAAATTTTTTAACCGGCGGAGCTACCAGGAGATGATTTTTGATGGCCTTGGTCTGCAGTTCCGGGGTGAAGAGTATTTGCTGCCGGGACCGATCGAGACTGAATTAGCGGGTGATGTTGCGATAGCGACCGAAGCCGGTCATGTCTGGCCGATGAAGAAATGGGCCTATTACAGCGATTTGAAGCACGAACTGGAAGAAGAAGGATTGACCGTCAATGTCCTTCCGACGCGTTCGTCGCTCCTCGAACATCTTGCCGATGTGCAGAATCATCGGTGCCTGGTGAGCGGTGATAGTCTGCCCATGCATTTTGCCCTGGGGACGAAGACTCGGTGTGTGACTCTGTTTACCTGTACGAGTCCATGGGAGATCTACGACTACGGGATTCAGACGAAAATTGTTTCGCCGTTGCTCGAACAGTTCTTTTACAAACGAGGATACGATGAGTGCGCGACAACCGCTATTAGCGTAGATGAAGTGTTCAGAGCTGTAATGACTCAACTTGGCACCAGCGGCGAAGCCGTCAGCCGCGCCGCGATTCAATGACGCAACTCACCGAACAGAGATCGGAAGTCAGGCACCGGGTTGGGCACAGTTGCGTTCCCTCAACAAGTGACAACCAAGTGGTAACTACTTTGCATGTTGCCTTGTTAACTGGCGGCGGAGATAAACCATATGCCCTCGGCATGGCGGCCGCACTAACATCAAAGGGAATATGCATCGATTTTATCGGGAGCGATGATTTGAGCGTGCCAGAACTGCTTAATGATTCTCGAGTGAATTTCCTCAATCTGCGAGGTGATCAACGACCCGATGCCAGGCGAATCGACAAAATTCTAAGGGTGTTAAGATATTACGTGAGGTTGATCGCGTACGCCGCGGCGGCAAAACCGAAATTATTTCACCTGTTATGGAACAACAAGTTTCAGCTCCTGGACCGTACACTGTTGATGCTCTACTACAGATTACTTGGAAAAAAAGTGGTCTTCACAGCCCACAACGTGAACGCCGGTAAGCGGGATTCCAACGATTCATGGCTCAACCGTGTTTCATTAAAGACCCAGTATACCTTGTGCGACCATATTTTTGTTCATACCAAGGGAATGAAAAGCGAGATGGCGTCTGAGTTTCGGATTCCGGAAAGCAAGATCAGCGTTATTCCATTCGGGATTAACAACACTGTTCCGAACACCAGCCTCTCGAATGCAGAGGCGAAACATCAGCTAGCGATAAACAACAACGACAAAGCCCTGCTGTTTTTCGGCAACATTGCGCCTTACAAAGGACTCGAATATTTGATTGCCGCGTTCCAAGAGCTGTTCCAAACCGACCGCACGTATCGGTTGATTGTGGTTGGAAAACCGAAAGGTCCGGAAAGCTACTGGACGGAGATTCAACGCCGCCTTACCAACAGCGACATCGCGGATCGCGTCATTGCGAAGATTGAATATGTTCCGGACGAAGAAACCGAACTGTATTTCAAAGCAGCGGACGTTCTCATCCTGCCCTATGCTCACGTCTTTCAAAGTGGTGTCCTTTTTCTGGGATATAGCTTCGGCCTACCTGCGATTGCTGCGGATGTCGGCAGTCTAAAGGAAGAAATCGTTAAAGGCGAAACTGGATTTGTTTTCAAGCCATGGGATTCATCTGATCTGGCGCGGAGGATCGAAGACTACTTTAACAGCGAGTTATTCCGTAATCTCGAAAGCCGGCGGGGCGAGATTAAGGCCTACGCCAACGAACGGTATTCGTGGCACAAGGTTGCTGCCATGACAGCGGACGTGTATTCCGACCTCTTAACCACGGATAACGCAGATTTTGCGGATGATATTAAGTCAGGAAATCAGGATAGCGGGAAAAGCAGTTCTTAAATTTAACTGCGGACAACGCGGGTTTCTAGCATGAACACCGCTTCAAGGATTCAACGGTTTAACAATTCAACGCTCCCCAGATGTCGCTCCTAACGGAGCTTTGGCGATATTCGTACTCGTTAAACTATAAACCTTTCGCTCCTACGGAGCTCATCTCTGACTTCTGACTTCTGGCTTCTGGCTTCTGACCTCTGACCCCTGATCTCCGACATCTGGCTATGCCCCCTCTTGTATCGATTCTGATACCGGCCTACAACGCTGAGCGCTGGATCGGTGATACCATCCAATCGGCGCTAGCACAGACATGGCCCCGGGTAGAGATCATTATCGTGGATGATGGGTCGCGCGATCGGACGCTGCAAATAGCACGCCAGTTCGCTTCAAAAACCGTGTCGGTCGCGACGCAGGAAAATCAAGGCGCTTCTGCGGCACGAAACAAAGCGTTCGAGCTTTCCCAGGGAGACTATATTCAATGGCTGGACGCGGACGACCTTCTGGCACCAGATAAAATTGCCAAGCAAATGGAAACGGCGGTAAAACTTGAGAGCAAACAGACTTTACTCTCCTCTGCCTGGAGCTACTTCATTTATAGCTGTAATCGAGCCTGCTTCGTGCCTACCTCTCTTTGGCATGATTTAAAGCCAGCGGAATGGCTCATACGCAAGATGGGACAGAATCTTCAGATGCCGCCGGCGACGTGGCTGGTGAGTCGCGAGTTAACTCAAGCTGTAGGACCGTGGGATACCCGACTCACTTTCGATGATGATGGCGAATACTTTTGCCGGGCCGTGCGGGTGAGCGATGGTGTCCGGTTTGTTCCGGAAACCAGGATTTTCTATCGCGTGTCGGGTCCCGGAAGTGTAAGCGATTTTGATCAGTCAGAAGAAAAATTAGCATCACTGTTTCTTTCGATGCAGTTACACGTCCAGTATCTTCGTTCTTTGGAGGACAGCGAGAGGATACGGGCGGCCTGTTTGAGCTACTTGCAAAGGCGGTTCTTTCGCTTCTATCCAGAACACAAACGGTTTGTCGATGAATTGCAACAACTCGCGGGAACCCTTGGCGGGCGATTGGAGAATCCGCGCTTACCCTGGAAGTACTCCTGGATGCCAAAAATCCTGGGTTGGACGCGAACGAAACGGGTTCGGCAACATTACAACCAAGCGAAATGGTTTGTTATCAGATTGTGGGACAAGGCCCTGTTTTGTCTGGACGGTGAGACAGTTGGGACAACCAGAGGCGTTCATGCGAGCACCGTCACCGCGGGTCCTAACCAGCCGGTCGTTCCAAGGACGAACCGTTGAGTCTGTCGCAATGAATCGGTCTGGAAGCTGCTAATTGGATGAATCACCATAAACCTAGCGTGCTGACCAGTGAGACAGGAGTAACTAGGGGTAAGGCAGCAGTCCCCTCGACTGAGGCAGACGAAGTGGAATGTAATCGGGAGCACATCAAAACTGACCATCTTTTGCCAGATCTTAAGCGGCACACAATTTCGGGCGGTGCTATTACGATTGCTGCCCAGATTGCCAAATTCATGTTGAATCTCATCTCAACAGTAATCCTGGCACGCTTGCTGAGCCCACGCGATTTCGGTTTGGTTGCAATGGTAGCCGTCGTTACCAGCTTTCTGATGGTGTTCCGCCACGCCGGGCTGGCTACTCCAACAATTCAACGCGAACATATCACGCAGGCACAGGTCTCCAATCTTTTCTGGATTAACCTTGCCGTCAGTGGAATGTGCACACTGATCGTCGCCGCTTTGGCTCCCGCCCTCGCAAAGTTCTATCGCGATTCCCGGCTTATCCCGGTTCCATGGTGATAGGGGGGAGCATCGGAATCATCATGGCGCTTATGCATTTCGGAGTATGGTCCCTTGTTGGCCTAAGCTTGGGGACAGAAATCGGCAGCTTTATCTTGACCGGTTCTCTCTCGCGCTGGCGTCCAGACTGGCCATCTAAGGGTAGCGGGGTGCGTCCGCTCCTGGCATTCGGCGCCCATCAAAGTGCTGGAAACTTCATATTTAGCCTGGCTAGAGGATGCGACAATCTCTTGATTGGTCGGTTTTACGGACCCGCTGCGGTCGGTCTCTATTCCCGCGGAGCAGCTCTGGTCATTCGGCCATTGGAGCAGTTCCTTCTGCCAATTAACTCTGTTTTCCTTCCGGCGTTGTCGCGCTTGCAATCACAGCCGGCCAGGTATCGATCGACCTTTATGCGAATGTATGGGGCCGTGACCATGATGGCTTTTTTCTTCACCAGCATGCTCCTGGCGCTTTCGCACCCGGTTACGCTCGTTTTACTCGGCCACAAGTGGGAGCAAGCTAGCGCCATTTTCGCGGGATTCACAGTTTTAGCGATTTCGCTTCCTCTCGCCAACGTAACAAGTTGGCTACTTACAAGTCAGGGGCGTGGGAAAGATATTTTCATTCAAAATTCGATTGCAGCGTTTCTTTCGCTGGCGTCGTTCGTTGCCGGCTTGCCATTTGGGCCTGTCGGCGTAGCAATCGCGTTTTCGCTTTCCGGGCTCCTGCTGCGACTGCCGATCCTCTATTACAATGCCGGACGAAAAGGACCGGTCAGCACGAAGGATTTGTGGACTGGATTTTTGTCGCACTTGCCGCTGTGGCTTGTTGTATTTGCGGCAACTTGGTGTGCGCATCAATGGGTAGCCGCGGCACGCCCATGGATGCAGCTTCTAATATGTTTACCTATAGGCGCGACCGTGGGTATTGCGTTTATCGCATTTTCCAAGCCGCAGCGACGCGTCGCCAGGGACCTGTGGCAATCTGTCAGTGAATTTCGGCGGAAGCACGTGGGCGAATCATAACAGTAATTAACTCGTTCTATGCGCGTATTTTTCTTGGCTCGTAGAGAGCGCAGCTCGCTTGACTATGGAAGAAAAGAAAGGGAAAGACTTTTTAGCTATGATCGATGTATGAAACCAGATGCTATCAGCCGCAAATATGTGTTTGTTTGTGGGCTCCCCAGAAGCGGTACCAGCATGCTTGGTCGCAACATTGCGCGCATGGAGGACTGCACAGGATTAAAAAATACGGGTGTCTTTGAAGACGAAGGGCAATTTCTGCAGGATGTTTACGCAGTTGCCTCTGAATATGGAGGCTCCAGCCGGGTGGGTTTCGACCTACGAGCACACCGCACTGAGAATTCGAACCTCTTAACTCCAGCTAATATCGCAAAGCTAAAAGCTGCCTGGGGTAAATACTGGGAGGCGGACAAGGGGGTTCGTGTGGAAAAGACGCCGGAAAACCTACTGATGACGCGCTTCTTACAAGCAGCTTTTGCTGATTCCTATTTTATTATCATTCGCCGCCACCCTGTGCCTGTAAGTTTCGCCGGTCGACGCTGGAAGATTAACCTAACCTCGCTCGACACTGCCTTTAAGCATTGGCTGCACTGCCATGCGTTGTTTGAAGGCGATCGGAAATATTTGAAGCGAGTTTATGAGCTAAAGTATGAAAATTACGTGGAAGACCAGGATAAATACCACAACGAGATTGCGGCGTTCATTGGGACACAGGTACCCGAGCCTCCTAAGGACGACACCTTTCGTATTGTGCTGCAGTGGCGAAATCCCACTGGTTTGCGTGTCCCAGAGAAAGGGATGGAAAAGACAAGTCCGATTCACAATCAGAAGTATCTTGATCGATGGCACAAACTTCTCACTGAATCGCCATTTCGGATTTACTATCGTTACCTTGTGCGGAAGTATGAGTCTCAATTTAATCAATACGGCTATTCGTTAATTAGCGG
>WNFY01010595.1_pt1 | contig 16164 bp, 13 predicted proteins | sample 5400091 | NCBI WGS metagenome assembly WNFY01 (sample SAMN13153364, study PRJNA577476) | soil metagenome | isolation source: 60 cm soil or saprolite under grassland replicate 1 | place: USA:California | collected 2016-06-15
CCCGTCCAGTCCGGAGCGCTTCAGAGCAGGCCCCAGAAATCGCGCGTCACGTCGAACGCGAGGCGCACGCGCCCAGTTTGCGCGCCGACACCCACGTCGAGGCGGAAGACGCCCAGCCACTCCAGCCCCGCGCCCCAGGTCACGCGCGCGTCCGGGGTCGCGAGCCACGGCGTGCCCGGCACCGGGCGCGCGGTCCATCCGGTCGCAACGAAGGGCGCCAGCACCGCGGCGGCGGGGGTCCGCGCCCACGGTCCCAGCTTGAGCGACAGAAACGGCACCGGCAGGCGCCACTCGGCGTGCAGCAGCGCGGCGCGCGCGCCGCCCCAGCGGCGGAAGTCGTCGCCGGGTAGCGTGCCGCGGCCGCCGAGCACGAAGGCGCGGTGCGGCGGGACGTCGCGCGTCGCGGCGCCGCCCTGCGCGCGCAGCAGCAGGCGCGTGCCGCCGAGCGGCACGAGCAGGTGCCCGGCGCCCGCGACTCTCGCGTACGCCATGCCGCCGTCGCGGCGGCCCAATTCCAGCGCGAGCTCGACGTGTACGTCGCGACGTACCGCGAACCCCTCGCTGCGCCGCCGCACGCCCAGCGTCACGAGGTCCACGCCGCCGTCGCCCAGCGGCACGTTGGGCTGGAACCTCCCCGATGCCGGCGCGGCGCGCACCGGCAGCGCGGAGATCCATTCGCGCCCCGTCGCCACGCTCCACTCCCCGCGTGTCCCGAGGCCGTGGCGCCACGTCACCCGCCCGCCGTCCGCCAGGTAGTAGTCCCCGTCGTCCGCGCCGAACTCCTGCGCGGCGAGAGAATTGAGGAGCGGGGCGATGACGGGCACGTCTCCTACGTCCCGCACGTCGCGGAACCCTTCGAGCTCGACGGTGCTGCGCCCCGAGCCGTAGCGCGCAGCGAACCGCCCCTTCCCCCGACGGTCGGCCAGTCCATAGCCGGCGTGGCCGCGCAGCTCGACCCGGTCGCCGCCCGGCCGCCACACGAAGCCGATCCCCGGCGTGACCCCCTCGACGCGGTTCACGTGCACCAGATCGCTCAAGCGGTCGGCGCCGGGGCGCGCGCGGCGCAGGCCCGACAGCGCGCGGTCGCCGGCGATGCGCTCCACGCGGGCGCGCACCTCCTCCAGATCGTTCTGGCGCACCGGCTCCGCGACGTCCTGCAGGGCGGCCGCGAGGGGCTGCGCCCACGGGAACGAGTCCAGCTCGGCGCGCGGCAGGCTCGTGATCTCCTCGCCCGCGAACCAGGTGTCGACGAAGCCCAGGTTGAAGCGGTAGTCGTCGATCTCCCAGCGGCCGCGGATGATGCCGCGTGCGGGCAGGTCGAGCCAGCTGGCGCGCCGGCGGATCTCGACCTCCTGGCGGTACGGCAGCCACCAGCGCCCCTCGAACTGGGCGTTCTCGAGCACGATGCTGACGTCTTCCAGCTCGGCGTCGCGGTAGGCGGGCGGCGTGAAATTGAAGGCCAGGCGCACGAGGTCGGCCGTTGCCGCGTCGAGGTACAGCGTGCCGACGATGCGCGGCACGGCGAAGTCCCGGGGCCGCACGCGGACGCTGATGACGCGCACGGTGCGTCCCGGCAGCCCGATCGCCAGCGTGTCGTCGATCGCGTAGTCGTAGAGCAGCGGCGCCCCGGGGCTGAGCGGGTGCGGGACGTCGCGCACCTCGTCGCCCTCGCCCAGGCGGATCAGGGGGCCGAAGTTGTTCTGCACGATGCCGAGGTGGTCCCGGTGGTAGTTGATATCCGTGGGGAGCTCGGCACGGTCCCGCCACCCGACGATGCGCTGCTTGCTGGCCCCCGGCGACTTCCAGTACACTTCCAGCTCCAGCTGGTCGGCTTTGATCAGCCGCGGCGGCTCGCTCAACCCCTCACCGAACTGTCCGAGGAAGAAGACGAACCCGTGCGCTTGAGCTTTGTAATCGTGCAGCGAGGTGTCCGCCGCCGCCCGGGAGCGGCGGGCAATGGCGCGCCCGACGAGGGCCAGCGCCGAGTCGGCGTTCCAGGTCTGGGCGTCGAGCGCGACGGGAGTGGCGAGCAGCGCCAGGAGGACGGGCAGGCCGCGCATCACCGCGGAATTTCGCGGGTGACCACGGCCGCGGCAATCGCCGTCGCGATGCTGGCGGCGGCGTGCGGCGGCGGCACCGGGCCCGCCGACCGGGGCGTACCGCTCAGCGCCCTGCTCGTGCTGCCGCGCCTCGACACCGACTCGGCGCCACCCAGTGCGGTCGGCTTCCTCTATCACAACAATCTCCTCAACACGTTTTCCATCCGGCATTCCGACGGCTCGAATACCCTGTTCGCGAGCTATTCGTTCGCATCGCACAGCATCGTCTCGGTGAACAACATCATCCTGGCCGACACCTCCACGGTAATCGTCACCGTCACATTGACCTCCGACATTTACGGCTTCACCGTGTCGCCCGCCGGCATGATCTTCAACAGCGCCGGCGAGCCGGTCGTGACGGTCGCCTACGGCAAGTACGGCGACTTCTCCGTCTACAACCAAAGCTCCAAGTACACAAGCGCCGTCGCGTACGAGCAGGCCTTGGGACTGTGGCGGGAGCTCTCGCCGGACCACTGGGTGCTCGGCCGCAACAGCGGGCACGCCGGCGCCGACACCGTGGCGAGCGCCCTCGAGTCGCCCGGGCGGTACGTGATCGCCGCACCCAAATGACAGAGAGCGACGCCCGCTCCGATTTCCTGGCACGCGCGGCGCGCGGCGGCGTCGTGCCGCTGGTGCGCGAGGTGGTGCTCGATACCGACGCGCCGGTGGCGGTGCTCGCGAAGGTCGCCCGGCCGCCGTTCTGCTTCCTGCTCGAGTCGCTGGTCGGCGGCGAGCGCTGGGCCCGCTACACGTTCCTCGGGACCGAGCCGCGCGAAGCGTGGCGCTACCGCGGCCGCGCCGTGGAGCGCTGGACGCAGACCGACGGCTGGCGCGCCGCGGGGGAGACCGACGATCCCATCGGCCACCTCGCGCAGCGGCTCCGCGCCCTGCCCGCCGTTCCGGTGCCGGGACTGCCGCGGTTCACCGGCGGGGCCGTCGGCTACCTGGGCTACGACCTCGTGCGCACCATCGAGCGGCTCCCCGCGGCGCCGCCGGACACGACGGGGTTGCCCGATGCGGTCCTGATGATCGCCGACAGCCTGGTGATTCTCGACAACCTCTACGGGCGCGCCATCCTCGTCGCCAACGCCGAAGTGCCGCCCGGCGCGTCGGGGCAGGAGCGGGTGCGGGCATTCGAGCGGGCCGAGGCGCGGATCGAGGAGCTGGGGCGGCGGCTCGGCGCGCCGCACGGCCTCGCGCCGCTCGCGCTCACCGACGGCGATCCGCCTCCCGTGCCGACGACGACGCGTTACCCGCGTGCGGCGTTCGAGCGGGACGTGCGCCGCATCCTCGAATACATCCGGGCGGGCGACACGTTCCAGACGGTCCTGTCGCGGCGCCAGGAAGCGGCGGGCGCCGTGGACCCCCTGTTGCTCTACCGCCACTTACGGGCGCTCAATCCGGCGCCTTACCTCTATTATCTGGGGCTGGACGACTGCGCGATCGTGGGCAGCTCGCCGGAGGTCCTGGTGCGGGTCGAGGACCGGGAGGTGACGCTCAGGCCGATCGCCGGGACGCGGCCGCGCGGCGCCGGCCCCGAGGAAGATGAAGCGCTGGGCCGGGCCCTGCTCGCCGACGAGAAGGAGCGGGCCGAGCACATGATGCTCGTGGACCTGGGGCGCAACGACGTGGGGCGCGTGTCGGCGTACGGCACGGTGCGCGTCACCGACCTGCTGGTCATCGAGCGCTACTCGCACGTGCAGCATCTGGTCAGCGAGGTGCGCGGCCGGTTGCGCGACGGCTGCGACGCCCTCGACGTGTTCAAGGCGTGTTTCCCCGCGGGCACGGTGAGCGGTGCCCCGAAAGTCCGCGCGATGCAGATCATCGACGAGCTCGAACCGGAGCGGCGCGGGCCCTACGCCGGGGCGGTAGGCTACGTCGGCTGGGGCGCGGTGAATCTCGACACGGCGATCTGCCTGCGCTCGGCGGTGGCGCTCAAGGACCGCGTGCTCGTGCAGGCGGGGGCGGGCATCGTGGCCGACTCGGACCCGGCGCGCGAGTTCGCCGAGACGGAACAGAAGGCGCAGGCGGTGCTGCGGGCGCTGGCGCTGGCTCGCGCCGGGGACTGAGGTATATTCCCGCCCGATGTTCAAGCTGCTTTCCACCTCCGGCGAACAGTCGATTGACCTGCAGCAGGGCCGGACCCTTGTCGTCGGCCGGGCGGTCACGAGCGACATCCCCATCTACGATCCTACGATCTCGCGGCGCCACGCCGAGGTCGCCCTGACCGAGAACGGGGTCAGCATCAAGGACCTCGGCTCCTCCAACGGCACGTTCCTGAACGGCGCCCGCATCAACGAGGCCGAGGCCGGCCAGAACGACGTGGTCACCTTCGGCAAGGTCGCGTTCCGGGTCGTTTCCGTGACGCCGCCGGTGGCGCGCCCGCAGGTGGTGCCGCCGTCGGACTTCGCCCCCGGCAAGCCGCCGCCGGGCGGCACCATCGTGCGCCAGCTGCCGGTCAGCGCCTCGGGTGGCGTGCCGGCGATCGTCGACGCGCACCCGCAGGGGGCGTCGCACCTCAAGGTCAAGGCGCAGACCCAGGAGGAGCGGACCACGAAGAAGCTGTCGCTGCTGCTGGAGATCTCGAAGGAGCTGAACAAGCAGCAGGAGCTCGACCGCCTGCTGGACAAAGTGGTGGACTTCACCTTCCAGATCATGAACGTGGACCGGGTCTCGATCCTGCTCCTCGATCAGAAGTCGAACGAGCTGGTGCCGCGCGTCTCGAAGAGCCGCACCGGGGACGCCTCCGCCGCCCGCCACGTGCCCCAGTCCATCGCCCGCAAGGCCGTGGACGACCGCGTCGCGATCCTCTCCGACAACGCCGCCGCCGACGACCGCTTCAAGGGGAAGTCGATCCTCATCCAGAGCGTGCGCAGCGCTATGTGCACGCCGCTCATGGGCTCGGACCAGGGCGTCCTCGGCATCCTGTACGTGGACAACCAGACCGCGATCCACTCGTTCGCCGACGAGGACCTGGAGTTCCTCATCGGGTTCGGCGGGCTCGCGGCCGCGGCGATCGAGAACTCGCGCCTCTCCGAGCGCAGCCGTCGCGAGGCGCTGGTGCTCTCGAACTTTCAGCGCTACTTCGCGCCCAACCTCGCCGCCCAGATCGCCCAGCAGGAGGGCGCCGTGCAGCTGGGCGGGCAGAAGCGGCCGGTCGTGATCTTCTTCTCGGACATCCGCGGCTTCACCCCGATGTCGGAAGACATGAGCCCGGACGACATCGCGACGCTGCTCACCGAGTACTTCACCGAAATGGTGGAGATTGTGTTCGAGAACAGCGGCACGCTCGACAAGTTCATGGGCGACGCCATCATGGCCCTGTGGGGCGCCCCGATCGCCCACGCCGACGACGCCGACCGCGCCATGACGTGCGCGCTGGAGCAGCTGAGCGCGCTCGAAAAGATGAACGCCAAGTGGAAAGCGCAGGGCCGCCGCCCCGTGGCGATCGGGATCGGCATCAACTTCGGGGAAGTGTTCGCGGGGAACATCGGCTCCGACCGCCGGCTCGAGTACACCGTCATCGGCGACGCGGTAAACACGGCCAGCCGGCTCTGCTCCTCGGCGGGCCTCAACGAGATCCTGATCTCGGAGCCGTTCTACAAGGCGCTGAAGAAGCCCCCCAAGGTCGAGGCGCTCGAGCCCGTGCAGGTGAAGGGCAAGGCCAAGAAAATCCCCGTCTACCGCGTGAAGCGGTAAGGCCGGCCGAACCGCGCCAAGAGGTCGAGCGCCAGGCGCAGCGGCAGGCCCATCACCCCGAAAAAGTCTCCCTCCACACGCTCGATCAGCGGCGCGCCGAGGCCCTGGATCGCGTAGGCGCCGGCCTTGTCGAGCGGCTCGCCCGTGGCGACGTACGCCTCGAGGGTGGGCCGGTCCACCGGCCGGAACGTCACGCGCGACACGTCGAGCGCCTGGGCGAGCTCGCCGTCCCGCGCCACCGCCACCGACGTCATCACCTCGTGGGTCTGCCCCTGCAGCCGCGACAGCATCTCCACCGCGTGCGCGGGCGACGTGGGCTTCTCGAAGATCGCTCCGTCCAGCACCACCGTCGTATCCGCCGCGAGGACCAGCTCCCCCGGCGCCCGGGCGACGACCGCCTCAAACATCTCCAGCAGCTGGCGGCGCCGCGGAGAGCCGCTGGCAAGAACGATCGGAGTGGTTGCGGGGTCTCCCGGCACGCGGAAAAAGATAGCAGGGGCTATGTTGGGGCGTGCTCTCGTATCTCGTCCTGGTCTTGCAGGCCGCCGCGCCGCCGCCCGCGACCGACATCTACCTGGCCAGCCTGCGCGTCGCGGACGGCCGCGTGCAGGTCGGCACGCCGGTCAACGTCACGGCCCGGCCCGGCTACGACAACCAGCCGTTCTTCCTGCCGGACGGCCGCGCCTTCCTCTATACGTCGATCCGTGAGGACAGCCAGGCCGACATCTACCGCTACGATCTGGAGCGCGCCACGAGCGTCCGCCTCACCGCAACGCGCGAGAGCGAGTACTCCCCGACCCCGCTGCCCGACGGCCGTGGTTTCTCGACGGTGCGCGTCGAGGCCGACTCCACCCAGCGCCTATGGGCGTTCGACGCGGACGGCACACAGCCGCGCCTCGTGCTCGACTCCATCAAGCCGGTCGGCTACCACGCCTGGGGGGACGCGCACACGCTCGTGCTGTTCGTGCTTGGCTCGCCGCCCACGCTGCAGATCGCGGACGCCCGCACGCCAGGACGCCCCGGGGAGGTGGTCGCGCGGGACATCGGCCGGTCACTGCAGCGCGTGCCGGGGCGCGAAGCGGTCGCCTTCCTGCAGCGTGACTCGGTGGCGGGGGCGTGGATCAAGGAGGTGGACGTGCGCACGCGGGTGGTCACGCCCCTGGTGCGGGCGCTCGAGGGCGCGGACTTCTTCACGTGGACGCCCGGCAGGATCGTGTTGATGGCCCGGGGCACGAAGCTGTATCAGTGGAATCCGCGGCGCGGCGGAGATTGGGAGGAGGCGGCGGATTTCGCGGCGGCGGGGCTCACCAACGTCTCGCGGCTGGCGGTGAGTCCCAAAGGCGACCACCTCGCGATCGTCGCGGTGCCGCGCTAGCGCTCCAGCAGCAGGGTGACCGGCCCGTCGTTCACCAGCTCGACCTCCATCATGGCAGCGAATTCCCCCGTTTCGACGCGCGTCCCGCTCCCCGCTCCCCGCTCCTTCAGTAGGCCCACGAACCGCTCGTAGAGCGGCTTCGCCACCTCGGACGGCGCGGCGTCGATGAAGCTGGGCCGCCGGCCCTTCCTGGCGTCGCCGTAGAGCGTGAATTGGGAGACGACGAGCACCGCGCCATGGGCCTCGTCGAGCGAGCGGTTCATCTTGTCTTCGGCATCACGGAACAGGCGGAGGCTCAGGATCTTCTCCGCCATCCAGGTGAGCGTTTCTTCGGTGTCGCCCGGCGCGAAGCCGGCGAGGATGACGAACCCGACGCCGATCTGACCCGTCACGTTCCCGTCCACCCGCACCGCTGCACGGGAGACGCGTTGCAGCACGACCCTCACTCGACGGTGACGCTCTTGGCCAGATTCCGCGGCTGGTCCACGTTGCACCCCCGGCGCACGGCGATGTAGTAGGCGAGCAGCTGCAGCGGCAGCACGCTGAGCACCGGCGTGAGCAGGTCCAGCGTCGTGGGGATCTCGATCTTGTGGTCGGCGAGGCGCGCGACGCCGGTGTCCCCTTCGGTCAGAATGGCGATCACGCGGCCGCCCCGCGCCTTCACCTCTTCGACGTTGCTCACCACCTTCTGATAGACGGCGTCCTGCGGCGCGATGAACACCACCGGCATCAGGTCGTCGATCAGCGCGATGGGCCCGTGCTTCATCTCGGCGGCGGGGTAGCCCTCGGCGTGGATGTAGCTGATTTCCTTGAGCTTCAGGGCGCCCTCGAGCGCGACGGGGAAGTTGTAGCCGCGGCCCAGATACAGCACGTTCTGCGCCCGCACCAGCCGCTCGGCGATCTGCTCGACCTGCGGTGCGGTCTGGAGCACGCGCCCCACCAGCTCCGGCAGCTTAGCCAGCGCCCGCACCACTTCCCGCCCCTGGAGAATGGAGAGCGCGCGCAGCCGGCCCATCTTGAGCGTGAGCAGGGCCAGCGCCGCGATCTGACTCGTGAACCCCTTCGTCGAGGCGACGCCGATTTCCGGCCCGGCGTGCAGGTAGATGCCGCCGTCCACCTCCCGGGCGATCGTGCTGCCCACGACGTTGACGAGTCCCAGCGTGCGCGCCCCGCGCCGCTTCGCCTCGCGCAGCGCCGCCAGCGTGTCGGCGGTCTCGCCCGACTGCGAGATCCCGATCACCAGCGTCCGGTCGTCCACGATGGGATTGCGGTAGCGGAATTCGGACGCGTACTCGACTTCGGTCGGGACCCGGGCCAGCTCTGCCGCAGGCGGTGATCACGATGCGCTGAATCTTGAGCAGGTCTTCATCGGTGATGTTGAGCCCGCCCAGCCGCACCGTGCCCTCTTCCTCGAGCAGCCGGCCCCGCAGGGTGTTCCGCAGGCTCTCGGGCTGCTCCATGATCTCCTTGAGCATGAAGTGGGCGAACCCGCCGCGCTCGATCGTGCCCAGGTCCCAGTCGACGTGCGTGACCGTCTTTTCTTTCTCCACGGCGGTCAGGTCGAGGATGCGGTAATCGTTGGGCCGAATCACGGCGATCTCCCCGTCGTCCAGGTAGACCACCGAGCGGGTGTGCGCCAGCACCGCCGACGCATCGGACGCCACCCAATGCTCGCCCTGCCCGATCGCGACGAGCAGGGGCGAGCCCTTGCGAGCGGCGACGATGGTATCGGGCTCGCGGCTCGACAGCACCGCGATCCCGTAGGCGCCTTCGATCTCCTGCAGCGCACCCACCACCGCGTCCACGAGCGGCGCGCCCTTGGCGTGCAGCTCCTCGATCAGGTGCGCGAGCACCTCGGTATCGGTCTCGGAGCGGAAGCGATGGCCGCGCTTGGTGAGGGCGGCGCGCAGCGGGCCGGCGTTCTCGATGATGCCGTTGTGCACCAGCGCGACCGTGCCGCCGCAGTCGGTGTGGGGGTGGGCGTTCTTCACGTTCGGCGCCCCGTGCGTCGCCCAGCGCGTGTGGGCGAGCGCCGTCGTGCCGGCCGGGAGCGTCGCGCCCAGCTCCTTCTCGAGCGCCGCGATCTTCCCCGCCGTCTTGAACACCTCGATGCGCCCGTCGCTCACGACGGCGAGCCCCGCCGAGTCGTACCCGCGGTACTCGAGCCGCTTCAGCCCCTCGAGCACCAGCGCGGCGGCGGGCCGCGCGCCGGTGTAGCCTACGATCCCGCACATAGCTTGCGTCCTTCCTCGATCAGCGCCTCGGCGGCGGCGCCGGTCGGCGCCTCGGCGATCAACCGGATGATCGGCTCGGTATTCGACGGCCGCACGTGCAGCCAGCGGTCGGCCCACGCCAGCCGTAATCCGTCGCGCTCGTCGGTCGTCGCGTCCGGGAAGCGGCGCTTGAGCGCCGCGTACCCGCCTGACAACCCACGCTCCCCGCTCCCCGCTCCCCGCTCCACCCTCGCCTTGACAATAACGTAGCGGGGAGCCGCTGCGACGAGCTCGCTGACGGTTTTCCCGGTTCGGGCCAGGAGCGTCAGCGCCAACGCCGCCGCCACCGGCCCGTCCCGCCCCACGTGCAGCGCCGGCAGCATCACGCCGCCGTTGCCTTCGCCGCCCACCGGCGCGCGCGCGGCCACCATCGCCCGCGCCACGTACGCCTCGCCGACGGGGGCCCGGATGACCGCGGCGCCGCATTCACGCGCCGCGTCGTCCACGACGAGCGAGGTGGAGAGGTTGCAAACGACGGCGGTCGGGCGGACCGGCGGTCGGGCGGTCAAGGAGTTCCGGCGACCGCCTGACCGCCTGACCGCCTGACCGCCCAAGACCGCTCTCACCGCGAACGCTAACGTGTAATCCTCGCCGATCGGCCGTCCCCGCTCGTCCACGATGGCGAGCCGGTCCACGTCGGGGTCCACCGCGATCCCTACGTCCGCCTTGCTGCGCCGCACCAGCTTGCCGAGCGCATCGAGATGTTCGGGGAGCGGCTCGGGTGGCCGCGGGAAGCGGCCGTCGGGCTCGAGGTTCGTCCCGGCCACGCGACACCCCAGCCGCTCGAGCAGCGCCGGCATGATCACACCGCCGGCCCCGCGCACCGTGTCGAGCGCGACCCGAAAGCGGCGGCGGCGGATGCCGCGCACGTTCACCGCCTTGAGTCGCAGGACCGCCGCGAGGTGGCGTGCGGTGGCGGCCTCGTCCGTCACCACGTCGCCCAGCGTGCCGAACCCGGCGCGCTCGAGTCGCCCGTCGGCCGCGAGGGTCACCACGCGCGCGCCGCCTTCCGCATCGAGAAAGATGCCGTCGGGGCCGACAAATTTGAGGGCGTTCCATTCGATGGGGTTGTGGCTCGCCGTGAGCACGATGCCGCCCGCGGCGCGGTGGTGCTCGACCGCGAGCTGCGCCGTGGGGGTGCTGACCAGCCCCACGTCGATCACGTCGCAGCCCACCGACATCAGGCCCGCCGCCGCCGCGCGCGCGAACATCGGGCCGGACGTGCGCGCATCCCGGCCTAAAACCACGGTGGGGCGGAGGCGGGGCCCCTTCCCCGTCTTAGCCCAGACGCCGAAGGCCGCCGCATACCGCGCCACCGCTTCCGGGGTCAGGTCCTTCCCGACGATCCCCCGGATGCCGGCGACGCCGATCATCAAGGTGTCCGACATTCAGGCGGGCACGACGTTCTCGGGAAGGTGCAGCACGCGGGGGGCCGGCGTGGCGATCGGGAGCTGCTGCGCCGAGGGGTAGGCGCGCACGAAGGCCTCGACGACCTCGGGATCGAACTGGTGGCCTTTGCCGTCCCGGAGCTCGGTGAGGGCGCGCTCCACCGGGAGCGAGGGGCGATAGGGCCGCTCGCTGGTCATGGCGTCGAAGGCGTCGGCGACGGTGACCGCCCGGACCAGCAGCGGGATCTCGTCGCCCTTCAGGCCGTCGGGGAGGCCCTTGCCGTCGAGCCGCTCGTGGTGGGAGCGCACGATCGCGATGATCGCGCCGTAGTCCTTGAGCAGCGGGCCGAGGATGCGCGCGCCGATCACCGGGTGCTCCATGATGTGCCGGTACTCCTCCTCGCTGAGCGCCCCGCGCTTGTGGAGCACTTCTTCGCTGACGCCGATTTTGCCGATGTCGTGGAGGTTGCTGCCGAGGGACAGGGTGTCGAGAGCGTTCGCATCGAGGCGCAGCTGGCGCCCGATGGCGGTGGCGTACTCCGCGACCCGGATCGAGTGACCCTTCAGGTACGCGTCCTTGGCTTCGAGCGCCTGCGCCAGCGCCTGCACGCCCCCCAGGAACAGCTCTTCGATGCGGTGCGCCTGGGCGCGCACGCGGTCTTCGAGGTGCTGCTGGTAGCTCTTGAGCTCGAGCTTCAGCGCCCGCTTGTCGAGCGCCTGCATGACGCGGGCGCGGACTTCGTCGAGGTGGAACGGCTTCCCGACGTAGTCGAGCGCGCCGAGCTGCAGGCACGCGACCGCGCTCTCGACTTCCGCGACCGCCGTCACCATCACCACCGCGGTGTCGGGCCAGCGGTGCATGATCGCCCGCAGCAGCGCCACGCCGTCCATCTGCGGCATGCGCAGGTCGGAGATGACGAGCGGGACGGGCTCCTGCTCGAGCTGCTCGAGCGCTTCCACGCCCGACCCCGCCTCCAGACACATGAACCCCTCGCCCTCGAGCAGCCGCACGAGGACCCGCCGCAGTCGCGGCTCGTCGTCCACGACCAGGCACCGCATCGCATTCGGTTGGGGCATGTTCGCGAAACGTACGGGTCGCTTGCCCGGGGCGGAAGGCGCCCTTACGTTCCCGCCATGACCCGCGCGTTCGACCACGATTTGTTGCGCCGCTTCGGCACACGCACCGTGCACGCGGGCCAGGCGCCCGACCCGCTCGCGGGCGCGGTGATGACGCCGATCTACCAGACCTCCACCTACATCCAGGACGGCCTCGGCCGCAACAAGGGGTACGAATACGCCCGCACGCGCAACCCCACGCGCGAGGCGCTGGAGCGCAACGTCGCGGCGCTCGAAGGCGGCCGCCACGGGTTCGCGTTCGGCTCCGGCCTCGCCGCCGTGGATGCCGTTTTGAAACTGTTGTCCGCCGGCGACCACGTCGTGTGCGGCGAGAACGTCTACGGCGGCACGCACCGCCAGATGACGCACATCTGGGCGCGGCTCGGCCTCGCCTTCACCTTCGTCGACGGCGGCGACCTCGCCGAGGTCCAGGCGGCGATCACGCCCGCGACGAAGATGGTGTACGCCGAAACGCCGACCAACCCGATGATGCGGCTGTGCGACCTCGCCGCGACCGGGGAGATCGCGCGCAACGCCAGGGCGCTGTTCGTCGTGGACAACACGTTCGCGACGCCGTGCTTCCAGCGGCCGCTCGAACTCGGCGCCGACATCGTGCTGCACAGCACCACCAAGTACCTGAACGGCCACAGCGACATGGTCGGCGGGATGCTCGTCACCAACCGGGACGACCTCGCCGAGCGCCTCGGGTTCCTCCAGAACAGCTCCGGCGCGGTGCCGGGTCCGTTCGACTGCTGGCTGGCCCTGCGCGGCACCAAGACGCTGGCGCTGCGCATGCGCCAGCACGACGTCAACGGTCGCCGCATCGCCGAGTGGCTCGCCAAGCACCCCCGCATCGAGCGCGTCTACTATCCGGGCCTGCCGTCGCACCCGCAGCACGACCTCGCCTGCCGGCAGATGACGGGGTTCGGCGGGATGTTGAGCGTGGAGCTGGGCGACGTGAGCCGGGCGCGGCACCTCGTGGAGCGCACGAAGATCTTCGCGCTCGCCGAGTCGCTGGGCGGCGTCGAGAGCCTCGTCGGCCACCCGGCGTCGATGACGCACGCCAGCGTGCCGGCCGATCTCAAGCGCAAGATGGGCCTCACCGACAGCCTCGTGCGGTTGTCGGTGGGAATCGAGGACGTCGAGGACCTGATCGCCGATCTGGACCAGGCGCTGGGCGACGACTGAGGCGGGAGCGAAACAGAGACCGTACGTACCGCCGTACGGTGCAGGATAACGACTCCAGGAGTTCACCATGAGCGACCCAACGGGCGTGCCTTCGGCGCGGTCCCGCAAGATTCTGACGCAGATCGCCGCCGTGGCGTGGGAGCACCCCGCCGACCGCGCGGCCCTGCAGACGCTGCGGTCGGTGCCGGGCTTCGACGAAGTCGTCAAGAAGATCTACGGCCTGATCGGCGAGCGCGGGGTGCGGCTGATCTTCCAGGCCGACGCGGTGCGCGTGGGGCCGAAGCAGTTCCCGCGCCTGCACTCGCTGTTTACCGAAGTGCGCACCACCCTCGACTGGCCGAAGGACACCCAGCTGTTCGTCTCCCAGACGCCGTTCGCCAACGCCGGCGCCTTCGGCATGGACGAGCCGTTCATCATCATCAACTCCGGCGCCATGACGCTGCTCGATAACGACGAGATGCGGTCGCTGCTGGGCCACGAGCTGGGGCACGTGATGAGCGGTCACGCGCTGTACCGCACGATCCTGTGGCTGCTGCTCAACGCCAGCCTCTCCGCCCTCCCCTTCCTCGCCGGCATCGCGCTGCTTCCCATCGAGCTGGCGCTGCTCGAGTGGTACCGCAAGAGCGAGCTGTCGTCGGACCGGGCCGGTCTCCTCGCCACGCAAGATCCCACCGCATCCCTGCGCATGCACCTCAAGTTCGCGGGCGGCGGCGACATGTCGCAGATGGACCTGGACAGCTTCCTGGTGCAGGCGAAGGAGTACGAGGAGTCGGGCGGCGCGCTCGACCGCGTCTTCAAGATCCTCGGCGTGCTGCTGCGCACGCATCCCTTCAACACGGTGCGGGCGGCCGAGCTGCAGCGGTGGATCGAGGCGGGGCACTACGACCGCATCCTGCGCGGCGAGTACACGCACCGCGGGCCGGAAGCCGAGCAGCGGCCTCTCGACAAGGACATCGACGAGGCGCGCGACCACTACATGAAGGAAGCGAAAGAGGCCGTGAAAGACGTCGTGGACGGCGCCCGCCGCGCCGCGCAAGCCTTTACGGACGCGTTCAAGAAGAAGTGAAAATCCTGGTCGTCGGGGGGGGCGGCCGCGAGCACGCGCTCGTCTGGGCGCTCAAACGCGACCTTCCCCCCGCGACCCTCTTCGCCGCTCCCGGCAATCCCGGCACCGCTCAGCTCGCCATCAACCTCACCGTGCAGGCGACCGCCGTGGCGGACATCGTCGCCGCCGCGCGCCAGCACGCGATCGACGTCGTCGTCGTCGGGCCCGAGGCGCCGCTCGCCGCCGGGCTCGCCGACGCGCTGCGCGCGGCCGGCATCGCCGTCTTCGGGCCCAGTGCCGCCGCCGCGCGCATCGAGGCCTCAAAGGCGTTCGCCAAGGACGTGATGGCGGCGGCCGGCGTCCCCGCCGCGCCGAGCCGCACTTTCACCGACCTCGCCGCCGCGCTCCGCTACATCGGCGGGCACGCCGAGCCGCTCGTCGTCAAGGCTTCGGGGCTCGCCGCCGGCAAGGGCGTCGTGGTGTGCGCGACTCGCACCGAGGCCGCCGCCACCGCGCGGGCGATGCTCGCGGAGAACAGATACGGTGAGGCGGGCCGCGAAGTCGTCATCGAGGCGTTTCTGACGGGAGAGGAGCTGTCGGTGCTGGCGTTGACCGACGGCCGCCGGCTGCTGGTGCTGCCGCCCGCGCAGGACCACAAGCGGTTGGGTGAGGGCGACACCGGGCCCAACACCGGCGGGATGGGCGCCTACTGCCCCGTGGCACTCGGCAGCGAGCGGCTCATCGAGCGGGTGCGGCGTGAGGTGTTCGAGCCGACGCTCGAGGAGCTCGCCCGCCGCAGCGCGAATTACACCGGCGTCCTCTACGCCGGGCTCATGGTGTCTGCGGACGGGACGCCGTACGTCCTGGAGTTCAACTGCCGGTTTGGCGATCCGGAGACCCAGGCCATTCTCCCCGGGCTGCCGCCCGGGGTCAGCGAGCACCTGATAGCGATTGCCACCGGCAATTGGCAACCGGCGACCGCCGTACTGCGTCCGCAGCGCGCCGCGGTCACCACGGTCCTCGCGGCCCGCGGCTATCCCGACGCGCCCGAGAAGGGCGCGGCGATCACTCTGCCGCCAGATCTCGGACCCGACGTGCTGGTGTTTCACGCCGGCACCACGACCGATCAGGCCGGCACGCTCCGCGTCGCCGGGGGCCGGGTGCTGAACGTCACCGGTGTGGGGGGAAGCGTGGCCCAGGCGGCGCGGGCCAGCCGCACCGCCAGCGACCGCATCGCATTCGACGGAAAGGCGTGGCGCCGCGACATCGCGTGGCGCGAACTGCACCGTGCCGGAGCTGCCTGAAGTCGAGACCATCGTCCGGGAGCTCGCGCCGCGGCTCGAAGGATTTCGGATCGCGGAGGCGCGGCTCATCAAGACGGACGTGCTGCGCGGTGTGTCCAAGGCCCGCCTGCTGCGCACCCTGAAGGGCAACAGCTTCGAGGAAGTGGGGCGCCGCGCCAAGCACGCGGTGTTCCGCCTCGGCTCCGAGCACCGCATGGTCATCCAGCCGCGGATGACCGGGTCGCTGGTGGTGCACGAGCAGGTCTTGACCCGCGACCAGCGCCGCTATGCCGTGCTGGTGTGCACGCTCGAGGACGGCCGCCTGCTCGTTTACCGCGACGTGCGGCGGCTGGGGACCGTGTGGCTGCTGGACGAGGCCGGCTGGGCGGCGTACACCGGGCGCATCGGCCCGGAGCCGCTGGAGGAGACGTTCACGCCGTTCGTCCTCGCCGATCGTCTGCGCGGCACGACGGTCGCGATCAAGAAGGCGATCATGGATCAGAAGCGCATCGCCGGCGTGGGCAACATCTACGCGAACGAAGCGCTGTTCGAGGCCAGGATCGCCCCGTCGAAACGCACCTCGACGCTCACGCTCGAGGAGTTCGCGCGCCTGCACACGGCCGTGACGGGCGTGTTGGCCCGCGCGCTCGCCGCCTCGGGCACGACGGTGCGGGATTACCGCACCGGCACGGGCGCCA
>WNFY01002891.1_pt1 | contig 16155 bp, 13 predicted proteins | sample 5400091 | NCBI WGS metagenome assembly WNFY01 (sample SAMN13153364, study PRJNA577476) | soil metagenome | isolation source: 60 cm soil or saprolite under grassland replicate 1 | place: USA:California | collected 2016-06-15
GTCCGTCGGGACGAACGCGGCATCCCTTATATTGAAGCCGCCAACGACGAAGATCTTTACTTTGCCCAGGGTTATATCACGGCGAGCGATCGACTCTGGCAGATGGATCTTTTGCGGAGGACGGTCCGCGGCGAGCTGGCGGAGATTTTCGGCTCCGGCGCGTTATCGCAAGATAAACTCCACCGCACCTTTGGATTCGGCCGAATCATCGACGAAAATGCTACTCGCCTGACCGGAAAACTGAAGGTTGCTCTCAATGCGTATGCGCAAGGCGTCAACGCTTATATCGCCTCACTTACGCCCCAAACCTTGCCGCCCGAGTTCGGTATCCTGCAATACAAACCACGACCCTGGATGCCTGCGGATTCACTCGCTGTCGGAAAGCTGCTGGCCGAATATCTTTCTAACACCTGGCAACTGGATGTCATGCGCGCATCGCTCGCGACCCTGCCCAGCGAAAAACGCGCGGCATTGTTACCGGAAGTGTCACCGCTCGATGTGCTTGTGGTGGGCGGTGATGGCAAGCAAACGAAAACTGAGACTCAGGGTCTTCGATTACCTGCAGCCCCGCCCCCCGCTCTGTTAGCCGAACTCAACAAGTCGATTGAGGATCAACGGCGATCATTTGAACGTCTCGGGTTTCCATCACGGCCACTCGAATCGCTCGAAGCCAGTAACAATTGGGTCGTGTCGGGCAAGCGAACCGCTTCGGGCAAGCCTTTGCTGGCTAATGACCCGCATATACCCGCGGCAGCGCCGGGTGTCTGGCATATTGTCGAATTGTCGAGTCCGGGTATCCACGCTGCCGGAGTCACCTTCCCCGGCGCGCCGGGCATAGTCCTGGGGCACAACGATTTCATCGCGTGGGGCGCGACCAATCTTGGACCTGACGTCCAGGACGTTTATGCGGAGAAATTCGACAAAGATAATCCGCGGAAGTATCTGACACCTTCCGGTTGGCGAGACGCAGAAGTTCGCAAAGAAGAAATCAAGGTTCGCAAGGGCTTCGGTGATCCCTCGACCGACACGGTGACCATGGATGTAATCGTCACCCGTCACGGGCCGATTGTTTTGGAGAAAGACTCGACCCGCTACGCTTTGCACTGGCCAGCGCTCGACCCTGAAACAATGGAGTCCGCGGGATTATTTGAAGCGAACCGCGCGCGAAACTGGAAAGAGTTTACTGAGGCCCTCAGTCACTACAGCGGCCCGACGCAGAACTTTGTGTTTGCCGACGTGAATGGACACATCGGTTATTACGGGGCCGGCCGGATCCCAATTCGTAAGACAGGCGACGGCAGCGTTCCCTATGATGGCGCGACTGATGAAGGCGAATGGACTGGTTACCTTTCCTTTGACAAACTGCCGCACGTTTACGATCCGGGGGCAGGAATTATTGTCACGGCCAATCAAAGGGTCGTGGGCACTGATTATCCTTACTTTCTCAGTCATGCATGGGCGCAACCCTATCGCGCGCGCCGGATCTTTAGCCTGCTTTCCGAGAAACAAAAGCTGACGATTGATGACTTTCGCAGGATTCAGGGCGATGTCTATTCTTATCCTGCGGCGGTGTTCGCCCGCGCCGCGGTCAAGACCTTAAAAGCATCTGCCGGGAACGATGAAAAGCTGAATTCCCTGTTAGTGGATTTCGAAAAGTGGGACGGTATGTTGACGATCGAATCGCGCGCCGCTCTGCTGTCCACTCAAATGCGTTCAGCATTTCGCACGAGAGTTCTGACGGCGGCGCTGGGACCAGAGCTGATGAAGAGTTATGTCTGGCCGGAAGCAGACACGCTTATCGATCGCGTGCTCGAAACCCAACCGCGCGAATGGTTGCCGAGCGAATTTACGAACTATGCCGATCTATTCCGCGCTTCGTATTCGGACGCAAAGCAGGCCGTGACGAAATCGCTGGGCGCTGATGAATCGCAATGGACCTGGGGAAGCCAAACAAAGGCCCGCTTCCCTCACCCGCTGGCGGCTGCGCCTTTTATTGGCGTCCGCTTCACGATTCCGCCAATGCCTCAAAATGGCGCCGGCCAAACAGTGAATGTGGGCGCCAGCGTTTCTATGCGGCTGATCGCCGACACCAGCGACTGGGACAAATCGTTGAATGGTGTTCCGTTGGGCGAATCAGGATTACCGGACAGTCCACACTGGAAAGATCAACTCGATGATTGGCGGAATGTAACGCCGCGGCCGGTAGCCTTTAGCAAGGTCGCGGTTGAGAAAGCGACAAAAGAAACCGTCGTCCTCGAGCCAAAATGAAAGAGAGCGATGGGAAACGGGAGCGAGAAGTGGCGCGTCTTCATTGCCATCGAGATACCGAAAGAGATTCGCCAACGCATTGCTCAGCATATCGCGAGCTTGCGGGACGAAGCGCCTGACGTCCGCGCGTCATGGAATCGCGAGGAGAACGTTCATCTCACCTTAAAATTTCTCGGCGATGTTTCAATCAATCGGCTGGAAGTTTTGTCGCAAGCCGCCAAACACTCAGCTCAAAACCTTTCTTCATTCCCGGTATCGATTGAAGGTTGCGGTGCATTCCCTGATCACGGGAGCCCAGGAGTGCTTTGGATCGGGATCGAGGATCCCGCCGGCGCCTTAAATCGATTGTACGATTCACTTGAAGAGAATTGCGCGCGCGCCGGCTTCCCCCGCGAGGAGCGCAGATTTAATCCTCATCTGACTATTGCGCGCTTACGCCAGCCACAGGGAGCTCGACGCCTGGCCGATCTCCACCAGCAGAAAGGATTTGAGAAGGCGGTGTTTTTGGCGAGCGATCTATTGCTGGTCAGAAGCGAGTTGTCGTCCAATGGATCTCGTTACACCACCCTGGCACGGCATGCATTTGTCGCATGTTAAGTCTTCAATTGCCGCGGCGGTGGCGGCTGGGAATCTCCGGACGAACGACTTTCACCGGTCTCTGAAAACATTTCTTTAATCGTTCCCACCGCGGAAAGCATAGTCGATGTTTCCACCGGCATGAAGATTACTTTCGCGTTGTTGCTTTTGGTCATGTCACGGAGACTTTCGATGTAACGTGTGGTGATCAGGTACTGCGCTGGATTTCCATGTTCCTGCATCGCCTGAGCAACTTGCGCGATGGCCTGTGATTCCGCTTCCGCCTGGCGCAGGCGCGCTTGCGCCAGACCTTCGGCCTGCAGGATGTTCGATTGTTTCTCGCCTTCGGAGCGCGTCACGGCTGCCTGCTTTTCGCCTTCGGCGCGAGTGATCGCCGCCTGCCGCTCGCCTTCAGCCTGCAAGACAAGGGCGCGACGATTCCGTTCCGCGGTCATTTGCTTCTCCATCGTCACCCGCACGTCTTCGGGTGGATTGATGTTCTTCACATCGACGCGGGTAACTTTCACGCCCCACTTGTCCGTGGCTTCATCGAGAATCAGTCTTAGCTTTGAATTGATTTGATCACGTTGCGAGAGCGTGTGATCCAAATCCATGTCGCCCATCACGGCGCGCATGCCGGTAATCGTCAACTGCACGATACCGCCGACCAGATCATTCATCTCATAGACAGCTTTGATGGGATCGGTGATCTGCCAGTAAACAACTGAGTCGACGTGAATCGTTACGTTGTCACGGGTAATCACGGGCTGCGGCGGCAGGTCGATATATTGTTCGCGCAAATCGATGGAAGTAACGCCTCCCCGCGTGTTTGTCCAATATACGGCACGCGGCTTATCGAGGAACGGCACCAGGATATTCAAGCCACCTGACGCCACCCGGCTAAAGCGGCCGAGTCGCTCGACCAGCATGACCGTGGCCTGCGGCACAATCTTAATTGTCTTTACTGCAACTATCAGCAATACGATGCCGAGGAAGAAAAGAAAAAACAGCAATAGAAACATTGGCAGCACACCAGCATCACCTTGCAGCAAGATCACACCTGTGGACGTCATGATTCACCTCCGAAGCGCCTGGGCGCCCGTTCCAAAGACATTTGAGCGTGCAAACTATAGCGAATGCGCTTTTCGAATGAAAGCGGAAGGTTAACTTGCGGGCGAACCAGCGGCTAAAGAGCAGGCACCGACCATCCGCCGAGACCTTGCTCGATTAGACTTGCCACAGATAAGACCGCATGTTCTGCGAAAGGTCGGCCGATTATCTGGACGCCGATCGGTAGTCCTTCTGCCGTTCGGCCTGCGGGAACAGCCACGCTTGGAAATCCGAACACGTTGAAGGTTTGCGAATAGCTAAAAGCGCGAAACACGCTGATCGATTGCTTGTTTACCTCGAGGCGTTGCGTGCCATGCAGCCAGGCGCTGGTCGCGCCGACCGGCGCAATAATGATTGGCGTTCGTTTCATCCATCGAAGCAGTTCCTCCCGCGTTCTTTCCCGCTCGACGATGGCGCTGGCGAGATGTTCAGCGGAGTCGATCCTCGCCTCGCGGGTTGCATTCTTTTTTCGATTACGACCAAGGATGGCTGCGACCTGTGGTCCAGCCTCGTCCTCGCGTCCGCGATAGGATTCCGCGAACTGATTCGCCACGTATGCAGAAAACAAATTCATCCAAAGCTCAAAGCCCTGTGAAACTCCGGGAGGAGTGCGTTCCTCAATTTTCCAACCGGCTTCGCGCAGAACCCCAACCGAGCTCTGCACCGCTTTTGCAGTTTCCTTGTCGACAGGCGAAACACCGTCGTCGACATACCAGACCGCGCGGCGCTCGCCGGCAGCATCCTCGTCCATGAAACTCCTTCCGGCAAAGTTGTCCGCCATAACTTCGAACAGCAGCATTAGATCAGCGATTGTCCGTGACAGCGGGCCAATAGCGGCTCCGAGGGACAACGGTCCAGCGACCGCGGGCGTATGCCCATCGACAGGAACCCGGCCGCTGGTTGGCTTCAATCCCACAATCCCGCAGAAATGGGCCGGCAGCCGGATCGATCCGGCCAGGTCGCTTCCTATGCCCGCTGGAGAAAGACAAGCAGCAATGGCCGACGCTTCGCCTCCGCTCGAACCGCCGGCGGTGCGATTTAGATCATAGGGATTATTTGTTCGCCCAAAAACTCGATTGTCACTTTCGTAATAAGCTGCCATTTCGGCGACGTTCGTTTTGCCGACGATTATCGCGCCGGCGGATTTCAATCTCGCCACAGCCGTAGCGTCTCGATCCGCCACGTTATCGGCGAGCAGGGACGAACCGCTCGTCGTGTGCAAACCCTTTACATCAATCGTGTCCTTGATCGTTAGCGGCAGGCCGTGCAGGAGGCCGACCTGGTCTCCCCGGGACAATCTTGCTTCAGCGGCGCGTGCTCGATCAATCGCGTCATCAGCGAGGGTGACGATCGCATTTAGAGAAGGATTGATTTGATCGATTCGTCTCAAGTGGGCCTCGACAACTTCGACCGGCGACACGGTGCGCAATCGAATCAACCTCGCGAGTTCCGTGGCTGATAAGCCTGTCAGATCGTTGGACAAAGCTGGACTCTCCCTTGGGCGTCTCGGAGAAAGCTCGATAGGACAAGCACGTTTATAGCAGCCAGAGCGCTGCTGTTGCCATCCGCCGCGGGAGTGAAATCAGAGTTTAGGCACCTGCGGCGCTTTGAAAAAGATTGACCGTTGAACTATAAACATTCGGCGCGGACGGCGCTCAACTAATTTCAAATATTCAGAGATTTCCATTAAGAGTCTGTCTCAATCGAAAGGATCCGTAGATGGGAGCACGAAAAAAGATTACGGTTGTCGGCGCCGGAAATGTTGGCGCGACTGCGGCGCACTGGCTTGCGGCAAAGGAACTGGGCGACATAGCGCTGATTGATATCATCGAGGGCGTTCCCCAGGGAAAGGCTTTGGATCTGGCAGAAGCCGCACCCGTCGAGGGCTATGACGTGCGGCTTGTCGGAAGTAATGGATACGATGAAACCGCGAATTCAGACGTCGTCATTATCACTGCAGGTTTGGCGCGCAAGCCGGGCATGAGCCGCGACGATCTACTGCGCACCAACGCGGACATCGTCGGTAAAGTTGTCGACGAGATTGTCAGCCGTTCACCGAATTCAATTTTGATCATCGTCTCAAATCCCCTGGACGCGATGTGCCAGGTCGCATTGCGGCGTTCAGGATTTCCCAAGCACCGGGTTGTTGGGATGGCCGGCGTGCTTGATTCAGCCCGGATGCGCTGCTTTCTGGCCGAGGCACTCGATGTCTCGGTCGAGAATGTCACGGCGTTTGTGCTGGGCGGTCATGGGGACACGATGGTTCCGCTGCCCCGCTATTCGACCTGCGCCGGAATTCCAGTGACCGAATTACTCCCGAAGGAACAGATCGACGCCATCGTGAAGCGCACTGCCGGCGGTGGCGCAGAGATTGTCAATCTATTGAAGTCCGGCTCAGCATATTACGCTCCTTCGGCAGCGGCTGTTGAGATGACTGAGTCCATCCTGAAAGACAAGAAGAAAATCCTGCCTTGCGCTGCCTACCTTGAAGGCGAGTATGGCATCAATGGATTATACGTCGGCGTTCCCTGCAAGCTCGGTGCTCGCGGTCTCGAGCAAGTGATCGAGATTACCTTAACTGCTGAAGAGCGCATTGCTTTGCAGAAAAGCGCAGCGGCAGTTCAGGAGTTGGTCGACATTCTGGGCATTTGAACTGGAAGGTCTCGCAAAGATTAGCGCGAATGCGCCGAGCTCAATTCTTTGTTTATCTTTGGCGATTCTGTTATGGCAGGGTTCCTCCTGTCACTCGTCGAATTTAAATATGGCTAACAATCAGGCCCGCAACCAAAATGCAAACGCCGCTGCGAACGCTGACGCGAGCAGAGCCGGCGCGCCCGGTGAGGGCGTATTGGGCACCTGGGGCGGTCCGCACATCAATCTGGAAGTAAATGAAAGCGGAGGCGAGCTAAATTACGACTGTGCGCACGGAATCATCAGGGAAAAGATCGTGCCCGATCGTGAGGGAAAGTTTGTGGTAAAGGGGCGTCACGTCAAAGAACGTCCCGGTCCGACACGCGAAGACGAAGACCAAAGCGGTGAGGCGGCAACCTACAGTGGATCAATCAACGGCGAGACAATGACGTTAACTGTAGCTCTGCCAGAAAGACACGAGACGATTGGTACTTTCACCTTGACCAAAGGAAGAATCGGACGTATCAGAAAATGCATGTAGGGATCACACGCCGGTCAAGATCCTACAACAACCGAAGAGGCACTGGCTTTCCAGTGCCTCTTCGGTTTGTTCGGATGCAGCGCTCGCTATTGCTAAATCACGATGCTGCTTCCGCTTCCAACCGGTGTTATGGGATCGGCGTTGTCTGGTTAGCCTATCTGATTGTCATAAATGACGACACCAGTGTTCTTGCTCCAGATCTTAACCCGGACTTTGTCCACTCCGCCGCCACCGTTAAGCTGTCCGTCGATGGCCGTCACGATGAAGCTATAACTGCCGTCGCCGTTTACCCAGGCCTGGCCTTTTGCTTGCAGCCGGGCCCCTGAAATTGTCAGATAGTCGAAGTTCAACGCCTTCATCAGCAGGCCGCCGGCTCTAAAGCTAAAGTCGAGCGACCCCTTTGGATTCTGTGAATTCTTGAAATACCTGGTAATGAATCCAAAGCTGAAATCACCAGCGCCGCTGATGATCTGCTGGACTTGTCTCTTCTGGCGGGAGCTTTGTTTTTAGTTCGGGCCGACGTGCCTTCGCGGCTTGGGCCGTTGGGCTCTGCGGGCGCCGGACCGCCTCAGTAATCGGTAATAAGACCAGGATACAAACGGCCGCAAAAAGGGACGCAAACAGCAGTTTTCTCATTAATCGATCCTCCGGGAACAGAAGTTGACCTTGGACTGCAAGGACGTTTAAGGACTCGCACTCCAGCAGCTAGTAATATAAAAGTATGCGCAACATCAAAAGCAACAAGAAGAAGTTGTCACCAGAACAACGTGAAGAACTGCTCAGCGTGTCGGAAACCCGTTTTGAGAAAAATATGAAACGCCATAAAGGTCTTGAATGGGCTAAAGTACAAGCAAAGCTGGAGGCTAATGCTGAAAAACTTTGGTCACTTAATGAAATGGAAAGAACTGGCGGTGAACCCGATGTTGTTGGTCATGATAAAAAGACGGGCGAATACATTTTTTATGATTGTTCAGCGGAAAGTCCTAAGGGCCGCAGAAGTATTTGTTACGACCGTAAAGCCCAGGAGTCAAGGAAAGAACATAAACCGGAAAATAACGCTATTGATATGGCTGCTGCCATGGGCATTGAGCTTTTAGCGGAAGAACAATATCGAGAGTTGCAGAAACTTGGAAATTTCGATGCGAAAACATCGAGCTGGGTGAAAACACCTTCTGATATCAGAAAACTCGGCGGCGCCATATTTTGTGATTTCCGCTTCGGCAATGTCTTCGTGTATCACAATGGTGCGGACTCTTATTATGCTGCCAGGGGATTCCGTGGCTCGCTACGGGTCTGAATTTTGCACAGACAGCTAAATCTGAATTTGAGAACGGATCACCTGAAAAAAGAAAGAACTTTTCGCAGACTTAGGTTCGAACCTCACCCTCAATTTCGGAAAACTCTTTGTAGTAATGGAAGAACCACAAGCTCGCGCCGGCGCATTAGACCAAGAATACCAACACATTAACGGAGCACTACCCACCACCCGGGTAGTGTCGTAATTGATCCTGGGGCGCGCTTGTTGCGCCTAATTCATAGGCGGGACTGTGCCGGTCGTTCCCCAGCAGGATGTTGCTCAGGGCAAGAAACAACGCGCACGCGAAAAATCTGAGATCGGAAGCGAATTGCGCTGGTCAGTGTTTTAGCCAGCCCAGCAATCCATACAGCACTGTCTCGCGGTTCTCTTCATAGATTGCTTTTGTCAGCGGAATATTCATCGGGCAAACTTTCACGCAGTTCTGCGCGTTACCGCAGTTGGTAATGCCATCTTCGCCCATGATCCCCTGCAGTCGCTCGTCGCGATTCATAGCGCCGCTTGGATGCATGTTAAAGAGTCGCACCTGGGCAATTGCCTGCGGGCCGATGTAGTGATCTTCATCGTATTGGGGGCAGGCTTCCAGGCAGCAACCGCAGGTCATGCAGCGCGAGTAAGCGTAACGCTCCATCACATCGTCCTGATCCATGCGCGGGCCGGGTCCAAGATCGTAGGTGCCATCGAGTTCGACCCAGGCATGGACGCGTTTCAGATGTTCGAACATCTGCGATCGATCGACAACCAGGTCACGCACGTTCGGGAACTTCGTCATCGGTTCCAGCTTAATCGGCTGCTTGAGCTTATCAACCAGCGCCGAGCACGATTGCTGCACGCGGCCATTGATGACCATCGTGCAGATGCCACAAACCTGCTCGAGGCAGTTCATATCCCATGAAGGCGGCGTCGTCTTCTCTCCCGATTTGGTGATTGGATTCTTCCGAATCTCCATCAGGCAGGAGATCACATTGAGGTTGGGACGATGAGGAATCTCAAACTCTTCCCAATGCTGCGGAGCGTCGGGCGCCGCGCGACGTTTGATGTGAATCTCAACGGTTTTACTCATCTTGTTTAGAGTCGGCTACTGCCCGACTTTTTCACGTTGCGGCGGGTGGTAGCCCGCCTCTAAATGCTCACCGCTGATCGGTCACGGCTCACTGACTAGGCCTTCGCGGTTTCTTTCTTCTCGTGCGAATAGTCGCGCTTACGCGGTTTGATTAACGAAACATCAACTGTGTCATAGGAAAAGACCGGGCCTTCGCCCGAGTATTCCGCGATCGTCGTCTTCAAAAACTTCTCGTCATCACGATTTGGGAACTCAGGTTTGTAGTGTGAGCCGCGGGACTCATTTCGATTCAAGGCCCCTAAAGTGATGACGCGCGCCAGCTCCAGCATGTTGTCCAGATGCCGGGCATGGGGCAAAGCCATCGTCGCCCAAAGATTCGAATCGTTGATCGAAATGCGCCGGTAACGATCCATCAGTTCGAGTAGTTTTTCGTCGGTGGCCTTCAGCTTGTCGTTGTAGCGAACGACCGTGACATTATCGGTCATCCAGCGTCCCATCTCGTCATGCAGCTTGTATTGATTCTCGTTGCCGCTCTGTCTAACCAGCGCGTCGTTGATTTCCTGCTGCCGCTTAGTTTCCTGCTCGTAAATGGCCGCGCCCTCCGAACCATTGCGCTCGACATTCTGGGCCCACTCAATTGCCGCCGGCGCGGCGATGAATCCACCGTAAACGCAGCTCACCAGTGAATTCGCGCCCAAACGATTCGCGCCGTGAATGGAATAATCGCATTCGCCCGCTGCCAGCAAGCCCGAAATGTTTGTGCGCTGGCTGTAGTCGACCCAAAGACCGCCCATCGAATAATGAACCCCGGGGAAAATCCGCATGGGCACATGGCGCGGATCATCGCCGACGAACATTTCATAGATTTCCAGGATCGCGCCGAGCTTTTTGTCGAGCGTCTCTGCCGGGATGTGAGTCAGATCGAGATAAACCTGGTTCTCGCCATTGGCGCCAAAACCATTGAGACACACTTGAAAGATTTCGCGCGTGGCAATATCGCGGGGGACCAGATTGCCGTAAGCAGGATATTTCTCCTCGAGAAAATACCAGCGCTCCTTTTCGGGAATCGAGGAGGGCGACCGCTTTTCGCCTTTGGCGCGCGGTACCCAGACACGGCCGCCTTCGCCGCGCGCGGATTCACTCATCAGGCGCAGTTTGTCATCCCCGGGGATAGAAGTCGGGTGTACCTGAATGAATTCTCCGTTCGCATACTTTGCACCCTGTTGGTAACAAGCAGCGACAGCGCTACCGGTGCAAACCATCGAGTTCGTCGATTTGCCGAATATTAGCCCGGGCCCGCCGGTGGCGACGATTACCGCGTCGGCCGGAAATGCTTTCAGCTCGAGCGATCTTAAATTCATCGCAACCAGACCGCGACAAACCTGGTGGTCATCGAGCACCAGCGACATCATTTCCCAGCCTTCGTATTTTTGGACTTTGCCTGAAACTTCAAAGCGTCGCACCTGCTCATCAAGTGCGTATAGCAGTTGCTGGCCCGTCGAAGCACCGGCGAAAGCCGTGCGATGATGTTTCGTTCCTCCGAACCGGCGAAAGTCGAGCAACCCTTCATTGGTGCGGGAAAACGGCACGCCCATGCGATCGAAAAGATAAATGATCGCCGGCGCCATTTCGCACATCGCTTTGGCGGGCGGTTGATTGGCAAGGAAATCACCGCCGTAAACCGTGTCGTCGAAATGCTCCCAAACAGAGTCGCCTTCACCCTTAGTATTCACGGCTCCGTTAATGCCGCCCTGTGCGCACACTGAGTGCGAGCGCTTCACCGGGACGACGGAAAAGAGATCAACTTCATGTCCGGCCTCGGCAATTTTCATCGCCGCCGCAAGTCCCGCGAGCCCGCCGCCAACAACTGCGATTTTGATTCCCTTTGCCATAATGCTCAGAGCAATCTCCCCAGCAATCCTCCGGGATGAATAAAAGCTACCGCTGCATTAATACCAACTGCGAGCAGCAGAGCGCCGAAAGCAATGCATGCATAACCGGTCAACCGCTGCGCTCGCTCGCCGATTGTAATCCCCCAATCAACCAGGAACAGCCAGATTCCGTTCGCGAGGTGCCACACCGTAGAAGTGATTCCGACCACGTAAACTATGAAGATCGGAGCAATGCTGAATTCACGCGAGACAACGGCGAAAGCTTGATCGGGATTACGAGCCACCGACAAAGTGTTAAGCCACGGAATCAATCCAAACCGGAAATTTAGAACGTGAAACGTGATGAAGAAAAAGAGAATGATTCCGGTTACCCGCTGAATCGTGTAAAACCAGTTGCGCGAATAAGGATAATTCAGATTATTTGGCCGCGCTTCGACCGTGATCACCAAACCATAAACCGCGTGATAGATTAGCGGAATGAAAATGCCGCCGATTTCGACCAACAAAATATAAGGGATCGACTGCAGGTCTTTTACTGCGTTGTTGAAGTCGGCTGCGCCCGTCAGGGCTTTTGAGTTCGTGTAAAAATGTTCCAGCAGGAAGATGCCCAAAGGCATAATGCCGGATAACTGATGCAGCTTGCGCAGAACAAACGTCCTGCTCAGACTAACTGCCAAGGGGTACTCCTTTGGGGAACGAACTTATCAAGGCGTTTGTAATTTGGCAGTTGTTAACGAGTGAATGCAAGAACACATAAAATTATATTGCGAAGCAGAAGAAATGCAAAACGAGACGGATGAATTCAATCCTTTTCCTGATCCGGTGGAGATCGAAATTCGGGACGTGTTCGACCTCCACACAATTCCGCCGCGGGATGTGAAGGCAGTAGTCGAGGAATACCTATATCAGGCGCGGGCACAAGGATTTCGTGTGGTCCGAATCATTCACGGTAAGGGGATCGGTGTGCAACGCGAAATGGTGCGCGCGATTCTTGCGCGAACTTCGTTTGTGGAAAATTGGACTGACGCCCCGCCGGAAGCGGGAGGTTTAGGCGCGACTATTGTGAGGCTGTCTCGATCGTCGACTTGAAGCGGGAATTCCCGCCGGAGCGAAGAGATTAACGCTCTTCTGACTTCTTGGCGCCCTGCCTCACGGTCGGGTTTGTGCACCTGACTTCTACCTCTCTCGAGAGTGCGGCTATGCCGCAGCACATTGCGGAAAGGCTTTGCCTTTCCGTCCATTCCGGTTTTTGATTTGTTGAGGCTGTGCCTCAACATCGGCGGCATAGCCGCTAACCTTTATATCCGCTATCGGTAAGCCAGGGCTCACCGCCAGGTGCGGCGGTAAAGCCGCGGCGCACTCCCGGGTCAATTACCACACTCGCCGTTGCTGTGCGTTACCACTGAGCTGAATCTTTGCTGGTACTCGGTTGACGTTAAGAACGCGCAGACCATCCCGCGATAGTTCCCGGCTTCGCGTCCATTCAGAACATCCAGCCAGAAATCATAGCCGCCCGTGTCCGGATTCCTTCGCAAATAGCCGAAGTATTCAAAGAGCACAAACGCTTTGTTGTACTCAGCCTGAACGAATGCATTTGCCTGGACTGCATCCCGCACTGCCAGACTCCTTCCACCGGTGTCGTAGTCACTGAGTATCGTATCTCTCAAAGATGACACATCAGCTCCCGAACGGGTGGTCATGGTCTGTAAGAGAGCATCCACAAACTGATCTCGCGTCAGGGCTGCGGGGTATTTGGCAGTGAACTCAGGCCGTTGCACGAAAGTATCGGTAAAAGCTATCCGGGCAGCGTCCAGATTTGGGCCACCTATTACCTGGGAACGATCCGGCATGAATTCAGTGTAGTTAGGTGTCCGGCCCAGCGCTCCGGCATAGAGTTCATAGATAAACGAACCGGTCTGCTGGAACTCGGGTGATGCAAAGAAAGACGCGCTCACATCTATCCGCTTATTACGAACACAGTTAGCGTCGCCATTACATTGATTGATCTGGCCGGTCCAGTATTCAAAGCCGCCCTGATCGGGTTCGCGGCCAAGGAAGTCCAGATAATGCTGGCGCACGAAGTATTCAGTGGTGTTATTCGGATTGGCGCTGTCCCGGGTGAATGATCCTGCAAAGCCGGCGTCGGTGTGATTTCCAAGCTGACTAAACGAACGGTCCGCTGGAGTGAAAACAAAGTTCGCGCGCGAAGGCGTTAGAGTATAGAACCCGCCCGTCTCGACATCGCCAAAGTGATAATTTCCGTTTGTGTCGGTGATTGCCAGACGCGTCTGCGTTCCACTCATTCGGATCGCGGCTCCCTCAATCGGATTACCGCTGCTATCGGTTAGCCGACCGGAGATCGTCGAATCACTGGCGGTACCACTTTGTGATACGACCGCAGCCGAGAATTCCGATGTGTTCCCGGATGGATCAGTCGCCGTCGACGTGATGTTCAATCCAGAGGCCACTATTTGGGGCAACGTCACATTGAAACTCGCGTTGCACGAGCCGTTCGTCGTCGTCGTCGTTTTGCCGATAAACGTCCGTCCTTGAGATCCCGACGTATTGGAAAAGAACTCGACCGTATATGTCGTGCTGGCGGTCGAATTAAGTGTGCCAATGACCTTAATGAGAACGCCGTTCGTGGTTGCCGACGTCAGCACGGGGAAGTTCTGCAAGTTGTTCCCGCCGGTAGCATCGCCGTCACAGTTGTCGTTTGCTGTCGGCCCGTCAGTCGCCTGTGCGGTTAAGCTTAGGTCAATGCCAAGACCAGGCGTACCGCCGGTATTAACGTTACTGAAGATCGAGTTAGAGAGGATTTTGTTTTGGATAGTGCTGTTTTGCAGGCCAATGCCGGCGCCGTTGGTTCGACCCGCGCCATGAAGGCAATGATATTGCCCCCCAGTCCGCCACTCGTGGACGCCCCGACGGTCGAGCCGCTGGCACTTGAGATGAAATCAATGCCATCGCCGATGTTGCCAATGTTCGTACTGCCGTCGGCGCCGATGCCGATGTTGTTGCCCTGGATCACCGCAGTCGCCGTAGAGCCTGGAAGATTACCTTCCATAAGAATACCGGGACCCTTCGGCGTGTTCCCATTGCCATTCCCACCGATTACATTCCGCGCAGCGACCGTCGTGCCACCGATGATGACGTTTGTCGCCCCGACGACGTGGATACCCGATCCGGCGTTGGCAAGCACGGCGTTACCGGTAGTCGTAGTTCCGATGTAGTTACCCTGAACGTTATATGGACCACCGCCGCCGCCGTCAAAAAGAATTCCTGTACCTTGAATGGGTTCTCCGGAAATAAGATTGCCCGTACCTGCCGCCGTGCCGCCGATCGTTACCGAACCGGTTGCGCTGACGTCTATGTTTGCGAGCTGACCATTGGGAATGACTGCCGTCCCGGTTACATCGGTGCCAAAGAAGTTCCCTTGAATCAAGTTGCCGCTGCTCGTCAGACCGCTCACCATGATGCCTACCCCATTCGCGCTGCCCGAGATCAGATTGCAGACGCCGGAACAGGAGCCGCCGAGCGAACCACTGGCACCGCCGATGGTTACACCTTGAACCTCGCTCATAAATATGCCCTGTTGGCTGCCGCTGATCGCGGCAGTCCCGGCAGCATTCGTACCGAGGTAATTGTTCTGCACGACAATGCCAGTCGTAATCACACCCGCGCCGCCGGAGTTCACGATTTGTATCTCGCGAGTCGTATTGCCGGATATAACGTTACGATCCGGAGGGTTCGGTCCCCCGATCTGATTTCCGGAAATGTTATCGGTGGCGCCGGATGCGGTAAGGCTGGCGCCGATGCTGTTCGGAGCAACGGCGTCAAAGCCGCCGGCGTTGTTAGTACCGATAAAGTTTCCGGCGATCACATTGTTTTGGCTGTTCTTAATCGCGATCGCGGCACCGGTCATGCAACCGTCGAATACAACGCCGCGAATGGTGCTGCCGGAGGAACCGGTACTCAACGTAAGCAAATCACCGGAAGGGATGCTAAAGCCGGTGATCACTAGATTGTGGACCGAATTGTTTCCGGTCACCGCGGAGTTCGGGGTTCCCGGGCCCTGCGAGTAACCATTGATCGTGATTTGTTTGGTGATAGGCGGCAGCGAGGTCAAAATCGAAATGACATGGCCGCCGGCGCCGGCAATGCCGAAGTTGATCGTGTCACTGGTGCCGTAGGCGCCGACGGCGACAACGTCGGCATTCAAGTTAGCACCGTTATTGATCGAGGTGATGGCCTCGCGTAAGGAGACGCTGCCGTCCACCGCGACCGCGTCGCCTATCGAAGTCACCGTGATGGTGGCGGCATGGGCCGCACCAGTGAAAAAGAGACCTATTGCCAGGACAACCAACTGGATTTTCAGCGCTTTGATCATGGTTCCTCCTCTTTGCGACTCTGCCAGCTCGGTAGCTCTGTTTCGAGTTACCTGAGCTGCAGACATTCAACCTGGTCTCGGCACCCGCGGTCGGGTTTCTGCTTACTGCCTGGCTCGGCGTGTTTTTCTTTGCGACTTGGCGGCTTTCCGCGAGACCAGTTTTCACGCTAAGGCGCCAAGTCGCAAAGTAATCTAAAAGCGCCGTCGCCGCTGCGCTCTGCCGGCGCACTGCAAATCAATTACCGCATTCAGCGTTGCTGTGCGTAATCACCGAACTGAATCGCTGCTGGTATTCGCTCGAGGTGATGAAGGCGCAGACCATCCCGCGATAGTTGCCGACCTCCCGATTGCTGATTACATTCAGCCAGA
>WNFY01002892.1_pt1 | contig 16154 bp, 10 predicted proteins | sample 5400091 | NCBI WGS metagenome assembly WNFY01 (sample SAMN13153364, study PRJNA577476) | soil metagenome | isolation source: 60 cm soil or saprolite under grassland replicate 1 | place: USA:California | collected 2016-06-15
CCTATGAACACCTGTCAGTGGCCTCCATGAAGTTCAAGGCGCGTGCGATGAATGCCTATTTGCGCGCGTCCAATCTGGCACGCATTCCCGAAAAGATTGCCTGGGAGACGGCGAAGCGGGGAGTGGTCGCCACGAAAGTCAAGAGCGCATAATCCTCTCAGGAATGTAGCGTGTGTCACTGTGTCGAGAGAAAGAATAGACCGGACCAGCAAACGTTTTGCTGTGTTGTCTGTGGCTTCTCAACACATGCCGATCACAATGCGGCGACCAATCTTGCCCATCGCAAAGAAGATACAGAATTACACGCCTGTCAGGACAGGCAAGCCATCAAAGCCTTGCTCATGAAGCGACATGAGCAGTGGCGCAAGCAACAGGGTTGGCCGTAGTCCAACCTGCCGCCTAGTTGGTGTGCTGATGCAGTGCATTCAACGGGCGTAGCTGAAAGCGAGGAGTGGAGATGAGTGTAACATTTGTCTCTGTTTTTAGCAACTATCATACACTTGCGTATAGCCTCTCCATGTGGCATAATTAGGTAGAAGACCTTCGGGGCAGGGTGAAATTCCCGACCGGCGGTATTGCGTGTATCCATAACGTACATGCTAAGCCCGCGAGTCGACTACCGGCGCTTCTGCGCTGGTAATGACAGGATTCGGCGTGATTCCGAAGCCGACGGTACAGTCCGGATGGGAGAAGGTTGGTATGCAGATCATAGCTATCTGTCTTCGCGCATTGCATCGCGCGTGACAGTGGAGTAATCGCCTACCCTTCAAGTAGAGCGAGTGCTCCAGGTGATCTTCGTTCATCTCCCTCACAAGCCTCCCAAGTCAGTTGAATTGGCGGTTGTCTATGTCTTCGTCTCGCCGCCAGTATAGCTATGACAAAAGGGATGTTCATGAGCGTAACAACTTCTACAAGAAAAGACGCGTCCACCTTCGGGCGCGGGTTTGCCTCCGTGCGAACCGATGTGCGACCTGACGCGAGGCCGGGCGAGATCGGTGGCATAGGCAAACGGATGACGTTGGATGGTGGGCGCACCTCCACGTCGAGAGCGGCGGGACGGCTGTTCAGCGCAACGCCATCGCTGCTGGTCGCTCTCCTCGTTTTGTTGGTCTGGTATATCGCCACGACCCCTGGACATGTCTCGGCGTTGTTTCTGCCCGCGCCCGCCGATGTGTTCTCCAGCTTGTTCGCGGGCTTGCAATCAGGAGTCTTCTTAAGCAATGCCCTGGTGACGATTGAGGAGAGCGTGCTAGGCTTCCTGCTGGCCCTGGCTATTGCACTGCCTTTAGGCTATGGATTGGCGAAATCGCGCCTGCTCGCGATCACGATCCATCCATATATGGCGGCGGGCCAGGCCATTCCTGCCATCGTCGTCGCACCCTTCTTTTCGCTCTGGCTGGGCTACGGGCTGCTGCCTAACCTGCTCATCTGTGCGCTGGTCGTGTTCTTCCCCATGGTGATCAACACCATTCTGGGTATGAAGACCATTGATCGCTCATTGACGGATGCCGCGCGCGTCGAGGGGGCTTCTGGCTGGTCGCTGCTGGCGCGTATCGAGTTCCCTCTGGCCTTACCGGCCCTGCTGGCGGGGGTGCGTACCGGCTTCACCCTCTCGATCGTGGGCGCGCTGGTGGGCGAGTTTGTTGGCGGCGATCAGGGATTGGGAGCGTTAGTATTGATGGCGAAGAACCAGTTCAATACACCATTTATGTTCGCTACAGTGCTTGTGCTGGCTTCGCTGGCCGCACTATACTACGGTATAACCTGGGCGCTGTCAAAAGTGGCTGAGGTGATCTACTAGTTTACGGGGCAAAGCCCGCTACATACGAATGGAGAACACAATCGATGTCCAGACGCCATCGTTCATCTATCCTGTTGTCTTTTTTGTCCCCGCTGGTCCTGCTGGCGTTGCTGGTAACCGCATGTGGCAGCGCGTCGTCGGGAAGCAACGGCTCATCGACGCCGGTCGCGTCGGTGAAGAGCGTGTCGATCGGCCTCGGCTATATACCCGATGTACAGTTTGCGCCATTTTACGTCGCGCAGAGCAAGGGCTACTATAGCAGCGCCGGACTTAACGTGACCTTTAATCACGGTATCGTACCCGATCTCTTTGGCTCCATGGTCTCGGGAAAGAATACGTTTGTCTTTGCCGGTGGCGACGAATTGATGGAGGCCCGCGATAAAAATGTCAAGGCCATCGACGTGGCGACGATCTTTCAGAAGTATCCCGTGAGCCTGATTGTGCCTGCCAACTCGTCGATCAAGACGCTGGCCGATCTGAAGGGGCACACTATCGGCGTGCCTGGGATGTATGGTTCGACCTATACCGGTCTGCTGGCTCTGCTTTACAAAGCAAAGCTGACGCTCTCAGATGTGCATGTAGAGTCGATCAATTTCACGCAGGTCGCGGCACTCGTGAGCCATAGGGTGGATGCTGTGATGGGCTACTCGAACAACGAGCCGTTGCAACTCGCTGCGCGCGGCTTCCCGGTACGCACCTTTAACGTCTCCGATTACCAGCCCCTGATCTCGAATGGTATCATCACTACCGAGGATACTTTTCATAGTCAGCCCCAGATGGTGCGTGCATTCGTCCAGGCGACGTTGAAGGGCCTGAAGGACGTCATCGCCGATCCCTCGGGCGCGCTCACCATCTGCAAGACCTACATTCCTACGCTGACAGATACGGCCCAGGCGCTGACCGTATTGAAGGCGACGATCCCGCTCTGGCAGGGGAGCAGTCAGGCTGGCTACAACGATAGTGCCGCGTGGCAGTCGATGGAGCAGTTCCTGGTCGCGCAAAAGATGATCAAACCCGTGGCGAACCTCGCGCAGGCCTATACCAATCAGGCAGTTTCTTGAGGTTAGAAGTGTAGGGGTGCGGTCGATAGATGAGATCGTTTCGGGCAAAAAAATGAAACGCACCCACGTTTCAGTGATGCTGTAACTTTTCAGGTCTCCTTGACCCCTCAGCGCCTGCGGCGCTTCGCCAGGGGTCTGGTGTGAGCCGCGCCGCGCGCGGAGCCACGAGGAGTCAGAACAAGGGTCCTGAAGAGTTACAGCAATGCTAAGAGCTGGCGTAAATGGCCAGGTTTTTGAACGTGACGCTGGTGCCACTATCGGCGACCAGCCCGAGATTGCCACTTGTGTACTGCGCGCTCTCTGTCGTCCCCTGCCACTTACCATTGAAGTAGAAATTATAAGTACTGCCCTGGACAACAACGTCCACGGTGAATGTCTCTGCCATCTTTCCCTGCACCTTCAGGCTTACAGGTGTGTTCACAGATCCGCTCCGCTGGTCATACAGATTACCTTCCCATGTCCCACCCGTATTGAGCAGGAACGCGTACGCGCCCGTCGGGCTGCCAGGCTGGTTGCGGAAAAAGACGCCGAAGTTGCCCTGTGTGCCTGCGCTCGTGCTCACCTGGACCTGCAAGACGTAGTTATCCGGCACGCTCTGGCCATTCGGGAGCTTATCCAGAAAGATACCCGCCGTCTTTCCTGCGCTCCCGTTCGTCAGTTGTGTCCCGCTGGTGGGGCATGTGACACTGACGCCTGACTGTTTGCTCCATTGTCCGCCCTGTGCATCACAGGTTGGTCCTGGCAGCGCTGTTCCGTAGAGCACGCTGCCCGCGCTCACCAGTGGTGTGGGTGGTGTAAAGGGCTGGGGTTTCGTCGTGGTCCCTTTTACCGTCGGCGACGTTTTCGCGATGCTCGTTGTATGAGTGGTGCCTTTCGGCGTCAGGTTGAGATAAGCGACGAAGCCACCCACGACCAGCACAAGCGTCAACAGGCTGCCGATGAGCATCATCCAGGCGGACTGATAGCCGCCGGGGCGAAATTTGACGGGCTTGCTTTGCGGCCTTTGTTGCGGCGAAGGGGTGGGTAGTCTGGGTGTGACATACTGTTGTCGAGATTTTTGGGCACCGCCGGTCTCTGCTGGCCCGATCGGCGTGGGAAGCGATGGCGTCGGACTCGCCAGTGGCGTTGGCGCTTCAGGAGAGACGAGGCGCGGAGCCTCTTCCGTCTCAGCCTCGTGCAGGGCGGGCGTTTCGGCGTGAGCGTGCGCCTGGATGTGGTACTCGGGCAGCACGACATCTGTGCCGGGCACAACATGCGATCGTCCCGCTGTCGATACTTGCGATATGTCGTTATCGCCTGCGTTGGTGCCGGGTCGCCCTGCCGTGTGGACCTGAGAGATATCCTCCTCGCTCTTTGAAGAGGAGACGCGTATGCCTTCGCCAGTTGGCTTGTTGGCAATATCTTCAGTAGCATGCACAACTCGTGCCCGCTGCTCTTCTGGAATGGTTATCGTCGAGAAATTCTCGATGGTGGGTTCGTTTGGGTGACGCGGCGTGACGGGTGCGCCGGATGCGGCGGAGCGAAACGCGCGGGCGAGTTCGCCCGCGCTCGCGTAGCGTTCTTCCGGGGACTTGGCGAGCGCCTTCATCACGACCGCTTCAACGCCGGGAGGGAGCGCTGGATTCAGTTGTAGCAACGATGGCGGGGCTTCGAGCGCCTGTTTGAGCGCTATCGTGACCGGTGACGTTCCGGTGAAGGGGACGCGCCCGCCAAGCATCTGGTATAGTACGATACCGAGCGCATAGATATCGGTATAAGGTCCTATAAGCTGACCCGTGCTCTGTTCTGGCGAGAGGTACTCGGGCGTGCCTATGATGATCCCTGTGCCGGTAAGCGTCGAGAAGCCGCCATTGCTATCAGGCTCCTCATATCCCCGTACCACCTTTGCCAGGCCAAAATCGGCAAGCAGAACTCTCCCATCCGCATGAAAAAGAATATTGCCCGGCTTAAGATCGCGGTGCACGATTCCCTGAGCATGGGCGCTGTCAGTAGCTGCTGCGGCCTGTTCGATGATAGGAATAGCCTCCGTGAGAGGAAGAATGCCGCGCTGGCTCAACCTTGTGCGCAGAGTGCCGCCGATGACATAGGGCATAACCAGGTATGCCAGTTCGCCCTGTTCACCATACTCGTAAATTGGCATGATATTGACGTGATCGAGAGCAGCGATGGCGTCGGCCTCGCGGCGAAAGCGTACTAAGAACTCTGCGCGTGCCCTTGGATCGGTATGCATGCCAGGCAAAAGTACCTTCACGGCGACCGTACGTCGTGGTCGTGATTGTCGCGCAAGATACACTACACCCATACCACCTTGACCCAGGAGACGCTGGAGTGTACATGTTCCGAGCGCCTGGCCCAATAATTCATTACTATTTATCGCCACGCTCGTTTATCCTCTCAAATATACAGAATTATGCCGTTATGTGCACAAGGAACCATATGGTATGGAAGGTAGCCCTCCGCTCTATAGTTACCTGCTTTGGGACAGAGTAATGCTGCCACTGTGTGACGGAGAAGTCGCACGGGCTTGAAGTCGATCCCTGTGTTGTTTCCTTCCTATTGTACTAGATGAACCGATAATGTCAAATATTGTACAGGTCATTAGGAAGGAGTGCATGAGCGAAGGTTGTGTACGAGGCAAAGACTATGAAGCCGTTGCGTACAGTCTGAAGTTGGAGGCGGTAATGGTACCACCCTGGTCAACAGCAACCCCTACCGTTCCGCTGCTATAGGTCGAATCATTGACCTCACCGAGCTGCTTCCCATCGGCGTAGAACGTGAATTGCTGCCCGCTAACAACCACATCGAGCGTCACCTCCGTATGAATATCGTTCACCGCGTCATTCCCACCGGTGAGTTGTTTCGCCTGCCCGCTGTTATTATCGTAAACATAGGCTCCCCAACTCCCGTCGTTATGGATCAAGAAAGAATAAGCCCCTTGCTGGTTGCTGCCCGCCTGGTTGCGGAAGTAGACGCCGAAGTCTGCCGATGATACCAGGCCCGACTGCAAACGCACCTGGATAACATAATTGTTAGGGAATGTAGGACCGGGAAAGGCGGTCAGGAAGGTGCCCCCCAGGCCAGTGGTCGTATTGCTGAGGCGTGTTCTACCCCCCAGGCAGGTGACCTGTAGTCCACCGGTTGGGGCCCAGGAGCCTCCATTGTGGTCGCAGCGGGGACCGGGGCTGCCAGTGGCGTAGAGCTGCGGACCCAGCGGAATGCCCGTGGTTGTCTGTGTTGCCGTGGGTGATGGTGCCGTCGTCGCGGTCGCCTGGATCGTTTGCGTCGGCGTTATCCCTGGCGTTGCCGTCGGTTGTGTGGTGGCTGTTATGCCCGCTGTCGTGCCACCCCCTGGCGTCGGCGTCGTCGCGTTGCCCGGACCTTTGCCCCTGGTGAGCACTACGCCTGCCAGGACGCCGAAGGTGATCAGCACAAGTATCAGCAGGACACCCACGATCCACCATAGCGGTTGGCCTTTTGGCTTTTGTGCCGGATAGGACTGCGGTGCCGGGTATGTGCCATAGGAGCCTGGTTGAGGAGTTTGATTCCCGTACATGCCGCCGCCGTTCGTCCCCGACATAGTGTTGGGCAGTCGTTTTTGCTGAGAGGGCGGCGTATTAAATTGCTGGTTATATTGTGGCGCCTGTGCCGTTGGTGGTGCTGGCAAGATGACCGGTTGCCCTTCGGAATATACGGTGGGGACATCTTCTCCCGCGCGCTCGTAGTAGGTTGCGGCGGATGCGTCCTTGCTGGCGGCATTGCGCAGGGCCTGAGCCATCTCTCTGGCGGATTTGTAGCGATCGTTGGGATATTTAGCGGTAGCCTTCTGGATGACTGCATCTACCTCTGGCGAGAGTGCCGGGTTTTCCCGGCTCAGGAGAGGAAGCGGCTCCTGTATATGTTTGGCGACGACGACCAGCGGGGTGCTGCCGGTGAAGGGGAGTCGACCGCTGAGCATCTGAAAGAGGACCACGCCGAGCTCGTAGATATCGACGCGATAATCGATCGGCTCCCCGCGCGCCATCTCCGGAGCCATATATTCAGGCGTACCCAGAATAGTGCCCGTCCCCGTCAGGGCCGCCCCTGATGCACTCTCCTCGATGATGCGTGCGATACCAAAATCGGCCAGTACTAATCTCCCATCTCCGGCGAGGAGGAAGTTCGCGGGCTTCAAATCGCGGTGTACCACACCCTGCGCGTGGGCGTAGTCAAGTGCGGATGCGGCCTGATCGATGTAGACAATGGCTTCGTTCAAGGTGAGGGTGCTGCGCCTGGAGAGCACGTCGCGCAGACTTCCACCACTGAGGTAAGGCATCACCAGATAGGCGAGGTTCGCCTGTTCTCCATACTCGTAGATAGGCATAATATTGACCTGATCGAGGCGTGCAATCACATCGGCCTCCCGTCGGAAGCGGGCGAGGAACTCCTGGTAGACCTCGCTATTCATAGACATATTCGGCTGCAAGACCTTGACCGCCACATTGCGCGCCGGACGCGCCTGCCGCGCGAGATACACTGCCCCCATGCCTCCCTGGCCAATCAATTGTTCAAGCGTGCATGCGCCCAGCGTCTGTCCAGTCAGATTACCATAATTACTTGCCATTATCTTTTTCCCTTTTTGAGATTACCGTTATCATACTTCATTTGTGCCCTCTTTCCAACTCATTACACCATGCTTTCTATTTGTATCCACACGCTGGTACTATTGCTTATTTTTGTCCCTATATTGATAGTTGCATACTATAGAACGTATCGCGCTCCTTTGATAGCTCAGTTTTGGGCTCCTGATCGTCAGACTCTAATATGGGCATTGTGTAGCTCATTGTATGCGAAGATCGGCACCGAGGCAAGGCGCGCTCAGAGAGGAGTGGAAAAGCGCTCCTGCTGAATATAGACAAATTCTCCATAAGTTCCCTTTACTATCCGCAAAAATACTAGTTGACATCGCCAGCATATGCTGGTATCCTTAGTACCAACAGAGAAAAACAAATATACCTGTCTGACCCGCGATGACCGAACATAGTACGAGGTCGGTATCCGATAGCGATCCGGCGAATGGTGAAAGGCTGGAATGGTATTACCCCTCGGAACCCTTTCGTGAGCGGCTGGCCGAAGAAAGCCAGGATAGTCATGGATGATCTGTCTATTCTGAGCAAGTAGGAACAGGTGGGTGGCTACCACGCAGCACGATAGCCGGAAAGTGGTCTTTCCACCTTCGCTACACTGAAGTAGGGGAGTAAATTCTTCACGCGGCGCCTTTGAGAGCGATTGAAGATTGTGTTTGAAAGACAAACCGGGTGGTACCACGGAAGCGCCTATTTCAGCTTTCGTCCCTTGATTTACTTATTTAGAGGGATGAAGGCTTTTTTATTGTTGTTGATGACGAGTACTCAAATAAAAGGGATGTTTCGATGGTTACTGTCGCGATCGTCAATGTCACGAGCTACACTGGCCTGGAATTGTTGCGCCTACTGTCCCAGCACCCCCGCTTCGTCGTGACCTCAGTGACTGCACGCAGCGCGGCTGGCAAGCGGCTCACTGATGTTTTTCCGCACTTACGCGCCACCCTCCAGACTTCCGAGCAGCTAACGCCTGCGCTCAATCCGTCCTTACTGCTGAGCGAGGAGCCAGAGCGGACCGACCTGGCGTTTATCTGCCTGCCACATGCCGCCGCCGCCGAGACGGGGGCGCGCCTGCTTGAGCATGGTACGAAAGTGGTAGACCTCTCGGCAGATTTTCGCCTGCGCGATGTCGATATATATAAGCAGTGGTACAACCATACACATCCCGTTCCGGCTCTGCTGGCGACGGCTGTGTATGGTTTGTGCGAGTTGCATCGCGAGGACATTCGTGGCGCATCTCTCATCGCCAATCCTGGTTGCTACGCGACGGCCTCGATCCTGGCCCTGGCGCCAGCCTTTGCGGAAGGTATCATCGAGCCGGGCGCGATCATCGATGCCAAGTCGGGCGTGAGCGGCTCTGGACGCAGCCTCTCGCTCGCGACGCACTACGCCGAGGTCAACGAGGATATTAGCGCCTACAAGGTCACGGGGCACCAGCATCTCCCAGAGATCACGCAGGAGCTGATGGCGGTGGCGGGTTCCTCAAACGACAACCTGCGTCTGACATTTATGCCGCATCTGCTGCCCATGACGCGCGGCATTCTGGCGACCTGTTACGCTGACCTGCGTCCTGATCAGCGCGCATTGACGACGAACGAGGCTCGTGCTCTCTACGAGCGGTTTTACGCCGATGAACCATTCGTGCACGTAGTGGATCAGCCGCCGCACACGAAATGGAGCTACGGCAGCAATCATTGTTTCATTCATCCAGTCGTCGATGCACGTACGCAGCGCCTGGTTGTCATTTCCTGTTTAGATAATCTTGTAAAAGGCGCCGCCGGTCAGGCGGTGCAGAACGCGAACCTGCTTTATGGATTTCCTGAGACCGCCGGACTGACGGCGCTCGGTGTCAATCCGTAGTTTAAGTATAGACTCTTCAGTTCCTGTGATGAGTAGCTTTGAAGAGTGTGGAGGAGTAAACAAACCATGGCGATAACCTTTTCACGGACAGCGGAGGGCGATATTATCAGTGATCATATGCTTATTGCACAGGTGATGGGCGAGGCGCTGCCATATATCGAGTACCTCAAGGGGAAGACGCTGGTGATCAAACTGGGCGGGAGCACGCTCGAGCACCAGCGTGGCGTGTTGCAGGACATCATCTGGCTGCACACGCTGGGCGCGCACCCTGTGCTGGTACACGGGGGCGGCCCGTACATCAATGAGTGGCTGACTCGTCTGCAACTCCCGACCCGCTTTGAGAACGGACTGCGCGTTACCGATGCGCAGACGTTAGAGGTGGTGCGCATGGTGCTGCTCGGCCAGGTCAATCAGGGCCTCGTCCTGATGGCGTCGCAGATGGGCGGCAAGGCGGTTGGTCTGAGCGGGACCGACGGTGGCATGGTGCGCGCGCATATCGCCAACGAGCGCCTGGGGTTTGTGGGTGAGGTCGATAGCGTCGATCCCACACCGATCCAGGCACTCATCGACCAGGGCTATATCCCGATCGTTGCGCCGCTGGGCGAAGGACCTGCGGGCACGTGCCTGAACATCAATGCCGATCTGGTCGCCTCCCACGTCTCTGGTGCGCTCAATGCCGAGAAGCTGATCTTCCTGAGCAACGTGAAAGGTATCTGTCGCGCGGACGGCTCGCTGATCTCAGAGTTGAACGAAAGAGATGCCAGGATGCTGGTCGAAGAAGGGGTTATTAACGGTGGTATGATTCCAAAGGTCAATGCCTGCCTGGAAGCTCTTGCCGACGTGCCGCGCGTGCATATCATCGATGGTCGTACCGAACACGTTCTCCTGCAGGAACTGTTCACCGACCAGGGCGTGGGCACGATGATCACACGCTAGTTGCTGCTAAACATATGTGTGTGACATGCTGCGCCCCTGGATCAACCAGGGGCGCAACTTGTTAGATATGGTTATGAGTACGAGAAAAATTACGAGAGGACATCGCACATAGGTTATGAAGAAGCGTGTTGAGCGACTGCGTGGAATGCATGATCTCTTACCGGAGACGCAGCAACACCAGCGCTGGCTACTTGATCAATTGAGCGCGTTCCTGGCTCAGGCGGGTTACGCGCAGGTCGATGCCCCGATCCTGGAGCGCAGCGACCTCTTCCTTTCCAGTTTTGGACAGGAGCTATGGCAGAATCTCTACTCCTTTCATCTCCATCATCGCGATCTCTGCCTGCGCCCGGAGTATACTGCTTCAATCTGTCGCCTGTATCTCGATCACTATCAGCAGCAATCCCTGCCGCTGCGCTTCCAGTATGCCGGACCTGTCTTTCGCTACGAAGCGCCTGGACGCAGCCGCTATCGCCAGCATACCCAGCTCGGCATCGAACTATTTGGCGGCCAGGCGATCTCTGCGGATGCGGAGATCATGCAACTGGCCTGCGATACCTTGCGCGAATGCCATATTCCGCAGTATCGCCTGGAACTCGGTCACATCGGGGTCGCCAGCGGCTTTATCAATCGCCTACACCTCGATGATCACGCCGCCCACCTGCTACTGAGCCTGATGGAGCAGATCAGTCGTTCGGAGGATGGCGAGCGCGTGGCGCAGGAGCGCCTCGAAGCGCTATACCCCACCGAAACGCCTGTTGACGTCCGTGCCGCCACTTCGGAGGCGGAAGCGCGCTACATCACTTCCCTGCTTGGTGGCATCAGCATCGCCTTCGGTGATGATGAGGCGCGTCGCGAGATCGTCGAACGTTTGCTGTGGAAGATGGGGCGCGGCGAGCAGAGGCGTCAGATCTTGTTTGCCCTGGAATTCCTGCGCGCCCTTCATGCCGTCTCCGGTCCGCCCCCTGCCGTCTTCGACGCCTTGCAGGACCTGCTGGATCGCTATAATCTTGATTCTGCGCCTCTCAAGGAACTGCGACAACTGGTGGCGATTATCGAGCAATGTGGCGTGCCAGACGAGCAGATTGTGCTGAATCTCTCGTTGGGCCGGGGCGTGAGCTACTATACCGGGCTTGTCTTCGAGATCCATGCCCAGGATGAGGACGGTTTCGATAGCCAGCTCTGTGGTGGTGGCCGCTACGACCGGCTCGTGCGGGCTGTCGGGAGTGCGCGCGATGTCAATGCCTGTGGCTTTGCCTTTGGCGTTGAGCGACTCCTCTCGCTTGTGCCCAGAAGCGACCTGCCAGCCCTGGCGACCTCGCAGGCGCTGGTCATTCCGGTGAGCGATCGCGAGATCGCATACGCCTTGCAGGTGGCGCGCGAGGCCCGCGTCAGTGGGATGCGCGCGGAGGTTGATGTCAGTGGACATGGTTTAGGCGCTGGTCTGAAGAACGCCTCGAAGAGGCAGATGCGCCTGGCGTTGATCGTCGGTGAGGATGAGCAGCGCCAGGGCAAGGTGACGCTGCGCGATCTCGTCACAGGCGAAGAGCAGATCACGCATGTCGCTGCGATAGCGGAGCGCGGACAGGGGGAGGATCAATGCGTATGAGTGCAAACGAGAGGGTGCGCCTGGCACTGCCGAGTAAAGGTCAGTTGGAGGGTCCGACGCTGAACTTTCTTACCGAGTGCGGTATGAAGGTCAACCGTAACAATCCTCGTCAGTATCTTGCGCGGATAAAGAGTATGCCCGATGTCGAGGTTGTTTTTCAGCGCGTCTCCGATATTCCTGCGCTGGTGCAGAGTGGCGACGCGACGCTTGGTATAACAGGCTACGATATCCTTGCCGAGCATCGCGGCTACAGCGATGATCTGGAAGAGGAGAACGGACAGGACGAGGACCTGATAGTGCTGAACCGCAATCTCGGCTACAGTTTCTGCCAACTTGTGGTGGCCGTCCCCGAGACGTGGATCGATGTGAACAATTGTGCCGACCTCTGGCACCTGTCGAGCTATTATCAATCACGCAAGGGGCGCGGCCTGCGTATCGCCACCAAATATCCCGTGCTGACAGGCCAGTTCCTGGGCCGGCACAATATCACGCAATGCAAGATATTCTCGCCTCATGGCGCGCTGGAGGCGGCTCCGCTCACTGACACGGCAGACCTGATTGTGGACCTCACCGAGACCGGAACGACGTTGCGTGAGAACAATCTCAAACTGCTGGACGATGGCATCGTCCTGCGCTCCCAGGCGTCCCTGATCGGTAACACGCACATCCTGCACAGCGATGAGCGCGCGTTGAGGGTGGCCGAGACGATGCTGGAACTGATCGATGCCCAGATGCAGGCGCGCAATCGCTCCATTCTCACCGCTTACCTGCGCGGGGAGGATGGCGAAGCCATGCAGCGCACCGGTGCACGGCTCATCCAGCGCCTGAAGACGATCGTCTCGGATAGCGAGTTTCGTGTGGCAACCTCCGATCTGCTCAATAGCGCTGAGCCGGAGTGGTACACTATATCTGGTGTAGTGAGTGCGGGCGAGGCAGCACCCGAACTGCTGGCGATCATTGCGGCCTTGCGTAGTGCGGGCGCCCAGTATATCAACGTGACCCCACTCACCTATCGCTTTACAGAGGAATCGATCGGCGTCCGCGCCCTGCACGAGCGTTTGAAGAGGTTGTATTGAGTAACATTATCGTCTTTGACCTTGACGGCGTGATCACAAGCGAGGAGGCATACTGGGATACGGCTGGCCTGGTAGTGCACGAACTGCTCTATAGTCCGCGTTACTGGAACGTCGGCGCTGCATCTGTGTACGTTCCTGCGCAGTCAGCCGAAGAGAGCCGCCGCGTCAGTCGCCGGGTCCTGCCCACGGACATCATCGCGGACTTCAAGGCCCGCTCGGTCAACTCGAACTGGGATACCTGCTACTGCGGCTTCTGCCTTTACCTGATTGCCCTGCTGGCGCGCCTCCCGGATTGCTCCGCGCTCTTGCCCCTGCGCCCGGAGCAGGCGGACTGGAACGCGGCCTTTCGTCGCGCCCTTGCTACGCTGCCGGGCGAGCGCAACAGTATCGATCCGGAGTCTTTTCATATCTTCTCGCGTCCTCTCTTTCAGGGCGCGATCGGTCTGGAGCTGGTCGCTCGCTTCAACGACTATGCCAGCGAACTACTCGGTCAGCATATCGAGGGCGTCTTTGAGCGGAACAGTCCCTCGTGGCTTTTCTGCCAGGACCTCTTTCAGGAGTGGTATCTAGGCGACAAGCTCTACATGCAACGTTATAGTCATCCTCCCGCGCAGGAAGGCAAGCCCGGTTGTATCCACTTCGAGCAGCCGCTGCTGCCTGTGGTGAGCATGCGTCAGGCGCTGGAACAATTGCGCGCACAGGGCTATGTGCTGGGCGTCGCTACCGGGCGTCCGGGCATTGAGGGAATCGCGCCCCTCAAAACGTATGGCCTCTATCCCCATTTCGATGAACAGCGCATCGTCACGCATGCCGAAGTAGAGCGGGCCGAGGCTGAGCAGCGCGCTAAAGGGAACACGACAGCGCTGATAAAACCGCACCCCTACCAGTTCCTGCGCGCGGAGAATCCAGCGTACCAGCCGGGACAGCCTCCACTCCCGCGTGGCAGCTTCGTCATCGTTGGCGATACTCCCAGCGATATGATCGGCGGGCGCGCGGCGGGCGCGCTCACGATCGCCGTGCGTACTGGATCGCGCACGGCGGATGCGCGCGCCATGCTGGAGCAGAGCCGGCCCGACTTCATCGTCGATGACATGACGCAGGTGCCGGACCTGCTGGCGCGTATCGACGACCTCGCCACTATCCAGCACCTGCAGTTCACCGACCTTGCGCAGGCCGAGATGCTGCTCCAGCGCTGGTTCGCGCGCCATATGCACCTGCAGACAGAGAGCGTCACCCTGACGCCAAAGGCCGTCTCGCTCAACTCCTTCAACGGCATCTATAAGGTAAATGGCGAGGCATATTTCATCAAGACGCACGTGGAGGAGGGGGGCGTCCTGGCTGAGTACTATCACGCCGAACTGCTCCACAACGCCGGTTACGCTATCGCCAGGCCGCTGCGCACGCTGCATGAGCAGGGGCAGCAGATGGTCGTCTATCCCGTGATACACGATCCCGTGATGTTCGATCTGATGCGTACCGTCGAGACGGGTGCGCCAACCTTTGCGACCGTCGAGATGCTCGCAACCGCCGAAAGGCTTGAGTGTGAGCGCCTGCTGGCTATCTATGAGAAGACGCTGGCGTTCAGCGGCGCCGAAGAGCACGCCCAGGCCCCCATTCACCAGCTCTTCTGGCATCGCCTGACCGGGGGCCGTCTTGATTCCTTTTATACCGGCAAGCAGGTGCCTCTACCAGAAAGTGAGCAGAGCATTCCCTTTGATGAGCTCTTGCGCTATCGCTGGTCGATCAATGGATCTCGTGTGACGGGTGAAAACGATACGTTGGGCAAGCTCATCGAGCGCGCAAAGATCGTGCTCAATCCGGCGCGCCCCGCCATGACCGTGATCGGACATGGCGACGCCCACTTCGGCAACGTCTTTCTAGAACAGCAGCGCTATTACCGCTATTTCGATCCAGCCTTCGCGGGCCGCCACTCGGTACTGCTTGATATTGTGAAGCCGCTCTTCCATAATGTCTTTGCGACGTGGATGTACTTTCCCGACGAGGTTGCGCGCGACCTGCATCTAACGGTCGCGCTGCGTGGCGAGCAGGTGTTTATTGAACATAACTATGAGTTGTCACCCGTGCGCCGGGCGATATTGCAAACGAAGCTAGAGCATCTGCTGCAACCGCTCAAGGCGCTGTTACGTGCGCGGGATGCTCTAGCTGCCGATTGGTACGAGGTGATAACGCTGGCATTGATGTGCTGTCCATTGTTGACTGTTAACCTGCTCAACGGTGAGCGTATCCCGCCGGCGGTATGCTGGCTGGGCCTGTCACAGGTTATAGAGAGAGGCTCACAGCATTTGGAGAATAAGAGATGATTGCGATTATCGACTACGGCGCGGGTAACATTCATAGCATCGAAAAGGGGCTGGAGCATGTTGGGGCGCAGGTGCAGGTCACGGACGATCCCGCCGTCGTGGCTGAGGCGCGGGCGGTGGTGCTGCCCGGCGTCGGCTCCGGCGGGTCCGCGATGGCGCGCATGGTCGAGCGCGGCCTCGATGATGCCATTCGTAGCGCGACGCAGCAGGGCAAGCCGTTCCTCGGCATCTGTCTGGGCATGCAGTTGCTGGCGGAATATCACGACGAGGGCGAGGTCGCTGGTCTGGGCCTCTTTCGTGGCGAGGTGCGGCGCATTCCGCATGGCCCGAAGATTCCGCACATGGGCTGGAACCAGGTGAGGCCGCTGCACGCTGACCTACCCATATTTGCTGGTATACCATCCGACGCCTATTTCTACTTTGCCCACTCGTATTATGTAGAGCCACACGACCAGCAAGGCGTCGCGGCACTGACCGAGTACGGATCGCCCTATTGCAGCGTGATTGCTACCGAACAGGTCTGGGGGACGCAGTTTCACCCTGAGAAGAGCGGCGCGGTGGGCCTGCAATTGCTGAAGAACTTTGTGGGATGGGTTAATAAATGATACTACTGCCTTCGATTGATATCAAAGATGGGCTCTGCGTGCGCCTCTATCAGGGGGACTACGCGCAGATGACGACCTACGACCCCGATCCTGTGCAGGTTGCGCGGCGCTGGCAGGATGCCGGTGCCTCCTGGCTGCACGTCGTTGACCTGGATGGTGCGAAAGAGGGTGTGCCCGTCAACGTCGCCCTGATAGAGCGTATACGCGGCGCGACGCATCTGCGCATTGAGGTCGGCGGCGGCCTGCGTGCCCTGGCGCATATCGAGCAG
>WNFY01003642.1_pt1 | contig 16151 bp, 9 predicted proteins | sample 5400091 | NCBI WGS metagenome assembly WNFY01 (sample SAMN13153364, study PRJNA577476) | soil metagenome | isolation source: 60 cm soil or saprolite under grassland replicate 1 | place: USA:California | collected 2016-06-15
ACAAGGGGGACGTGGAGCGTGGTATGGTGCTGGCCAAGCCTGGGAGTATCACGCCGCACACCAAGTTCAACGCCGAAGTGTACGTCCTGACGAAAGAGGAAGGCGGCAGGCACACGCCGTTCTTCAAGGGTTACAGGCCCCAGTTCTACTTCAGAACGACCGACGTGACTGGAAGTGTCGAGTTGCCTGAAGGAATGGAGATGGTGATGCCTGGTGACAACGTCCAGATGACGATCGAGCTCATCACACCGATCGCAATGGATGAAGGCCTTAGGTTCGCCATCAGAGAAGGCGGCAGAACGGTAGGCGCAGGTGTAGTAACAAAGATCTTGAAGTAACGAGGGAAGGGGGAAGCGGGAAGCGGGAAGCGGGAAGCGGGAAGCGGGAAGAGGGCTCGCTCCCAGCCACGTACCGATCCAGTCCAGCGTAGCGATCAAGTCCGCAGTCCGCAGTTAGTTTCCCAATCCGTAGTTAGTCAGCAGTCCGCAGTGCCGTTGGTCCGAAATCCGAAATCCGCAGTCCTGAAGTCATAAGGAAAACACAATGCCCCGCGAAAAAATCATTCTCGCTTGCGAGACCTGTAAGAATCGCAACTACTTCACCGACAAGAACAAGCGCTTGCACCCCGAGCGCGTCCAGTGGAAGAAGTACTGTCCGCGCTGCAACGCGCACAAGCTGCACAAGGAAACGAAGTAATGGCCGTTGAGGTTACGAACCGTAGGGACGTCACTCCCGCGACGACCGGGGGGAATTTCGTCGTGCGGTTTTTCCGCTCGCTCAACACTTTTTACCACGAAGTGCAGGACGAGATGCGGAAAGTCACCTGGCCCGACCGCCCCCAGCTCAAGGACACCACGATCAAGATCATCATCTTCGTGCTCTTCCTCGGCGCTGTGATCGCGGCGATCGATCTCATTCTGCAGCTGATTCTCGTCCAGGGAGTTCCATCATTGTTCTCGAGACGATGACCGTGGCGACGACTACAGAGCACCGTTGGTACGCGATTCAGACGACCTCCGGACACGAAAACAAAGTTCGTTCGCTGATACAGCGCCGGATCGATGCCGATCCACGTCCGGCCGAGGAGCGAGCCATCCGCCAGGCACTTGTACCGACGCAGGAAGCGGTCGAGATCAAGAACGGCAAGAAGGTAAACGTCGAGAGAAAGATCTATCCCGGTTACGTACTGGTAGAAATGGTGATGGACCAGGAGACGGCGCACACCGTCAACGGCATCCAGGGTGTGATCAAGTTCGTGGGACACGAGCGACTGCCGCAGCCGCTCCGGCCGGAAGAAGTCAACCGCCTCCTTGGTGTCGCCGACGATTCGGAGCCGGAAGAAGTGAAAGAGGAGATTCCATTCCTCGTTGGTCAGGCGGTGGCGATCACCGAGGGACCTTTCACCGATTTCAACGGTACGGTCGAGGAAGTTCTGACCGACAAGGGCAAGGTCAGGGTGTCGGTTTCACTGTTTGGCCGGCCCACTAGTGTTGAGCTGGATTATTTGCAGTTGAAGGGCTACTAAAACGGCCCCGAACCTTTTAAGTTTAAAGGCTGCACCTTAACGGCGTCGGTCCAACCGGCGATTGAAAACTGAACGACGCGGGTCCAAAGATCCCCGCGCTAAATGAAGTGAAGATCTGGAGTCACAGCGGCGCTACTCCCGCCGCAGGTGATGGCCCTTGCGCGGGGCGGCCGATGAGGCGAGGAGCGCACCGTCGGATACCACTACGACGTCAAATCAAATCGTGGGAGTCAGACGCGAGTCCGCCGCAATTTCGCGCGTAGGATGCCGCGAGACAGTAACTGAGGAGTATCATGGCAAAAAAGGCAGTTGGTTTCGTCAAACTGCAGATCCCTGCAGGCAAGGCGAATCCGGCCCCTCCCGTGGGTACCGCTCTCGGCCCCCAGGGAATCAACATCATGGCCTTCTGCAAAGAGTTCAACGCTCGGACGCAGGGCCAGGATACGATTCTCCCGGTCGAGATAACGATTTACGCTGATAAGTCCTTCACCTTCATCACCAAGACGCCCCCAGCGGCTGTCCTGCTGAAGAAGGAAGCGGGGGTTGAGAAAGGCTCCGGAACGCCAAACCGCAATAAAGTCGGTTCCGTCACCAAGGCGCAGGTCAGAAAGATCGCCGAGATCAAGCTCCCCGACCTGAACACCGACTCGATCGAGTCGGCAATGGCGATGGTCGCCGGCGCTGCCAGATCCATGGGTATCGAGGTGAGGGACTGATGAAGACCCACGGCAAGAGGTACAAGGCCGCCGCCGAGAAGCGGAATCCCGAAACGAGATATCAGCCGCGTCAGGCGATCGACATCGTCAAGTCGACGGCGTTCGCGAAGTTCGATGAGACCGTAGAGGTCGCTGTGCGTCTCGGCGTGGATCCGAAGCACTCCGATCAAGCAGTGCGCGGAACCGTCGTGCTACCCGCTGGCACCGGAAAGTCGGTGCGCGTGCTCGTCATCGCCGCCGGCGACAAGGCGCGCGAGGCTGAAGCCGCGGGCGCTGATTACGTCGGCAATGAGTATATCGCGAAGATCAAAGAAAACTGGCTCGACTTCGACGTTTTGATCGCTACACCTGACCAGATGGGTCAGCTCGGTGCGCTCGGTCGAATTCTCGGTCCGCGTGGGCTGATGCCGAATCCCAAAGCGGGCACTGTGACGTTCGACGTCGGGCGTGCTGTTCGTGAAACGAAGGCCGGAAAAATCGAATACCGCGTCGACAAGGCTGGCAACGTTCACGCTGCGATCGGAAAGGTTTCGTTCGCCGCCGAGGCGTTGGAGTCGAACTTCACGGCATTCATGGATCAGATCGTTCGCTCGAAGCCAACGACCTCGAAGGGCGTTTACATCCGTACCCTCGCGATCTCCAGCACGATGGGGCCCGGCGTCAGCATCGACACCACCCCCTACCGGTAGCGAGCGATGAAGAGAGCTGAAAAGGAACAAATCGTTGCCGATTTGTCCGAGAAACTGAGCAACGCCCAGTCGCTCTACTACACCGATTTCACCGGGCTCAACGTGAAGCGGATGACCGAGCTTCGTCGCCGGCTCAAGAGAGCGGGCGTCGAATACGTGGTCATCAAGAACACGCTCGCTCTGCGTGCAGTCAACGAGAGTGGTCTCGTCGGCGAGCCGCTCAAGGGTCCCACCGGCCTGGTGGTCGGAAAGGATCCGGTTGCCGCCGCAAGGGTGCTCACCGAATTCGCGAAGGAGTTCGAGGAGAAGCCAACGGTCAAAGGCGGCTTGCTCCAGGGCAAGAAGATCGACAACGCGCAGTTAAGGCGTCTCGCTTCGCTTCCGGCGCGCGAGCAAATGCTGGCGGATCTTGCAGCCAGCATGCAGTCACCGATGGCCGCCTTCGTCGGCGCGCTCAACGGGCTTCTTTACATGTTTGCAGGCGCGCTCGACGCGCTCAAGACTCAGCGCCAAGGCGCCTAAAAATTCCAGGGAGACAACACACAATGGCAAACGCTACCATGAGCAAAGACGAGATTCTCGAAGCGATCGGCAACATGTCGGTTCTCGAGCTGTCTGAGCTCGTCGAAGCTTTCAAGAGCAAGTTCAACGTCACGATCTCGGCCGCGCCGGTTGGCGGAGCCGCTCCGGCAGCGGGTGGCGCCGGTGCAGCTCCAGCAGCCGCGGTTGAAGAGCAGACCGAGTTCAAGGTCGTACTCAAGGAAGCGGGAGCGAAGAAGATTCAGGTCATCAAGGTCGTGCGTGAGCTCACCGGCCTGGGTCTCAAGGAAGCGAAGGATCTTGTCGACGGTGCGCCGAGTGATGTCAAGACCGGTGTCACCAAGGACGAGGCCGCGGCTATGCGGGCGAAACTGGAAGAGCAGGGAGCAGCAGTCGAGGTGAAGTAGGCTCTCGTGCCGGTCGTCGGTCAGAGGGTATCGGCTACAAGCTGCCCGCAAGCGGGCGCCCGTAGCTCGCTTACACGCATCGAGCCTCGCGCGCATACAACAAAGGCGCGCGCGAGTCTCTTGCTACGCGAGGCGCTGCCTACGCCGACACCCTCTGCCCTCCTCCCACGAGATCTTCTCTCACTCAGATGGATAATGCTCTCGATCTCAGTCGCTCCTAACAGGAAAACCGAAACAAGAAGCTCGCTCCGGCCCGGATCCGCGAAAATTTCGCGCGTGACGGCGGCGGGGCTATTTGTGCCTGTAGGTGATTCATGCCCGAATTAATGAAACAGATCTCGTTCGCCAAGCTCGATCAGGGGATGGAGATGCCCCATCTCCTCGACATCCAGACTCGCGCCTTCGAGTCGCTGCTCCAATTGGACGCAGCTTCGAAGGATCGCGAAGACATTGGACTCGAGCGCGTCTTCAAGGACTTGTTCCCGATCACTGACGTGCACGAGAACTTCTCGCTCGAGTTCAAGAGCTACTCTCTTGGCGAGCCGAAGTACTCCGTTGCCGAGTGCATCGAGCGCGACATGACGTACTCCGCACCGTTGAAGGCTACGCTTCAACTGATTGTCTTCGAGACGACCGAAGCGGGGAAGAGGCCGAAGAACATCATCGAGAAGGAAGTCTATCTCGGTGAGCTTCCCCTTCTGACACCGCTGGGAACCTTCGTCATCAACGGCGCTGAGCGCGTCATCGTCAGCCAGCTGCACCGCTCGCCGGGCGTCGTGTTCGAGGAGTCGACGCACCCGAATGGCCAGCGCCTGATTTCCGCGCGCATCATCCCGTTCCGCGGCTCGTGGGTCGAGTTCACAGTCGACATCCACGACGTGGTCTACGTGCACATCGACAAGAAAAAGAAATTCCCCGCGACCGCGCTTCTTCGCGCCTTCGGGTACGGCACGAACTCGCAGATCCTTCGCTTGTTCTTTGCCGTGCGCCAGCTTGATCTCGTCAAGAAGCGGGAGTCGAGGGTAGATCAGCGCGAGGTCCTCGGGGCAATTATCGCTGAAGACATCACCCTTGCCGGCACAGTCCACAATCCGGAGGCGCCCAAGCTCAAGACCAAGAAGGCACGAGCAGCATTGGAGCGCGAAGAGGCTGAGCTGCTGGTGAAAGAGGGTGACGAGCTGACGGAAGAGGTCTACAACCGCCTGCGTCGTCTGAACATCGACAAGGTCAAGGTCTTCGCGTCGTACACGACGATCGATCTCCGCGACGAGGTCGACGCTATCGAGCGTGGCGAGCGCCCCGTTCGTCGCGTCATCGCCGTCGACGGTGTCGACCCCGATTCCGGAGAAGTGATCGCCGATGTTGGTGATAACCTCACCGACACGATGATCCGGAAGCTGCGTAAGCACGACATCAACAAGGTGCAGGTCTTCGTGATGTCGGGCCGCGCCGAGTCGATGCTGATCAAAAACACATTGGCCAAGGATCCGACGCACACCGACGAAGAGGCGCTGAAGCAGATCTACTCGCTTCTCCGTCCCGGTGACGCGCCGAACCGTGAGACCGCCCGTCAGGCGCTCGAGAGATTGTTCTTCTCTCCCAAGCGTTACGACCTGGGTCGCGTGGGTCGCTACAAGATCAACCAGCGTCTCATGACCAATCGTCCCGCCAACGAGACCGTTCTCACCAAGGAAGATTTCGTCGCGATCATCCGCTATCTCGTTGAGTTGCACGAGGGGCGCGGCTACACCGACGACATCGATCACCTCGGCAACCGGCGCATTCGCTCTGTTGGCGAGCTGATCGCGAACCAGTTCTCGGTCGGTCTGTCTCGCATGGCGCGCCTGGTCAAGGAGCGCATGTCGATCAACACCGATCCGGAAAAGATCTCGCTCGACGATCTGGTAAATGCGCGTACAGTCTCAGCAGTGATCCAGGCTTTCTTCGGATCGTCGCAGCTGTCGCAGTTCATGGATCAGACCAATCCGCTCGCCGAGCTGACGCACAAGCGTCGTCTCTCGGCGTTGGGTCCGGGCGGACTCACTCGCGAGCGCGCTGGATTCGAGGTGCGCGACGTTCACTACTCGCAGTACGGACGCATGTGTCCGATCGAGACCCCTGAGGGTCCGAACATCGGACTCATCACGTCGCTCGCGTGCTATGCCCAGGTTAACGATCTCGGCTTCGTCGAGACTCCTTACCGCGTCGTCAAGAACGGCAAGGTCACGGCTGAAATCGAGTGGCTCGATGCGAACCGTGAAGAGGATGTCGTAATCGCGCAGGCGAACGCTCGCCTGAACGAAGATGGCACCTTCGTCGACGAGCTCGTGCTCTGCCGTCAGCGCGGCGACGTTCCGCTCGTTGCACCCGAGCGCATTGACTACATGGATGTCGCTCCCGAGCAGCTCGTCTCGATCGCCGCGGCGCTCATTCCGTTCCTCGAGCACGACGACGCCAACCGCGCGTTGATGGGCTCGAACATGCAACGGCAGGCCGTCCCACTTCTCAATCCGCATACTCCGCTCGTCGGAACAGGCCTGGAGGAGAAAGTCGCGCGCGATTCCGGCGCTGTCGTCATCGCACGGCGCGTAGGAACGATTACCAGCGTCACGGCCGACGAGATCATCGTCGACACCGGCGCTTCGGAGCGCGGCAAGAAGGACGGCGATCGCCCGCTCGCGAGATTGACCCAGCACGATCGTTATCGCCTCAAGAAATACTGGCGCACCAACCAGGACACCGCCGTGAACCAGCGTCCGATCGTGAAGACCGGGCAGAAGGTGAAGGCCGGCGAAGTCCTGGCCGACGGCGCGTCGACCGAAATGGGACAGCTCGCACTCGGAGCCAACGTCACCGTGGCGTTCATGCCCTGGTACGGACACAACTTCGAGGACGCGATCGTGCTCTCCGAGAGACTGGTGAAGGACGACGTCTATTCGTCGATCCACATCCAGGAGCTCGAGCTGCACGTCCGCGACACCAAGCGCGGTCAGGAAGAAATCACGCGTGAAATTCCGAACGTCGCTGAAGAGGCGCTGTCGGATCTCGACGAGCGCGGCATCGTCCGCATCGGCGCGCACGTGAAGCCGGGCGACATTCTCGTCGGCAAGATCACGCCGAAGGGCGAGACCGAGCTCTCTCCTGAAGAGAAGCTGCTCACCGCGATTTTCGGTGAGAAGGCGAAGGACGTAAAGGATTCGTCGCTCAAGGTTCCGCCGGGAATGGAAGGCGTGGTAATCGATGTGAAGATTTTCTCGCGCATCGAGGACCAGGTCGTCGAGAAGGATCGCGGCGAGAGAATCGGCGATATCCGCCGGCTCGAGGGTGAAGAGAAGATTCGCGTCAACGAAGTCCGTGATGCCGAGCTGATGGATCTGCTCGAGGGTCAGACTGTCTCGCTCGCGCTCAAGTCCGGGACCGTCGAGGAAGCGATTCCCGCCGGCACCAAGCTAACGGGCGCGATGCTGCGTGAGCTCAAGATTTCGAGTCTGGATCTCAAAACGTTCAGAGTCGAAGACAAGAAGATGAACGAGCGCATCCGCACGATCATCGATCTCGCCAATGAAGAGAAGGCGAAGCTCGAGGAGAAGGCGGATGAAAGAATCGATCGCGTGCTGCAGCCCGATGAGTTGCCGCCGGGTGTGATTCAGCTCGTGAAGGTCTACATGGCCGAGAAGAGAAAGGTCTCGGTCGGCGACAAGATGGCTGGGCGCCACGGCAACAAGGGAATCGTGGCGCGAATAGTCCCCGAGGAAGACATGCCGTTTCTTCCCGACGGTCGTCCGGTCGACATCGTTCTCAATCCGCTCGGCGTGCCGAGCCGTATGAACGTTGGACAGATCCTGGAGACTCACCTCGGGTGGGCCGCGCGTCTGCTTGGCTTCTACGCCAAGACACCGGTCTTCCAGGGCGCGAATGAGCGTGAGATCGGTTTGCTGCTCAAGCTCGCAGCGGTGACCTGGGTTCGCGATGCACTCGATCTCAAGGCCGAAGGCATCAGGATCACCGACGACGAGATTCGCGGCATCATCGCTGATGTCAAGGGAGGTGGCGGCCACGAAGACCGCGTGAAGCTGCTCGCTGATGCCACGATCGATTCACTGGGTGCTCGCGGTGTCTCAGCTGAGACGCGCGATGTCTACAACCGCATTCGGGAGTTCGTTTCTGCGGCAGCTCGCGAGCTGGCCGAACGTGACACGGCGGAGACCGACAACCAGATCGCGTTCCACTCGAACGCGGCTGGCGATGAAGAGTATGAGCCCGCGGCGCGTGCTCAGTACAAGTCTGCCGCGACCCAGATCGAAAAGAAACGGAATACTGATCCGGCATCAGTGTTGGCCAGTCAGGAGTTGCCCGCACTCGCGTCGGCGCTCGGCACCAAGAAGTCGGAAGTCGACGTCGACGCAGCGGCAATGGAGCTGATGCGTTTGGCGGGAATTTCTGCGGGTGGAAAGGTCAGACTGCGGGATGGCCGAACGGGTGAAACCTTCGCCAATCCAGTGACGGTCGGCGAGATCTACATGCTCAAGCTGTCACACCTGGTCGACGACAAGATTCACGCGCGGAGCATCGGTCCCTACTCTCTCGTTACGCAGCAGCCACTCGCCGGCAAGGCGCAGTTCGGCGGCCAGCGCTTCGGAGAGATGGAAGTGTGGGCACTCGAGGCTTACGGCGCTGCACATACGCTGCAGGAGATTCTCACCGTCAAGTCGGACGATGTGAACGGCCGCAGCAGAGTTTACGAGGCGATCGTGAAGGGACAGAACCTTCCCGAGCCTGGAATTCCGGAATCCTTCAACGTGCTCGTGCAGGAATTGAAGGCGCTGGGAATCCACGTCAGCATGGGAGCGAACGCGACCAGCGGCTACGGCGTCGGAAACATCGGCTCCAGAAACGGTAACGGGAGCGAGGAATAACTAATGATTGATTTTCGTAGCACGCGCGAGACGCGGGCAAGTTCATTCGATTACATCCAGGTCCGCATCGCTTCTCCGGAAGAGATGCGCGGCCCGAAGGATTCAAAGGAGCGTGAGCGGCTGGAGATGGCCGGTCTGCGCACCTGGTGGTCGTGGGGCGAGGTACTGAAGCCCGAGACGATCAACTACCGCTCGTTCAAGCCCGAGAAGGACGGCCTGTTCTGCGAGCGCATCTTCGGTCCGGTCAAGGACTGGGAATGCCACTGCGGTAAGTACAAGCGCATCCGTTATCGTGGTGTGATCTGCGATCGCTGCGGCGTCGAAGTTACCCTGAGCCGCGTCCGTCGCGAGCGCATGGGTCACATCGAGCTCGCCGTACCCGTCGCGCACATCTGGTTCTTCAAGACTCTTCCGAGTCCGATGGGAAACCTTGTCGATCTGACGCTTCGTGATCTCGAGAAGGTCATCTACTACTCGAATTACGTCGTCATCGATCCGGGCAAGCAGGAGGTGGTCGAGAACCAGCTCCTCGACGAAGACGAATTCCTCAACCTGAAGGCGAAGGCCAAGGAAGAGGGCGACAACGCGTTCCTCGCCGACATCGGTGCCCCAGCTGTTCGCGAGCTGCTGAAGAGAATCGACATCGACAAGGTTGCGCAGGAGCTTCGCGCCGGACTCGTTGACGAAGGCTCGCAGCATCGTAAGAAGCAGATGCTCAAGCGCCTCAAGGTCGTTGATGCGTTCCGTAACTCGGGTGACTCCGGGCAGGAGCGCAACAAGGCGGAGTGGCTGATCATGGACGTGATTCCGGTGATTCCACCGGATCTGCGTCCGCTCGTTCCACTCGACGGCGGCCGCTTCGCGACGTCTGATCTCAACGATCTCTATCGTCGCGTCATCAACCGCAACAACCGGTTGATGAAGCTGATCTCGCACCGCGCCCCTGAAGTGATTCTCCGCAACGAAAAGAGAATGCTCCAGGAAGCAGTCGATGCATTGTTCGACAACGGTCGCCGCTCCAAAGCGATTCGGGGTCGCGGCAAGCGTCCGCTCAAGTCACTGTCCGACATGCTCAAGGGCAAGCAGGGACGCTTCCGCCAGAACCTGCTTGGAAAGCGCGTCGACTACTCCGGCCGTTCGGTCATCGTCGTTGGTCCGGAGCTCAAGCTGCACCAGTGCGGTCTGCCCAAGGCGATGGCACTGGAGCTGTTCAAGCCATTCATCATTCACAAGCTCGTCGAGAAGGGAATCGCCGAGACGGTGAAGCGCGCCAAGAAAATTGTGGAGAAGGAATCTCCCGAGGTGTACGAGATTCTCGAAGAGATCATTCGTGATCACCCGGTGCTCTTGAACCGTGCGCCGACTCTTCACCGTCTGGGCATCCAGGCGTTCGAGCCGGTACTCGTCGAAGGAAAGGCCATTCGTATTCACCCACTCGTCTGCGCAGCGTTCAACGCCGACTTCGACGGTGATCAGATGGCGGTGCACGTTCCACTCTCGTTCGAGGCTCAGCTCGAGTGCCGTCTGCTCATGCTTTCGTCGAACAACATCCTCAAGCCGTCAGACGGTCGTCCCGTCGCCGAGCCGAGCCAGGACATTGTGCTTGGTTGTTACTTCGCGACGAAGGCTCCGCCGGGCTTCGATCAGACTGTGGCGAAGAACGCGAAGAACGGCAAAAACACCAAGTCGTACTCGAACGTCGCTGAGGTGGAGCTCGCGCTGTCACAGGAGCGAGTGACGTTCCACACGCCCATCCGTTACTTCGTGCAGGACGTCGAAGGAAACCGGTGGGTGGACACGACGGTAGGCCGCGTCCTCTTCAACGCCATCATCCCGAAGGAAATCGCTTTCCAGAATCGGGAGATGAAGAAAAAGGCGTTGGGCGAGCTTGTCTTCGAGTCCTACCGTAAGGGCGGACTACAGGGGACCGTTCCGTTCCTCGATCGCTTGAAGGAATTCGGATTCCGCTACGCGACGCGCGGTGGAATCTCCATCGGAATCGAAGACCTCCACATCCCGGCCGAGAAGGAGACGCTCCTCGGTGAGGCGGAGGAGCGCGTCAACAGGTTCCAGAAGGCGTATCAGACCGGCAACATCACGAACGGCGAGCGCTACAACAAGGTGATCGACACCTGGACGCACGCCAACAACGACGTTGCCGACGCGATGGTGCGCGCGATGCGCGATTCGGGCGACGGGTTTAATCCCGTCTTCATGATGTTCGATTCCGGATCACGTGGATCGCGCGATCAGATCCGTCAGCTCGCCGGCATGCGCGGACTGATGGCGAAGCCGCAAAAGAAGCTCACCGGCGGTATCGGCGAGATCATCGAAAGCCCCATCAAGTCGAACTTCCGTGAAGGACTATCAGTGCTCGAGTACTTCATCTCGACGCACGGTGCACGTAAGGGTCTGGCCGATACCGCGCTCAAGACCGCGGATGCCGGCTACCTCACCCGCCGCCTCGTCGACGTCGCACAGGATGTGACGATCACCGAAGAGGATTGCGGTACCATCCTCGGCCTCGAGGTCGGAGCGCTGAAGGAAGGCGAGGATATCATCGAGCCGCTGGCCGAACGTATCGTCGGCACCGTGGCCGCTGAAGACATCTACGATGTGCATGAGATCGACGAGTCTGGTCAGCGTACGCTGCTGGTCGAGGCTGGTCAGCTCATCGACGAAGACATGGCTCGCAGCATCGAGGAGTCAGGTCTCGAGACGGTGAAGATCCGCAGCGTTCTCACTTGCGAGGCGAAGCGCGGTCTCTGCCAGATGTGTTACGGCCGCAACCTGGCTACTATGGGAATGGTCGATAAGGGTGAAGCGATCGGAATCATCGCGGCGCAGTCGATTGGCGAGCCCGGAACTCAGCTCACGCTCCGTACCTTCCACATCGGTGGAACCGCGGCGCGTATCGCCGAGCAGACCGCGCGCAAGTCGAAGGTCGCGGGAACGATTGCTTTCGGCGACCGACTAGTGGTCGTCACCAACAGCGAAGGACAGAAGATCGTCACCTCGTACGAGGGCGAGCTCACGATCAAGAGCTCAGGCGAGCGCAACGCCAGCGTTGGCGCGCGTCTGCAGGTTCCGCTCGGCGCCACGCTGATGGTGAAGGACGGCGAAGAGGTGAAGAAGGAGCAGATCATCTTCAGCTGGGATCCGTATACGAACCCCATTATCTCCGACGTCGAAGGGACAGTGCGGTTCGTCGACCTGATTCCGGAGGAGTCAGTGTCCGAGGAGCTCGATGAGCTCACCGGTCTTCGTCAGACGGTCGTCATCGAAGACAAGGAGAAGAAGTTGCACCCGCACATTGAGATCGTGGAGACGAAGGGGGGCAAGGAAAAGCGCCTTAGAGACTTCGTGATACCGGTGGGCGCGCAGCTGACAGTTGACGATGGCAAGAAAATCAGTGCTGGTACCATCATCGCCAAGATTTCGCGTGAGGCTTACAAGACACGCGACATCACCGGTGGTCTGCCGCGTGTCGCCGAGCTGTTCGAGGCGCGTCGTCCGAAGGATCCAGCCACGATCTCCGAGATCGATGGTGAGGTGAGATTCGGCGACATCAAGCGCGGCAAGCGCGAGATCAGAGTAGTGCCGAAGGACACGCCGGCGGATGCGGAAGATCCGGGTCAGCTGTACGAGATTCCGGCAGGCAAGCACTTGCGCGTGCACGCCGGTGACTGGGTGAGAGCGGGCGACCGTCTCTCGGAAGGTCCGGTGAATCCGCACGACATTCTGCGTATCAAGGGACCGCGCGCGGTTCAGGAGTATCTGCTCAACGAAGTGCAGGAGGTTTACCGCCTGCAGGGCGTGAAGATCAACGACAAGCACATTGGCGTCATCGTGCGGCAGATGCTGCAGAAGGTGCGCGTGCTCGAGAGTGGCGACACTGAATTCCTCGAGGGCGAACACGTCGACAAGCAGACCTTCAGAGAGGCGAACGACAAGGCCAAAAAGAAAAAGGATGCGCCTGCGGTTTCGGAGCCACTCCTTCTCGGAATCACCAAGGCGAGTCTCACGACTCAGTCGTTCATCTCGGCGGCGAGCTTCCAGGAGACGACGCGCGTTCTGACCGACGCCGCAATTCGCGGCGCGCGGGATGAGCTGCTCGGACTCAAGGAGAACATCATTATCGGTCACCTCATCCCGGCCGGCACTGGCATGTATCGGTATCAGGAAGTGGAGATCGAGGGAGCACTGGTGCCGCCCGCGCCGGAGCTTCCCGCCGAGCCGAGCATCGCCGAGATTCTGGCGACCGAAGCGGACACGGACTTCGCGCTGCCGGAGACGGTCGCAGTGCCAGAAGAGATCTAGCTCGATCTTGAAGAGCGGCTATGCCGCACGCACGCGCAGGCAGTCGCAAGAGGGAGTAACCGGGATTGGGTTCACGAACCTGATCCCGGTTTCTTCTTGCGCGCATTTTCCGCCAACCCTACACTAGCGCCTCACCAAGGACGAAAACGCCGCATGACAATCCGCGTTACGGTTCCTTTGCTTCTCATTGTCTGCCTGCAGTACGGTTGCGCGCCAGAATCAGCCGCTCCGCCGGTCGTCTGGCACAATGAGGGAAGCTACCGTTGGCGGGAACTGCCGGCAGCGAATGGTGCTCACGCCGGATTCACCGAGCTGTCCGCGAAAGAGCTGGGCATTCGGTTCCTCGACGGTGTGCCCGAAGATTCAGTGCTTCAGAATCGCAACCTCGCTTTAGGCTCCGGCGTGGCGTTGGGAGATGTCGACGGCGACGGACTGGTGGACATCTTCCTCGCCAGGGTGGGCGGGCCGAGCGCTCTCTACAGGAATCTCGGCAACTGGAAGTTCAAGGACATCACTCGCGAGAGCGGTCTCGAGCTCAAGGGTCGGAACACTCTTGGTGCGACGTTTGTCGACATTGACGGGGACGGAGATCTCGATCTTCTCGTGACTTCTCTCGGCGGCCCCAACGGCCTGTTTCTGAACGACGGACACGCCCATTTCACCGAAGTCACCGATGCGGCTGGACTCACCTCCCGCCGTGGAAGCACGACAGCGACGCTTGCGGATGTGGATGGCGACGGCGACCTCGATCTTTACATCGCCAATTACAAGGCCAAGGATGCTCTGGACATCTTTCCTCCGCAGGAGCGCTACTTCGACCAGGTCGTGCGGAAAGTAGGCGATCATTTCGAGGTCGCTCCCCGATTCCGTGAACACTATCGCGTGGAGATGCGGCCCGACCTCGGCGCGGTCGTCCGTACGCAGCGCGCGGAGCCGGATTGGTTCTATCTCAATGACGGGAAGGGAAAGTTCACTCACATCCCGTTCACGTCGGGGCGATTTCTCGACGAGGATGGGAAGACTCTCGCCGAAGAGCCCGACCGCTTCGGACTGACAGCGCGGTTCTTCGATGCCAACGGCGATGGGTATCCGGACCTCTACGTCTGCAACGATTTCGAGGATCCGGATCAGTTCTGGATCAACGATGGCAAAGGCAGATTTCGCCTGGCGCCTCGCTTCACGCTTCGATCGAGCAGCAATTCATCGATGGCGATGGATTTCTCCGACATCGATCGCGACGGCAACACGGATTTCTTCGGAACGTACGCCGAGATCGCCAGCGAGGCCGATGTGGACGCATCGGAATGGTCGTGGTCGTCTCTCTTTCTCGACGTGGATCTCGATGGTTACGAAGATCTGTTGATCGGCACCGGCCACCTCTGGGACGTGATGGACTCCGACACCTGGGAGCGAATCAAGACATCGGGCACTGACGCGAAGTGGCACGACGAGTTCAAGATGTTCCCCAAGCTGCCGCTCAAGAACGTCGCCTTCCACAACAACCGCGATCTGACTTTCACTGAGATCGGCGAAAAGTGGGGTTTTGCTTCAAAGCCGGCTGTGACGCACGGTATGGCGGCGGCGGATCTCGACGGCGACGGTGATCTGGACATCGTCACCAACCGACTCAATGGTTCTCCAGGAGTATTTCGGAACGACGCGACTGCCGGACGAGTGGCGGTTCGACTACTGGGCTCAGCGCCCAACACCGAAGCGGTGGGCTCGAAGATTCAAGTTGTGGCCGGGAAGCTTCCGATGCAGCAGAAGGAAGTCACCGTCGGCGGTCTGTTCCTTTCGAGCTCGGATCCGCTCTATGCATTCGCCACCGCCGGCGCCGACACTCTCACCATAAAAGTTCTGTGGCGATACGGCCAGACGACGGTTCTCCCGGGCAGACGCGCGAACCGGGAGTACGAGATCCGCGAGCCGCAGCGCAGTGCTACTGGAGCCGGATCGCCGACGACTAACAATGGCGATTCAGCGCCGCCGCTCTTTGCGGATGTGTCGAATCTGCTGCGACACACGCACGTCGAGACGCCGTTCGACGACTACGCCCGACAGCCTCTGCTCGCGAACAAGCTTAGTCTGCTCGGGCCGGGCCTGACGTGGTACGATGTTGACGGAAATGGAATGGACGACCTCATCGTCGGCTCGGGCAGGGGTGGCCGACTCGCGCTCTTTGAGAACGCGGGTGGTCGTTTCACCAGGCACGATATGGCCGGAGCCGTGGCCCCTGCTGATCAAACCACAATCCTCGTGCTGCCAGATGGACACGGCGGAAACCAGCTACTGATTGGTCAATCGAGTTATGAGGCTGCCTCGCCGCACGACGCGCTGGCGTTGCCTTCCGTGGTGGAAGTGCCGTTATCGCGGCCCGTGAATTCACTCGCAAGGCAGACGATCGTGATACCCGGCGACACGGCGAGCATCGGCCCGCTCGCTCTCGCCGATTACGATGGAGATGGGAATCTCGATTTCTTCGTGGGCGGAAGGGTACTTCCGGGCGCGTATCCTGTCCCGGTCTCGTCTCACTTGTATCGTTTCGATCGCGGTGCCTTCGTGCTCGACACCGCGAACCAGCACATCCTCGACAACATCGGAATGATTTCCGCCGCTCTCTTCTCCGATATCGACGGTGACGGTCACCCCGATCTCCTCCTCGCTCCCGAATGGGGATATCTGCGAGTATTTCTCAACCGGGGCGGAAGGTTCGTCGAAGCTCCTGCTTCATACGGCTTCCGTGATTTGTCCAGCCGCTGGAACGGCATTGCCACCGGTGATCTGAACGGAGACGGGCGGCTCGACATCGTCGCGACGAGCTGGGGACACAACACGAAGTATCACGTGAGCGCGCGCAACCCCCTGTTCGCGTACTACGGAAACTTCGACGACAACGCTTCGCTCGATTTGGTCGAGGCGCAAAGAGATGACGAGATCGGCGGCATTGCACCGCTCGAGACGCTGACTCGGCTGAGCGCGGCGCTCCCTTACGTTCGGCAGAGAGTCCGCACATTCGCCGAGTATTCGACGGCGACGCT
>WNFY01003527.1_pt1 | contig 16149 bp, 14 predicted proteins | sample 5400091 | NCBI WGS metagenome assembly WNFY01 (sample SAMN13153364, study PRJNA577476) | soil metagenome | isolation source: 60 cm soil or saprolite under grassland replicate 1 | place: USA:California | collected 2016-06-15
GCGGCATCGGCTCATCCATTGATCGGGACAAAATCCGAACCATTTCGCGGCACTTGGGTGTGTGTTTGCCGATAAATTTCACGAGCATGGTTTGCCACCAGTTTCTTCGCGCTAGGACTGATGGGTTCCCGATCGGCGAAGGATTGTATGGTTCGTCTGGCATTACGCTTTCCCTCCCTTCGGCCTATCAAACCAGCGATGGATGTAATTCGCCCGCCCGGTTTTCATCTCCACAATCATATGTCGAGGCAACCGTTCGGAACCTTACAAAAGGAAGGCGCGCAAGATCGACATGGACACGGAAAGGCGACGCTTCCAGCTCAGCGCTCCGGAATTTTCGACCGTTGTAAGGAATTCACCCGTGCGCGACGCATCTTCAAAACCTTCACACCATGATTACAATCCGCTCTTCCGCAGCTTCTTCCGAGCCAACATTAATCGGTTTGGAAGTCATTCTTACGACCGCACAAGGCGTCTACACGATTTCGTCGAAAAGCTCGGGCGCAGATTCCAGTTCGACTTTTAGCGGCGTACTTTTTGGGGCGATATCCTGGCCGTTATCGCGATTCCAACTCGCTCCCGGGGTCGTGCTGGATCAGCAGCTGTTTTTTCGTCCGCTGCAATCGGCAAGCACCATTAGGCGCGGATGCAATGCCCCCGGCAACGCACGAGATCGGCGATTCGCGCGGCGGCATCCTCATCACTTCGCAGCTTGCTGATCGCAAGCTGCCGCTGCCGCTGTCGCATCCAAGCTGCTGATCCCCCTACCGTCCGCCATCGCCTACGCCACCCCCGCTGTAGATAACTTTTAGGGATCCCCCCCGCAATGGCGCCGTCTTATCGACTCTCGTCGTTTCCGCACAGATGGTTGCAAAATGTAGTTCCCATGAAAAAAATCGCGTAAGCCGTTGGAAATCAGCAAAAGCGCTGAATTCCCAGGCCTCCGGAACCGCAATTTCTCCCAAATAAATCTCAATAAAAAATATGGCGCATGCGGTCAATGATGCTCGGTTTTTGTATGCCACCAATCCCAAACACCCATCATGGAAAGCCGCTGATGCCCTGCCTCTCGGCGCTGCAGAAAGCCATTCGGCGCGGCGACGCCGAGACAGCGATGCAATTTGCATCCGAGCTCCTGCATACGTCGAAAGCATTCTTCACGGCCGTCTGTAACCGTCTGGAAATAATCTCGCACGAGGACGTGGGCGTCCCCGAAGCGATCCTCTTCGTCGCGACCTGCGTCGAACAGGCCAAGCGTTTCCATAAACCGCCACCCGACATTGGCCCAGCCAGGCTGATGATCGGCAATGCCATCCGGTTTCTCTGCCAGTCGAGAAAAACCCGCGCCGGCACAAACTTCGCCGCGGCGATCGGGCTGGAAAATCTCAACGGGACAGTGCCGGAAATTCCCGACTACGCCTACGACATGCACACCGGCGAAGGTCGAAGGGGCGGGCGCGGCATGGAGCATTTCCTCTCCGAATTGAAAATGACCAAGGAAATTCCGCTGACCGCGGCGGATAGACGCTATCGCGATCGCGCGATTGCACAGTGGGAGCTGAGACGGCAACAGCAGGGTTTGCGCACGCGTTAGTAATCAACGTTTCTCCGACTCACCGCCGCGCTCACCGCCGCGCTCACTCACCGCCGCGCTCGATTTCAGGTCGCATACGCAATCCGAAATCACGCAGTTCGCCGATTGGCCGAAACGGTCGTTTACGTGCCAACTCGCCTACGACCGGACGATTTTGGCTTCTATTTCCATGCCAAACGCCTCGAAAACGACCCTCTAAATTAGGCCGCAAAGAACTTTTTTGCCTCGTCGGCTACGCCTCGCCGGCCAGATTTGTGGCGTAATAAGAACCCACCGCGAAGAGCCGACGCGCACAAAAACGGGCACAGCAAAAAATGAACACACCAAAAACAGCAACCAAAAAAGCAACCAAGAAAACCAAAAGCAAAAGCAGTAGCAGCCTCGCCACACTCCGCCGCGATGCGCTCAAGCACTTCGGCGTGGACCCGTTCGATCGCGATGCGCTTCTCGCAGCGATCGGCAAGGGCACGGCGAAGCCGACGCGCGCCAACGTTGTCCACTTGGCGAAGAAAACCGTCGTCCAAGTCCAGAAATCGGGGAAGCCGAAGATCGTCAAGGAAGCAGTCGATCTCCAGAAAGCGGCCTGATCGCTCCTACGCTGCGCGTTGCATGGGCAGCGCGTAGCAAGGAGTAATCCGAAACCGGGTCCCGGGCTCATCGCCGGCTGCCGATCAGTGATTAACTCGCGCGATTTTCTTGCGCAGGGAATAGACCTTGCGTCGTCCCGACAGAATGAGAGCACAGCAAGAGTGTGACGCTTCTCCGCGCTCAAATCATAGGATTAACGGCGGCGGCGCAAGGTTATTCCCAATCTTGACGCCCTCCGAAATTTCGCAATTTTCGGTCGGAGGCGATTTGGTTGAACAAGAGCGGCGGCAAAACCAACGGCCGCACTAACGGCCGCACCATCGCAGAGAAAGCAGGCAACGCCGGCGATCTGCTCGCCGAAGTAAATCTGTCGAACGTCCTGGGCGGCGCGCGCCGAAACGAACAAATGCTATCTGTTCACTTGCGACGAGCTCGCTCGCGCGCTTCATCTGTCGAGCGACGCGATCTACGCTATCAGACGCGCCGGCGCGCCGTTTCCGTTCGGGAAATCTCGACCGGAATGGATTCTCGAATTTCTGAAAACTGCGAGCGGCGGCAGCCTGAGCATCAAGAGCTCGCGGTAACTGCAATGATTCGCGGAGTTTCGCGGGCCGCGCGCGCGCCCCGTTTCAAAACGGATCGAGTATTAACGCTACGACCTGAAAGAAAACTGCCCAGCCAATAAATTTAGCAGCGATCGCATTGAGCTCGGTTTGCTTCTTTGCCGTTGAGAGAACCCAAATAAGACGGTCCTTGTTAGCAGTATCCGTGTAGCTGAAGTCGATACCAAGCTCCTTATCCTGCTCTGTGACCTTCACCTTGCTGGCCTTATACCAGTAGCAGGCAGAGGCGAAGCTCAAGGCAATGGCAATCCAGCGACATAGCGAAGCAATCAGGGTTTTCATTGTTCTGATTCCGTTCGACTTTGTCCCGAATCTGACCCGAAATTGCTGTTTGCTCCTATTTCTAGGATCGGAGCCTACGGGGCTCGAACCCGCAACCTCCGCCGTGACAGGGCGGCGCTCTAACCAATTGAGCTAAGGCTCCTCGCGGAAGAGCAAACTGTAGCGGCGGCATGTTCCGTCGCAACTGTTCGCTGTTCTTCTTCCTCGTGCTCTTTTCTTTTGAGCAGGAGTACGATCAAGGAGCATCGCGAAGAGAAAGAAAACACTTTTGCGCAACGAGAGATCAACAACTTGGTTGAACATTTTGTATGGACGTGGCGTCGAAGATTGCGAATGCGCCTGATAAAGCTATATTGAAACCTGGTTCGGCGGATTGACCCAAACCATAATGAGCGACAAGCGCAGCGAGGGACTTCAGGACGGGGTCGGTGACTCGGGTCCGGACAATCTCCTTGACGCATTTGACCGGGTAATTTCTTCGTTGCCGCCGGGCGATCCTATTCGGCGTGATCTGTTGGAAATGCGGCCGCAGATTTTCGATCAACAGGAGACGATGGTCGAGGCGCGCAGGATGATCGAGAAGCTCGAGGAAGTCGTTAAGAAAGTCACTTCGCCAGCCAATCGGATCGGCACGTTTCTAGGCGCTACATCGAAAGAGACAGCGCACATTGTAGTGGGAGGCGCTGATTACTACTGCAACATCGATCCGCGCATTCCGCTTGCGAAATTGAAAAAAGGAACACGCGTGCTCGTCAACGAAGCCTTCGTCATTGTCGGTGATCTGGGATTGGAGACGGCCGGGCCGGTGACAAAAATTACCGAAGTGTTGGGTAAGGACCGATTGCGCGTCGGATCGGAACACGGATTGCAATCAATGGTGTTACAGCGTTCCGCCGACCTTGCCCATTCTACTTTGAAATCGGGCGACGAAGTCCGTGTTGACTCAAATTACCGCATGGCGTTGGAGATGCTCTCGAGCACGAAGTCGCAGGAACATTATCTCGACACTGTGCCCGAGTTGCCGTGGGAAAAGGTTGGAGGTCAGGAGGCTGCGCTTCAGGCAATCAAAGACGCTATCGAGTTGCCGCTTTTGCATCCTGATCTTTTCCGCAAGTTTCAGCACGCCACGCCGAAAGGATTTCTGCTTTACGGTCCCCCAGGCTGCGGGAAGACGCTGATTGGAAAGGCGACCGCTTACAATTTGACTAAGCAGCTTCGCGCAAGAGCAGGCACTGAAATGCGCGAGTATTTCATGCACGTCAAGGGTCCCGAGATTTTGAACATGTGGGTGGGTGAATCGGAGCGGATGGTGCGCGAAATTTTCACAACCGCGCGCGAGAAGAAAAGCGAGGGCTTCATGCCGTTCCTCTTTATCGATGAGGCCGAATCGGTTCTCGGAACCCGCCGCGCATCGCGCCACTCGAATATTCTTTCCACGCTGGTGCCGATGTTCTGCTCCGAGATGGACGGAATCGATTCGCTCAATGATGTAGTAATTATCCTCGCTTCGAATCGCGCCGATCTGATTGACCCGGCAATTCTGCGCCCGGGCCGAATCGACCGGAAAATTAAAGTCAATCGGCCAGACAAGCAGGGCGCGCGCGAAATCTATCGCATTTATCTTACGGACGTCCTTCCTTACGACGGTGTGCTAGCGAAAGAAGCGGATGGACTGGGAGCATCCATCGAGCGGCTCATCGAGCGCTTTGTGGATTGGCAGTTTACGCGCCGCGACGAAAACAAATTTCTGGAGGTAACGCTCCGCAGCGGGCGCAAGGAAACGCTTTACCGCAGCGATCTAATCAGTGGCGCAATTATTGCATCGATTGTAGAGCGCGCTAAAGCCACGGCGATCAAAAGAGCTATTGCAACTCAACAGGAGGAAGGGATTCGGGAGACAGATTTGCAACTCGCTTTCAACGCCGAGTATGTGGAGAACGACATTTTCCCGACGACCGACATCACCGAAGACTGGCTCAAGTTAATCGATTATGATCCGGAGAACGTCGTTAAAATTTCGCCTGTCAAACCAGTCTCCGACGCGCGCGCGCACGCAACATCCGGCGTAATCTGAGCCTTGCCCGGGCAACCTGGGAAATAGCAGAACTTGATGAAACGCGTCTTTGGGCTGGAGACGGAGTACGGCATTACTCTGAGCGGTGCGGACACTGTCGACGTAGTAGCCGAATCGATCGAGCTGGTGCGGCGTTACACTGATCACGGCGCGCTGATGAAGTGGGACTATGACCTTGAAGATCCCCATCTCGATGCGCGTGGGTTCCGTGCGCGCGAATTACTTCAAGACACTGATGAATCGGCTTATTACGAGATCGATAAACGGCGCCCACTCAGTTTCGAGGAGATAAAAAGCGACCTTGTCCTTTCAAACGGCGCCCGGTTCTACAACGATCACGCGCATCCGGAATATTCCACGCCAGAGTGCACTACCCTTGGCCAAATCGTTGCGCAGGACAAAGCGGGCGAGCGTATTCTTGCGGAGTGCGCGCGGCGTCGAAATCTAAAGTTGCCCTCCGGTTATGAAGTTCGGCTCTACAAGAACAACACCGATTTCGCCGGCCACAGTTACGGATGTCACGACAATTATCTGATGAGTCGCCATATCGCGTGGGACCAAATTGTCGCAGGAATTCTTCCGTTTCTCGTCACGCGGCAGATTTTCGCGGGAGCGGGCAAGATGGGTGTGGAAGCAGAGAGCGGGCAGAGCGAGCCTGGGATTTATCAAATCTCGCAGCGCGCCGATTTTTTCAGTGTTGTGGTGAGCATCGACACAATGAATCGGCGCCCTCTGATCAACACGCGTGATGAGCCGCATGTGGACGCGAGCCGCTATCGCCGGTTTCACGTGATTCTGGGCGATTCGAACATGAGCGAATGGGCCACGGCGATAAAGATAGGGACCAGCGCGCTGATTCTGGATCTGATTGAACGCGGAGAAGCGCCTCAGCTCGAGATCGCGCAACCGGTCAATGCCAACAAATCAATTAGTCGCGATCAAACTTACGATTGGATCATCGAATTGAAGGACGGGCGCAAAATCTCTGCGATCGATGTTCAACGGATTTATTTGCGCGCAGCCAGCAAACTGGATCCGCCTCCGCCAGGCAGCGATGAGGAGCGACAATGGATATTGCGCGAATGGGAAAATGTTCTCAACGATCTGGAACGTGACGCGATGTCAACGCGAGATCGCGTTGATTGGGCGGCCAAGAAGTTTTTGCTGAACGCATTGCAGGAAGAGGAAAAACTCTCATGGAACGATCCCTGGCTGCAATCGATCGATCTTGAATATCATAACCTCGATCTCGACCGCGGGCTGTACTATGAGCTCGTGCGCAAAGGTCTGATGCGCCGTGTTACGACCGAGGATGAGATTAAGGCCGCGATCTTTAATCCGCCGGAAACGACGCGCGCATTTTTCCGTGGTCGGGCCGTGGCGCGTTTCAATGACGAGATTTCCTCCATCCAGTGGGACGAAATCGTCTTTGCAAGCGGAGCACACTCTTGCCGCGTGGCGCTTCCGGAGCCAGCCCTGAATGCGCGCCTCGACGCGCTTAACAATGCCGCGCGCAACGGCAAGGATTTCTCGGAATTCCTGAGCGCCATCGCGCACATCGATTGATTCGAGCATTCCCAGCAATCGAAAATCAAATCATTCCCACTCGATCGTGCTGGGCGGTTTGCTGGAGATGTCGTAACAGACGCGGTTGACGCCTTTGACTTCGTTGCTGATGCGACTCGAAATGCGTGCCAGCAATTCGTAGGGAAGCCGGACCCAGTCGGCAGTCATGCCGTCCTGACTTTCAACGATCCGAAGCACGACCGTGTTTTCGTACGTTCGTTGGTCGCCCATTACCCCGACTGATTGCACGGGAAGCAAAACAGCAAAGGATTGCCAAACCTTGTAATACCAATTGGCAGCTTCCATTTCACTTTGCACGATCGTGTCCGCCTCGCGCAGAATCGATAATCGCTCGGGCGTAACTTCGCCAAGAATCCGGACGGCGAGCCCCGGTCCGGGGAAAGGCTGGCGATAGACAATGTCTTTGGGCAAACCGAGCTGCAACCCTGCCTGGCGCACTTCGTCTTTGAATAACTGGCGCACCGGTTCGACGAGTTCGAAATGCATCTTCTCCGGCAAGCCACCGACGTTGTGATGACTCTTGATAACCTGTGCCGGATTACCCCCGATCGATACGCTCTCGATCACATCGGGATAAAGCGTGCCTTGCGCGAGAAACTTGAATTGCGAATTGCGGCTTGCGGATTGCGGATTGGATTCCGCAGCGAGTTCGATTACGGCGTCTTCGAAGACCTTGATAAACTCGTTCCCGATGACTTTGCGCTTTTGCTCAGGGTCGGTCAGCCCGCGCAATTTCGACAGAAATCGCCCTGATGCGTCGACGTATTTCAAGCGCACATGGAAATTTTCGCCGAAAACGCGCTGCACGACTTCCTCCTCGCGCGCGCGAAGCAATCCATTGTTCACAAAAATGCAGGTGAGCTGGTCGCCTATTGCCTTGTGCAGAAGCGCAGCTGTCACTGAAGAATCAACGCCGCCGCTCAAACCGAGTACGACTTTCTGATCGCCGACCTGTTTCCTGACGCGGGCGCAAGCCTCTTCGATAAAACCGGCCATCGTCCAGTCCATCGCGCACTGGCAGATGTGATACACAAAATTTTGCAAAATCTCCCTGCCGCGCGGCGTATGTGCGACTTCGGGATGAAATTGCAATCCGTAAAGTTTGCGCTGCGGATCCTCTACAGCGGCGAAGTCGCAACCATCGGTGGTACCGACAACATGAAAATCCTTCGGCAATACCGTCACTTCATCGCCATGGCTGTTCCAAACGTCGAGTTGTTTGCCTAATCCGTCGAAGAGCTCCGATCCATTCTTGATGTGCAACATGCCAGCGCCGTACTCGCGTCGCCCGGTGAACACAACCTGCCCGCCAAGGTGATGAGCCATCAGCATCACCCCGTAACAAATTCCCAGGACTGGAATGCCCAGCGAAAAAATCCCTGGATCAATTTGCGGAGCGCCTTTGTCATAGACACTGGCTGGGCCGCCGGAAAGAATGATCCCATTTGGTTTTACTGCACCAATTTCAGTCGCTTGTGTGTCGAAGCGAACGATCTCCGAATACACCTGACATTCGCGAATTCGCCGCGCTATGACCTGTGTGTATTGCGAGCCAAAATCGAGGATGAGAATTTTTGAGTGCGTTGACACTTCTGCCATCTTCTCGCGTTACGGATGAGTTTGCGGGATGCTATGCGCTGCGGCCGGATCGTCGGGCGATCGCTCCAACGGGCCGAGCGTTCCCTGACCGGTGACGCCGCGCTCGAGCTGCCCTTGCACCTCCTCCGTGCTGCGTTGTTCGAGTGGGTCGGCGCAGCCGCCCGCAGCCAGCCATACGATCAAGAGCAGGAGCGAGAGGGGTTTCATCTACTTATTTTATGAAGCAGATACTTCATTGCAAGAAGGTTGAAGCATTGAAGGGTTTAAGCAGTCGGCCTGCGGCCAGCGCGAACACGCAACATTTCTGGCTGTCATCACAAGTCTTGTCGTGAGAACTAATCAGAGATTCTTCGCGTCGCTCAGAATGACAATTTTGTCGCTGCCGCTTCAACGCTTCAACGTCTCAACCTTTCAACGGCTGTGATCTCGCCGGAACTTTTGCTGCAGGGCTATCGGCTCGGTGTGTTTCCCATGGCGATGGAGGATGACTCGATCGAATGGTTTTCGCCGGATCCGCGGGCTATTTTGCCGTTGGAAGATTTTCATGTGCCGCACGCGTTGCGACGTCTCCTGCGCCAAAAAGTTTTCGACATCACAATCGACAACGCGTTTTCAGAAGTGATCGAAGCCTGCGCGAAACGGGCAAATACCTGGATCAATCGCGAGATTATCCAGAGTTACACACGATTGCATGAGCTCGGCCACGCGCATTCCGTCGAAGCTTGGCAACGAGGGAGGCTTGCGGGCGGACTTTATGGTGTCGCGGTGGGCAGCGCGTTTTTTGGGGAATCAATGTTTCATCGCGTGACCGATGCTTCTAAGATTGCGCTTGTCGCACTGGTGGAGCATTTGCGCGCGCGCAAATTCGTGTTGCTGGACACACAGTGGCTCACACCGCACCTGCAACAATTCGGCGGCATTGAAATTTCGCGGAATCATTACCTGCGTGTCTTGCGAAGAGCGGTGGAATTGCCACGGAAATTTTTTTAGGAAGCTTGTCATTCTGAGCGAAGCGAAGAATCTCTGATTGGTTCTTCCGGCGGGTCGAAATGGATGAGTCCAGGGATGTTTCGCTTCGCTCAACATGACAAGCAGACTCATGCGTCCTCACCAAGTCACCGCGCCAGTGATTGATACTGCGGGAATCTCGCCGATATTAAGTTCGAAATGGTTGGGTGGATCTTAAAGAAGATTTTAGGCTCGAAAAATCAGCGGGAACTCAGGCGGCTGGCGCCGCTTGTTCGCCGGATAAACGAGTTCGACGAGCAGTTCAAAAGCTTGTCCGACGACGGGTTGCGCGCCAAAACAGGGGCGTGGAAGGAAGAGCTCTCGAAAATTCCTGCGTTGGACGGACAATGGAAAAAGCTGGACGAAATTTTGCCCGAAGCGTTCGCAGTGGTGAAAAACGCCGCACGCCGGCTTAAGGATCGACAACACACTTTCACCGTATGCGACCAGCCCATGGTTTGGGACATGGTGCACTTCGATGTGCAGTTGCTCGGCGGAATCGTTCTGCATCGGGGCCGCATTGCGGAAATGGCTACCGGCGAAGGCAAAACCCTGGTCGCAACGTTGCCGCTCTACTTGAACGCGCTCACTGGCCGCGGCGCGCACTTGGTGACGGTGAACGATTATCTGGCGCGACGCGACGCAGAGTGGATGGGACAGCTTTACAACTTTCTCGGGCTAACCGTTGGGTGCATTCAGCACGATCAGGAACCGGATGTGCGTCGCGAACAGTACGCGATGGACATTACCTACGGGACGAACAGCGAGTTCGGTTTCGATTACCTGCGCGACAACGGCATGGCCACTACGCGGGAGCAACAAGTTCAGCGCGGCTATTACTACGCAATCGTCGATGAAGTCGATTCCATTTTGATCGACGAGGCGCGCACCCCGCTCATCATCAGCGGGCCGGCGACGATTTCCACGCATCAATACGACAGATGGAAACCGCTCATCGAGCAGTTGGTGCGCAAGCAAAACATGCTTTGCAACCGGGTTGCCAGCGAAACCATCGAGAAATTTGAGCAGAGCGAGGTCGAGACTGCCGGGCGTCTCATGTTCAAAGTGAAACTGGGCCAGCCGCGCAATAAACAGCTTCTCCGGATGATGGAAGACCCGGACAAACGTCGCGCCATCGATAAGGCCGAGCTTTCGTTCTTTCAAGACACGCGGAAGGAAGAACTGTTCCAGCTCAAGGAGGAATTGTTTTTTACGATCGACGAGAAATCGAATGAAGCCGATCTCTCCGAGCAGGGCCGCGTTTTTCTTAACCCGGACGATCCGAACGCGTTCGTCCTGCCAGATTTGATCAATGAATTCACTGAGATCGATCTCGATCCTGCGCTGTCGGACGAGGAGAAGGACAAGAAAAAAGCGGAACGCCAGCAACATTGCGACGCGCAAGCCGAGCGCATCCACAACATCTCGCAGCTACTTCGCGCCTACTGTTTGTTTGAGAAGGATGTCCAATACGTCATCGAGGATAACAAGGTCGTCATCGTCGATGAATTCACCGGACGCAAAATGCCAGGCCGCCGCTGGAGCGATGGCTTGCATCAGGCCGTGGAAGCAAAAGAAGGCGTCCAGATCGACCGCGAGACCCAGACTCTGGCGACGATCACAATCCAAAATTATTTCAGGCTTTATCAAAAGCTGGCAGGAATGACCGGCACGGCCGAGACGGAGGCCGCAGAGTTTCACGATATCTACAAACTCGACGTGAACGTGATTCCGACGAATCGGCCGGTGCGGCGTGCGGATGCCAACGATCGGATTTACAAGACGCGGCGCGAAAAATACAACGCGGTCATTAAGGAGATTAAGGAAGCTCATGCGAAAACTCAGCCGGTCTTGGTCGGCAGCGTGAGCGTTGAAGCCTCGGAGTTGCTCAGTCGAATGCTGAAGCGCGAGAAGATTCCGCACAACGTTTTGAACGCGAAATTTCACATGCAGGAGGCCGAGATCGTGGCGCGCGCCGGTCAACCGGGCACCGTTACGATTTCGACAAACATGGCAGGCCGCGGCACTGACATTAAGCTCGGTCCCGGCGTGACCGAGCTAGGCGGGTTGAAGGTGATCGCCACTGAGCGGCACGAGGCGCGCCGAATCGATCGGCAACTGCGCGGACGTTGCGCCCGCCAGGGCGATCCAGGCGCATCGCGGTTCTATGTGAGTTTCGAAGACGACCTGATGCGCAATTTCGGCGCAGCGGATCGCATGACAAGAATCATGGAGCGATTCGGGCTGGAGGAAGGCCAGGAGCTTGAGCATCGATGGCTGAACAAGTCGGTCGAGACAGCGCAGAAACGCGTTGAGCAACGCAATTATCTCATCCGGAAACGAACGCTCGATTTCGACGACGTGATGAACATGCAGCGCGAAGTCGTTTACACCTATCGCAATGAATTGATCGATTCCGAAGAACCGCGCAAACTCATCTATGAAGTGATGGATGAAGCGGTGCCGACAAAAATGAAGGAATATCTCGATGTCGACGAACCGAATTACACCGGTCTGATTCATTGGGTGAATACCACGTTTCCGCTCGGCTTGAACAAGGAGAAAGCAGAATTTGAAACGCGAAGCGTCGATGAAAACGCGCAGTTCCTGGTTGAAAAGATCAAGAACGCTTACGAGCGCAAATCAGCCTACGAAGAGCCGACAGCGGTAAAAAGCCTGGAGCGTTACATCGTTCTCAACGCCATCGACCGGCTTTGGCAGGAGCACCTATACGCCATGGACGCTTTGCGCGAAGGCGTCTATCTCCGGAGTTACGCACAAAAGGACCCGCTCATCGAGTACAAAACCGAGGCGTACGACATGTTTGTCGAGTTAATGGCGAACATTAAGAATGAAGTGCTAAACAATCTTTTCCGCAGCACCTCGAACTTGCAGGCATTCGAAAATTTCCTGGCGACCTTGCCTCAGTTTTTGCTGCGCGAACACGCGCCGACCGCGCCAACCGCGGGCGCTCCGTCGCGCGCACGTCAGCCACAACCAGTGGGCGCGATGGCGGGAGTTGCGGCTGGAGATGGCGATGGTGCGGGCGAAGTTTCAATCGATCTGCCCATTCGTCGTTCAATTCCAAAAGTCGGCCGCAACGAACCGTGCCCCTGCGGCAGCGGGAAGAAATATAAAAACTGCTGCGGTCGCGTGGCCTGAATTTCGGCGCTGCAGCCCTCTCAGCCTGTCATTCCGAGCAAAGTCGAGGAATCTCTGGAAAACAACCGTGCCGCCGCACTCCACGACGCAAGTGACGAAAGTGCGCGCGAAATCAAGGCGACGTTTTGAGTGCCGTATGCTCGACAGCTTTCGATCGTCCGCTGGTGTCATGTCGAGCGGAGTCGAGACATCTCTGGATGTACTGCCAGCGGAACGCGAGAGAAATTAGCTAGAGATTCCTCGACCTCGCTCGGAATGACATAGACCCGTAAAACTGTGATCGGCTATTCCAGCTCGTACGTCGTAATCTCGAGCGCATGGCCGTCGGGATCGCGGAAATAAATCGAGTGCGAGATTTCGTGGTCTGAGAATTCGAATTTGATTCCGCGCTTTTGCAGTTCGCGTTGCGCAGCGAGAAAATTTTGCCGGTTCGCGCGAAAAGCGAGATGAAGAATTCGAAGATCGCGGTGACCCGAATGTGTCGATTTTGCATCCGGGCTCGCGGGGAACAAAGCAATCCCGGTATTTCCTTTGCCAACAAAAGTCGGCACACCATTCCATACTCCGTCATGTAGTCGCTCGAACCCGAGAACTTCGATATACCATTTCGCTGACTGCTCGACGTCGCGCACGCCGACGGCTACGTGATCGATTCCTTCAAGTTTCATAAGAGATTTGGACAGAATTTACAAAATTGCTCAGATCAATAAAGGTGGAACGCGTTGTCCTCAACGCGTTGGAAATTTGGTAGGGCGCGTCACTCCGTGCGCGCCGAGGTAATCGATGCGGCTCTGCCGCCTGATTTTGATGATCAAGACCAGCAGGCAAGATACAAAGAAGAGACTAGGCCTTCGGCGATTTTCTCTCATCGCCTTCAGGAGAAGTCGATCCACCTTTGCTAGCTAGGGTTGCGCACCAATTACGCTAGCGCTGCTCAGTACCAATCCAGGCGATCGTCCAACTTCCCGCTTCGCAATGCATCGAGAAACGCGGCGTAGTCTTTGAGCGGACCTCCAACCGCGGTCCAAACTACTTTGGGTTTCGCATCAGCCTTCATGAGTTTCGCAACCAAAATGTGATAGGTGTGAGCGATCCCGCCGCGCTCGTAGTGGACGACGTAATATTCGCCGCCTGCCGCTGCCCAAATGAGGCGCTTGCCTGGCACAGTTGGATCCGTGATGACGCAAGTCGCGTTCCAATTCTGGCCCGGGTCTGCGATGTGGCCGTCTTCAGCGCAAAGCTTGACGATTGCAGAGGGCAAATCGTGGGTCGAATGAACTTCGTGAAACCGCGATAAATTCTGGAGCATCCTCCGATCTTCAATTGGAAGCTTCGTCACATCGGCGCTGCAAAAGCCCTGAATCGCAACGGCGAAAAGCAGATAAAGGCTGTGTCTCATTTGCATCATGCCGCTAAGGGAATCGACTCCAATGGCCGCCGTTACTTCAATTCCGCCTTAGCGAATACTTCAAGCATTTCTTTCTCTGATGGCGGTTGCAGGACGTTACGCGCTGCAAAATCGTGGGCATGCGGATAATTCGACCCGCGGATGCGCTCGGCAGCTTTCGCCACATCGTAAGGTGTATGGCGAAGCTGGACATCAGGTCCAAGTAAAAGCCAGTATGCACCCGGTTCCCCGAACGGCATTCCCACACTGCCAGCGTTCACGACTCGAATCTTCCGACAATCCGGTCGAACTGCATGTGAGTATGACCGCAGACAAGGGGGGATGCATTCACTCCTTCAAACATCGGTAACAGGCGATCTTCCGACGTACGACGCGTGAACACTTCATTTTCGTTTCGCGGTGTAGCGTGGCAAAAGAGTACCTCTCCTAATTCGGGAATTTGGAGGCGGAGTGTTTTGGGCCAACTCGCTAACAAATGTTCGTGTTTAGGATGAAGCTGCTGGGCCGTCCAGCGCACGACCTCACGAAACTGTTGTGGAACGCTTGCCGGATCCTTGCCGGCTGAATATGAAGTTACCCCAGCGGATTCATCTCCATACCTTGGACGACGATCATTTTTTGCGATGCGGGCAAAAGCACTTCACTCGCTACGTCATTATTTAAATAATCCTCCAAAAGGGGAGGGCGCTCACCGAGGTACGATTGGCGATATAACACGGGAACGTTAGTAATTCCACGAGCCAATAGTCCAAGTGAACGGTGGTAGCCGTCCCTTAACAAATAGCGTCCCCGGTGCAACACGACTTGAACAAAAGATGCACTTACGGCAACCAAGAAACCGCATCCGGTGAAACCTTGAATGGGCGCTGAAAAATTACCAACTATCTTTAGGTTCAGATTTCTCGATGTGATCATCCAGGTATTACGACTCTGATCGTACTGAAGCGGAATTTCTGCTCGGTCCGGAATAGAAAGAGTGATTTTAGCGACAGACAGCATCTCCGCCGGATCTGCGGAAGTCGCGCGTTCTTCGGCATGATCCCAAAATACAACTGGCTGCAATGCGCATACTTTTCGCAGGTTGGCAATTTTTGGAAGCCATTTCTCATCAGCGAATGGCTTGAATGCATCTTGTGATTGAAAACTAGCGAGATAGTCCTGCAATTCCGGTGGCACTTGAGCAAGGAGTTCGGATTGGTCTACACCACGCTGGCGGTTTTGTACCGCCGCTCTCGCTTCCTGAACCTTGGTAATGTACTCTGGCTTCTGTGCGTTCTGAATTTGTCTTCCTGCCAGAAAAAGTTGCCCCTCAAAGCTTTATCCCCCGGCGATAACGCGCGTCTCGGCCCGACACGTTTCGAGGAGTGGCTCAGCCGCTCCACGGCGCAAGAGGCAGCGTGAACTTAGGAGGCGACGGCAGATCGCATGATACTAAGCGGTCTGCCGCACATCCTAGAAAAGAGCACCTCGGATGAACTCTTCCCGAACATCCCAAAACAACCAAACCACATACCAGAAAGAACATCACAATGAAACGGATCCCAACTTCAAAACCAGTCGGGCTGCCGCGCTTCACCTACGCACTTATTGTTTGTGCACTCATCGTCGGCAAGCTCGGCGCTTGATCACCGGCTGGCATGTTTGTCATGTGTACCTCAGCGCCATATTCATGACAAGCAAGCGTTGCAACTTCAACAACAGCTATGTCCTAACTTGGACGCAACGTGGTCGTAGTGTTGCACTCACTCTCAATCTGTAACATGCGGTTGCAGCGGCCAAACTGTTCGTGCTATAAAGCGATTGCGAACCGGTGGCGGTGTCGTCGCCGCCGTGGCCGGTTACCTGAGTGCAGATGCGAGTCTGAGCAGGCTTTCTCGAATTTGCGCCGGCGTCCAAGCCGCGAACCCAAAGACAAATGCTGGTTTTAGCTTTGCCGCGACGCAAAAAAAAGACAACGCTACTGGTTTGATTCCGATCTCAGCGCGCACACGCGCGACTTTCGCGAAATCTGCCTCGCGGCGAAGCCATGCAACAAGGTGGAGTCCAGCTTCCGGAATCTGAAGAATAAAGCGATCGCTGAGCAACTTGTTGAATTCGTTGATGAAGAACTCTCTTCGCTCGGAATAGATTTTTCGCATTCGCTTGATGTGACTGAGGAAAAATCCCTCGGTTATGAATCGAGCGAGAATCGCTTGGTCAATAGTGGGAGAGTGTTGATCCATCA
>WNFY01003395.1_pt1 | contig 16141 bp, 16 predicted proteins | sample 5400091 | NCBI WGS metagenome assembly WNFY01 (sample SAMN13153364, study PRJNA577476) | soil metagenome | isolation source: 60 cm soil or saprolite under grassland replicate 1 | place: USA:California | collected 2016-06-15
GCACCGAGTCGCTGGCCGGCGTGCCGTCGATCATTTTTGGCTTGTTTGGCTTCATTTTCTTTGTGACCTATCTGCAAATGGGCTGGTCGATCCTGGCCGGCGGGCTCACATTGGCGCTGATGGTGCTGCCAACGATCATCCGTACCACCGAGGAAGCTATTCGTACCGTGCCAGAAGGCTATCGCAACGTCAGCTACAGCCTCGGCGCCACTCGCTGGCAGATGGTCACGACAGTGGTGTTGCCGAGCGCCTTGCCCGGCATTCTGACGGGCGTCATCCTGGCGTTCGGCCGTGCTGTGAGCGAGACCGCGGCGGTCATCTTCACCGCCGGCACGGCGCTGAACCTGCCAAGCTCGGCATTTTCGCCGGTGCGGACCATGGCGGTGCACTTCTACATCCTTGCGGTCGAAGGTATTTCGCTTGAAAAAGCCTATGCCACCGGCGCGGTGCTGATCATCACGGTATTGCTGATCAATGTCGCCGCCAGCGCGCTGATTATTCGGCTGGTAAAACAACAGGTGAGGAGGTAGCTTTAGTGCGTAATGCGTAGGGACGCGATATATCGCGTCCCTACGCACTACGCACTACGTACTATATGGACATCAAAATCGAATTCGACCACTACAGCCTGACCTACGGCCGCGACACCGTGCTGAGTGATATCTCACTGGCGGTGCGGCGTAATGCGGTTCTAGCAATCTTTGGACCGGCAGGCGGTGGAAAAAGCGGATTTTTGCGCTCGATCAACCGCATGGCCGAGCTCGAGCCGAACGAGCGCCACCAGGGCGACATCCGCATGGATAGTAAGAGTGTCTTCGATCCCGACGTCGATCTGCCCACCTTGCGCCGCCGCGCGGCTATGGTCTTCGCCCAGCCGATCGCTCTGCCAATATCCGTCCAAGATAATGTGAGCTATGGCCTGCGGCTGGCCGGCATCCGCGATCGCCGCCGGCTCGAACAGTCGGTCGAAGCCTCGCTGCGCGCGACAACTCTTTGGGACGAGGTCAAGGATCGGCTCGACACTCCGGCGCTGAACCTTTCTGGCGGGCAGCAGCAGCGCCTCAGTATCGCCAGGGCGCTGGCGCTGGAACCCGAGGTGCTGCTGCTCGACGCGCCGACCGCGGCCCTCGACCCAGTCTCGACCGGCAAGATCGAAGATATGTTGCTCGATCTGAAGGCGCGCTACACGATTGTCATTGTGCCGCACAGTATCCAACAAGCCGCGCGCATCAGCGATGCGGCGGCATTCTTCCTGCACGGCGAGCTGGTCGAGTCCAGCACTGATAACCAGCTTTTTGTCGCGCCGCGCGACAAGCGCACCGAGGACTACATTACCGGCAGGTTCGGATAATATTCCTCTGATCGTAGGCTTTCTATAACAAACACCACAGCCGCTCATCGGCGGCTGTGGTGTGAAGGAGAGTTGGGATATGTTCGAGATCTAGGCCGGCGAATTATGGGGCCACGACGCTCGGCTGGAGCCGGCGCGCCAGCGACTGCAAGCCCTCCTCATACTCCAACTGTGCGCTAACGCTGTTCTCCGGACCTTCGCAGCTGCCCCCCCAAGTCTCCAGCGGTACATGCTGGCGATTCCGTCGCCGGCGAATAATGTCGATCGTGCGATCGCGAGCGATCCGATACAACCAGGCCGAGATTGGCCAGCCGCGATCCTCATAACGATGCAACCCCTCGAGCATGCGTAGAAAGACTTCGGCCTGGAGATCTTCCGCCAACTCCGCCTCGCCAACACGAAAGTAGATGTACCGGTAGATCGCCGGCGCGTAGCGCTCGTAGATCTGCGTAAATGCACTGTGGTCACCCGCTTTTGCGCGTACGATCAATTCGGAATCAGAGACGTTTGGCGACATTGTTTTCTCTTCCTGTTTTCCCCGCTGCATGGCGGAGCATCATATATCCGGGAACTACTGACCACAGTTTATCAATACCCAGGCACCAGATTATTACCAAGACAGGATGTAATTGATAACAGAATCGAGAACTGCTGGGTGAGAATGGAGAATGGGCAACAAATCGTTCATCCGATTGCCGATTGCATCGCGTCGCTCGCCGACTGAGGTATAATATGCAAGGTAACGGGAGGCGAATGAATGGATACCAATAATGAGCGAGCTGCGATGGTACGCGCCCAGCTTGAGCAGCGTGGCATTCACGACAGCCGCGTGCTCGAAGCAATGGCGGCGGTGCCGCGCCATCTGTTTGTGCCTGAGGAAGCGCGCGCCCAGGCGTATGGTGACCATGCGCTGCCGATTAGTGAAGGGCAGACAATCTCGCAACCGTTTATTGTCGCGCTGATGGCACAGACTCTCTGTTTGACCAGGCGTGATCGGCTGCTGGAGATCGGCGCGGGCTCGGGCTATGCCGCGGCGGTGCTGAGCTTACTGGCCGGCGAGGTGTACGCGATCGAACGGCGACCCAGCCTGGCCCAAAGCGCCGAGGCGCGGCTGCACGAGCTTGGCTATACCAACGTCCATATCTTCATTGGCGATGGCACCGCAGGCTTGCCGGCTTACGCGCCCTTCGATGCGATCGTCGTTTCGGCGGCGGCACCGTGGGTGCCACAGCCATTGCGCGAACAGTTGGCCGAGGATGGGCGAATGGTCATCCCTGTCGGTGGGCGCAACGAACAGTTTTTATTACGGGTGACACGCAAGCACCATCAGATCAATACCGAGCGTCTAGGCGAGGTGCGTTTTGTCCCGCTGATTGGCGATCACGCCTGGGAGCCAACCGCCGGCGAACCGCATTCCAAGCGATCCGATTCGCACCGCGACATGGGCGACTCCTGACTAATCGGCCAAGCGAATGGATGTGGCGAGGTTTGGATGTATGTTCCGCAATGAACAGGTGCCGCTCTGATTGTTGCATCTGTATTATTCCTTAGAAAAGCGAGCAACGACACGTGAACCGAATGTTTCAAATGCCCGACGAAAGTATCTTCAGCGGGCAGGCCAACGATAACTTCGAGCTGCTGAAGGCCTGGGCCGGCACGACACTGGCGTTTGCAATCGCCCAAGTCGGCGCATCGAATATCCTAAACCCGGTGTTTCTGATCTTTTTACTGATCTCCGCGATTGTCTGCGGGTTAGGTATCGTGTTACATGAATTGGCCCATCGCATCGTGGCACGCAACTATGGCGCCGAAGCACACTTTGTGGCCAACAACGGCTGGCTGGTCATGTCGGTGGTAATCGCGTTTGCGAGCATCTTTATTGCCGCTCCAGGGGCGGTCTGGCACCGTGGCTACCTGACCAAGCGTCAGGGTGGGCTGATAGCGCTGGCCGGGCCAGCGACAAACCTGGTATTTGCGCTCCTATTTTTGCTGGCGCTGCCAGTGCTGGCGTTAGCCGGGCTCGCGACGAGTACAGTAGAGATCGCCGGTTTCAATCTATACACCCTCCTATTCTTACTCTGCCTGACTGGATATAAGCTCAACGCTTTTATCGGTCTATTCAATATGATCCCCGCTGGCCCATTCGATGGCGCGAAAGTCCTGAACTGGAGTCCATTGTACTTCGGTATCACCGTGGCGATCGGTCTCGCGCTGACATTCGTGGTCCAACCGGAAATCGCTTGGCGGCTTTTGAGGACTCCATTACCTCTTGGTTTCTGATAGTAAGGAGTTTCTACGATGCGCGTTCCACTGATCGCTGGAAACTGGAAGATGTATAAGACGATTGGTGAGGCAGTCGAGCTGGTCGAGGCGCTGCTGCGCGATCTGGGCGACACCACCGGCCGTGAAGTGCTGGTGTGCCCGCCGTTCACCGCGCTGCACGCGCTTAGCCCGCTGCTGCAAGAAACGCCGATCAGGCTGGGCGCGCAGGACGTGCACTATGAACTGCAAGGCGCCTTCACCGGCGCAATCTCGCCGCTGATGTTGAAGGATATCGGCTGCCGTTATGTGCTCGTGGGCCACAGCGAGCGCCGGCAGATTTTCGGCGAGGGCGACGAGCTGATCAACCGGAAGCTGCGCGCCGCGCTGACCAATACTCTGCGGCCGATCCTATGCGTAGGCGAAACCAAGCCACAGCGCGATGCCGGCGAGGCGGAGAGTGTGGTTGTTGGGCAGGTGCGCGCTGGCCTGGCTGGCGTCGCGATCGAGGCGCTCGAACAACTTGTGATCGCCTACGAACCGGTGTGGGCGATCGGCACCGGCGATACCGCGACGCCGGCCGATGCTCAAACCATGCATGCAACGGTTCGCCGCACCATCACCGAGCTGTACGATCAGGCAGCGGCAGATCAGCTGCGCATTCAGTATGGCGGCAGCGTCAAGCCGGACAACGTCGACGAGCTGATGAGCCAGCCCGATATCGATGGAGCGCTCGTTGGCGGTGCCTCGCTCAAAGCCGACAGCTTCCTGCGGATCGTTCAGTTCCGATAAATGACACGATTTACGTTGAATGACTGCGTAAGCCCTGTTCATTATAGCAACAAGCGGCACGCCAATCGCTAGACGAAGGACGAAGGACGAAGAACGGGTGCATTCGTTCTTCGTCCTTCGTCTGATTTGGAGGAGCGTATGGAGAGCGAGCTATTCATTTTGCTGCGTCTGGTTGTGGCTGCAATTCTTAGCGGCCTGATCGGCTACGAGCGCCAGCGTACGGGCAAAGACGCCGGGCTACGAACGCATATGTTGGTGGCAATCGGCGCGGCACTGTTTGTCTCGTTCACCGATCTCTTTGCGCAGGAATCACTGCCACTGGCTCCAGCTGGCGCTCCAGGGAACTTCCGGGTTCAGATCGAACCGTTAGCAACGGTTGAGGCGATCGTGACCGGTATCAGCTTTCTAGGTGCAGGCACGATTTTTGTTTCTGGGAAGGGTAATCGCGTGCGGGGGCTCACGACCGCCGCCTCGATTTGGGTGACGGCGGCAGTTGGCATTTCCGTCGGGCTGCAGCGTTATATTGTCGCCGTTGGCGCGACGATCTTGATTTTGATAGTGTTACATGTGCTAGAGAAATTTGAGATCGTGCAACGGAATCCCACCGAGCAGCAGGCGCAGCACTCTAGTGAGCCGCATTAACTGCGCTTGGAACTAGCGACGTGTACTATAGAGCGTCGCCTTCCAGCACGGCAGTCGCAAGGCGGCGGAGGTCGGTAAGTGGCACTGGCTTTGTAAGGTAGTGGTCGACGTGCAGGCGCTGAGCTTCGTCCTGAATCTCAGGCGAACTATAGGCGGTCATCAAAATGATCCGCGAGGCTATCTGGCGTGCGCGCACCGTCTTAATCAGCTCCAGCCCATTCATCGAAGGCATGTGATAATCGGTAATGATCAAATCGGGCGCGCCAAGTGCGAGTGTTTCCAGCGCTTCTTGGGCGGAGGCGGCCGTCGAAATCAACCAGTCATACGCCAAAGCGCGGAGGGCCTGCTCGACCATGAGACGCTGATTAGATTCGTCGTCAACTATAAGAACTGAATGTAATGTCATTGCGGCCCTCAAGGGATGTCATGTGTGAATACGTCGGCGCCCTTTGAGGATGATACCTTGCTTGCCTATCAATGTGGCACACAAGATGTGATCAGAATGGTGGCGAGGCTGTAATACATTCCTAAACACAAAATATTCCAGATCAATGAATTTAGGAAGCAACAGTAAGTTGACGTATAGAGCCGAGAGTGATATACTTAGTGTTATTAAATATCAACAACATTATGTGTTTATACAAGAGGGGCCATGGGTTCCAGCAGTGGCGAAGATCATCTTTTCGAGCATATCGAGCAAGCGATTATGCAGATTGGCTGGCTCGGGCAGCGCCAATTTATGCAGTTGCTGGCTGATGAGCGATTTGATCTGACCGTGCCTCAATTTCATACGTTGCTGCATCTCAGCTATTGCGACGGCGAGTGCAAAATGTCTGATCTCGCACGTTCGACTCATCAATCGGCTGCATCGCTCACCGGCGTTGTCGATCGGCTGCTCGAGAAACAACTCGTCGAGCGCGGGCGGCCCGAGGGTGATCGCCGACAAGTGATAGTTTCAGTAACCGAGCGCGGGCGCAGGCTGTTATACACAATCAAGGCTGCTCGCCGCGATGAGACGCGCATGGCGCTCACGCATATGCGGTCGGCCGAGCTGCACGAGCTGTTGCGGTTGCTCAACATGATGCTCGAGGGCATGTTGGATATGGTGGCGGGCAACGAATCCAACCCTGCTGAGCAGCGCTTGGAGTGATCGATATTTTGCATCTGAAACTGTTTCTGTTTATGCGAACCTCTTCTGGTTGATGTTCGGTGTACAGAGTGACGATATGCGACGCATTGAGCAAGCGAGCGCTGATTAGATCTCAGCCAGTACTCATACTGAACATATCAAACATGTGGTACCATGAGAGTGAATGTATGTGCCTATGCTAAAGCGAGAGCCAAAATGGTATTGATCGCAGATTTTGAGACCAAACAGGCTGGCGGCCTGATTAGCGAGGATAACTGATGAGTAAGAACAAGGAAACCTCCGAGCGCGACGTGTCGATTGACTCCACCACCCTGGAGTCGCTTGAGCGCGAGCTACCGCTGGTAGTGCTGGGAGAGATGGTGATTATGCCGCATATGACCGTGCCGCTCCAGGTTGGGCAGGGCAAATCGTACCGGGCGATGGAGCAGGCATGGGAAGAGGATCAGGAGGTGCTGCTCATCTTTGTATCGGAAAGCGAGATCGAGAGCTACAAGAATGGCCAACCGCAGCAGTTCCCGCCGATCGGTGTGATTGCCCGCCTCGAAGAATTTATCAAGGCGCCTGATGGCACGGTGCGGATTATTTTGGAAGGTTTGGTTCGCGCCGCGCTCCATACTGCGATCCAGACCGATCCATTCTATCGAGTGCGCTGCCTGCCGATCGCCGATGCCGAGCCGGTTGGTCTGGAGGTCGAGGCACTGATGGATACCGTCAAGCAGCAAGTCGACGAGTTCGTCGATCACCTTGGCGAGGTTCCGCAGGACGCGGTCGCATTTGTCCATCGGATCGACAAGCCCGGCCACCTAGCCGATATTGTGACCTACGCGCCGGCATTCGAGTTCTCGGAGCGGCTCGATATTCTGAATGAAGTCGATCCGGTCGAGCGCCTGCGACGGGCCTATATGCTGCTGGCGCGCCAGCTTGAGCTGCTCAAGCTGCGCCAGAAGATACAACAAGATACCAAAGAGGTGCTCGACCAAAGCCAGCGCGAATACTTCCTACGCGAGCAGATGCGCGTTATCCGCCGCGAGCTGGGCGAGGACGAGGACTCGGACGACCCGATCGACGAGCTGCGACGCAAGATCGCCGAGCTAAACGCGCCAGATTATGTTAAAGAGCAGGCCACCCATGAGCTGAGGCGATTGGCCCAGCAGGGCATGAATAGTCCCGAGGCCGGCGTGATTCGCACCTACCTGGATTGGATCATCAATCTGCCATGGGCAGAGGAAGTGTTGCCAGAGATCAGCATCAGCCAGGCGCAAGCGGTGCTCGACGAGGATCATTATGGCCTGGAAAAGGTCAAGGAGCGCTTGCTGGAGTATCTGGCAGTGCGCAAGCTGGCCGGCACCAAGATGCGCTCGCCGATCCTGTGCTTCGTCGGCCCGCCCGGCGTCGGCAAGACCTCGCTGGGGCGCTCGATTGCCCGCGCACTGAACCGCTCGTTTGTACGCACCAGCCTGGGCGGCATCCGCGACGAAGCCGAGATCCGCGGCCACCGGCGCACCTATATCGGTGCGATGCCCGGGCGGACCATCCAGGGCATGAAGACGGCCAAATCGCGCTATCCAGTCTATGTCCTCGACGAGGTCGATAAAGTTGGCCAGGACTTCCGCGGCGACCCGACTTCGGCGCTGCTGGAGGTGCTCGACCCTGAGCAGAACAACACATTCTCGGACCACTATCTGGAGATCCCGTATGATCTCTCGCAGGTGGTGTTCATCGCCACGGCCAACCAGCTCGATCCGATCCCCGCGGCGCTGCGCGACCGGATGGAGGTCATCGAGATCGGTGGCTATACCGAGGATGAGAAGCTGGGGATTGCCCAGGGTTTTCTGGTGCGCAAGCAGCGTGAGTTCCATGGCCTGACGACCGAGCAGTTGCAGATCACCAACGCGGCGGTGCTCAAACTGATTCGTGAGTACACTCGCGAGGCCGGCGTGCGCAACCTCGAGCGTGAGCTTGCCAGCCTGTGCCGCAAGGTGGCCCGCAAGGTTGCGGCCGCGTCGGACAGCGCCGAGCAGCCGGCCAACTATGTCATCGACGAGAGCGACATTGTGACCTATCTCGGGCCGGAGCGCTTCTCGTTCGGCCTGGCCGAGGAGAAAGACGAGATCGGCGTGGCGACCGGTGTGTACTGGTCGCCGACCGGCGGCGATACGCTCTCGATCGAGGTGCTGCCGGTGCGCGGTAAGGGTGCGCTCCAACTGACCGGCCAGCTTGGAGATGTGATGAAGGAATCGGCGCAGGCGGCGCTGTCGTACGCGCGCTATCGCGCCGACCAGCTTGGGATCGATCCGAACTACTTCGAGGAGCACAACATCCATGTGCACGTGCCCGAGGGCGCGGTGCCGAAGGATGGTCCCTCGGCGGGTATCACACTGACGACCGCGCTGATCTCGGCGATGACGGGGCGTCCGGTGCGCCGCGATGTCGCGATGACTGGCGAGGTGACACTGCGCGGCAAGGTGCTGCCAATCGGCGGTCTGAAAGAAAAGACCCTGGCGGCACACCGCGCCGGTATCAAGACGTTTATTCTGCCGAAAGACAACGCCAAAGACATTAGCGAATTGCCCCAGAAGGTGCGCGACGATCTGCAGCTCATCCCGGTTTCGTCGATGGAGGAAGTGCTGAAGATCGCGCTGACGGGCGGCAAGTAAGCAAGGTTCTGTCAAAAAGCGGGCGGCGGTGTAGGGACGCGATATATCGCGTCTCTACACCGCCGTCTTCTTTGTACTCATGTTGCGCACCCCTGCCCTTTCTGCTATACTTCTTGGCTGGATTCGGCATCTGGTCGCATAATTCCTGGCACGCCCTTTGCTGCATCCGCTCCTAATACATGAGAACCTGGAAAGCGAGCGTAGCTTCTTTGGAGCAGCCGACCACGATCGTAGGGCATCTAGCTCCTGATCTGGATTGCCTTACCGCGATCTGGATCTTGATTCGCTTCGATAACGCAGCCAGCGCCGAGCTTGAATTCGTCCCTGCCGGAACGACCTGGCAACAGCAACCGGTCGACTCCAATCCACATATCATTCATGTCGACACCGGCGGTGGCCGCTACGACCATCACCAGCGCCCATCGCGCACCCTATGCGCGGCGGAGCTGGTGCGGCGCGCGATCGCGCCGCGCGACCCAGCGCTCGAGCGGATGGTTCGCCAAGTGGGCCAGATCGATAACGCGACTGCGCCGGCGGGCGAGCTGGGCTTCTTTAACATCAATGCGTTGATCACCGGCTACAACTTGCTCTTTCCCAACCGCCCGCGCCATGTCGCCTACGCTATGTTGCCAAACCTCGACGCCTGGTACGAGCATGAGGCGCGCCAGATTCGGCTGGAACAGGCTTTTGCACGCCGGCTGGAATTCGATACGCCCTGGGGTTTGGGCATCGCCATGGAGAGCGAAGACGGTGGATCGAGCAAGCTGGCCTACCGGCATGGTGCCGTCCTCTACGCCTACCGGGATGGCCATGGCTGGATGGGCATAGCGGCGCAGGCGCGATCGAATGTCGATCTCGCGCCGATCTATCTTGATCTTCAATCCGTCGATCAGGAGGCCGATTGGTATTTGCACCCGAACCACCGGTTGCTGCTATGTGGCAGCGCCACCGCGCCACCGCACGTGCCCTCGCGGCTGAGCCTGCCGGAACTCGTGCGAGTGATCCAAGGCGGGGCGCTGTTACACAATCGATGAAGAACACAGAACCGGGTGCCCACACCGGGTACCCACACCCAGAGGGTACTGGGTGTGGGTGCCCGGCGAACAGAGAACAAAGTAAGTCGCCGCCGCTTGTTCTTGGTTCTTTGTTCAATGTAGCGGACGCAGGATTAGGAGAAGAGGCGTATGAAAGTTCGCGAGATTATGACCTCCGGCGTGATTAGCGTGTCTGAAGAAAGCACTATCGAGGACGCCGCTCGCATGTTGGCACGCCACCGAATCAGTGGCCTGCCGGTGATGAATGCCACTGGCTCGCTCACCGGGCTGGTGACCGAGTACGATATTATTTCGAAACAAGGTCATGCTGTCGCCGATATTATGAGCCGCAGCGTGATCAGCGTCACCGAAGACACCGATGTCGAAGAAGTGGCACACCTGCTGACCAACCGGCGTATCCGCCGTGTTCCGGTACTACGCGGTGACGAGTTAGTAGGCATCGTGAGCCGCTCCGACCTGGTCAGGCAAATCGCGATGCGCTGGGTCTGCCCAGTGTGTGGCGAGGTCGTTCGTGGGCCAGCGGCGCCGGAGCAATGCCCGCGCTGCCAGGCGCCCAGAAGCGTCTTTACCCACGAGACGATGAACCCCGGAATGTAAGTTGATCTTGAGCCACAGAGGCCGCCGAGGACCCTGAGAGGAGACCAGGATCGTCTTCGACTCTGTATTCTTCGTGAAATCTGTGGCAAATTCTGCCGCGTGGCAGTTACCAAGGAGCGAGACAACATGGCGAAAAGCATCAAGGCGCAAGCGTCCGAGGCCGACGTAGCGCGGCGCGATCTTTCGAGCGAGGACCCCGAGCGGCTGAAGCACTACTATTACCAGATGCTGCTGATCCGCCGCTTCGAAGAGCGCGCCGGTGAGATGTACACCAGAGCTAAGATCGGCGGCTATTGCCACCTCAACTTGGGCGAAGAGGCGACGATCGTCGGCCTGATGGCGGCGCTGGAGCCGGACGATTATATTTTCACCAACTACCGCGAGCATGGCTATATCATCGCCCGTGGCATTGAGCCTGGCGCGGTGATGGCCGAGCTGTTCGGCAAAGAGACCGGCGTCTCGCGCGGGCGAGGGGGCTCGATGCATCTATTCGACGCCGACGCGCATTTTATGGGCGGCTATGCGATCGTAGGCGGGCAACTGCCGCTAGCGACCGGCGCGGCCTATGCGCTGAAATACCAGGGCCGCGAGGGCATAGTCGTCTGCCAGATGGGCGATGCAACTACCAACATCGGCGCCTGGCATGAGTCGCTGAATATTGCGGCGCTGTGGAAGCTGCCGGTGGTCTACTTTATCGTCAACAACGGCTATGGCATGGGTACTACCGTAGAAGAAGGCGCGGCCGAACCGGATCTGTACAAGCGCGGTGCAGCCTTCCGGATGCATGGCGAGCGCGTGGATGGCCGCGATGTGTTGGCGGTGCGCGATGCGATGGTGCGCCTGCGCGAGCGCGCCAACACCGAGAAGGAACCCGCAATTCTAGAGGCCGTCAGCTTCCGCTTCCGCGGACACTCGGTGATCGACCCAGACCGCTATCGCGATCCCGAGGAGGTCAAGCAGGGCCGTGCTCAGGACCCGGTCGCAATGTTCGCGAAACAACTCGGCGACGCCGGGATCGCCGACGACACCTGGCTGAAGGAAACCGCCAAACGGGTCGATCGAAAGGTTCAGGAGGCGATCGACTTCGCGGACAAGAGCCCTGACCCAAAGATTGAAGACCTGTTTGATTATATGTACGCCACGCCGGTGCCGAATACGCCTGGGCGGGAAGAAGCGCTGGCGCTCGCCCGCCAGGTTCAAGGAGGGCGCTAACCCATGCCAACCATGACCTATCGCCAGGCGCTCAACGAAACCCTGGGCGAAGAGTTGGCGCGTGATAAGAATGTTGTCCTGATGGGCGAGGAGATTGGTAAGTTCGAAGGGTCGTATAAGATCACCGAGGGTCTGCAGAGCGAGTTCGGCAAGCATCGCGTGGTCGATACGCCAATCGCCGAGGAAGGGTTTGTCGGGCTGGCGGTTGGAGCGGCGATGCTGGGCATGCGCCCGGTGGTCGAGATCATGACGATCAACTTTATCCTGGTCGCGGTCGATCAGATCGTTAACCATGCCTCGAAGATCCATTATATGTTCGGCGGGCAGGCGCGTGTCCCACTGGTGGTGCGCACGCCCTCGGGCGGGGTCGGGCAGTTGGCGGCGACTCATTCACAGAGCTTCGAGAACTGGTTCGCCTACTGCCCTGGGCTAAAAGTCGTGGCGCCGGCCACCCCTTACGACGCGAAGGGGTTGATGAGATCTGCCATCCGCGACGACGACCCGGTGATCTTTATCGAGAGCCTGGCGCTGTATGATACCAAAGGGGAAGTTCCGCAGGACGAGGATTACACCATCCAGATCGGCACGGCCGAGGTCAAACGCGAGGGCGCCGATATCACGGTGATTGCGTACTCGCGTATGACCGTGATCGCCATGCAGGTCGCGCAGGCGCTCGAGAAAGAGGGCATCAGCGTCGAAGTGGTCGACTTGCGCTCGCTGCGGCCGCTCGACCGCGGCACAATTATCAACTCAGTCAAGAAGACCGGGCGGGCGGTAGTGATTGAGGAAGATTGGTACTCATATGGTATTGGCGCAGAGATCGCCGCTACGATCCAAGAAGGCGCATTCGACTATCTTGACGTGCCGGTGCAGCGAGTCGCTGGTATCGAGGTGCCGCTGCCGTATGCCGCCAAGCTATCGCAAGCATCCAAGCCGAGCGCCCAGGATCTAATCAACGCGATCCGCCGCGCGTTGGAGGGGAACAAACGATGGCAGAAGTAACAATGCCGCGCCTGAGCGATACCATGTCGGAGGGCGCTGTCGGCCGCTGGCTGAAGAAACCTGGCGACGCAGTCGAGAATGGCGACATCATTGCCGAGATCGAGACCGATAAGGCTACGATGGAGCTGCAAGCCTTCGAAAGCGGCACGCTGCAGAAGATCCTCGTGCCGGAAGGACAGACCGTGCCGATCGGCGAGGTGATCGCGATCATTGGCGATGGCGCTGCGCCAGCCGAGGAGGCCGCTGCGCCACCCGAGGCCGCGCCGCCTGCGCAGCAGGCGCCGACCGGCGGGCAGCAGACCGAGAGCGAGGAAGGCAGCGACCAGGCGATCGAGCGCAACACCGCCGAGGCCAAGTCCGAGGTGCAGCAAGCGCCGGCCACGCCGGCGGCGGGCGGGCCCAGCGCGCCGACCAACGGCCAGGAAGCCGGCGAGCGGATCAAAGCCTCGCCGCTCGCGCGCAAGCTGGCCGCGGAGCGCGGCATCGATCTGAGCCAGGTGCAAGGCACCGGCCCAGGCGGGCGGATCATTAAGGAGAACGTCGAGAGCTTCCAGCCCGCCGCCAAGCCGGCCGAGTCCAAGCCCGAGGCGCCGGCCGCTAAGCCAGCCGCTGCACCGGCAGGCCCTTCGACAAGCTCAGGACAGGCCGAGGTCACACCGATGAGCCGCATGCGCCGCGCGATCGCCCGCGCGATGAACGACTCGAAACCGGGCACGCCGCATATCTATGTGACCGTCGAGATCGACATGGGCGCGGCGATGCAGTTGCGTCACTCGATCAACGACAGCGGCGCGGCCGACACCAAGATCTCGGTCAACGACCTGGTGGTTAAAGCGGCGGCCAAGGCGCTCACCAAGTTCCCGGCGGTCAACAGCAGCTACGCCGTCGGCGGCGACAACCAGCCGGGCGTGGTCAAGCACCCGGCGGTGAACGTCAGCGTGGCGGTGGCGCTGGAGGATGGGCTGATCGCGCCAGTGATCACAGACGCCGACAAGAAGAGCATTGGCACAATCGCCGCCGAGATCAAGGACATGGCCGGGCGCGCGCGCGAGAGCAAGATCAGGCAGAACGAGCTGGAGGGCGCGACCTTCCAGGTGACCAACCTGGGGATGTATGGCGTGGTCGAGTTCGGCTCGATCATCACCGTGCCGCAGTCGGCCTCGCTGGCGGTCGGCGCGGTGCGCCAGGTGCCGGTAGTGCGCAACGGCGAGATCGCAGTCGGCGAGATTATGAACGTCACGCTCAGCGCCGATCACCGGGTCGTAGATGGCGCCGTGGCAGCGCAGTATCTGGCCGAGCTGCGTAAGCTGCTCGAAGCGCCGATGAGCCTGCTGGTATAAGAACCAAGAACCGAGAACCGAGAAGCTGAGCGATTCTCGGTTCTTGGTTCTGCGATTTTCTCTGGTATAATGCGCCGGCAGCCAAGCACACAAGAGCGATGGAGGAGCAATCCACAGCTATGAGCGCTGTTCAAGCAAATACGCCGCCGGAGCATGCCTATGATGTGACGATTGAGTGGCTCCAAAGCCTACATTACCAGATTCAGTCGGCGTCGCGCCCACCAACGATCGAGGGCGCGATCGTCAAAGACTTACGTGTCAACCTTGATGGCCGCGGCGATGTGATCGAGCTGTGGAGCCGGCCGTGGATCGAGGCCGAGGGTCTGGTGATGCCGGCGCACGTGTATCAGAGCGCGACCGACTATGGTGTCGTCAAGTGCTGGCACCTGCATGATATCCATACCGATCAGTTCACCGTGACGCGCGGCAAGCTCCAAGTCACGTTGGTCGACATCCGCCCAAACTCGCCGACCTTCGGCCATGTCAATCCGATCATTCTGGGCGGCCAGCGCCCGCGGCTGATCAAGATTCCGCCAATGATTATGCATGGCTGGAAGGCGCTTAGCGCGCCCGAGGTGATCGTCGTCAATCTGCAATCACATATCTACGACGCCGCAGATGAGTTCAAGTTCCCCTGGGATTGCGTGCTGGAAGACGTGTGGGAACCAAAAAACGGCTAAGACAGGGAAGGCACGGATACACGGATAGTATTTCCGTGTATCCGTGCCTTCCCTGTCAGATTTCTTCGATTGCATCGCGGATATGCCGCACGCTGGCGACGCGCCCGCTCCGGTCGACGTCGACCGCGACGACATCGATTCGCCATGGCTGGTCGGCGGGCGTGCCGCGCTCTTCGAGGTAGGTATATGCAAGCGCGCTCAGCCGAGCCTGCTTGCCGCGCCCAATCGACTCTTCGGCCGCGCCTGCGCGGCCGCCACGGCGGGTGCGTACCTCAACGAATACCAGCGTCGCGCCATCGCGCATGAGCAGATCGATCTCGCCGGCGGCGCAGCGCCATTGGCGCCCGATCAGCGCGTACCCCTGCCGCGCCAGATACGCTGCGGCTACCTGCTCGCCGAAATCGCCAAGCTTTTTGCGTAGGTCAGACATAGCCTGTAAACGATATATCGCGGCCCTACGCACTACGTACTACGGATAGATGCCGCGAGTCATAGTTGATTGAGCGACGCGATCGACCGCCAGCAGATAAGCGGCGGTGCGCATATGCACGCGGCGCTCCTGAGCGATCCGCAGGACATGCTGAAAGGCATTGACCATGACACGCTCGAGCTGGGCATTGACCTCACGCTCGTTCCAGAAGAACTCCTGTAAGCCCTGGACCCACTCGAAGTAGCTGACCGTCACGCCGCCGGCGCCGGCCAGGATATCGGGGATGACAAACACGCCACGGTCGTAGAGAATCTCATCGGCGGCCGGCGTCGTGGGGCCATTTGCAGCCTCGCCCACGATCCGCGCCTTGACCTTGCCGGCGTTTCTCGCGGTGATCTGATTTTCCAGCGCGGCCGGGATCAGAATATCGCAAGGGAGCTCAAGCAGTTCGGCATTAGTCACCCGGTCGGCTTCGGGGAAATCGACGACCGAGCCGGTGCGATTCTTATAGGCCAATATATCGCCGATCGGTAGGCCGTTGCGGTTGTAGATCCCGCCGCGGCTATCGCTCACGCCGACCACGGTGGCGCCTAGCTCGCCAAGCACGCGCGCGCTCACAGCGCCGGCCTGGCCAAAGCCCTGAACGACGACCTGGGCGCCGGTGATATCAAAGCTGAGGTGCCGCGATGCCTCGCGCAAAACGTAGACGAGGCCACGCGCCGGCGCCTCGGAGCGCCCGGCCGAGCCACCAACATTGAGTGGCTTGCCAGTCACAACCGCGGGGACGGTATGGCCGCTCTGCATCGAGTAGGTGTCCATGATCCACGCCATCACCTGTGAGGTTGTGCCGACATCAGGCGCGGGAATATCACGGTCAGGACCAATCAAGATGCTAATTTCGCTGGTGTAGCGGCGGGTCAGGCGCTCCAGCTCACTCGGCGAAAGCTGTTTTGGATCGACAATCACCGCGCCTT
>WNFY01002896.1_pt1 | contig 16140 bp, 12 predicted proteins | sample 5400091 | NCBI WGS metagenome assembly WNFY01 (sample SAMN13153364, study PRJNA577476) | soil metagenome | isolation source: 60 cm soil or saprolite under grassland replicate 1 | place: USA:California | collected 2016-06-15
AGCAATACCAGTGCTCTGTAAATAGGCTTCCGCTTTTTGCGCGATGCCGCGCGGGTCGCGATCGTATGGCTCGCGTGTGATCGGATCGACAATCGTGCAAATCAAACTCAGCGTCGGTTCGGTGTTAAAGATGTCGATCCACGCGGTCGTCGGGTCGGGAATGACGAGCATGTCCGACGCATTAATCACTTTCCAGCCGCGGATGCTCGAGCCATCGAAGCCGAGGCCCTCGGTAAAAATGTCGTCATTATATTCGGTAAGCGTGGTAGTGAAATGCTGCCAGGTGCCCGGCAGATCGGTGAATTTGAAGTCCACGAGCTTCACGCCGTGGTCTTTAATTATTTTGCTGACGTCGGATGGAGTTTTGTCTTTGGCCATTTGTTTCGTTGAAGGGTTGAAGGGTTGAATAGTTACAAAGGTTACACCGTTAAATCTTCTAAATCATCAAACTGTCGAACCGCTTGAACGTTGTAACGGTTCAACGATTCAACGAACAGCGCGCCAGCGCTAAACCGCTTTCTCGCCGATTTCTTCCGTGCGGATGCGCACCGCGTGTTCCACTGGAAGAACGAAAACTTTTCCATCCCCGATCTTGCCAGTCTTAGCCGCAGCCACCACCACGCTCACGGCTTTCTCGACCATATCGTCGGCGAGCACGACTTCCACTTTCACTTTTGGCAGGAAATCTACCGTATATTCGCTGCCGCGATAAATCTCGGTGTGGCCTTTTTGCCGGCCGAATCCCTTTACTTCCGTGACGGTCATCCCTTCGATACCAAGTTCGGCCAGCGCCTCTTTGACCTCTTCGAGCTTGAATGGCTTGATGATCGCTTCCAGTTTTTTCATGTCGATTTAAACTCGGCATCGCGCGGTGCTTTGCAATCGAAAGCTGAGCGCAGCACGCGCTCTCATAGCAAGGCCACGGCGCCGATGCAAGCATCGTTTTTTTCGTTGAAGCGATGAAGCGTTAAAGGGTTGAAGCGGGGCTGGCGCTATATCGCTTCAACGCTTCATCGCTTCAACGTTCCAACGCTCCCGTTTCTTGCCGGATTTATTGTCGCACCTATAGTGCAGCACATGCCCCACGATTCTTTCGTTCATCTACACCTGCACACCGAGTATTCGCTGCTCGACGGCGCGATCCGAATGAAAGAGCTGATGAAAAAAGCGGCCGAATTCAAGATGCCTGCAGTCGCGATCACAGATCACGGCAATCTGTTTGGGGCGATCGAATTTTACCAGGAAGCGAAGCGTGCTGGGATCAAACCGATCATCGGTTGTGAGGCCTACATCGCGCCCGGATCGCATAAAGATCGGCCGGGATCGCGCCGCGATGCGGCATATCACTTCACCCTCTTGGCGGAAAATGAGAGTGGCTATCGCAACCTGGTTAAATTGGTGACGGCGGCGCATCTCGACGGTTTTCATTACGTGCCGAGGATCGACAAAGAGCTTATGTCAGCGCATTCAGCGGGTCTCATTGGACTAAGCGGTTGTCTCGCGAGCGAAATCAACAGCGCGATCCAGGGAAACAACGTCGAGAAGGCAAAACAGAGCGCGGCTGAATATCGCGACATCCTCGGCCCGCAAAATTTCTTCATGGAATTGCACGATCACGGGATGGAGGCGCAACACAAGTGCAATCGAGTGTTGCCGCAAATTGCGCGGGACCTTGGCATCGGATTGGTTGCTGCAAACGACGTCCATTTTTTGCGCCGAAGCGATCACGAAGCGCACGATGTCATGTTGTGCATCGGCACCGGCAAAATGGTGCAGGACGAAAACCGCATGCGGTACGTGCCGGAGTTGTATTTCAAATCGCCAGCCGAAATGCGTGAGGTATTTCGCGATTTCCCGGAAGCCATTACGAATACGCTGGAGATTGGAGAACGTTGCCATGTCGATCTTGAATTTGGGCGTTCCAAGTATCCTGAATATCCGGCGCCCCCCGGGAAAACGCGTGAAGGCTATTTGCGGGAACTTTGTTACAAGGGCCTGCGCGAACGGTACGGCGAACGTGCGACGAACGACTCAGAGTTAGTCGAACGGCTTGATTATGAGCTGGGTGTCCTCGAAAAAACCGGGTTTGTCAGTTATCTGCTCATTGTTTGGGATTTCATTCATTTTGCCAAAGAGAAAGGGATTCCTGTTGGGCCCGGGCGCGGATCGGCCGCGGGCTCGATAGTCGCTTACGTTCTCGGAATCACCGACATCGACCCGCTCCAATATGGATTGATCTTCGAGCGGTTTTTAAACCCGGACCGCGTTTCACCGCCGGACATCGATGTCGATTTTTGTGAGGCACGCCGCGGCGAAGTCCTCGAGTACGTACGTCAGAAATATGGCGAACGCCGGGTCGCGCAGATCATCACGTTTGGGAAACTCAAAGCAAAGAGCGTGGTGCGCGATGTCGGACGCGTGATCGGCTTGAGCTATCGCGATGCCGACCGCATCGCGAAGATGATCCCAAACGAGCTAAATATCACTCTCGATTCCGCCGTGGAGAAGAATTCCGAATTGAAACGAGCGGTCGCGACCGAGCCAGCAACCCGCCAGCTTTTTGATTATGCGAAAGTCCTTGAGGGTTTATCGCGTAATGCCGGTGTGCACGCTGCCGGCGTGGTGATCGCCGATCGGGATTTGTCTGATTACATCCCTCTCTGTCGCGACGTGAAAGGCAACGACGTCATCAGCCAGTACCCGATGGGACCTCTCAACGATCTCGGGCTGCTGAAAATGGATTTCCTCGGATTAAAAACGCTAACCGTGATCGAGAACACGCTGGCGCTCATTCACAAACGAGACCCAGATTTCTCGCCGAAGAACATTCCGCTCGACGACCCAGCGGCGTTCGCCCTCTATAACCGCGGCGAAACGATCGGCCTCTTCCAAATGGAGTCCGGCGGGATGACGAGTCTGTCGAAGCAGCTCGATGTAAAAAAGCTCGACGACATTATCGCTTTGATCGCGCTTTATCGGCCCGGCCCGATGGAACTCATCCCCGAATATGTGAAAGCGAAAAAGGGAATCACGCCTATCAAATATTTGCATCCGCTGCTCGAAGACATCTGCGCCGACACGTACGGCGTGATGATTTATCAGGAGCAGGTAATGGCTGCGGCGAGCAAACTTGCCGGCTACTCGCTTGCGCAGGCCGACCTTCTCCGGCGCGCCATGGGCAAGAAGGATAAGGAGAAGATGGCGAAAGAACGCAAGAATTTCATCGAAGGCTGCGCGCGCACAAACAAAATTGCGGAGAAAAAAGCAAATGCCATCTTCGATTTGCTGGAAAAATTCGCGGGTTACGGATTCAACAAGAGCCACAGCGCTGCTTACGGCGTGATCAGTTATCAAACCGCTTATCTAAAAGCGCATTACCCGGTCGAGTTCATGGCTGGATTGCTGAGCAATGAGATCAACAACACCGATAAAATTTCTGTTTTTGTCGGCGAGTGCAAACGCATGGGCGTTTCCATCCTCCCGCCCGACGTTAACAAAAGCGGCCTGAAATTTACGCCGGAGAATGTAGCCGGCATCGGTGTTGCCGGCAGTCTGACCGGGGTCACCGAACCCGGCTACAGGGCCATTCGTTACGGTCTTGCTGCGATCAAACACGTCGGCGAAAGCGCGATGGAAGCCGCAATTCGCGAGCGCGAAAGGGGAGGGGATTTCACTTCGCTGCAGGATTTTTGCAGCCGTCTGGGTTCTCGCATCGCCAATCGCAAAATGCTGGAAAGTCTGATAAAAGCGGGCGCCTTTGATTTTCTTGGCCGCGAGCGCGCCGAACTTTTTGCCTGTATTGATGAAGGGCTGGGTGCATCCGCGGCTGCGCATCGGGACCGCGTTGCCGGTCAAGTTTCGCTCTTCGACGAGACAACTGCCCCCGCAACATCGAGGAAAAGGTTGATTACTCCATGGAGCGAGCATGAAAAGCTTTCGTACGAAAAAGAGCTCCTCGGCTTTTACGTCAGCGGGCATCCGCTCGACGCGTATGTCGATCTGTTCGCGGCAAAAAACTATCGATCGATTGCTTCATTAGGCGAACTCGACGATCGCGCGCTATTTAAAATTGCTGGAGCGATTGTGGAGGTGGAAAGGAAGTTTACAAGGAGAGAAGGCAAACCATTCGCGGTCGTTTGGCTCGAGGACTTGACGGACATGCTCGAGGTGGTCGTTTGGAACGAGGTTTATATGAAAATTTCAGACGCGCTGGTGGCCGGACGGGTCGTTGAAATAAAAGCAACGCTGGACAAGCGCGACGACGCTCTTCGCGGCATGGCTCAGGAAATCAAGACGCTTGCACCGGAAAAAACCAACGGCGCGAATGAAAGATCGATAAACGCACTCCAGGAATCTGCGGTGCTTTTGCAATTTTCTCCCGCAACGACGGGGGATGAACTGCGCGAAGTGCGCGAGATTCTCTCCAGCTCACCGGGCCGACGCCCGGTTTGGTTGCTGTTTGATCGCGCAAACGGCAATTCATTACGCCTGGACGCAGGCATGGAGTTTCGCGTCAACCTTACACGCGATCTCGAGGCAAAGCTGTCACGCTGGCTTGTGACGGCGAAATCGTAAGCGCGTAACCAGGAGCCGGCCGGAAGATCTCTTTTTCGAGGTTGCGCCCGGTTAGACGCTCTAGCGCCGTTTTGTTCGTTTTTTCGGCCGAATCACCTCGCGAGGCGCTTCGGGGCGCGCGAGTGCTCCAATCAATAATGTTTTTCCTTCCGCGCTCGCGCCCGAAAAACAGAGCGGAAATTTTCGGGCTGTTCCGCTCAGGTCAAAAGCAGCGAAGGATTGAGTGCCAATGCGTTCTTTTAAACCGATGGTCCAGTCGGATCGAAAAAGCCCTCCCCGCAACTCCAACTCAGCTATTGCAGGCGCGAGCGTTACCGTAACCGCTCCAATCTCGATTTTGCTTACGCAATCAATTGGGCGGAGCGTTACGTCAAAGATCGGCGTCGCTCCGGTTATGTTGATGGCGATGGCGCTTGCATCTTGGAAATCGATTTCCCCATAAAGTGAAAGATCGACGTCTTTCGTCGTGGCATTTAGAAAGTCCAGCGACGCGCGATTTCCCGTGAAAGAGACGCGACTGCTCGCTTCGGTCAGATTGAAAGAAGCATTCTGCAATATTCCATTCAAGAGCTGCACGTCGCCGGTAATCCACGGATGTTGCAATGTTCCAGAAAGAGAAATGTTTCCGCTCAGAATACCGTCGCGGAAAATTTCTGGGTGAAAAAATTGGGGCGTGTTTGCGAGGAAGATTGACGGGAAATCGAGCGTTACGTTGAGCGGAGATATCAGGAAAGCATTCCAATCTGTTCCGATGCGCAGAGGGAAATTGGCCGTGAAATTAATCGGGCTCGAATTTGGCGGACCGATCGCGCCGCGCGCCATCCACTTATTGGAGGTGACCGTTACTTGAATGTTCGCCGGTGCCGGTTTCGAGTCGTTTTTGACTGGCCCGCGGAAGATCGACAAATAGTCGGCCAGATTATCAACCATGGCGTTGATCGCTCCCGAATAGTTATGCTCGCGCGACATGTCGATTTTGCCTTGCGCGGTGAGGGAGTCGTTCTTGCGCTTTAGGTCCAACTGTTCAATCTCCAACTCGGTCGCTTTCAAATTCAGCTTCGCGCTCAAGGTGTCGATTGCGGTTTTGAAAAGTGTGAGAGAAGCGCCGTCGAATGTAAGATGTCCGCCAAATTTGCGATTGCGGGTGTTCATCGTTCCCTCGATCGCGATCTTTCCTGCAAAGTCGCCGGCGTTTGCGCCGAAAAGAGCCGCGAAATCTCCAAGCTGGTTGATTGATGCGGAAATATCGCCGCGAAAATCCGGGCTGAGCCAGTCGGATGAGTTGGAGGGGGCTGCGGCCTCGCCGCTCAAGGTGAATTCGTTTGCTTCTTGTTTTATGTAAAGTTGCTGGAGTTGGACCTGCCGGTTGTAGAGCGCAGCGCCGAGCATGATTTTTTCGGCCGTGCGATTCCGCCAGGTGAGCCTGGTTAGTTCAGCCCAGAGCGACGCCGTTGTCCGAGCCGGTTCGGTCAAGTTTCCACGAAAAGTGAAACTGCAAGCGTGAAGCAAACCGTCCACACGATCGGTGAATCCGATCGCCTCCGACGTTTGCGCGAGGGAAATGTCCGTGGCCGAACCGGCGATCTTCCAATTGGAGTGCTGCGAGCGCCACGAATCTGAAATGTTGCCGCGAATTTTTCCTCCGAACGTATCTGCATCAAATTCCAAGCCGACACGCTGATTACCGAGACGCGACAAGTCAGCGGTAATAGATTGAAGGTCGAGGCCACGCGTTAAGGTGAGTCCAGCGAGCGTCAGGCGATTATTCTGCCAGTTGGTCGCACCGCGTAATTGTGAAAAAGTTTGACGAAACCACGGCGACGAAATCATGACCTCACCCGCGCCAAATCGCCCGGCTTCCGTTTCGCTCGCGGACAGAGAACCATTTCGCAGCAAAATCATTGTCGGCCCGTCTTCAACGCGAATGTCCGAGCTGGCGATGTTGATATTCTGGGGAAGCAATTTGTGCAGTGTTGTCCAACCGTTTTGCGTTACGACTCGCCCGGCTGGATTGCTGCGGCGTAATTCGCCGCGCAGGCATTGAATCGTAAGATCGCGAATGGCGTGCTCACGCATCCGAAGCAGGATACGCTTAAGATTCAAATCGAAGCTCGCTTGCGTTACGGTGAGATCGATGCGGAATGCGTTTTCTGGCGTGCTCTTCACTCGGAGGCCGCGGACCACGATCGGACGCAGAAACGGCGCGTCGACCCTGTCGATGTTAACAATGAGTCCTTCGTGGCGGGCCTTCCACCAAATCCACGATCGAACGCCATTGGAAACGGCGAATGGTCTAAGCCACATCACAAACAGCGCCGCGAGCAGAATCAGCAGACTAACGAGAAAGAATCGATTCTTGAACGGCATCGGTTGGCAAGGCGTGATCGTGATCTGTCAATGGTGATTAGTGAAACGCTCGGCGATTGAACACCTTTCACCATTCGCCCATCACTATTCACTTTTCTTCTCGTTGGTGAAAACCAAATGCAACGGCTGCCGCGCGTGAATGCGTTCGGTGAGTTGTCTCTGCAGTGCGCGTTCGGCTTCAGCACGCAAATCACTCTCCGCCGCCTTTTCCCGGGCGAGCTGAGGCAAGATGGACAGTTCGCTTTGCACATCCTCTCTGGAGATGCGGTTCCAGAGTCCATTTTCAAACGCGAGGACTTCCAGCTGGACTTCCTCGATGCCCAGAATCTGAGCGGGCGGAAGCTGAACGATGATTTCGTTTGGTCGAATATCGATTGAAAGATTCTGCCGCAAATCGAAGCCGGCTTTAACGTTGAATGTTCCATGCAGCTTCACCCGCTTGGAGCTGCCCACCCAGGTATGCAACAGTTCATGTTCGACCTCGATGCGACGTGATAGAACCACCAGCTCGCTCACTGGCACGGTTTGTTCCATGTAAACCCGGTTGTTGATGGTGATGCGCGGTTGCAGGTGCGCGATGCCGACAAAAGCAGCGCGCAAATCCTTACCCAGCCTCTCGAGCCCGGCTGTACTTTGCTGTGCTGTACGCGCTGGCCAAGTTTCCAACCGCAGGAAGACGATCAGGACGACAGCCGCAATGATGAGCGCCATCAGCGTGAACGCAATTGGCCAGGAGATCCGTCCCGATCTTGAAATGGAATGACGAAGCACGAATGACGAATGGCGAATTAATGACTAATGACAAATGACGATGAGGGAACGCTGCGACAACGGTGCCGCCTCTTTAAACTCGGATGATTCCAGCACTCAACATCCAACGTCCAACATCGAACGTCCAACGCCCAACGGTTATTCGTGGGATCTTTAACGTTGGATGTTGGGCGTTGAGCGTTGGCAGTTTTTGTTTACTCCAAAAAAGTACCGCCCCCCACGCCCGATAGGCGTGAAGGGCGGCTGTTCCCCCCAGAACAATCGTGAAAAACTTCGAGGCTACTAAACGAGCTTCTGGCTCGTCGCAACAAGATTTTGCATGAAATTTTCCGAAGGCCGCGCGGGTTGTAAGAAAGATATTGCTGCGCCGCGCGCCGACGGCGGATCTTTCGACCGAGCGAAGTGATCCAGCTTGCGCAAGCTCTCTTCAAGGTTTCTAGTTTTTACATGCGCAATCTGGATGACCGACCCCGACGCAGCCTCGCGGGTTCATTGCTAGTCGCTCATCCCAATATGCTCGATCCGAATTTTCGGCGCGCCGTGCTCTTTATTTCTGCGCACGATCCAAAGGACGGCGCCCTGGGCGTGATCATTAATCGCCCGCTTGACAGACAGGTCGCCGATCTCGTCACGGAGACACCGCCTGCGAACCTTGCCGACGTGCCTGTTTTTCTCGGCGGACCGGTTGGGAAAAACCAACTGATGTTTGCGGCATTCGAATGGCAGAAAAGCAAAGGGCTCAAGCTCAATCACAATGTTGGTTTGGAGGAGGCGAGCGATGCGGTTGATCAGAAAACCCCGGGCACGATCTGTGCGTTTGTGGGGTATGCGGGCTGGGGAGCGGGTCAGCTCGAAGCCGAGATGAAGCAAAAGGCATGGCTTCTTCAAAAGCCCAGTCCCTCCGTGCTCAAGCTCGATCGGCTGCCGAAACTCTGGTTCGATATCATGCGCAGTTTGGGGCCGTGGTATAAAATGCTGGCGGCAGCGCCGGATGATCCGTCACTGAATTAGTGAACAGTGACCGGTGACTGGTGACCGGCGAACAGAAAATTCAGCTGGTCGTGTCTCTGGATTTCGCTTTACCACTATTCACTGATCACTTATCACCATTCACTTTCTTAGATGATCATCGGTATCCCAAAAGAAATTAAAGAACAGGAGCAGCGCGTCGCCTTGTTGCCGTCGGCTGCGAATCAATTCGTCCGGCGTGGTCACTCGGTAGTGGTGGAAAAAAATGCCGGGATCGGCTCAGGTTATGCGGATGAAGCCTACGTAAAGGCCGGCGCTGAGATTGTCGCTGAAGCGAAGGAGGTTTTTGCGCGTGCCGACATGATTGTGAAAGTGAAGGAGCCGCGGGAGGCAGAGCTTCCTCTGTTGCGCAAGGGCCAGATTCTTTTCACCTATTTGCATCTGGCCGCGAGCAAATCGCTCACCGAGGCATTGCTGAAATCCGGCGTGACAGCGGTCGCCTATGAAACGATCCAGACCAACAATCGTTTGCCGCTGCTCGAACCGATGAGCGAAATCGCGGGGCGCATGTCGGTGGTGATGGGCGCGAATTTTCTCGCCAAATATAATGGCGGCAGCGGAGTGTTGCTTGGCGGGGTGCCGGGAGTGTTGCCGGGACGAGTTGTCGTGGTCGGAGGTGGGACGTCAGGTGTAAATGCTGCCCGCATGGCGACCGGTCTTGGCGCCGATGTAACAATACTTGACGTGGATCTCGAGCGGTTGCGCTATCTCGATCTTGCGATGGCGAACGCGAACACGCTCTATTCAAGCGAAGCGAATTTACATGAGTTGATGCCAGATTGCGATTTGCTAGTCGGCGCGGTGCTGTTGCCAGGAGCAAAAGCTCCAAAGTTAATCACGCGTGCGATGTTGAAAAAAATGAAACCGGGAAGCGTGCTGGTGGATATCTCCATTGATCAAGGCGGTTGCGCTGAAACCTCGCGACCAACCACGCACCTCGACCCCGTTTATGTCGAAGAAGGCGTTACGCATTATTGCGTGGCGAACATGCCCGCGGCTTACGCGCGCACCGCCACGCAGGCGCTTACCAACGTTACCTACCGTTACATCGAATTGCTCGCCGATTCAGGCTTGGAAGGCGCATGCGAAAAACAACCCGCCTTGATTGGTGGCATCAATACGCGCGACGGGCGGCTCACTTGCCGCGCGGTCGCTGAGGCGCATAGTCTCAAATACGAGGTCCCGTTTTAATCCGCGACTATCAAGCATTTGCGGCTGAAAAATAAATTTCCGCAGGGCCAAAAAGCGCCTTGCTCCGATTAATCAATTAAACCAATATGCCCTTTCCAATAATACTATGAAAAAATACATCTGCATCCTGGCCAGTGCCGCGCTTCTTGCGGCGTGCGAGCAAAAGACCGAAACTACGGAGCCTGCGGCGAGCCCAGCTGCCACGACTCCGGCAACAACAACGGAAACAACCAGCCCGGCTGCGACCAGCCCAGAGTCCACGAGTATGTCACCAGCAGAATCCGGCACCTCGCCGGCTGAATCGCCAAGTCCGTAATTGCGGCTAAACCCATCACGAAAGTCGATTCAGAAATATGAAAAGATACATTTGCCTCTTAGCTGGACTAACAATGTTGTCGGCCTGCGAACAAAGGGAGACCACCGTTACTAATCCGCCTAGCGAGAAAAAGGAAAGCAATACAACTATCGTGAATCCATCTCCGGCTACATCGAGCAAGACGGAGACGAACACGACCATCAATAGAACTGCTCCCAGCAGCGACACGAAGACCGAGTCCAGTACGACGACGACTTCTTCGCCATCACCCTAGGGTTTCGGGCGATTCACCTGCGGAGTCTTCCCCCGAATGCTCTTCGAGGGAAGATTTTGCTGTACAGACACAGCGCCGGTAATGTTGTGGTGGCAGATCGGAAATCGCCATGCTGCAAACCCGCACGCTTTCTTTCCCCAAAACGCGGCGCTTAACGCGCATTTCGGAGTTTGCTCACGTAAAACAACGGGGCCATCCTGAGCGCGGTAAGTTCATGGTGGTCGCCGCTGTCGCGGTGCAAAATTCTGGCGCGTCGCGTGTCGGCTTTGTTACGAGCCGGCGCCTTGGACGGGCAGTCGTGCGCAATCGTGTTCGACGCCGTCTGCGGGAAATTGTGCGCAAGCATCAGCATGATTTGCGGGAAGACTTTTGGATTGTGCTCATTGCCAGACGCGATGCCCCGAAAGCGAGTTCTCGTGTGCTGGAAGATGAATGGTTGCGTCTGGCAAAGCGCGCTTCTATCCTAGCGCTCTGATGCTCAGTTTGGTTCGTTTTCTTATTCGCATTTACCAATGTACGTTCTCGCCGCTTCTCACCTTGATTTGCGGTCCCGGTTCAGGCTGTCGATTTACGCCAACCTGTTCGGCGTATTTTTTGGAAGCGATTGAGATACATGGCGTCGCCCGTGGAAGCTGGCTGGGATTCAAGCGCCTGGCGCGGTGCCAACCCTGGGGCGGTTGCGGACACGATCCGGTGCCGCCGCCGGAAAAGGAGTGGCGCAAGGTCGAAGCCCGCGGGGACAAGCTGGCCGCACAGACTGGAAGTCTTTGTTCCAACGTTTGTGAATAGCCGCTCCGGCATGATTTTTTATGGATCGAACTGCGTGGATTGTCGTTGTTCTTTGCGTGATTGGGCTCGTCCTGTGGGAGCTCTATCTGGTAAAACAGACGCCGCCAAGACCTGCGCCGGTCAATGTTACGCCGGGGCAGATTTCTCCCGCGGCAACGATCGCTTCTCCAACGCCGCCCGCCGCTGCTGAAGTTGCGCCGAAAACTGCCGAACCAGTTCCGAGCTTCCCGGAGAAAATAGAAACGCTGCGCAATTCGGACGTCGAACTGCGCCTTACAAATCGTGGAGGTGGCATCAAGGAGGCGGTCTTGCTTAAGCAGGTCAGCGAAAACGGGCAACGCGTTGTCTTGAATTCAGCAGAGAGCGCACCGATCGGCTCACTCATTGAGCAACCATCCGCACCGGCGCTCCCCGAATTTAGCGCATCTACGGAGTCGGATTCCGTAGTGCGGTTCGAGCACACGACCGCCGAGCAGGTCGCCATCCGGAAGAAGTTCTTCTTTCAACAATCTCCAGAGAACAAAGACAACTTTGTCGCTGAAATGGATGTCGACTTTGAGAATCGCGGCACTGAACCGTACCGAAGCGCGGGTTACTTTGTTGCGCTCGGGTCTGCTGCTCCGATTCACTCGAAGGATTATCCTTCTTACACGCGAGTGGTGTGGTGCATCGCTGGAAAGGCGAAGGGCATCGATGTTGGCTGGTTTGGTGGCGGTAGCGGATTTCTCGGTTTGGGCCAGCGCGCCGAGCGACCCTTTTACCAGGAAAATATCGCGGGCGCGGAATGGGTTGCGGTGAGCAACCAATTTTTTACGACATTGCTTGCGCCTCTTACCGCCAAGGCCGATGCGGTCTGGGGCCGGCGTTTCGATATCCAGCGTCCGCCCGACCAAAAATTGCTCGGCATTGAGGGAGCGCTCGGCATGCCAGGCTTTGAGTTGCAGCCCGGCCAAACCTACAGCCCGCGTTTCGAAATCTATGTCGGCCCGAAACTTTACCATCGCCTGGCGCAACTTCCGCATAATGAAGCCGAGATCATGGACTTCGGGATGTTCAAACTGGTGTGCCAGTTTCTCCTAAACTTCATGAACCTGCTCCACAGCTGGCTGCATGACTATGGCCTCGCCATCCTGGCCCTCACCACCATCATCAAGCTCACACTCTGGCCGATTCAAAACAGAGCGAACCGTTCCATGCGCCAAATGGCCGCGCTATCGCCGAAAATGCAGGAGTTGAAGGAAAAATACAAAGACGATCCGACCCGGATGAACCAGGAGGTGATGAAGCTTTACAAGCAGTACGGAATCAATCCCGTTGGCGGCTGTTTGCCGATGCTGATTCAGATCCCGATCTTCTTCGGCCTCTTTAAAATGCTCGGACAGGCGGTGGAATTGCGAAACGCAAAGTTTCTCTGGGTAAAGGATCTTTCGCAGCCAGATACCGTGGCGCATTTGCCGTTGCTTGGCTGGCCGATCAATATCATCCCGCTGTGCATGGCCGCGACGCAGATTTGGCTCATGGCCATGACGCCAAAGACCGGCGACGCCACACAACGGCGGGTGATGATGTTTACGCCGCTGATCTTTTTATTTATCTGCTACAATTTTGCGGCGGCTCTGGCATTGTATTACACCGCTCAAAATCTTTTTAGTATTTTGCAATTTTATCAGAACAGGAATCAACCCATGCCGAAGCTCGAAAAAGTTGTTCCGGCCGGAAAACGAAAACGATGATGACCCCGAAAGAACTGCTCGATACCATGCTCGGTTATCTCGGTTTCGTTGTGCAAATCGAGGAAACCACGAATGAAGGCGGCAACTTGAAGCTGCAGATTTATACCGAGGAAAGCCGCCGCTTGATCGGGCGTGACGGCGAGACGCTCGATGCTATCCAGTTTTTGCTTAATCGACTGTTGCAAGCCAAAGACAAGGATGCTGAAAAAGTGATCGTCGATTGCGAGCACTACCGTTCCATGCGCGAAGATCGCATCGTGCAGCGCGTGCGAGAATTGGCAGACCGCGTGCGCATAACCGGTCGTTCGCTTCAGCTCGAGCCGATGAATTCTTACGAACGGCGTCTTGTCCACAACGCTTTCAAAGACGATCCAGACGTGGCAACCTGGAGCCCGTCCGATTCCGCGCGCATCAAGCAGATCACGCTGGTAAAACGCCAGCCCAAGAAAGAGACGCTGCAAAAAGCGTAGGACGCGCTGTAGACGTTTCACTCTGCGAAACGCGGCGCTGATCGGTTAACCTCTACCGTGCTGCGCCGCCCAGCCTCCTGCGCGCCAAAGCGCTTCGGCGACGGTGCGAGGTCGGCGGCTACGGTTCTCTCTCAAATCGCGCTGCCTCTTTTTGTTCTCCGGCGTGGATTTCCGGTCGCCAGCGGAACTTTTGCAACAGCGGATTAGATTTTCCCTCGACTGCGTCCGCGATGATTTCGCCCAGGACCGGCGCAAACTTGAATCCGTGTCCGCTATCGCCTGTTGCGACAATTAATCCTCGACGCTCCGGATCGGCTGCAATCCAAAAGTGTCCATCGTTCGTGTCGCAGTACAAACAAATACGTGTGTATACAATCGCCGCGTCGGCGAGCGCCGGAAATGTCGATGATAAAAACTCGCGCAGATTCTGTTCTTCTTGAGGCGTGACGGCGCGTTTCGAAGATTCGGGAGACATTTCGCGGCCGGGGCCATGGTTCGCGATTTTCACAACGCCTTCGCGGCTCAGCGGAAATCCATAATAACCGGTCGTCGAAATATCTGCGCCGAAAACCGGAAATCGTTCAGGCGCGAACAGTTCAGGTTGCCGAGGCTTCAGATGAAAGACGGGTTGCCCAGTCGCGCGGAAAAATTTCTGTGTGAATGGCAAGACATAGGATGTCCAGGCGCCGACAGCCACTACGACGATATCGGCCGAAATTCGCTGCCCGCGAGCGAGCACAATTCCTTTCACGCAATCGTCGCCTTCATCCAACTCAGAGAATCTGGCGCCTTGGTGCAGTTCAATGCCGAGCGATTTGGCGCGCTCAATCAGCGTCGCAACTACCAGACTGCTTTCCGCATAGCCGGCTTCCAGCTCAAGAACGCCATCCCGATAAAGTTCCGGATTCCACGCTGGAAAACGGTTCCACAGTCGCGCCGAGTTCATGCGCTCAATCCTGTGTCCGCGTTGTTCTAATATTTTGAAACTTTCGTATTCAAAATCGCCCCGCTTCATTTCCCCCTGGCGCACCCACATCACACCAACCTCGTGATATAACTCAACGTCGAATTCTTTATTCCATGCGTGCCAGAGGCTGATCGCGCGTTCGGCCAGCGCTGTGTATTCCTCATCCGGGCCATACGCCGCGCGGACTGCTTTGCTGATATCGGTCGAGGCAGCCAGCGGATGCGGCAGGGGACCCGGATCAACAAGAATAACTTTGTGTCCGCGTTTCTTTAACTCGATCGCGGCCGTAACGCCGTTAATCCCCGCGCCAACAACGATTACTTTCGGCATCGCGATAGTCGAACTTGTGTTCGGTAGCAGCGCCCTGTGACCATCGCTTAATTAGCTACGTTCTCGCAAGGCGTGAACAGAAGGAAACGAACACAAATAAATGGAAACTCTCAGCAATTTTGCTTCCTTCGTTACCTTTTGTTTAAATAAAACGGTCAGGCGCTGAATTTTCTTGCTGTCATTTCGCGTGTTTAGCGGATCAAAATCACGCGGCAAACTCAAAAATGATTTTGCCGCTGCGTTTCCCTTGCGCGGCATGCGTGACTGCGGCTTTCGCTTCGCTCAGCGGATAAGATTTCTCCACTTTCGTTTTCAACAATCCGCGTTTTGCCATTTCGAAGAGCTGGCGAAACGCATCCATTCGCTCCTGCATCGTCGCGTTGTCGTACCATTTGTTGATCCAAATTCCACGGAATCGCAGGTCTTTGAAAATAAGCAGGCCGTTCGGAATCTTCAGCGGCTGCAAGCTCATCGCGCCGAATGTTACCAGGGTCGATCCTGGCGCGAGACAATTTGCCAGACGCAGCGCGCTGTCTCCACCGACCGCATTCAATCCCAAACGAATCGGTGCATCGCCCGTCGCATTTTTTACGTCCTCACGAAGATTTTCGCCATCGACAAGAACGACGTCGCCGCCGTCGGCGCGCAATTCATCGATCAGTTCGGTGCGGCGAACAATATTCACCGTTTTGTAACCCAACTCGTGCGCAATTTGAATCACCGCGCGCCCCGCAGCGGAATTGGCCGCATTTTGAATGAGCCAATCTGCTCTGTTTAGATCGATATAGTCATGCAGCAAACGCCAGGCCGTCATCGGATTGATTTTCAACATCGCGGCATGCAATGGCTCGATTCCCGACGGAACCGCCACCAGCTCGCTCGCTTTCACCGCAACGGCCTCGCGCCAGGTGCCGAGATTGTGTGGCAGGATTACAAGCGTGCCGGCAGGAATTACTGACGCGTTTGCGCCGAGCTCGGCAACTACTCCGGCGCCTTCGAATCCAGGCGTAGCTGGAAGAGGAAACCGTACCGGGTATTTTCCCTCGATCTGGTTCAGATCGGCCGGATTGATCGGCGCGGCGCGCATTTCCACCACCACTTCATGCGCCGCAGCCGTTGGCCGCGGCCGCGATTCGACACGCAACACATCCGCCGGATTTCCGTGCCTTTCGTAAACGGCTGCGTTTATACTTTTGTTCATCGATGACTTCGGCGCTGCATCCTCAGGCTTCCGCAAACAATCTGCAAACCGGGGCGCGCGTCGCGCTTTTCGGCATGCTTGTGAACTTGATTTTCGCCGCGGCGAAAATTCTCGGCGGTTTGTTCGG
>WNFY01002898.1_pt1 | contig 16134 bp, 12 predicted proteins | sample 5400091 | NCBI WGS metagenome assembly WNFY01 (sample SAMN13153364, study PRJNA577476) | soil metagenome | isolation source: 60 cm soil or saprolite under grassland replicate 1 | place: USA:California | collected 2016-06-15
ATTTACATACGTATGGCCCAACTCCCTATACTGATGAGCGCTGGCGCGGGCATTTCACTCTCCGCGCCTTTTTTGTAGGTGAAAATATTCGAGAAGCAGTCAATGCAGGACGTGCAAGTTATACGCCGGTGTTTCTTTCTGATATTCCCGCGCTCTTTGATTTAGACGGGGCGCTCGCGATAGATGTTGCGCTCGTTCAGGTTTCGCCTCCCGACAAACACGGCTATTGTTCGCTCGGCTCATCAGTAGATACTACACGTGCCGCCATAGACAACGCCAGAGCAGTCGTTGCCCTTGTAAACCCAAATGTGCCGAGGACGCATGGAGATAGCTTCGTCCACCTCTCACGGATCAACTGTGCAGTAAAGTGGGAGGAGCCAATTTATGAAGTAGGTCGTAAGCAGCCAACGGAGGATCAGATGCAGATCGGGCGCAATGTCGCCAATCTGATCGAGGATGGAGCAACCCTGCAACTCGGTATCGGAGCTATTCCTGATGCCGTACTGCAGTCCCTGACGGATCGACGTGATCTGGGCGTGCATACAGAGATGTTTTCAGACGGCGTGCTGGATCTTGTTGAACTGGCAGTTGTAACGGGTGAGCGTAAAAAGATAGATCGTGGCAAGATCGTCGCTAGCTTTGTCGCAGGTTCTCGCCGCCTGCTCGACTTCATTAACGATAATCCTGTTGTAGAGATGCGTCCTTCTAACTACACGAATAACACAAGCATCATTCGCCAGTTTGATCACATGGTAGCAATTAATAGCGCTATTCAGGTAGATCTGACGGGACAGGTCTGTGCAGAGTCAATTGGTACACGCCTGTACAGCGGCGTAGGGGGGCAGATGGATTTCATGCGCGGGGCGGCACTCTCACGTAATGGGCGACCGATCATTGCATTGCCCGCTACGGCCCACGCACTACATGAGAGTAATCATGACACCGTCTACAACGGCATGCTTGCGCCAGTTGATAGCAAAATCTCGCGTATCGTGCCTGTGCTGGCTCCAGGAGCAGCCGTTACCACCTCACGCGCTCATGTGCACTATGTCGTCACCGAATACGGTGTCGCTGCCCTGCACGGACGCACACTTGCAGAACGTGCACGCAGTCTGATCTCAATCGCAGCTCCGCAGTTCCGCGAAACACTCGAACGCTCGGCATATGAATTACACTTACTGCACTAGCAAGCGTAATTCATTCTGCCCTTCTCAATGTGTTCACACGTGTCCACATTTTCGATCGCGGTGAAAACATCCGCACACCGCATGGAGATCCGCTCCATGTGGCCCAAGCCGGGCAAAAAACCGCTTGAGGATGTTGACCGCGCTATTCTCATCACGGTCCATCACCAAGCGACATGTTTCATTGGGACAGCGATAGGTCCGTTTCCACAGCGGCATGTCTTGCTTGTGTCCACAGCTACTACACATCTTGCTTGTGTCCCGTTCATCTAAGTATACCAGTTCTTTCCCAGAGAGTACACATTTGTACTCCAACATCTGCACAAAGGCGTAGAGTCCCCAATCGTTGTAGACGGCTCTATTCAGATGCTTGTTGCGCTCTTTATGCTCTATTGAAATAGTTTATAACACCTATGTAAACGTTTGCATATTGTAAAAAACCCGTAGAGGCATCCCTTGCGGGTGCCGGGTGGCTCGCCAGGATGTCTCCGACAACCATAGTGGCCATTCCATCCACCCGGCACCCGCAAGGGATGCCTCTACGGGATTCGACCGACATCCGCAAGGTACGAGTTAGCAAGGATGATTAGGAACAACCGGAGCGAAGCGTGTATAATGAACGTGGGCCTCTGATTGTTCGAAACATTCAAAGGAGATGATGATGACATTACCGCCGCAGTTAACACGTGAGAGTGCCAGTGACCAGTATGCACCGAAGAAAGAAGACAGATTTAGTTTTGGCCTCTGGACGGTCGGGAATCGTGGACGTGATCCCTTTGGAGATTTCGTTCGCCCCAATCTCGATCCTGTTCATAGTGTAAAAAAACTTTCAGAACTGGGCGCATGGGGTATCAATCTACACGATAACGACCTGGTTCCTTTTGATGCAACGTTGCAGGAACGGGATCGTATCGTTCGTGAGTTCATGCAAGCCCTCAACGATTATGGCATGGTAGTGCCAATGGCGACAACTAACCTCTTTTATCACCCGGCCTTCAAAGATGGCGCATTCACAGCTGTATCGCCAACTGTGCGTGCATTCGCACTCCAGAAGACGATGAAAGCAATCGATCTGGGCGTTGAACTTGGTGCCACCACTTACGTTTTCTGGGGAGGGCGCGAAGGCGTTGATGCAGAAGCCAGCAAAGATCCTATTGTAGCCGTCAAGCGCATGCGTGATGCCATCAATTTCCTGAGTCAATATGCTATTGACCGGGGCTATAACTTGCGCTTCGCTCTAGAACCCAAGCCGAACGAGCCACGTTCAGATACCTATTTCCCAACCATCGGGCACATGCTGGCCTTCATCTACACGCTCGATCATCCAGATATGGTAGGTCTCAATCCCGAGGTAGCGCACGAGTACATGGCAGGACTCAATTTTGTACATGGCGTGGCCCAGGCCATCGAAGCAGGAAAACTCTTCCATATCGATCTCAACGACCAGAAAGGGCCGCGCTTTGATCAGGATCTGCGTTTTGGCAGCGAGAACATCAAGAATCTGTTCTTCCTGGTGAGACTGCTAGAAAATGCGGGCTATAGCGGTCCGCGCCACTTTGATGCACACGCTTATCGTACCGAAGACGAGCAGGGCGTATGGGATTTTGCGCTAGGTTGCATGCGAACCTATAATATATTCAGGGAGAAAGCTCGACGCTTCGATGCTGATCCAGAGGTACAACAATTGCTCAAGCAGATCAATAGTGATGACTCAAATTATGATGCATTGTTGAGTAAAGGCTATAGTGCCGAAACGGTGCGCCTACTTCAGGAAGCTACCTTTAATCCCGAGGCGTTGGGGCAGCGTGGCTATCACTACGAAAAGCTTGATCAATTGACTATTGAGCATATCCTGGGCATCCGGTAAATCCACGCCCACCCTACTCTCAGGATTCTCGTGAGGATCAGGTTGACCCTCACGAGGACCGCAGAAACGGTAAATAATGAGTGAACGCTTCGAAAATCCATTCCCTCAGCTGGAAGAAGCTACGATAGCTGGATTGCAAGCAGCAATGGCAGCAAGACAGCTTACGGCACGTCAGCTTACTGAGATGTATATTGAGCGCATCCATGCACTCAATCGACGCGGTCCCAACCTCAAGGCCGTTTTGGAAATCAATCCCGAGGCGCTCGCTCTCGCCGATGCACTTGACCAGGAACGTCAGCGCAATGGACCACGTAGTCCCTTACATGGACTTCCTATCCTCATCAAGGACAATGTTGCGACGGCAGACCAGATGCAGACTACAGCTGGATCGCTTGCCCTATTAGGAGCACGCTCGCCACGTGATGCCTTTGTGGTATCCAGATTAAGGGCCGCTGGAGCAGTGATTCTGGGCAAGACAAATCTCAGCGAATGGGCGAACTTCCGCTCAAACAACTCATCAAGTGGCTGGAGCGCTCGCGGCGGTCAAACGCTCAATCCGTACGTACTGGATCGTACTCCCAGTGGTTCGAGTTCGGGATCAGCAACAGCGGTTGCCGCCAATCTGGCAGTCGCAGCAATAGGTACAGAGACGGACGGATCAATTATCTGTCCGGCCTCGGCAAATGCAGTCGTCGGCATCAAACCAACGCTTGGCCTTACCAGTTGCGCCGGAGTGATTCCTATCGCTCACAGTCAGGATACTGTTGGTCCGCTTGCACGCAATGTCGCAGATGCAGCGACACTGCTTAGTGCACTCACAGGTGTTGACGCGCGTGATCCAACAACCAGAGCCAGTGCGGGCAGGGTACCGGCTGACTATACACAGTTTTTAGACCCTGATGGCTTACGCGGAGCACGTATCGGAGTTGCCCGACAGTGTTATTTCGGGTACAGCACTAAAGCAGATGCCATCGTAAACGCCGCGATTGAACGCCTGCGCGCCCTGGGCGCGGAGATTATCGATCCGGCAGATATTCCAACCGCGCAGCAAATATCATCATCTAAAGCAGAACTTACCGTCCTGCTTGCTGAATTTAAAGCTGATCTCAACGCCTACCTGGCAGAATTACCGTACGCGCGAGTAAGAACACTTGCAGAAATTATCGAATTCAACAACGCCTATGCCAGTGAGGAATTGCAATACTTTGGGCAAGATCTCTTTTTGCTCGCGCAGAATGCACCAGCACTCGACGATGAAGCCTACCTGAACGCACTCGCCACAAACCAGCGTCTCGCGCGCCAGGAAGGCATCGATGCAGTTATGCAAGAGTATCGCCTGGATGCCCTGGTAGCTCCTACTTCCAGTCCCCCCTGGAGCATTGACCTGGTCAACGGCGATCATTCTATCGGTGCAAGTTCTCAACCAACTGCGCTGGCTGGCTATCCGGCAATCACCGTCCCCGCTGGTTACGTTTTCGAGTTACCAGTTGGCCTCACCTTCATGGGACTCGCCTTCAGTGAACCAACCCTCATCAGACTCGCCTTCGCATTTGAGCAAGCGATGAAGATCAGACGCTCCCCGCGCTACCGACCAACGCTCCAATAAACATACTTCCTGCTTCAGCCTTCATAGTAGATGCAAAGTTAAGATATGGTTGATAAGCTGACCGAAGGGTTAAGTTTTATTTCACAATTTACATCATATCAAATATGTAAATGATTTCATTCACCAGATCGATATTTCTCTACTGAATTACAACGTACTCCACCTCATCTCAACTCCATCAAATCTCTTTCGTAACTCGGGTTTGTTACAATTCTTTCATAGTAAAGTCACTACTATATCTCGACATCTACGTAGGATGGAAGAAAAACACTTCCTGTCAGATAGAGCATGTCTACCAAAGTTTTATCGTATTAGTGGGGGATAAAGAACATGTCCACTCAGATACCATCAGTTCGATCAACAGTACAGCAAACGATTCACCTGCATCCTGGTTATGTGCGTATGAAACGCTTCATCGACATTGCATTCACGCTTCTGACCATACCATTGCTCCTTCTTGTTGGAGTCATTGTGACAATATTAATTCGCCTCGACTCACCTGGCCCCACATTTTTTCGACAGAAACGGATCGGACAGAACGGTAGAGAGTTCGAGATGCTTAAGTTTCGCTCGATGTATGTCAACGTTGATAGTCGCATACATCAGGAGAGTGTCGAGAAATATATGCGAGGGGAGAAGTTGCATACAGATGCAACAAACAAATTGTCTTACAAGAAAGTTAATGATCCACGCATTACCAGAGTTGGACGAGTGATCCGTAAACTGAGCGTTGACGAGCTACCACAATTCTGGAACGTGCTAAAAGGGGATATGACACTGGTCGGTCCACGCCCACCGCTCCATTACGAAGTAGAGTTATACAACTCATATGATTGGTTACGCCTCTCTGGCAAACCTGGTCTGACGGGTCCATGGCAGGTGTATGGACGCTCCCGAGTTACCTTCGCCGAAATGGTTGAAATGGATATCAACTACTTACGCAAATCTTCCACCTGCTACGATTTAAAGTTAATAGTATTAACTCTTCCAGTGATGATCTTTGCACGTGGGGGAGCATAAAAAGACGTATTTAGGTTCCGCGTGTTTCGGCAGAATTCCCTAATACATCTCTTCCGTCGTTCACCAGAATGTGATATAGTTACTTTAAAACTACGTTAAAATTTTTAATCCTTTCTTAACAATTGGAGTTTAGACTAAATTCTTGCGAAGCAAGGTGGAAAGCCATGCGAACCATCTTTTATGGGAAACGCGTGAGCCCAGTCTACAAGGCGCGTGATTCGAAAGTAGTCTAAACATCAATAACAAGAAGGCATGATTTTAATCACAAAACAACAGCTTGAAACAATCTGGCACACTAAAACACTCGTGGCGAAGAAGCATAACTACCTATGCGTGTAGATTGTGGGGGACATGTACACGGGTCTTATTCAGCGGTGGATGGTGACCCTCTTGTGGCCTACATAAGGGGGAGCTCATGCATAAAGCACTTATCCATATGGATAAGACGGGATTCAATAATCCATGGAAAGAGAGTAGGAGACCAGATGCGTTTCTGCTTTATTATTGAAGCACAATATCGAAATGAATCAATTCCAATAGCCATTGCCAACCAGCTTCTGCGATGGGGACATGAAGTGGATCTATTGGAACCGGATACAACTATTACTTGTTTATCTGATCTTCCGCTGCAGGACTATGATGCCTATGTTTTGAAAACCGTTTCAGAAGGGCCTGGCCTGAGTCTTTTAGAGGCAGCAGAGGCTGTGGGTATTCCAACGATCAACAGCTCACGCTCCATCCGCCTGGTACGCGACAAGGCAGTTGCCACAGCTTTTGCCCAGTCTCAAGGGCTACCTATCCCTCTCACCTATTTCGTGGCTCATCCACATCTGCTGGAGCAGATTCCTGAGCAGGATTATCCGCTCGTCGTGAAACCGACAAATGGGAGTTCCTGCCGCGGAATCTATCGCGTGGATAGCCCGGCTGATCTGGCAACATTAGAGCTAGCTGAAGCCAATGACAGTTTTTTCCTCGCGCAACACTACCTCGAAAATAGAGGGTTTGATATCAAATTATACGTTACAGGTACACAGGTGTACGGAGTTGCCAAAAGATCACCGTTGCACCCTGAAGTGGAGGTGAACAAGCGCCTTATTCCAATCTCACAAGAGTTACGAAAGCTGGCCTTGAGTGCAGGTAAAATCTTTGGACTAGATATTTATGGATTGGATGTCGTTGAGACACTTCAAGGTCCTGTAGTCGTAGACATTAATGACTTTCCGAGCTTCGGACAGGTGCCACATGCAGTATCTCTCGTTTCAGCATATGTCCTGCAACTTGCCTCCCGTGCCGAGCTACAACGTATGGTCCCAACCAGGCGTATGCAACGCCGGTGTAAAGAGATAATTGACTCAGCAATACATCGCCTGAATCTTACCCGGGCTTCTAAGCACATGGAAGGGCATATCCTCTCAAGTCCAGATGGGATTATACAGAACGAGCTCTCTACTACCATGGCACCAGAAGAGACAGGTTTCTTTTGAGAGCTATTACAGAGCAAAGGAATTATCAGTCACCCTCACCATCGAGGTATCACGAGGAGGGCACGATGGATCAGCATGTTATCACGACTCCACGCTCGCCAGCCGCGGCTCGTGTGGGCAGGGTGTTCATCTGGCTTGCGGGGATGGTCTGCTATGGGTTTCTGCTCTCAGTGCTTGTGTTGATAGCACGTCAAATCCTTGTCCCGCCACCGGCTCATCGTATCCTGCTGGTGCGCACTATTCCCTTACCTGAAGGCCTGAAAGCCCAAGGGGCGCCAGATTCGCTTGCGCCTGGTCAGACACAATTTTTTGATTTCTTTGGCTCTCAAGCCATTGACCCAACCACTCACCTGCTGTTTATCGCGCACAGCGGTCCTGTCCCAAATAATCTCCAATTTGTGGATCATACCTTTCACCCAGATGACCCCGCTGACCTTGCCAGGGATGGCAACGTGCTCGTGTTTGATCTGCAAAAGCAGCAGTTGGTGGCGCGCCTGCCTCTTCCTCGGGTGACCGGGTTGATTGTGGTTCCCGAGCTGCACAAGGTGTTTGCCTCCGGTTCTGAACAGAACCGCATCTACTCGTTCGATGAGCCTTCCTTGACCAACATCCACTTCCTCCAGTTGGAGCAGGATGAGGACCCGGACACGCTCAGCTATGATCCGGTGCATCATAAACTCTTTGTGGCTGCTCCCGGGGCTGAGAATCACGCCACCGTCCAGGTTCCAGGCCATGCTCTCCCGCTGCAGAACGAGAATATTGACCCGGCGAAAGAGAACGTCTTTGTGCTTGACCCGCTGACGCTGAAAGTGCTGAGCAAGATCACTCTTGGCACGCTGCCCAAGTTGCCAAACGAAGATCTCTCAAAAGGGGAGGAGGTGCCAGTTCCAACCGTGGTCGGCAATGTGCCCAAGTTTGGCTATCGGGTGGGTCAGATCAAGTATGATGAAATGACGCATCTCCTCTACCTGCTGATAGAGGTTTCGGAGGATAGAAATATTCGGCCTCACCCCTCGCCACCCCTTGGGACTGCTGAACTGGTCACGATCGATCCGGTCGCCGACAAAATTATTCACCGCACCACCTTACCAGCATCATGCAATATGGTTCATGCTCTGGCACTTGACACCGAACAGCAGATTGCCTACATGGACTGCACCAATGTGGACCCTGACGTTCCGCTGGTGCAGCACATGATGAGGATGGACCTGAAGACCATGAAGGCTTTTCCTGACGATCCTCTTCAAACAACGGTCGCTCCTGTGCCGAATATGATTGTGCTGGATCGTTCTGTGCACCTCATTTTTGTGGCCTGTGCTCTCGGCATTACGGTGTTTGATGTCGGGCCCGGCCACTTCCACAGGCTGGGAAACTATATTATTGGCCGGAACACGCTGAGCATCATCATCGATGAGTCAACGCAGTTCATCTACCTGCCCGTCACCGGTGCTGGCGGCAGACCGATTCTGTATATCGCGAAGTATAACCCGAAGGGGGTCTGACCGATCTTTAGCGAGGAGGAACTCATGGGACTGTTAGTTACGTTCTTATTCCGGAATATAAAAGGCCTGCGTAGTCTGGTACTGCTCGCCATGATCATCACCGTGCTGCAGGTGAGCTGCGATATCATCGCCGCATTTCCGCTCAAATTTATTCCCAGCAAGGTGCAGAATGTGGGCAATGATCCCGCCTGTCTCTTCCCCTTCCTGGATCCCATCGAGTCCTGGTTCGACATCCCGCAGATCGACCCGAGCCTGCAACCCGACCCCCACTTTGCGCCGGGAATGCCGCCACAAGCGCAGTGCCCGGTCGACCCGAACGATCCGCGCGGCCAAATTGTCGTGGTGCAGCACAGCATCCTCGGTGTGATCGTCTTCTCCCTCTTACTGCTGGTCCTCTTCGGTCTGCTTTCCGCCCTGCTGGCCTTTGTGGACCTCTACCTGGCGGCCTACATCGGACAACTGCTCACCGCCAGGCTCCGTAACCAGTTGTTTGATCACCTGCAGCGACTCTCGCTCAATTGGCACGGCAAGCAGCAGAAAGGCGACCTGGTCCAGCGCGTCACCGGCAACATCGCCGACATCGAGAAGCTGGTCACCGATGGCCTGGTCGATCTGCTGGCAGGGTTGCTGACCCTGGTGGGTGTCGTCTTGGTGATGCTCTTCGTCAGCGCGCAATTCACGCTCATCGCGATGGCGATCGCCCCGGCACTCTTTGTGACGGTGCTGGGCTACACCAAGAACATCAAAGGTGCTGCGAAAAAGGCAGCCAAAGCTACCGGCCAGCTCGCACACGTCGCCACCGAGGATATCAATGCCCTGATCCTGGTCAAAGTCTTCACCCGCGAAAAGCTTGAGGCCGTGCGCTTCGGCACCTACGTGGATAAAAATAAACGGGCGAGATTGCGTGCCGGCTGGCTCCAGGCGCAGTTTACCCCCCTGGTCGCGCTGCTGGTGGTCCTGGGGACCGCCGCCGTCGTGGGCGTCGGCGGCTATGTGGCAACCGGCAATGTGTTCAGCATTGGTCCCCTCTCCATCAACTCCGACAGCGTCGATGTGGGCACGCTCATCCTGTTTCTCACCTTCCTCAAACTGCTCTACCAGCCGATGCGCGACCTCTCCAAGCTGGCGACGCTCGCCAGCACGGCAGCCTCCGGGGCCGAACGCATTCAGGAGGTGCTCGATCAGGCCCCAGAAGTGCAAGACTCTCCGCTGCCTGGCCCTTACACCGGTCCCCAACGCTTCCAAGGAGAGATTACCTTCGAGAACGTGGTGATGGGGTATCTGCCCGGATTGCCGGTCTTACAAGGCATCAATCTGCATATCAGTCCTGGCAAGAAGATCGGCCTGGTCGGCCTCTCAGGCGGCGGCAAAACCACGCTCGTCAGTCTGATCCCGCGCTTCTACGATATTGAGCAGGGGACAATCAAAATCGATGGCGTTGACACCCGCCTCTATCCGCTGGATGTGCTGCGCCATAACGTGAGTATGGTGCTGCAGGACACGCTGCTCTTTGAGGGCACGATCGCCGAGAATATTGCCTTTGGGCGGCCTGCAGCGTCCATCGAAGACATCGTCGAAGCGGCGAAACAAGCCTCTATTCATGAGATGATCACGAGCCTGCCTGATGGGTATGGTTCCCATGTGAACGAGCAGGGCCAGAACTTCTCCGGCGGGCAGCGGCAACGCCTGGCCATTGCTCGCGCCATCTTGCGCGATGCTCCTATCCTCATCCTCGACGAACCCACGGTCAACCTGGATGTCGAGGCAGAAATGGAAGTCCTCAAGGCGCTCCATACCCTGATTGCTGGACGAACGGTCTTAACCATTTCTCATCGGCTCAGTACTCTGGGCCATGTTGATGAGATTGTGTTTATGAGCCAGGGACGAATCGCCGAGCAGGGGACGTTCTACGAGTTAAAGCGTCAGGGAGGACTGTTTGCGGCTCTCTTAGAGGAACAGAATCGCTATAACCTTGACCGTAGCGAGGGCGATACGGTGATCCGACCGGCGTTTGGGCGTCTCGTAGCTGATGCTGAGCAGGTGAACACAGCCACAGTACCATCCCTGCCTGCAATTGCTGTTGCAAAGGTGACCGCGCTTCACGACGGAGATTGCTCACCGACTCAATCGGGGCGGGTGCTTACTGCTACCTTGTCTCAGCATGGCAGTGCTCCATCGCAGGAGGACACAGACAAGGATGATACGGGAGATGCAGACGGGGAGGCGACACTGAAAGTGCGTATCCCCCCGCGCAAAGCGAAAACGCGTCAAGGGCCGCGGGAGGGCCGTATCCTGGTTGAGATAGATGGGAAGGTGACAAGAACGTATCGACTCAATAGGCCAGTGTTCACGATTGGTCGTTCCCCGACAAGTGATGTCCAGATCGCCTCTCCATGTATTTCACGCTCCCATGCGCTCCTTCGTTGGAGGAATGGTGCATGGGTCATAGAGGATGTAGAGAGTTTGAATGGATTGACGTGCCAGGGGCAGCGTATCGATCAACTCGCACTTGTCGATGGAGATCGAATCGCTCTGGATCCCTCGGTCGTGCTGAGGTACCGCGAATAGTTCGACAACAGGAGGGCCACGCAATGCAAAAGGACAGGCGTCTGCTACGGAGGCGAGCCACGTTCCTCCTCATCGACTGGCTCGTGATCGTCGTTTTCCTCACGGTTTGGATGGTCGCGAGGAAACCAGTTCCAACTGAGCGAACCATCCCCTATAACAGAGCCTCAGATCACATCCTCGTGCAACTCGCCGAACTCCCTGAGCATCAGGGAGCACAAATGCACACAGTGCCGATGTGGACCCTCTATGGAGACGGAACGCTCATTTTTCGAACAGACCCAGGTGATACCTTGTGGCGAGCGCAACTTTCCCCTGGCGAAATCCAACATGTTCTGGATGTGATCATCAACCAGGATACATTCTTCGACAGCACAGCACAACGGTACGGGAGTATGACCCCTCAGATGGATCATGACGAACTGCTCCTCATCGTTGATGCATATGGTCAGCAGAAGAAAGTGGTCCTGGTGAGCGAGCCAACCAATCAGGTTGCCATCGATCTCCAGACAACCCATGTGTTTGCCATCGAAGAGTTCCTGCTTGACTATCATCCTCTGCATACCGTGCTCTATGCCCCCAACCCCGACCCAGACGGCGTCTCTGACGATGGGAAGTGATGGTATTGCTTGCTTGCCCATGTGCTTTAGAGAGCAGAAGTGCGAGACCATTCCAAACCGGGTATTGGCTAAGCCAGCACCCGGTTTGGAATGGTCTCGCACTCAAAACTCTTCAGTACGAGAACTTAGTCACCATAGGCTTCACGACCTTCGCCAGGGATCAGATCGGGCGTAATGGTCTTCTTAAATTCGATACCCTTGGCCTCACGTCCAATGGCAGCTAAAATGATTACCGCGAGGAAAGCACCCGCCGAGAAAACCGCCAGAGCAACCGAAAAGTTGGGAGCTTTGACACTTCCCACGTTCTGAGCCACAATGGTCTCTATCGTCACAATCCATGCCGCAAAGAGATTGCCGAGTTGGTACGCAAAACCTGGGAATGTTCCACGTACAGTACCAGGAGAAAGCTCATTCAAGTGCACCGGAATAACTCCCCAGGCTCCCTGCACCATAAATTGGAGGAGGAATACCCCGACACCTATCGTAACGAGGAGACTAATACCTGGAATGCGCAACAGTCCTGACCATAGAGGTATCATGAACAGACCAATAACCGCAGCAATGATAATGGCTCTGCGGCGCCCCCAGTGCTCTGAGTTATAGCCAAAGAACGTCCCTCCACAGATGGCACCAATATTGGCGATCACAGTGAGGATCGTTGTCATGGTGACGATCGCAGCTCCCGTATAAGCAAGCCCAGGCAGGACCTGTTTTTGCAGATAGGTTGGGAAGAGATCCTGCGTACCATGTGACAAACTGTTGAAAGCCGTCATCAGGAGGATGACATAGACAAAGAGAACCGGGTGGCTTTTCACCGCGTTCCAGACACTCTGCCAGAAGCCAACCCCACTTGCCGTACGCTCTCGATGCTGATGCTCCCATACAGGAGACTCAGGCACATTCATACGAATGAAGAATACAAGCACTGCTGGAAGCGAACCAACAACGAACATAGCACGCCAGCTAAGATCAAAAACGTTGAAGACGCCAAAGAACACCAACGCGCCTAACAAATAGCCAAAGGCGTAGCCCTGTTGCAGAATACCAGAGAAGAAGCCGCGTGACTCAGTCGGCAATGACTCCATAGCCAGGGATGAACCTAAACCCCATTCACCACCCATTCCAACACCGAACAGGCAGCGCAGGACCAGGAAGAAGGCAAAGTTGGGAGAGATTGCGGTGAGTAATTCCATGACTGAGTAGAAAAGGATGTCAATCATTAACGGAAGCCGTCGTCCAAAGCGTTCCGACAGAAGACCAAAGATAAGCGCTCCAAGAGGCCGAAACGCGAGCGTTAACGAAAGCGTGAATACGACTGCCGGTAGTCCTACATGGAACTCATCGGCAACTTTCAGAGTAACAAATGTAAGAAGGAAATAATCGAAGGCGTCCAGAGACCAACCTAGAAAGCTTGCCAGAAACGTGTTTCGTTGCTGGCCGTTGAGCGAACGAATCAAGCTCAATGCGTTCATGCACCGAACTCCTTTCACAAGATGTAAGGTCTTACTTACGTATCTACGTTACAACACTACGAGGCGAACTTCAGTGTTCCGGGGTTGTAAGGTTTCTTGTGTTTTAACTCGTCATTAAGCAGTTTTTTCACCGTGTAGGATGCGACCTTTGCTCCTTTCTATAAGCTCATCGTTACATAACGACAATGAGAACAAACAGGGTATAAAATGAATTATACTGTAAAAGCTCACAAACATATCACCGCATGCTAAATTTTATCACAAAGTTATCACGGAGGAAAGTATGACTCATACCAGTTGGATTGTTCCACCATATAATCTTGTGTTGGAGGAGGATGAAGTACATATCTGGCGTGCACAACTGGATATGCCAGAAGAGCAGACCCGGGCACTGGAGCAGATACTTGCTATTGACGAACACGCACGCACAACGCGCTTTCGCTTTCCGAAAGACCGTGCACATTTTATTGCTGCTCGTGGGATCCTCAGAACGATATTAGGACGCTACCTGGCTCAGAACCCATCTCTGCTGCAATTCTGCTACAATCAGTATGGGAAGCCGTTTCTGTACGACGGTACAGAGGACAGCACGTTGAGCTTTAACGTAACGCATTCGCACAGCATGGCCCTCTATGCCATTACAAGAAAAGGAAGAGAGGTAGGGATAGATCTCGAATATATACGACCGGAGAGAGCAGACCTGGCTATTGCAGAGCGCTTCTTCTCCCATTATGAAGTAAAGACATTGCGTGCAATCCCTGCGCCACAACAGGCGCTGGCCTTTTTTCACTGCTGGACTCGCAAAGAAGCTTACATCAAGGCCCGTGGTCTGGGTCTTTCACTCGATCTGAACCTGTTTGACGTTTCACTGACCCCTGGTGAACCTGCTGAAATCCTGAATACGCGTGAACAAGGACAGGAGCTGACGGACTGGTCACTCCACGACTTGGCACCTGGTCCTGGATATGCTGCGGCGCTGGCAATAAAAGGATCGCCTTATCGCCTTGTGAGTTGGCAATGGCCGGGGTTCCAGATTGGTTCATCGATCAGGCTGTAAAGCCGCCTTGCTTCAGAACGTGGATAGTAAATAAGGCAGCATTTTGGGCAGCGAGCTGCTGGCGCTGCTTTTTCTGAATACTTTTCTTTCCATCAGCCCAATCACAGATAGCCTTCACCAGAATCCAGTCTATCTTGAAACGCTGAGCGGCGGCGGAGAGGCCCGCTCCTTCCATCTCTCCACCAATAGCTTCTTGCTCAAACTGGCGCAACTGATCCCGAAAATCCAGGTCATCAACAAGCTTATCACCCGAAAGAATCAATCCAAAATGAACCTTCTGCCCTGGCCAATCCTTACTTCCACTGTTAAACCTATCTAGCAAGCGCACTGAAGCAGAGAGGCGATCCCCGCGTGGTTGTATCAGCAGTCTGCCGTCGATGCTTCTACCAACTCTCTGCACTTCATAACCGAGCAACTGGCGTGAAACCAGGATATCGCCGATGCGTTGTTTCCCATGGCTAAAGCCAAAAGCGATCCCGACCATGATAATTGCTGAAGGAGAGAGTGCCTGGATACTTTCCCGCACGGTCAGAAGTGATCCACCTGCTCCCCCCGTTCCCATTTCTGACTGCACCATAAAAATCTTTGCTCCACTAATTACACCAAGGTCATAATAGGTTTTATCACCGATGAAACAACGGCTAGCTCCTGAGAACCTGCTCAGCACAGCATCCGCTTCGACCTCCGTGGCAGTGACAAGCAGTACATCAGCTTTGAGGTTCTGCATAGGCATTATTGGGTGAGTCGTAGCAAGATCTTCCCGCTCAATGGGATGTTCAGCAACAGGAGAAGAAGTTACTGATCGTGGGAGGAGAAGATCTGCCAGTTTATTGAAGAATGTTTCGAAAGTTCCACCTGGTCCGGCAATAATATATCGCTCTGGATTCCTTTCACGAGAAATCATTACTTTGACAATATCATCATCGCCAGCAGGCACTTGTGGGAGAGCATAATAGATGCTCTCTCCTTTATATTTGTTGAGCAAACGTGCCAGGCCATATTCTCTCTCCAGGGAGCCGACGATGACAAGGTCCTGATTGAGATAGTATCTCGCACTCGTCCAGAGACGATCTGGCAATTCTAAAAGATCTGGAAAGGTTGGAGATACAAGACGATCATCAAGATGACCATTGAGCTTTACTATGGAAATAGTGTTTGCCCGGCCTTCAAGAGCAGCCATAATGCGTTCATAAGAGTCTCTCCCCACCACAAGCGCCTGAAATGCGGATGGCAATAACCCCTGAGCAAGAAGAGCATTCTCCAACTGCGCATCGAGATTTGCCGTCAGGATAGTCGCGAAGTACCCCTCCTTGATTAAAAGAGCCAGTGCTCCATATCCTTCATTAAGCTGTCTACCAGATAGGCCATAAGTAAGCATAGTAAGACGCTCATTTTGCCCCAGGCTCTGGAGATAGGTATGCAATGCATCGCAGTTCTCCACGTGAAAGATGGATGTGAGTACCTCTGGCGTCAACGAAACAGTCGAGGTCAAAAGGAGATGATAAAGGCCAGTATGGTAATTTTTGCTCACTGTCAACATATCTGCCAGTTGCTGCAATGCCTTTGGAGCTTCTTCCACGCGGTTCTCCTTCGTGCTTCCATACAACGCCGCCTCACCATCCCTGTATTCATAAGATAAGTGGCGACTCATACTTGAGCAAGCGCAAGGCCTCCAGCCGAAGCACATCGGGGAAGAGCGCTTTATAAATGTTACAGTTTGGCGACTTTACATCTGATCTTCCGGTAACTCTATATGT
>WNFY01002906.1_pt1 | contig 16121 bp, 21 predicted proteins | sample 5400091 | NCBI WGS metagenome assembly WNFY01 (sample SAMN13153364, study PRJNA577476) | soil metagenome | isolation source: 60 cm soil or saprolite under grassland replicate 1 | place: USA:California | collected 2016-06-15
TGTGCCGGCTACAGCCTGACATCTCCAATCAGGACGAGCCTTGAAGGTCTTTTCCTCAAAATGGCTGAATGAAGAGAGGCCAATGGTTGCTACTGCGATATCTTTTGTTGCGCTCCGGGCGTATTCCCTGCATATTTCATGCTTCCAGGTCTCTTTGTTGTCCCTGAAATCGAGACGTTGCGTCCATAACAGTTTTGCCCACTCTTTCAGCACCTCATGGTATTCGGGATATACCCATCCTTCATACAGCTTGATGGTGTGGCCTGTATCCTTCAGCACCTTGATGAGTGGTGAGGCTACCCAGGTTGCTTTGTCCCATAGCACTGGGGGAAGATCCTTCAAGATAGGCTCTTTCACGCGCACGCGCCACACACCAGGCGCTCGTTTGTCCCATGACTCAGATCCTTCAACGTGTATGGGTGTGCCACATCCGATCATTTCGTTGGTGCAGGCCCGTAAGTATGCAGCATTCTTATCGTATTTGTGTAGGTACTTCATGTTCATTTCGTCATGATGTAACGGGCGGCTCCAGATGAGATCCTGTGCTGCATAACGGTCAAAATGGCATGCAACCAAGTCTATTTCTGGTATTGCTAACCATTCAGGGTGATCGCTATTGGCCCTTTCAATCAACTTCATACCTACAGTACCAGGGCTTGCGCCGACGGTGACACCAAGGGCTTTTTGCAGGTAGTCAATCGTGATAAGCAGCCTTTTTGCATCCAGGTCTGGAGCCTTGCAGAAATGCCACTTGCTGTTGTAGGGAAAGGTGATAGTACGTGCTTTCTGGAAGTCTCCGCGCTCGCTTTTGCGCCAGCCGGTGCAGCTCACCAGCTCGTTCACATGACCAGGAATGTTAAGCTCTTTCAGATCCTTCCAGGTTGCAACAAGGTTCCACTTTTCACACCCTACCTCAAAATAATGCCTCTCTGGGAGAACATTACAATCATGCATAATCCACAGGTGACTTAGTTCGTGTGCTTGTGCCATCTCATATAAAAAATCTAGTGAGGGAGATGAGACCTGGAAGCGTGTTGGCTGCCACTGGCAGCCCTTTATTGTAAGCAGGCCATTTTTTGTTAAGACTCCGTGTTTGGTTACTGGCATAGTTGCACCTCTTGCTGCGCGGCTTCCTGAACCATCTGTAAAGTACATCTGCTGAGAATGTTCCTCATAATTGGAGGGCATACAGCATTTCCTAACATCCATATCTGCTCTTTAGCAGTACCTGACAGGTGGTATGATTCGGGGAAGCCCATGCATCGCTTTACCTCGTCTACTGATAGCATCCTCATACAGCAATCTTTAAATTGTTTTGCGGGTGTTACCAGTGCCCAACGGTCCACTGTAGTGATTGTTCCGACTGGCTCATCAAGACGTCTGAATAAGGGAGTGTGGTAGTATCCGAGCAGGAATGGCTGTCCTTGCAGCCGCTCAATCCCTTCTGCGATATTTTCCAGTGTGATCTCTTTCCGCTTCTTTTCGCCAAGTGAGAGTCCTCGCTCATCCAGATTAAGCACCACCCGTACTGGCACGCTAGAGGGGGTAACCTCGCGTGCACACTGAGGGCAACCATAGAGGTATTGTTCCTGATATCGTCCCCACTTTACAGCCTTCTTCCATGACTGTACCGCCTGTATGTTACGGTGACAACGATCACACCAGACTAGTGGACGATGCTCTAGATCAGGCGCTGGCAATTCCTGCAACCAGAACACGATGTAGACCCGATCTCGTGATTGAGGCACCGTGAAGAATTGTGTATTCCAGTAGAGTACCTGGTATGCGTACCCGAGCGCCGTCAGGGACGCGAGCCAGCCTGGATACTTGCGCCACTTTACCACGTCAATAACGTTTTCCACTACAATCACCTTGTACGGCTTCCCTGTATGCATTTTTGCAGCAGCGAATCGGGTAACATCATCCATCGTGTTACGGCTTTTCTCTGCCAGGGGGTCGTAGTCAATATCGCCAAACAAATCGAACTGGTGATACTGCTTTTGACCCTTGGCAGGGCTGTGATTGGTGCAACAAGGGGAAGTCAGTAACCAATCGCTATTAGGCATCATATCAGGATCAACTTCTTCCATTGATTGGCGAAAATGCTGTGTTGTTGGGTGATTGGCTCGGTGTGTCTCAATGGCAATCTTGCTATGATTGATAACTGCCTCAACGTGGATACCTGCTTGACGTGCTGCCTCGCTGGTACCACCTGCCCCACAAAATTGTATTGTTGCTGTGATCATTACGCTACCTCGCTTGACCAGAGAGACACCGGAGCTATTGTCACTGGAGCCTCATAATTACACAGTAGCATTTCCGTTGCCCGTTCCCGCGTCTGTGCATCTCGTTGAGAGTGTTTTACCGTCTCCCAAGTCACACGCCGCCATATGGGTGTAGGATAGAGTTCATCAAGTAAAGGGTGTGGATAGTAGGAGAGTGCTACCAGCGCCGAGGTGTTATTAAGCAGTACTGCCAGCCGCTCGTGATCGTGCAAACTAAATGTTGTGCCATCACTACGCTGATAATAGTCCTCTTTTTCGACGTAGGGCGGATCTACATAGAAGAATGTGCACGGTCTGTCATAAGAGCGTAGGACCGCTTCAAAGTCTCGACAGTCAATGAGTACATAACGCCAGCGCCGTTGCAGTTCGTGGAACAGATCAAGCGTATTGTGGTACGTAGTAGATTCATTGCGGCTTGTGCTAGCTAACCAACCATGATGGATAGGGCCGATAGAGGCATTGAAGGTGCTTCTGAGTACATAGAACCAGCGTACTGCGCGTTCAAGCGGGTCTAGTGCATCTCCATGATAGAGACTGTAGTGATACTGGTAGTGCAGTGCCCGGCTATAGGGAAGCGATCTGCAGCGTGCTTCCAGTTCCTCTGCATGGTCCCGACATTGCATCCAGAAATTGACGAGATCCTGATTGATATCGTTGTAGACTTCTGTATGCCGTTTCTCGAAGGGACGATGAAGCAGCACATGAGCCGCTCCGCCGAAGAGATCTACATAGGTATCGTAGCAAGAGGCTGGCGGGAAGGCTGCTATAATCTGAGATGCAGAGTAGTGTTTTCCTCCAATCCAAGGAAGGGGGGAGCGTACTTGTTGTGCTAGCATGCGTTCACCTCCCCGTAGGCAAGCTCCAACTGATACGTGTCAGGTTCTTCTTGAGGTACAGTAAACTCATTGGCTTGTAGTTCACCACCCGTCCACCCATTAGGCCATGTGTTTGCTGCAATGAGTTCAAGGATACGAGACTCTTCCTCGTCATTGATCAGGCGATCTCGACACCATCTCGAATGTTGTGTAAAGGTGCAGAGCAGAAAAACCGGAAGCCAGTCCAGACCTAGCTTTAGCATCTTCCCGTTTATACCATTACACAAAAATCGGTATGGTGTCCTGATCTCTGGCATGTTGCATACACGTGCTGCTCTGTTTACCTCGTTCTGGACTGCTTTGACTGCTGCTAGTCCATAGCGCCGGGCATCTAGAGTCAATGGTCCTTTGGGGTAGCGGCTTTCTCCAGTTTTTTTGTTGATGATTGTTCGACGCAAGCGATGATTATCCTGGTTGAGGGTGACATAGATATCTAAGAGTTTTGTAAGTGGTGTAAGGTACTGATACTTGGGAATGGTAAGAACACGCTCAAGCATCTTATCAGGGTGTGGGTGTTCGCTCTTAGGATCAGTGACCAGTGGACAGTTCATGCAGCCAGTACGTGCAGAAAGTGGTTCTTCACCTTCAGTGACATCCTGCCCATAGATCATAGCGATCTCTGCGGTATCAAAGCCGTATTCGGGTGCATCCCACATAAGCCAATCCCATACGTGACAGACGCGCCATCCTAGAATCGGAGCATGTGAATCTGTTCCTGTGTCTTTGCTTGTTTTGACGTGGAGGTACCCTTGCCCACACTCCCCGTTATCTCTATTGCAAGTAGCAGTGATCACATCATCACGAGCCGGACTCTCCCCCTCGCGTATTCCCGTAATGAGAAGCGGCTTTTCTCCTTCCTGCTTGATCATGAGGATATTCTTTTTCATAGGATCAGCCTTAAGATTGCGTGTGCAGTAGCGAAAGGCGTTACTTGGAAGAGGGACGCCTCGACCAAGCATATAGACGAACCAGCATGCATCCAGATCCGGGCGGATAATTTGTGTTTCAAAGCTGTAGCGGTTCCTGAGTGTTTCCATGATAGCATGTGCTGATTGCTGAAGTGGTGGAATTTCCATTCCAGTATCAGCATATTGCACCACAACTTTCTCAGGACGTGGAAGGCGCTTTGTTTCTATCGCATGTGCTAAGTATGTTACTAGTGCAGTGGAGTCTTTCCCGCCGCTATAGCCGATATACCAGATGGGATACTGCCAAGCGTCAATTGTGGAAAAAGAGGCAAGAAATTCTTCTTGTGCTTCTTGAAGCGTCTTTTTTGTCTCAAGATGAGACCAGAGAGTGAGCTTTTTCATGCATTCACCTCACTTTGCAGTAGCCCATAACACCAGTTGCACATCCAACAGTCCTTGAGATGGTTCCATGACCATGTTTTTTGCTTGCACTCCCAACATATACACGAGGGCACAGGCCCATGATCATGGCCACAATCGTCAATCTTGAGCGTACTTTCTTTGATAATCCGAGGGTAGACCGGGACAAACTGTACTGGAGCCTTCTGTCGAGAGGTTGTATCTTGGTAGAAACGTGTGGCAGCCTCGCTCAATGTTGGCTCTATTCCATCATGATGTAAAGGTGTTTCGGGAATGATAGCTTCTTCTTCATACTCTTGCTGTGTATGCTGAGTGACCAGGCGCAAGTCAAACGTAAAGTGATTATGTGGCTTCTGTAGATCTTCTCCGTCCATTGGGCTAGAAAGTGATTCGAGGTGTCCACATGGGCGGCATACTACATACAGTTCCTCAGATCCGCAACAGATACATTGCTGTGGAGCGGGAATAGATGAAGCTGCTTCTTGTGGTAGTTCTTCTTGTTCCTCTTCAGCAGGTGGGGGAACAACTTTCATGCGCTCTTTTTTGTCTTCAATAGTAAAGTTTTCCTGTAGAAAATCAGGCTGTATTGCAATCCTGAGATGCTGGCTCCCTACTTCCCCCTCGTACTCTCGATTGATCCCGCCGTGTGCCTCAATCACCTGGTATGCTTTAGAAACAGTATTCCGGTGGAGCCCCAACCTCTTGCTCACACTTCCAGGGATATCGCGCTCTAGTACTACAGGAAATGTGGTAGTCACACTCTCCATTGTACGTCTTGCTGTGCGCCGTACTGAGGTCACGAACAGATCAATGGCTGCAAGGCGGGTTGATGCTTCAGCTTTTGCACTATAGACAAAGTTCAGCAAGGTAAGAACTACCTGAAGAAGTTCTAAAGAAATCTGGAGCAACTGCTCCCGATCCATCTCGTAAAGATCACATGGTTGCACTTTGAGCGCGTAGCTATACTGTGTTCTTACCCCGTTAGATCTATCGGTATCATTGATATGTCTATCACTGTGTGTTATACTTTGCATATAGCTCCTCCGAGCATACGGTGCTTAAAACACCAATGGAGAGCTAGCCCAACGGGTGAGTTTGCAAGACATCGGCCCGTACAGGCAAACAATGGAAGGCTCGTTCCAACTGGCAGGAAGGGACGAGCTAACTTTTTGTCTTAAAACGGGTGGTCGTCTAAATCCCCTAAAGAGTCAAAATCTTGCTCTTTAAACGCTTTCTCAGTTGCTTCTTTCTCTTGCGTGAGCAGCGTCAAGAGCATGTCGTACTCCCCCAGGCTAATATGAGATTTAGCGAACTCCAATATTGCCTGCGTGGAGTTGCCATAGATCGTGCTGAGAGCGGTTTTATACCCTTCCACGATTTCACTTGTGATCAATTCTGCTTGTGACCAGTCAACACCGCCCTGATCGAGAATCTCTTGTCCCCAACCTTCTGCATTGGCTATTGTGTCAAGCAGCGTCTCCAATGTCAGGCGAGCCATTGTGTAGGGTGTATCTTCCTGACCAGCATTACTTACGAGGTATCTGTAGAGTGTGAAAAGTTTGTCCACGTGTCTTCTTCCTTTCGACTAGTAACGACTTCATCATGACGAAATTGCCTTTATCCGTTCACACACTCCGTGGGACTTTGCCCATCATTTTCAAAAAATTGTTTCCATCGGGATGCGGTGGTAGGTGAACATCCAAGCTTCCCTGCGATCGCTCTCCCAGAAAGATCAGGTTCCGCAAGAAGTAGCTGCTTGATCTGTTCAGCAATCAGGCTTTCATCCTGTCCACTTTTGCGCGACCGACTTGTGTCCAGTCTAACGACCTTGCCCTGTCCAGTGTCCACTTTTCCCTGTCCACTGGACACCTGGACAGTGGACACTTTTACACTCTGTCCACTGTCCAACTTGTGACGTAGGTTGGACACCTCCTGCTGAGTTCTGTCCAGTTCCTCTTGCAGACTGGACACGGTTTGCTGTCCAGTAGCGCGTAGGCTCTCGACCTCTCGCTGCTTTGTGTCCAACTGAAGACGCAATCCGTCAATATCCCCTAATGCGGTATTTAATTGCCGCCGCAACGCTACAACCGCGCTCTCACCAGTGCTGAGTTCGTTCTGTATTGTAGACATCGATTGCCGTTCTGTATCTAAGGCTGCTTGAACCCGCTCCAACTCTTGCTGTTTTGTGCTCAGTTGAGTACGCAGCCCATCAGCATCTGCCGCAACTCTATTTAACTGACGCCGTAGGTCCGTAACCGCTTCTTGCTCATCAGTTACCTGCTTTTGTAGTGCAGATACCCGCTCCTGTTCTGCTCCCAAGAGTTGGTGCATCCTTGACTCTTGCCACTCCTGGCCGCTTTCCAGACTCCCGCGTAGTAGTTCTAGCTCTTGCTGCTTTCCATTCAGTTGTGTCTGTAACGTCTCCGCTTCGACTAAAGCAGCATTCAGCTTTCTCCGTAAGAGTGTTGAGTCTCCCTGTCCACTGTCCACTTCCTCTTGTAGACTGGACACCTGTTGTTGTTCAGTAGCAAGCTGTTGTTTTAAACTGGACACCTCTCTCTGTCCACTGTTCACTTGTTGCTGCAAACTGGACACCCGTTGTTGGACAGTGGACAGTTCCTCTTGCAGACTGGACACGGTTTGCTGTCCACCGTCCAGTTGTCCCCGCAAGGTGTCCAGTTCATTTAAGAGCGATCGAAAGTCTAGCCCTCCATGTCCACCACAATAGGCAACTACCACGGTGTAGGACAGCGCAGCGCCTGCACGCCAGAACAACATCGATTCGAGAAAAACCTTTGTGATCTGTCCACTCATGAAGGCGTTCAGTAGTACCATCGTCAAGATGACAAACGCAATCGTTGTGACCAGGTAGAGCACCGCGTCCAACCAGCGCCGTACAGTGAACGCTCGTATGCAGAGCACCACCACACCGGGAAAGACTAGTTCAGGCCCAACATTGATAACTACATTCGAGAAACTTGCCAATGCATCAGAAAATTGAGGATGTGCTGGTATCGCGTCCAGACTGTGCTTAAACTCAATTGCATAGTAGATGAGATAGCCCACAGCCAGCGTCATGAGGTAGCCTGCAAAGCGGCTTACCATCATGAAGATCCACTCAAACACGTGTGTTACCCACTGGCCCTCACGGATGATCTGAACAATCTCGTAGGCAGTCGGATGTTCCTCCCAATATCGCTGTATCATTGCACTACCTCCCTATGCTCGCTTCTTATCGCTAGGGACAGGAATACCCTCTTCCCTACACACCTCTTGAAAAACTTCATAATTTGCACCGCCCAGACCGACCAGCGCAGCGATATCTCGCAAAGGCATGTCCCGTCTGTAGGCTCGTTTCATCGTTTTTCGGATATCGTTAGAAACGGCTGCTGTAAGATTTTTTATGCGTGAATTTATATCCACCTCTTGCTGTTTCTGAGCGTTTACCTCATCTTGTACCAGTGCTTTAGAAGCCGTTTCATTTGAAGAAACACTGTTTTGAGAATACGAAACGCGATCCTCTATGTGAATGACCCGATCGTCCTCTTCAGGGTCGAGAAAATCGTCTTCAAATTCATCCTCACTAAGTGGAACGAATGGCGTTTTCGCTGGTAAGTCTGGCATGGTTGGAGCGGTGATACCGAGCGCTGCCAGGATCTCTGCTACATCAGGTTCGTACTGGTTAGCCTGTGACTGAGGCTGCTGCTGATAAAGGTCTGGAAGGCGGTTGACACGTTCGTGCTTTTTCGGCATACCCATGCGCTCCAGCATCTTCGCGGCTGCCTTTGCGTCCTCAACATCCCCGTAGGGCATAATGTGATACTCAATCTCCCCGTATTCATTGCGGTAGTAGAGGTGTCCTTTGTGCAGCTTGTTCGTCTTCTTGGCGAATATCTTATCAAGCACGATCTCGCTTTGTTTCGGATCGATATTATGGCAAAAGACTGCTTTGAATGCCTCACGTACCGCTACATCACCAATCGCGTCCTCTTTCACCCCATGACAAACCACAATGGTACCCATATCGAAGCCCATGCCTTCATCACTGGCCTGCTCGACGGACTTTACCACGGCTTTACTTACATCAGGATCTTTTGACTGCTTGACGATGGATTTAAATTCATCATAGACAATCAGTTGTGGGCGTCCGTTACCTCGATTCTCTTTCCGCTCTTGTAGTTCATCCGAAAATGCTTCTGCGGCTTGCTTGATCTCTGGCTCAGTGAAGGCAAAGGTAATCCACGGCTCCAAGGGAGCAAGTTTGTTGTAGAGGCTCCGGCCCTTAAACTTGTGCGGATCGCACACCGTAACATCTTTTCCCTGGAAAAGCGCAATGAGTACACGAATCAGCGTAGTAACACTTTTCCCACTCTCACCAGATCCTAGAATAGCAACGGTTCCATGTGGGCCTTCCGCATAATCAGCTACTCCATTTTCACGGTACCCGATCAGCTCGTTTGGCCCGTCAATCAGGTTATCCAGTACCTCAGAGAGTTTCGGAAACTTCACATCGATCGTGGTATTAGCTCGTGCTGCCTGTTTCGGTGTGACTGGATTAAGTGGCGCGATCGGGACCATCTTCCCACGCCAGTCCTGCTTGTAACCGCCAGTGGTACCTACACGAATGATTTCTCCCCGGTTGATCCATCTTAAAAAGGCAATGACGGCCCATGCTAAACCAAGTAGCAACAGCAAGCAAACAACCACGATAGCCAGCACACGAACCCACAAGAATGCAATTAAGGCCCAGGTGATGAGACCAAGAGAAACGCAACCGAGGAACAGTAGCACTCTGTTCTTCAGATCGATCAACTCAGCGCGTAGGCTGTTTTGTGGATACTGTGACTCCATGGCCCGTACGTGTCGAGCAGGCGGGTAGTATTCCTCTTCTTCCCGATAGGATGGGTAGTTCTCCATCATCATTTCATTGTCCATAACAGCCTCCATGCAGCGTAAGCACCCTGTTGACTGAATAAGCGATGTGCTACAAAACCAATAAGGGAGCCAAGCGGGACAAAGAGCGTGTCAATCATGACTGCCTGATGCATCGGCCTTTCGACCATAAACACCACACCATGTACGCAGGTGGTAGCGCCGGGCGTGGAAAAGTATCCACGCCAAGCAGTGAGAAACAGATGAATGGCTAAGACAAGCGCCACAAAGTCCAGACCCTCAAAAGCAACTTTCAGTGCTACATCTGCATTGAGAGCAGAAAGAATATCTGAGGCTGTGTAGGAAATGAGTGTTATCATCGCCTCACCCCCCTCACGTAGTACAAGGACAGTTCGATAGCCAGGACCAGGACCGCCACAATCACGATCATTGCTGTGCTGAAAAGCTGACCAATCAGCACACCAGCACACAAGGACAGGAGGCAAACAGGGTAGAGTGAGAGCGCGCGCTTTTGCTGCGGCAACTGCTTCTTGACAACAAGCTTCTCTGTACTCATGATGCTGCCTCCATAAAATCCACTGCAGCTAGCGCATCATAAAGAGTACTTGACGCTTGAAGGTACTGTGCGCGGTCTCCGGTATGGTCGCGCATTCCTGCCTGTTTCCAGAGATCGAGAGCCGCACGTGCAACAGTTTCGAGAGTCTCAATGTACGTGAGTACATCTATGGGAGTAGCGAACATCTTAATTGTTTCGCGCTGTGCTTCTGAGAAGAGACATTTACTCATATGGCACCTCTTCGCGATGGATGGAACGTGCTACTTCAAACCCATTTGGGTATCGGCGGTGCATCTTCATCACATTGGTCTGCATGACCTCCTCCAAGCTCAGCCCCAATGTGTCCAGGAGAAGTACAAAGTACCATAACACATCACCGAGTTCGTCCTTAGCCTTTGCTCTATCTACTGGATGACCCTGGAAACGTGCCTTTTTAACGAGATCCACTACTTCACCAGTCTCACCAGCAAGCCCTAATGCTCCAAGGAGAAGCCGCTCCGCAAAGCCCTCAGCCGCACAAGTACGTAACACCTCAGAAGTATATTGCTGGTTGTTCATGCGTCACCCCCGTCCAGGCGTTCACAGTTCTCTCCGTGCTCAGGGTTGGAGCAACTCCAAAGGAGTATGCCCCGGCGATAGGTTCGTGTCCCACACTCTGTACAATACTGAAAGGTAGCCGTTGGGAGAATGAACAAGGCATCGATCGCTGAGATGATGATCGCCCCGAAAAAAAGGACCTCAATCAGGTTCATGCGACCACCTCTCTAACTGCTTGCTTGAGCAAGGCCCGAATGGTCTGAACTGTTGGAAAGTCAGAACGCTTTATCATCTCTGCAACAGGAAGTGTCCAGTTAGTAAGCGGTGCAACTAGCTCTAACCAAGCGCGTACATGCACCTCAGAATAGACAAAAGAGCCGAATGTTGAACCACTCTCGATATGAAGCAGTATATAGCGGGTATAGCCATCTGGCTCCATCGTGACCTCACCACCGTTTTCAGGCCACAAGTAGGTACCTCCACTCTCTTCAGAGTAGTATCCAAGTCCAGTTCCCTCAGCAGTGACAAGCGGAAAGTCAGCAGTGGTCTGATCAGTGCACTTTAGCGCAATTGTTCCCTGAACGTAATTCATGCCACTACCTCCGATCTGAGTAGGATCATCGCCTTTGCTTCTGCATAGCGTATCTTGGCCTCAGTACTATTGAGCAATCGCGCAATCTCTCTACGGCTCTCCACTTGTTCACAGCCGACCCCGTAGATCATGCGGATAACGGTCCGTTGGAAATCGTTCAGTTCGTCAAGCAGGCACTCCACAGCCTGCACAAACATGCTGTCATCACGCTGTACTGGCAAGGTGATAATTCGGTCATGATCGAATAGCGGCTCCAGGTATACCGGGTACTTTGTGGACTGGTACACACTGCGGGTACCATCCGAGCATACCAAGGAAAAGAGATGCCCACGAAGAGACGCCTTCAGGTAGGCAACGAACCGTCCGTAGTTCTCATTAGTGTAAGCATACTTGTGCACGAGGTCTACCAGCTTCAAGCATCCTTCCTGCTCAAGATCCTCACGCTCGTACATCGGGCTGTGGTACCACTTGGAAAGAGCGTTCACAATGAACAAGTGACCTTCAATCAAGCGGTTATAGGCTGAGGTAGGCACTTCTTCCAGAGAACGAGCCAAGCGGATCTCACGTGCTAAGGCGATGAACTGCTGCTCAGTGATCGGATGAGACGTGCTAAGAGTAGCATCCATGCTATGCAACCTCACTTTCCGTGATGTGCAGAAACACATCGTAAGGTAAATCGTTCTCAACGAACTCCGCGATCTCGTCTATATCCATTTCCGCGTAGGGAAGAATACCCGCCTTCCGCGCAGCTTCTGCCACACATGGCTTACACCAGATCACTTCACTGAGAAACACATCACAGCAATGAGGCCAGTTTGATGCTATCAAGCGCTGGCAACGTGCACACACGATAAACAACCCCTCGCTATTGTCATAGTCCAGGCACTTACCACACACACACGATGCATGGTTGAGCAGATGGGTCAGGTGAGATTGACTTTCTTCCAAATCACGAATACGAGCATAAGGGTTATGCTGCTCATTCCATCCGCGCAGCCGCCAGTACCAGCGAGAGGTAAACGATCTCCAAAGACCCTGTGATGTCCGATACGGCTCAAAGGGTTTCAGCTTTGTATACTCAGCGTAACGGTGATTGAACGTCTCGATGTCCACATATTCGCGTGGGCTATCACCAACAACACATGCTTCGAACTCCCCGCAGGACTCAGCAGGATCGTCAAACGGTCCCTGGAAGGTGCAAATTCGCTTGTCAGTACCAATCACGTAGCGAACCGGATACCCCCGCTTGAGCACATCAACAGTATAGACGATCATATCATTTGAGGGCTGTTCTTCCAGGCACTCAGCACACACATGCTCGACTGAGAGACCACGATCAACCGGAACTTCCACGAGCTCTAGCCCATCTCGATCACACCAAGCGCATTTCATCCTTGCACCTCCACTTTTCCTAGATCAGCGTTATTCATTGCAAGGCGAACACGTGTAGCAGCAATCTGATAACCAAATGTGCGATTTTGTACCAGTTGCTCTCCTGGTTGTCTCCAATCAGTAAGAGGAAGAAGGGCCTCTAAGAGCAAGCGTACAGAAACCCCAGATGGGGTACCACAGACAGCACGTCCACTAGGAAGATGAGTCAGGTGAGGTTGGTCCTTGTTATCCATCCAATAGCCAAGGCCAGTGATTACCCCCTCTTGGAAAGCGACCACGCCCGGACGAGCTTGACGCGTCTGACCAGTAGGGTCTTCTGAGGTAGCAACGGCAATGTCTTGATCTCGATACTCTATCATCCCTGCACCCCCTCTACGTTGTACCCAAGTTGCTGCATAGCCTGGAGCGTCTGCTCTGGTGTCTCTGTTGCAAGTGCGGCTATGTTGTCATTGACATACGAAGGAACCGTACTGAGTTCTTGCGGTGCGTATGCCGCAATCACATCTTCAAGGGTATCTGTTACTACCGACACAACCTGCTCAGATTTCATGGTGTTCCCTTTCCCTAGAAACACCGCTCCTACTTGCTTGCAACAGGATCAAGCATATGGTATCTTTTGTAGGCGGTGTTCCCGTACACCTGTAGCCTTTTACCTGGTGACCAAACTCAGTATGAGGCTCAGGTGTTCTCTTTTGCAACTAAACAACTAGTCCTAAATCATCTATCGTGACAGGTGGTCTACCAACGTCGTTAAGGGCACTGTTGAGTCCTTGAAGGATCTGAACAGCAGTCTCAAATGAGATCCTTTTCCCTTCCTCTGCATTTCTGATAGTACGAGAACTGACTCCGGCTCGACGTGCTAATCCTTCTAACGATAGGCCTACACCCTCCCGTATCTGCTTTAAATTTGCCATAACTTTCATAACGCTCCCTCTCAAGAGATAGAAACGTTACAGCATCTTTCATAACTCTTTCCTGTACGTTTCCTCTTAGCAAGGAGTATACCCTACTGTCACCGTTTTGTAAAGACTTTTCAGGCAAATTTCCTAGAGCTTTCATAATTTTGGCCTGAACTTTACATAATCATTCCCTAAACCACGTTTGCACACTACGGTACACTATGCAACATCAGGAACCGATGGAAGAAGAGAAGGAGCAGCCTTCATGGCCTCCTCAGCAACTATCGCAAGCCTCACCGATCGCCATGCTATGCCCTTACCGATATTCTGAAGCAGCATATTATGGATGATCGGACTCCCACCATTCTGGAGCGTCTGCAATTGCTCTTGCGCCTGACTGACTAACCAGGTGAGTTCACCTACCAGGGACTCAGCCGTTGGTTGAGCGGGTTGTACTTGTTCAGATTGCATCATGATGTTTTTCTCCTTACTCAATCGGTGATTGCATTGCTCGATGCCACTGTCGATATCGTTTCAATGCTTTCCGATCCCTACGACTCTGAAACCAATGTGTGATATACCCAACCATATAAGCCACAATCCCAACAAAAAAGGTAAGAAGGACAATACCCATGGACACCTCACTAGCGATATCCTGCACTGCGGGATGGGCGGAAGAAGATCCCACAAAAGATCATGCCTAGAATAAAGGCGATAAGCAGAAAGGTTACGAGCTGCCAAGTATCAAGAGTAATATTCATGTGCTACCTCCTACAATCCTCAGATGTACTACCATGAAGTTTTCTACACTTCGTGCTATACTTCTATCGGTCAGACCGTTTTTGTTTCTATGCAGAGTATATGTGGACTTTAGAGAGTTCGGAATATCGTTAACTTGTCGGTAGAGACAAAAACATATCGTTCACATATCGCTTCCTCATTTGAGGCTATAGCAAGACCATTTTTCCTTGACCTGTGTACTCAGCCACTTTAGAATTTGAAGTAGGTAAAGCGCATGAAAAACGAAAAGTTCATAGCTGCAAGAAAAAGGAAACACTGGACACACGAATACATCGCTGGGAAGATCGGTGTCAGCGTGCTTACCCTGAGTCGCTTGGAAAACGAAAAACAGAAGCCAAGAGACTCTACTATTCATTTGCTTTGTGATCTTTTCTGTATGAGCGCTTGTGACCTTGGATTCGAGAGGGAAAATGAGCAATCTGTACCAGGAGAAGACGATATGAACGAGCAAAGAAGGAAACTGTTAACTGAACTTTTCGGCATTGCAGCAGGCGCAACCCTCGTGCCTATTGCAGGATCTGAAGTCTGGGAGCGCTTCAGCCGTCCTCGTGTAGATGAAACAACTCTTAATAAGTTTCAACAGATCACAGATGCGTGTTGGGAATTGAGTGCAGGAACAGATCTATCCACAGCAGAAAATGTTATAAAAGGCTATCTTCCTAGAGCAATCACTATTGCTAACACAGAACATCATCCAGCAGCAGCTAGCATTGCATCTCAAGGACTACAGCTCACCAGCATTCTTGTAGCACACAAACTTGACCTGAGCGCAAAGATAGCCCTCTGCCAACAAGCAGTCATTTACGGAAGAATCTCCGATGATCCTAACGTCTATGTTGCTGCACTTATTCAGTTAGCAGTTGCCTACCAGTATGCAAACATGCCACAAAAAGCGCTACAGACTTATCAAGAGGCCTTGCAGTATAGCAACACTTCGCCGCTTCTACGCGCTCGTACTCTCGTAGAAGGCGGAGAGGCATTGGCTAGATCTGGGGGATCAAAACAAGACGCATTGCGCTATCTTGGAATGGGCTATGAGGTATTCCCCGAACAGCCACAGAATGATCCCGCGCGCCTATACGCTGATTGCGGAACACATACACTTATTCTGTATGAAGGGCTAACCCGGCTTGATATTAACCAACCGAAAGAAGCGCTGCATGCACTGTCACAAATTGAGAAAGTACCGTCAAATATTATCATTCCTGAGCGCATCAGACTGGAAATTATCAATCACCAAGCAAGAGCGGCTGTAGCAGCCGGGGATATGGGTAAAGGTATCGCTACCTTGCAAGCAGCAGTCACAGGAGCCATAGCTCTAGACAGCAAAAAGCGATACAGTGAGGCAAAAGACGCTTACAACGAAATGCTTGTAAAATGGCCTAAAGAGCAGCAAGTCAAGCAGTTAGCAGGATTATTCCAACAAGCATGACAACCCATCATGAGGTTTTAGGTACTCAGCAAAAAGCAGTTGTTGCTATTCGCCAGTAACCCAGCCTACCAGGGTACTGTCTTACTGGTAAGCTGGAATCCTTTATCCTTCATCCCATACCTCTACTTTAAGCGGCAAATCTCAAAGTACCCGATTCTTGCCAGAAAGCCGGAGCATGTTCAATAATTTATGATAGATACATTGGCAATGGTTGCCATGATAGCAACAGTTGGAGGGACGATATATGACGGAGAAAGAAACGGCGCTTCTACCCATTGACGAGCAAACCATCAACTTCTATGGCGATGAGATCACGACTGCATTAGTGACGGTCGACAACCGTCCGCAAATGTATATTCCTATCCGGCCCATCTGTGAGTATCTAGGACTTGCCTGGTCTGGACAACGCGAAAGAGTCAACCGCGATCCTGTACTCTCCCAGGAGGTCAGGTTTGTACGTGTTACACGCACAAACCTGGGTGGCAATCCGAACATTGTCTGCCTTCCCCTTGAGTTCATCAACGGCTTCTT
>WNFY01009186.1_pt1 | contig 16121 bp, 15 predicted proteins | sample 5400091 | NCBI WGS metagenome assembly WNFY01 (sample SAMN13153364, study PRJNA577476) | soil metagenome | isolation source: 60 cm soil or saprolite under grassland replicate 1 | place: USA:California | collected 2016-06-15
GTGCCTGAGGAGATACCGCATATCCACTTCTCAGAAGCACAAGAACTCATTTTCAAACGTTATGGTACAGATGTGCGGGGCGAGCCGGACCTCTCACCGCAAGACGAGCGCTGGTTGGGAGAATGGGCGCAGCAGGAATTCGGCAGCGATTTCCTCTTTATCACGGGCTATCCAATGCGCAAGCGTCCATTCTATACTCATCCAGACCCCGAGCGACCGGAGTTTTCAAACTCGTTTGACCTGCTCTTCCGTGGAACCGAGCTGGTCACTGGCGGACAGCGACTCCATCTCTATCAGGATTACCTGGCTGCTCTGGAGAAGGCACACCTGCCAATAGAACCATTCGAGACCTACCTGGAGGCATTTCGTCACGGTATGCCACCGCACGGCGGGTTCGCTATTGGCCTGGAGCGCCTGCTTATGCAGCTTACGGGTGCTCCCAACATCCGGCTGACCACAACATTCCCACGTGACCTTGTACGGCTTACGCCGTAATAAAAGCTGGATTCAATATGCTAACAATATGAGCGAGGCTCTCATCGCATAATCAAGACAAATCTTGTACTGGTTCTATGTGCATGGTATGATCTTGAGGAAGATAAAGAAACATCATGTACAGGTTTGTGAATGTGAAGAAAGGCTCCAGGTGCCTGGAATGGAATCCCCACCCAAAAAGCCAGAGAACACAAAGGAAGAAACTCAAGGTGTCTCACCAGCAGCACATTGGCTAAAGGACTGGATATTCGTCCCTCAGGAGCCAACCATCTCAAGCATCGGTGAATTCCTTCTACCATTTCTGCTTGGGGCAATGGAATCATGTTGGATAGTTGCAATACTCATCGGCCTGGCAAGTGCTGGTATTTTTGAGTCATCTGAGCCATTGGTGCCACTTTGGGCTCCCTTTACCATCATTATCGGCTCCCTCCTACTATTCCATTACCTGGGGCTGCGAACTGTGAAAAAAGCTTCTTCTCATCCAGGAGAAGACTTGAAAATTGCGACACCTGATACATTTCTCTTCGCTATCCTGATCGGTGTACTATCCATATTCTTTGTCTGGCTGCATATATATGCTCAGATAGCCTTTATCTTCGACCCAAAATGGTTATCGGCACTTTTCAACGATATCCTGCTCCTCAACGGCCATTTCTATGAATTGGTCTGCATTGTCGGACTTTTGTTTCTGCTTGGCTGGCTGGGTATTCGTCTCATAAATCGTCAGGTTGAACCCTCTGATATATTTCGTGGGCTATGCCTTGGATTGGGCGTAATAATTGTAGTCATTATTCTGCGAACTGGGCAGGCGAGCGCAGGTGTAGTCTTTCATGACGATGCTATATTGCTCCTTCTGATACCACTCTTTCTCTTTCTCTCACTCACGGCGCATGCCCTGGCACGAGTTGTCTTCATAAGGCAGTCACATCCTGCAGGTTTGCAAGGGAGTATTGTTGCACAAGAACGGGCGATTATAGGCCTGATAGGATCGCTCGGCGTGGCTTTTCTCCTCATTGCTTTATTAATTGGTAGCACCACCAACCCTGCATTTTTAGCTGGTGTTGAGCGTGCCTTAGCTTCACTTGGAGTGCTCTACAATTGGTTTGTAGAGCTCGTAGCCACCATCGTAGTTATCTTAGCTACTCCTATCTTTTGGCTTATCTCTTTCATACATCCGTCCACACAGTCGCCAAAATCAACCAACTTGCACAGGGTACCAGTTAAAGGCAAACCAGCGATTATCCCACTAGACGCGGCTTTTGCTCATGCAATCATTCAAATTCTGAGTATTGTTATACCTGTCCTATTCATCTTACTGATGGTCATGCTTATTCGTTGGACGTTGCGCAGGCGACGAGTACGCAAACGTGTAAATCGTCAAAACCAGGATGTACATGAAAGCTTGTGGTCATGGTCACTCTTCTGGATGCAATTCAAAGCGATCTTATACGCTCTCCTGGCACATCTCATTCGTCGAGAAACCACAACAGAAGATGTTGTTGTCGTCACGGAAGAAATACAAGCAGAGCCTGCCGCGCGTAGTATTCGTGAGATCTACCGCGCATTCTTAAAGAAAGCAGCCAGGCGCGGTTTTCCACGTAAAAGATTTGAGACTCCCTACGAGTTTAAGCAACGCATAGACGAAGAAGTGCCTGCTGCTGAACCGCAGTTGGAGGTGATTACTGAGGCATATGCTCTTACGCGTTATGGTGGAGATGTACCGGATGAGGCGCAATTAGAACTGGTACACAGGAAATGGATCGAACTGGATCAAAAATGGGTTTAACGCTGTAGAACCTCTCCATTGACTACCAGGTATCGATGAGCCCTGGACAAAATCTCCTCAGGGAGACGCTCGAAATCTGTGGCAGTAATCAACACCTGTTCATGTCGGAGTACCTCGCGAAGCAAATGCTCGCGCCGTAGGGGATCAAGCTCACTGAATACATCATCAAGCAACAGTACCGGCTCTTCTCCGGTGGCTGTGCGCATGGAAGCCAGTTCTCCCAGTTTAGCGGCCAGTGCCGCTGTGCGCTGTTGACCACGCGATCCATAGGTAAGCATATTTACGTCGTTCACCAGAAACTCCAGGTCATCTCGATGTGGTCCCAGTAAACACACACCCTGGTGAATCTCTTTTCGTCGCGCTTCACCCAGTTGCGTGCGGAAGTTTTGCAAGGCTTCCATTGTATTCCAGGTGGGATCAATATGAAATGATGGGCGATAAACAATCTTTAGATGTTCGCGTCCGCCACTGATAATTGCTTGCAGTTCATCAACATGTTGATTGAGTGAGGCTACCAAACGCCGCCGCTCAAAGGTAATCATGGTTGCCAATTCGGTCAATTTTTCATCCAGGTAGTCCAGCATACGCGGATCTTCCTGGTTTTCGCGAATACGCTTGAGCAATGCAGACCGCTGCGTGACGATCTTACGATACTTGAGCAAGGCCTGGCAGTAGTGAGGCTGCATCTGGCAAAGCCCGCGATCGAGAAAGCGCCGTCGCTCTTCTGGGGAACCATCTACCAGGCTCAAATCGTTAGGTGAGAATAGCACAACTGTCACCAGCCCTATTAGATCAATAGCTCTTTTAGGGACGCTATTGATCTTAATGCGCTTGCGTTGCCGTTCATTAGGCGCGATCAATTGGCTCCCTTCATAGCCAGTAGAACCTTTTTCTTGCGGAGTTGGGTCGATGATCACAATCTCAATCTTCACCTCGTCGTTGTGCCGCTTGACTGAAGCAGCGATGCGTGTGATGCGATCGGACGCGTGCCAGTTGACGATCTCACGATCAGACGAGGCATGAAAGGAATTGGATGTAGCAAGCATTGCTACAGCTTCAAGCAAATTGGTTTTCCCCTGGGCATTCTCACCCTGAAAAAGAAACAGACCCGATCCTAAAGTGAGGTCGAGTTGGTCGAAGTTACGAAAGTCTTTTAGCGAGATGTGACAAAGGTACATGTATATGTCCAGAAAGAGGAGATTTCCGGTCTGGCGTACCGATAACGGTCAGCACATCCGCTAGATATTTCACGTTGAAGATGATTTGCAGTTCAGCCCCATCAACGGCTGCATTGATGGTACTGGTATTATCTCCCAGATCTTCAGCCGTCGCTTCAACGGTAATCGAACCTGGTTCCAGTCCATCATTTTCACCAGGATTGATCTTGACGCGTGTGATATTTGAACTATCGCGGGCGAACAGTGCTGCACGCTTGATGGCCTCGGCGAATTGTTTCGTCTCCACTACAGCCCTCGTCGAATGCTCTTTGGGAATAATCTGGCGGAAGTTGGGGAAGGTACCATCTATCAAGCGTGAGACGAGATCGAGATTCTGCGTATGAAAGAGCACCTGGCTGCGATTGGGCGTTACAATCATTTCAACAGATCCCTCTGACGGCAGGATACGCGCAAGCTCGGTCAGGGTACGTGCGGGGATGAGAATGTCGCCGCGAGGATGGTCATCGCCGGGCAAGGCCGCAATGCGCACTGCGAGGCGAAATGCATCAGCAGCTGCAAAGGTTATTTTTTCGCCGCCTACCTGCACCAGCACGCCGGTCAAGACAGGCCGCGAGTCATCCTCGGCAGCGGCAAAAGCAACCTCGGCAATCATCTCTTTGAGTAGAGCCGCTTCGAGCATCACAGGAGGCTCTCCACCCTCGGCGCTGGGAATGAGCGGAAATTCGGAGGCATCCATCCCCTTAATATTCGCATTGCTGCCCAGGCTCTTGATATTCATCGTATTAGTATCTTCAACTACCGCGATATCAACCGGGGACTGTGGCAAGCTATTGACGAAATCGGTGAGCAGTTTTGCGGGGACGGTTGTTGTCCCCTCTTCATGAATCTGTGCATCGACCCAGCAATTAATGCCAATTTCCAGGTTGGTAGCCGATAGCTTCAAACGACCATGATCGGTCGCCAATAAAATATTGGACAAGATCGGGAGTGTGCTGCGGCTCGAGACGGCATGGCTGACGGCTGTAAGCCCACGGCTCAGGTCTTGTTGCTTACATGTAATTTTCACTGTGTTCTCCTCCAACGGACGACCAAAGGCACGAAAAAGTTCCTGGTTAGTATACAGGATTCTATTAGAGAGAACAAGGCATGTGGTACAAATTCGTTGTTCTGATTTATTCTAACATCCTATCTTCGACTCCTTGATTTTTGGGGCTTTGGCTTGTGCAAAATAATAATATGTTGATGTACTATATTGGGCACAAATGCATAAGGATAACCATACGGTCGCAATCGCGTTCCAGCTTGATACCAGATAATATCTCCCTTATTCTTGAAACCGCAGCTCCGCGCTGCGTTTGTTAGATCAGCATGAGTCATAATGTACTCACCATCTTGATAGGCATCGCGAACAATGAAGACCATATATTTGTCATTTTTAAGTAATCGAAAGCATTCCTCAAAGACTATGGTCATAACAGTAAGGTATTCTTCATATGAGTTAAGGTTTGCGAGGTCTTTTTCATCCTCTGAGCGCATATTATAATCTGTCCGACGATTAGAAAACTCTTTAGCATATCGATCATTAGACATAGTTTGCTCGAGATGAATATTGTATGGTGGATCCGTGGCAATGAAATCAAATGTTTGATCTTTCATTTGTCGCATTGCTGTTATACAGTCACCTAAAATAAGTTCCTGAGATTCTAGTCCTTCAGTCTTCCTGACCTGATTGTAAATCTCGATCCATTCCTGGTTAATCTCAATCCCTATTGCTTTTCTTGGAGGTCGTGCAGTAGTAGCACCTATCAATGTACCTCCTACACCGGCGAAAGGGTCAAGAACTAACTCATCCCCTTTAGTAAAGTATTCGATAAGAGTTTTCATCAACTGCGGAGGCTTATTTGCTCCATGTTTCTTACGAAGTTGGTGTCCGTATTGAGCGGGGTAGGCAGTTGTAAGGAGTGTTTTGGTGAAATAAAGCCATTGACCACCTGGCAGTTCATTCAGTTTATTATTGGGATGCGGTAATTCACCGGTGTCAGGGAATGTTCCGTTTGGGCTGATAATCGGACTTACAGCCTCAGCAAATAGTTCTAGTGTAAACGTTTCACCTTGTACTTTGTCTGTCATAATGCGCTCCCTTTGTTAAAAATACAATGTTCTAATTACTGATCTGTAGTAATTTCAATTGGCAAAGTTATTACACCTTATCATCATCTTCCCCTAACAAAGGCGGCGCTTTGTACAGCCGCGTTGGTGTCTCCGAAAGATGTATAGGTGAACCTGAAAGCTTGATTCTTCCAGCCGTGGGGTGTTCGCATTCCCATACAAATTCTCTTGCCTGAATGTGCGGATCATTGTAAATCTGGCTAACAGTATTGATTGGGCCACAGGGGATGCCGGCAGCACGCAACTGCGGTAGCCATTCGTCTGTTTTGCGGCGGAGGAACTCTTCTTGCAGGACAGGCACAAGTTCCTGACGGTTACGCACTCGTTGTGGATTGGTAGCGAAACGGGGGTCGGTCGCCAGGTCTTCTCGTTCTAAGAGTTGACAGAGCACCTGGTAAAGGCGGTCATTGCCACATGAGACGACAACGTATCCATCTTTGGTATGAAATGCCTGGTACGGCACGATATTGGGGTGGCCGTTGCCAAAGCGTTGCGCCTCTTCACCAGAAATCAGGTAATTCGATGAAACATTGCTCAAAAGCGACATGGTGGTCTCAAGCAGTGAAATGTCGATATGCTGCCCTTTCCCCGTGTGGTCGCGCACGCGCAATGCTGCCAGGATGGACATACAGGCGAACATACCTGCGGAAACATCTCCCACTGGCGAACCGACGCGCTGGGGATCGCCATCGATCTCGCCAGTCACCGACATGAGGCCCGATTCGGCCTGCGCAACAAAGTCATAACCAGGCCGTAATGCATAGGGACCAGTCTGTCCATACCCGCTGATTGAGCAGTAGATCAATCCGGGGTTGATAGCGCGCAGGGCTTCGTAGCCTAATCCCTGGCGTTCCAACGAGCCGGGACGAAAGTTTTCGACCAGCACCGTAGCTGTACTCACAAGTTTCAAGAGTCGTTCTTTTCCCTCCGGCTTGCTGAAATCAAGTAGAATGCTCTGCTTGTTGCGGTTAAGCCCCAGGTAATAAGCGCTCTCGCCAGCAATATAAGGTGGGCCGAAGTGGCGCGTGTCGTCACCTTTCCCTGGTTGCTCAACTTTGATCACAGTTGCTCCCAGGTCGCCCAAGATCATTGTACAGTAGGGACCGGCCAGCACACGCGAGAGATCGATAACTATTACGTCCGAGAGAACAGCTTCCATAGCACCTCCTGCTGGTTTTGTCGTTTGATTACGTTGAATATATCACAAACAGCAAACCACAGTGAGCCAGTAAGCCTGGTCGCTCTCCCATCTTGCTGATGGACCTGGCTTAGTATAAAATAAATGCCAGGGAAGGAGGATATGAGATGTTTTGTTCAGAATGCGGCATACATGTACAGGATGGAGATCACTTCTGCAACAACTGCGGCGCTCTACTCCAGGCGCCTGGAGGTGTTGTTCAACAGCCACCGCTTTCCATGCCCCCTGCCACCTCTTCGTCCTCAATTCCTGCCGCGCCAAAAACCTCTCGTGTCTCAAGCTCTAATAAGCCCCAGGACCCTTACAAAGACCAGATCCAACAACTCAAATTACACATTCGAGAGTTGAAGCTGGATCTCAAACAGATCAACACCAATATGTCCAACATTCGCTCACAGTATTATGAAACTGCGGCTTTCGTGCCACGGGGTTTACTGCGATGGGGTAAAAAAGCATTTGAGGATTTCCAACTTTTAGGACCTCAGCAGCAGAAGCAGCAGTTACAACAGCAGATTATGCAGCTTGAGCGGCAATTGCTGTCCCTGCAACAAGCTCAGGCACAATGGAAAGCGCAACAATGAAATTACAATGATCAGGACGCCATGACGTATATTGTAGGGGCTGGGTTTGCCCCGCCCTGACTACTTGACAACCCCTTAAAACGTTGCTATCATAACCGTGCTACAGTATGCCCACAAGAGCAATCAAATACAATACTCATGTGGTCAAATTCCCTCTAGTATAGTAAGGGAATCCGCTCCGCAAAATCGAAAAATAAGACTCTTGTACGAGCGCTTATCTGCTCTCGCCAGGTACCGACTTCTCTTCTGCATCTGTAAACAAGCAAGAATGAGATACTTCTGGGAAACGGAACTGTGAGGAAGGCTCTCCACCCATGCCTTCCACGTATCCATGAGAGTCTAACTCAGTGCGGGGATGGGAAAGGAGAACGACAAAAAGTCATGTTTGCAGTAATTAAAAGTGGTGGAAGACAATACAAAGTTTACAAACCCAAGAAGCGCATTCGTCATCGCCGGGGACATCGTCAGGAACTGACTTTCCTTACAATAGACGATATTGTTGCCGATGGCAAGAGCTTGATTACAGGCGCGGCTCCTGAAGCCAGGGAAGAAGAGGAAGAGGAGCTTCCAATCGTGGAAAAGCTGGAAACTCCACCGGAGAGTACCGAGTTAGAGGCAGCTACAGGCGGAGTAACTGAGACTACAGAGCCTGAAGAAGAAGAGAAAAAGCCGTCTCGCCGGCGTCGTACGAGGAAGGTCGAGGAGACTGAAAGCGAGGCAGAGGAATAAACTATGGCACATAAAAAAGGTATGGGTAGCTCCCGCAATGGTCGGGATAGCAACCCCAAGATGCTCGGCGTGAAACGCTATGATGGTCAGCTCGTTACTGCTGGCAGCATCATTGTCCGCCAGCGTGGCACAAAGATCAAACCTGGAGATAACGTTGGTGTTGGTCGTGACCATACACTGTTCGCGCTGATCAATGGCTACGTCAAATTTGGACATCATTCGCGCACACAGCGCTGCGTAAATGTCTACACTGAGTTTGCTGGCCGCCCCTCGTTGACCGCTACAAAAGAGCAGCCTGCAGCGGCGGGAGTCTGATCAAGTTTTTAAAAAGACAAAAGGAACGCCTTCACGAGCCATGTACGCCTCGTGAAGGCGTTCCTTTTGTCTTCGGTTTGATAGAAGAGCTATTATTCAAGACTATTGATGAGACGCCGCCGCCGATTGTGCTTGCGTCTGTTGTGCAGGTACTGCCTTCTCTACGGTCAGCATCGAATTTACAGCAGCATCCGAAAGTGCCTTATTTGTCTGCGGATCAAACACCACGTCGTCCCGCTTACAATAATAAAGACGACGCCATTTTTCCATCGCCTCATCCCAGGCAGGTAGATATTGCAGCGTTTGGTTATCACCTCTTACTATGCGCAGGAAAGCAACTAGGGAAAGTACCAGGGCTGTAACAATACCCGCAAGTACAAGCACGACCAATGCAATTTGTAAAGGCTGGGGCCAGCTTCCATATCCGCCCACTCCAGCAAATGTCAAGATGATAAATGAGCCCACAGTAACAATTCCAAAACCCACAACTATCGACTTCATCATTCCCACTTTGGCTACAGGCATAGGTGGTGGCGCGAATCGTTGTTCAACCCCAGTTTCATAAGCCACTTGTAGTGGCATTGCTTGATCCGTCTGCTGGCATACCGGGCAGGGTGATGATACCTTGTTCTGAGAAGATGCCATAAGTGAAACAACCTCCTTGCTCGAACCCATGACGAGCGATAAATATGTAGTAAGCAAAGCATATCACGTTGTTACCTAATCGACAATGCCATATCTCTGCTTCTCAGGTCCATGTAAAAGTCGGGAGGACGAGTGTGATTATATTGTGATATTATCTGTCTCTTACCCTCTCTTGCCTCGACTTTTTACCTGGCCCTGCTTGCTTCTATTATAATATAATAGTTTCCTTACACTACTACAAGCAGGCAGGACATAGAGAGGACAGGTATGGCAACATCTGCAGCAATCACCATTCTCGGACTTGGGCCGGGTCGTTGGGATGATCTAACACTACAGGCACACGCACTATTAGAGCAAGCAGCAGCAGACAACACGACGGTCTACTTTCGCACGCTCATACATCCTACAGTCGAACCTCTCAAGCAGGAAATACCCAACCTGCGCATCGCATCCTTCGACTCTTTTTACGATGAATCAACCAGTTGGGATACACTCTACCAGCGCATTGCAGAAGAGCTATCCGCATTGGCTGAGCAACATCCCCCTGTGCTCTATGCCGTACCGGGACATCCCCTCATCGGTGAGGCTTCAGTACAACTCCTACTGCAAATGGCACGAGAGCGTGGCCTGAGCACCAGCGTTGTAGCAGGCCTCTCATTTCTGGAGCCGGTGTGTGCAGTTCTGGAGCTTGATCCTTTTACAGCAGGCGTGCAGATTTTGGATGCGACAATCCTTGCAGCGCTCAGGAGCGACGAGATTGCAGGGAAAATTATTCCCACAATTCCCCTGTTGGTGACACAGGTCTACAATCGGCGACAGGCAAGCGCGGTGAAACTGGCGTTGGGCGAATGTTATCCCGATGAATGGCCGGTGAAACTTGTGCGTGCTGCTAGTATTGATGTTGGTCGAATGGTCATCGAGACAGGTGAACAGGGCGGGGGCAAGCCCCGCCCCTACAATATAACCAGCGAAATGGTCATCGAGATGCCTCTGTATGAGCTTGACCGTAACAATTTTGCCAATCATCTCAGCACGCTGTATGTTCCGCCACTTGATGAATTGGATGCGTTACGACTTCCCGAAACGTTACGCTACATTACAATGCGCCTGCGCCGTGAGCCTGATGGGTGCCCCTGGGATCGTCAACAAACACACCAGTCATTGACACGCTACGTAATCGAAGAGACCTATGAGGTTGTAGAAGCGTTGGAAGAAAACGATTTGGAGAAATTAGCTGAGGAACTGGGTGATCTATTGCTCCAGGTCTACTTGCATGCTGAAATCGCACGCCAGGAAGGTGATTTTAACATTGGTGATGTGTTCGAGCATGTAACAGCCAAGCTTATTCGTCGCCATCCTCACGTCTTCGGCCAGGTCGAAGTAGAAAATGCCGGGCAAGTCATACAGAATTGGGAGGAAATTAAACGACAGGAGCGGATTGCCGCTGGCAAAGATATGCAATCAGAGAGTATGCTTGATGGTGTGCCTCTCGCCTCGCCAGCCCTGATTGTCGCACAGGAATACCAGAAGCGTGCTGCTAAAATCGGCTTCGATTATGATAATTTGCAACAAGTGCTGGCGAAATTGACTGAAGAGTTACAGGAATTGCAAGAAGCAGCTACACACGAACATAGACGCGAAGAAATGGGAGACGTGCTCTTCATGCTCGCAAGGATTGCTCGCGAGTTGAAGATTGATGCAGAAGAGGCCTTGCGTCTCGCCAATCGAAAGTTCCGGCAGCGTTTCCAGGCCATGGAGCAAATCACCCGCGAAGAAGGCAGAACATTTTCATCCTACAGCCTGGATGAATGGCTTACGTTGTGGAAACGCGCCAAGGGTTAACCGTATATTGTAGGGGCGGGGCTTGCCCCGCCCAGGAACCCCTACCCCCGCCCTCAAACCTATGCTTCCATCCTCGAAACTATGCCGCTCTCGAATCCCTGTTCCCGCCATCGAATCACTATATCATCCCCTCCCATTCATGTTTGGTCGGGTTTGCCATCCGCGATGGCAGGTTGCGTGTGGTTTTGAAACACTAGATAATTCCCTCCCACTCATGTTTGGGGTCGCGCATCATCAACTCCGGTATCGCTTGATATGGGTCCAATCCTTCAAAGAGCACCTGGCTGAGTTGGTAGGTTATTGGCATTTCAACCTGATAGCGTTCAGCCAATTTTAATGCAGCCTTTGTAGTATAGACGCCTTCGGCTACAGAATGTGTTGAGGATAGAATCTGCTCCAGTTTCTCCCCAGCACCGATGCGTTGGCCTAGTTGATAATTACGGCTCAGGGGACTGGCGCACGTAGCAATCAGGTCACCAATGCCTGCGAGCCCGGCAAAGGTCATAGGATGAGCGCCAGCGGCGAGGCCCAGGCGCGAAAGCTCAGCCAGCCCGCGTGTTATAAAAGCGGCTTTGGCGTTATCTCCCATATTCATGCCATCATTAATACCCGCACAAATTGCAATGATATTCTTGAGCGCCCCGCCAAGTTCAACGCCCACGACATCATGAGCAGTATAGACACGATAGTTAGAGGTAGTAAGTAGAGTACGTGCATGTACTGCCACCTCCTGATCATAGGCCGCTACAACGGCTGCTGTCGGCTTTCCCTCCGCTATTTCGCGCGAAATATTAGGGCCGCTTAGCGCGGCGACGCGATCTCCCGCGTTTGGTAGTTCTTCACGAATAATCTCGGTCATTCGTTTAAGGCTGCTGATCTCTATGCCCTTGGTGGCATTCACGAATATGGTGTTGTGGTTCACATAGGGAGCAAGCAAGCGCACATTCTCACGCATGCGCTGCGATGGCGTCACAAGCAGAAGCATATCTCTTCCCTCGACAGCTTCCTGTACATTGGAGGTCACATACAGGCCATCAGGAAAGCGAATGCCGGGCAGGAACATGCTATTTTCACGGCGCTGCTGCATTTTAACAGCTCGCTCAGGTGTATATTCCCACAGGATTGTCTCAATACCGTTTTTCGTCAGCAAAAGCGCCAGGGTAGTACCCCAGGCTCCACTGCCAATTACACCAACAGATGCCATCGCATCGTCTCCTATGCATTTCTCTGTGTTCTAAATTGACCTTAACATGGTAATTGTAGCATAGGAGAAAAGAGTCCACGAATCAATATGCCTGGCGGAGCAAGCCTCCGCCAGGCATATCTTATGCATCTTCAGCAGGGCTCTGGTGCTGCTTCTGTGGCTCCAATATATCATCCTCATACACAGTAGATTTCAGGATACCCACATAAGGCAGGTTCCGATAACGCTGAGCATAATCCAGACCATAGCCAACTACAAATTGATCTGGTATTTCAAAACCAGTGTAGTCTAGTTTGACAGGTTTGATACGCTCCCGCCCTTTATCCAGGAGAGTGCAGACGCGCAAACTGAGAGGTTTGCGTTGTCGTAGTACATCCATGAGATAGTGCAGTGTCTGGCCACTATCAATGATATCTTCCACGATCAGCAAGTTTTTATGCTGTACAGGTCCTTCCAGATCTTTTAGAATTCGTACCACGCCGCTAGATTGAGTGCTATTACCATAACTGGAAATTGCCATATAGTCAATCTCCAGTGGCAGGTTGATTGCTCGTGCTAGATCACCGATAAATGGAACAGCCCCTTTCAGCGTACCTAACAACAACAAATTCTTGCCTGTATAATCGGCGGTAATCTGCTTCCCCAACTCTATGACCTTAGTCTGTATCTCCTCAGTAGTTAACAGTATCTCCTCGATGTCCTGGTGTATATCTACCTCTTGTGAATAATATGTGCTGTTCTTCATGTTTGCTCCTTTATGATAGCTAAACGCAGTGCATGCTGTGTTTTGCTGGTAAGTCGAGCTCTTTCATCAAGACATATACCAGCTAGCCAGATACAATGAGACGCTGTAAAAAGTATCGGGATTGACCTACGATCAGTACGTGCTACATGCTTATCTACAAAAATATCCTGTATTTTCTTCTCATGCTGCATTCCTAACGGCTGCATTCGATCACCGGGTCTGCTTGTACGTACTTCTAAAAACGAGCCAACTACATCAGCATCTACATAGACAACATGACGAGTAGAGGAGAGTAATCGCCACACTTCTGACCAATCTTCCAGGTGCAGGGCTTCTCTAACTTCTGACATTAACTCATCGGGAACTTGTTCCGCAGTGACTATCCAGGCGGTCCCCGGAACTCTGATACGTCCTGGAACACACAACTGGGCAACTTCTGCGTTCTGCTTGTTCCATGTTTCTATCGCGTGACCAGGAGTATACCTATTTAGACGTTCAAACGTGATCTCATGAAAACTGCGAACCACGCGCAATTGATGGGGCAGATTCAGCATTCGCTCCTGCCTGTCATCGTACCCAAAAAGTTGTTCAATCAGAGTATAGTGACGGATTTCCAGTGGTGATTGGCCCTCGCAGAGGCGAGCAGTGACACGCCGTAACAGGTGCCGTTGCAAACTTAAGGGCAGTGATAAAAGCGCCTCTATGCTTAATCTGGTAGCATCCTCTAGTTCTGAGATCACTACAGCAGGCCAGCAGGCATCTACCTGTGCCTCCAGCCATTCAACATCTACCCGAATTACATCGGCAGTGCGTAATAATGTGCTGTGGAAGCCTGGATTGAAGGACTCCAATAAAGGTAGAAGTTCGTGACGAATACGGTTACGTAAAAACCTTTGGTCAGTATTGCTCAAATCCTCTAGCGGCTCGATGCCGTGCTCCTGGCAATAAGCAACTGTCTGCGCATGTCTTACTGCTAAAAGAGGCCGAATAATATCTTGTTGGCGTGGCAACATACCAACCATACCCGTTAATCCGCTTCCACGCACGAAGTGAAGCAGCAACGTCTCAACCTGGTCATCTGCGTGGTGAGCAACAGCAATTGGTTGTCCATGCGCCACTTCGCGCAAAAAGCGATAGCGCGCGCTGCGTGCCGCATCTTCTATTGAGCGTCGTTCTGCGCGTGCCAGTTCCGCCACATCGATTACGCCGAGTATGCATGGCAGCCCCCACGATTCAACAATACTGCCAACAATGGCGGCATCTCTGTCGCTTGCTTCACCCCGCAACTGATGATTGAGGTGTGCCCCTCGCAAACGAACTTCTGGATAACGTTTGCCTGATCCACAAAGCTGGTTCAGCAGGTGCAGCAGGCAAAGCGAGTCTGCTCCACCTGAAACGGCGATGATGATCTCACTCTCAGGTGGGAGTAGTTGGTGTCTATCGATATAGGTTGTAACAATGGTCTCTAGCATGTTTCAGCCTGGTATGATACGATATAATCAATTATACACAACAAACAAACGACCTCTTCATGGTCATTAGACGGATGGCACCATTAGTATGGAAAAGTGCAGGGAAGCATAGATAGGCTATGGCAATTCACAACGTAATTACATCAGAGAATCCTATTCTGCGACAGAAAGCAAAAAAGGTTCATCGTTTCGACCCATCTATCTCAAAATTGATCGAAGACATGTTTGAAACGATGCATGCAGCACATGGTGTGGGTTTGGCAGCGCCTCAAATCGCAAAATCAATTCGCATTTTTGTTGCCGAGTTCGAAGACCGCAAAATCGCAATGGTCAATCCTGAGATCATTAAGGCTGAGGGAGAGGAACTCGGCACCGAGGGATGTCTAAGCATACCCGGCTACGTTGGCGATAATATCCGGCGCGCAACCAGCGTGGTTGTGAAAGGTCAGGATGCGCGAGGGAAGGCCATCCGCGTTCGCGCCGAAGGCTGGCTTGCTCGTATTCTCCAACATGAGATCGATCACCTGGATGGCATCCTCTTCCTGGATCGCCTGGATCGCCCTGAAGATTTGCGCGAAGTCACAGAAACCGAGTATGAGGAAGCCGAAGCAGAGGCGTTGATAGAATAATTCGCCACTCAAGGGCGACCGCCAGGGTACGCCCTGGCTTATAGAGCCAGTCGATTACTTTTGTTGTCGTCTTATCATGGGAATTTTATTTTTACCAAGGGTGCGTTCACAGCCCTGGCATACGTAAAATCCCTCTTCTTCGCGATACGTTAAAGAGCTAATACTTGCATGCAGGTAGCAAATTCCACAGCGCGTACTATCCTGCTGACTCGAAACCTGGCGGTCCTGCACGAACAACTCGCGTAGAGATGCGATCAGGTTGTCAAAATCGAACGAACCTGAGTAACTGCGGCTCGTGCTAATGACTGGTAATGCACCAGTTTGATTAGTTGCACGCATTTCGCGACGACTTACGAACGAACTACCGTTACCCGACGTTCCAGAACCCGACCCAGATGTATAGTTATTGCCCAAGAGATAGGCCTCCCGATCATACGTTAGCTATTAGCCAGGGATGGATGTATAACATTTCACTTATTATAGCATATTACCCTTGATTTTTATACCCTTTGAGGGAATGCTGGTTCCACCAACTATCGCGGAAAATTGAATTGCCGCCATAATCCTTGCTGACCTTAGAAAAGGTACAAATATAACCTGACATCAGTCGTTTCTCTTTCGCCCAACTACAATCTGGCGTGTCCCCCTGCCAAACGGTACCCAATCATATCCGCCATAAATGGCTTCGATGCTAAAACCGGTTGCCAAAAAAAGCAACTGGAGTTCGCGCGGGAAGAAGATGTGCATATCGAGTTTGGTCAGATAGCGTTCATTTTCGCCTGTCTCAAAGAACTTTTCGTGCGTCCAGGCAATATGTTCCAACTGCTCAAAGGGATCATACTTTCTGCTGGTATAGAGGAGCATGGTAAATTCGTTGTCAGGGGCCTCGATTTCTTCTTCAAGGTAGACATTCGAAGGCCGGTTGAGGGCGTCACTCAGGTAATCAATATCGGGAAGAAACGTATCGATTACGAACCGACCACCGGTTGCGAGATGGTCATAGGTATTTTTGAACGTATCAAGCTGCTGCTCTATTTCGTAAAGATGTGCGATGGAGTTAAAAGGCAGGAAAACCAGGTCAAACAGGCCTTTGTGTTCGAGTTGATAGTCACACATATCGGCTTCATATAGTG
>WNFY01003768.1_pt1 | contig 16118 bp, 17 predicted proteins | sample 5400091 | NCBI WGS metagenome assembly WNFY01 (sample SAMN13153364, study PRJNA577476) | soil metagenome | isolation source: 60 cm soil or saprolite under grassland replicate 1 | place: USA:California | collected 2016-06-15
GTCATCAGGCAGGTGAGAGCAAGCCTGGTTTGAAGGGGATATTGCGAATTATGAAAGCGCTCATTGAGATCGTGGGATTAAGTGGAGCACCTGGATTATTAAATCTGTCAACAAGAAGAAAATAAATCCAATGATCCCGCCAGTCCTGAGGTGAGGGAAATGGATATGGGATTTGTTTTCCGGTAGCCGTTGTGGTCAGTGATGGTTTTGCATTTAGCACCACATCAATAGCAGGATCGGTGAGTGTCATACAATATTTTTTTTAAAACAGAATAGCAAACAAAAATTAAGTGAAGGAAGAATACTGTGCCTAAAAGATACTCCATAGTTTTCGAAACTCATAATTTTTTAAATTGATGTCTGATAAAATTGCTGCTATAGAATTGAGACCTCAAACGGTACGCCGCGACAGCTTATGCACAACTACCCGCGCCAAAAAAATTACCCTTTTATTTTCCTCTCCAAGAAGAGTTTTACTTCATCAAATCAATTTTATACTCAACACATTGAGTCCTGATTGCCGAAATTATTTTTTCAACAAACGGAGAATTATGATGACTATGCGTAAAGCTCAATTCTCCTTCGCCCTTGGTTGCCACTAAAATCAATGGATCGGGAACATGTCTGAACCGGGGTCTGAAATTGTACACATGAAACTCAACGGGAAAATTAAGATGGGCAGGAATTTTCCAGACCTGCGCCTTTATCTTTTGACCTTCATAATCAAACTCAATGGAAAATACAACTATCATGTTTAGGGTTTGGGATTTAAGGAGACCTTGAAGTTAATCAAAAAATTATTACAAACTTCCATCAAGAATGTTATTCCCGGCAAAAAAGGAAGCTAAATGCCTACATGGGAGTGCTTTGTTGCCTGATGGCCTTGAATTTGATGCATATATATAAAAAACGCAGCTTGCCCAAAAAGACAGCCGATATATTGTGCTGGATGTCTTTCATTATCTGTGGAATCCTGGTAGCAATAAGAATAATGAGACTACTAATACTGGATATGGACCCTCTCAATATTATTACCGACGGGATAGCAATTTTCTTTATACTGGGTTGGGTTTTTCTGATCATATCAATGAGAAAAAATTCCTCCTGATTTTATACGTACCGAAGAAGTTGCTGTTACAAAAAGAAACTTTTTTTTATTTGAACAGGTTTGTGTTACTCGCATGTATGATGCTTGCTTTCATTCTGCCCCTGCTGCCTGTGCGGCAGAAATGGTCATTAAGAAAAACAGAAGCTCCCGTGACAATGACTTACAAAGACCCTGTTGTTTATGCAAATAATGTAACACCAACCATAAAGGAAAATAATCAAACCCCTGTTATTGAATCTTCTCAAGAAAAGCAAACAATAACATTTGAACAGGTGATAAACTGGATCTTTTATCTGTATTGGTTTGGCGTTCTAATTTTTGGCCTCAACTTGCTTATGCAGGCTGCAATATTGCTTTACAACGCTTATTCGTCTCCCGCAATTAAGGATGGTAAATTTCGTATTATAGAAATAACAGGTGATAAAGCTCCCTGTTCATTTGGCAACAACATTTTTATTAATCCTGAAAAATATGATTTCGAAACGTACAACCAGATACTCCTGCACGAAAAAATTCATATTGAGCAAAAGCATACGTTTGATCTTTTGCTTGCAGAGATCGTTTTGATCTTTCAATGGTTCAATCCTTTTGCATGGCTGTGGCGTAAAGAATTAGAAAACAATCTCGAATTCCTTACCGACAACAAGCTCCTTCAGCAGAATGGAGTAGAAAAGACAAGTTATCAGTTGAGCTTGCTGAAAGTTGCTGCACCGCATTATTCGCTTAGTCTTACTACCAACTATAATCAATCACTTCTCAAAAAAAGATTACTTATGATGAACGCAAAAAAATCTAACGTGCACACTATTTGGAAATACTTTTTTCTTCTACCATTAATGGTACTTTTCGTGTGCCTGTTTAATGAGCCCATTGCAAAAAGTCAAACGAATGATGAACAGAAAACAACTATATCAAAAAATGACGACGAACACCATGGCATCAAAACGGAAGGAAACTGGTTTGCTACAATAAAGGGTGATAAAATTAATATTCAGTTTAGGAATGATAACGAAGAGAATTCTTATAACGGCAGTACTTTTCTGGTAAGTGAATTCAAAAACTTACCCGAGAGATAAACAAGGCACATTTACGTTAACACGTGAAGCCGGAACGATGGAGTTCACTGGGAAATTTGAAGGAGATAAAGGAATGGGTCACTACAAATTCACGCCGGACAGAAATTATAGTGATGATATGCACAAGCAGGGCATTAATCTTTCAGACGATGAAGACTTGATGGTTTTCTTCTTTGTGAATGTAAAGCGCTCTTATGTACAGATGCTAAAGCAGAATGGTTATGCGAACCTGGATAAGGACAACATTATTCCGCTGGCAGCTTTAGATGTAAACGAAGCATACATTAAATCTATTAAAGATGCAGGCTTCTCCAATATTTCATTGGATGATCTTGTTCCTTTCCGCTCCTTGGGTATTGATAAAGGTTATATAGAAGAGATACGCAAAGCAGGTTACTCAAACATTTCTCCTGATAAGATCATTTCATTCAAGGCACAGGGTATTGATGGGAAGTATATCAAGGATTTTCGCGGCTCAATTAAAAATGAGAACAACGAAAAACGGAATAAAGATGAAAACATAAATAAAAATATAAATGAAAATAACAAGAATAAAGATCATGATAAAAATAAGGATCAATACAAGAATAAAAATAACAACAAGAACGACGACGAGGATAATGATGAAGATGCTATGATTTCTTATAAAGCATTAGGCATTACTAATGAATATGTACAATCATTGAAAAATGCAGGATATAATAATCTTTCAACTGAGAATATTATTTCCATGAAATCTTTGGGTGTAACAGCAGAATATATAAAAACCTTCCGTGATGCAGGTTATACCAATATACCGCCTGAACAACTTATTTCTTTAAAAGCCCAAGGCATAACACCTTCTCAAATAAAAGAGTATAAAGCACTCGGAGTGGGTGATGCCAACATGGAAGATGTTGTATCAGCAATAGCAACAGGTACAACTCCTGCTTTGATAAAAGAGTATCAATCTCTCGGGTTTAAAAATCTTAGCCTCGAAAATATTATCGGTGCAAAGTCAACAGGCACTACACCTGGTTTGATAAAAGAATACAAAACACTTGGTTTTGAGAATCTCGAATTAGAAGATATTGTTTCTGCAGTAGCAACAGGTACCACACCGGCTTTTATTAATTCTATGAAACAAAAAGGGCACAATATGAAAAGCCTGGAAAAATATGTCGCGTTGAAATCGGTGCTGGAGTGATTGCAATAATGCAGAAGCCGTCATGCTGAATTTATTTCAGCATCTCCTGGATATTTTATTTTCTATATGACATTCTGAGAAGCATTTATCGAACAAAAGTTTAAACATCTTCCTTACTTTCTTTTGCCTTGATACAAAAGAAAGTAACAAAAGAAAAAATCAAGGACAACCCGAAACCCTCCGGACGTTTGTCCAGCTAACGCCACACGTTGCGCTTGAAATGGAGATTAAGTTTTCGAAGTAGAGCATTAAGCAGCGAAGATTTTCATCATGGCTCAGTTGTTGAAGTCACAGTAATACGGCAGCCCTAATCAAAGCGAATGGACGAAATGTGCTGTATATCATTTCGTCCTTGATTTTTTGGTCTTTTTTTATCAGAAAAAAAGTCCAGAAAAAATATAGTTACACAAGAGACAAAAAAGTAAATAACGAAAGTTATGTGAAATAATCGAGTAACTTTTTCTATTTCAAATTCAGTCAATTCATATTCGGCTGATGAACGAAATGCGACGCAAGGGACGAAATAGAAAACACCACGCGGTTCACTAATTTATTTCAGGACGATAAAACGCTGCTTCAATACGAAGAGTATAGCCACTGCCTTGCTTATGAGCATATTCATAAAAATCGGAAGGAAAACAAAGGGACTAAAGACCAATACAATTGGTAAGAACATCAAACATCCTGGCTTTCTCTACGCGATAACTGCTGATAGGGTCGTAAATTTCAAGGAAAAGTTTATCCTTCTCCAACAGGTGTAATAATTTAGTAGCTATTTCATCCATCTTGTCTATGGATACTTCCGGTTTGGGGAACTGCTACTTTGCATTATTGGTTTTATGTTGTTGTATTTCGTCAGCTTTCTGCTTATGTTTCGTCTTTTACGTCGCCAAAAATATCTTTGTTCCAGCCTCTAAATTCCTAGTAATTTGATTTTGGTTCACCTGTCCAGCCATTAATACCTTTTTTCTTTGGCAAATAATAGACATGGATATATAATACCGAAACTGGAGTCACTAAACGAATACAATAAAAAAGCAGACCCAATAATGAGTCTGCCTTAACATTAAAAGTTTTATTATTAAAGGTGTGCCTGTATCTTTTTTTCAAGGATTGATTTTGGTACAGCGCCAATTTGTTTATCTACTACTTTGCCACCCTTAATAAAAAGAATTGCAGGAATTGACGTTATACCATAATTAATACTAACATTAGGATTATGATCAACATTTACTTTTCCAACATTTATTTTTCCATTGTATTGTTTTGAAAGCTCTTCAATTACAGGACTTATTGCACGGCATGGGCCGCACCATTCTGCCCAAAAATCTACAATAGTTAATTTATCGCTTTCCAAAACATTTGTTTGAAAGTTTGCATCTGTGAATTCTACGGCCATGATTGATATTTTTTATAATTAAAAAATGATTAATATTTTGACTTTACCAGGGCAAATTTATGTCCAAAAACTGATAAATGTTTATTTGGCGTATTTGCATAATAAATTACTGACGAATCAGAATAAGATAACTGACAGAGGGACAGATAAATTTTATGACAAAAGATTTTGCCGGGCGAGGAATTCAAGTTTAGAGTTTGCATCAATTAATTTAAGCGTTAGATCTTCATTATCTTTTCTCAGCCTGTATATTTCATAAGCTGCTTCTACAAAGTTCCTGATGTCATTATCACACCATGGTTTGGTAAGATATTTATATACATGTCCGCGATTAATGGCATCAATTACAGCATTAATATCAGTATAGCCTGTAACGAGTATACGTATAGGATTAGGATAGATTTCAAGAATAGACTCGAAAAATTCAATGCCAGTCATCTTAGGCATGCGCTGGTCACTAAGTATTACATGTATCTCCTTATTGGCAAGTACTTTTGCTCCTTCCTCGCCGGATTCGGCTGTATATATATTAAAATAACGACGGAAAGATGCACGAAAAGATACCAAATTATGTGGTTCGTCATCGATATAAAGGACATTTATCATTTTTTAATCTGGGTTGATTATGTGATGCAATTTAAACATTGCAAAATAAAATTGCTAATTTGCAAGTATAAATTTAGTTTAATAGCGATTAAAATAGTTTATTCGCAAGCAAAGTGTTTGTTTACTAAATTCGATCCAATTATATCTATGGAGACTGAAATACGTATTAGAGCTTTTAGAGCAACTGACGATTACGAAACATGCCTTAAGTTTTACGAAGGTCACAAAAAAGTGTTGGAAGGCCACGGCATTGGACAGGTAACTTCATCAGCAGCTGATTGGATGTTTAGCAATGCTGTATTTGTTATTGTTGTGGAAACGATGGACGGTAGTAAATTGTATGGTGGAGCGCGTGTTCATGCGGCGGATGGAAAAATACTTTTACCAATTGAAACTGCTACTGCTGATATGGACCCCGCAATACATGATTATGTAAGATATTACGCTCAAAATGGTACCGGAGAACTTTGTGGTCTATGGAATTCTTTTGAAGTGAGAGGTTTAGGTATAGGAAGTTTATTTCCTTCAAGAGCTGCAGTTGTAATTTCAGAACAAATGGGTTTAAGTTCTATGTTCTCATTGTGTTCACCTGCTACGGTTAGGTTCAATAAATGGATAGGAAGCCGCGTATTTACTGAAGTGGGAAACAGCGGCACATTTTATTACCCCAAACTTGATTTACTTGCTACTGCTGTTTTCCTTGATGAAGTGAAAGAGCTTATAAATGCACATCCAAGGGAACGTGAAAAAATGCTTTCTCTGCGGCAAAATCTTTCTTCTTTTGCTACTGAAAAATCTCCTTTTAAAAACATTAGTGTAAATGTTCATTATGAACTTGGCCTCCAAAATATTGGCATGAATGAATTTAAAATAAATTATTATAACCGCGCCTCATGAAAAGAAAATTAATCTTCACTTTTTTTGCTGTTATCATTCTGAATATTGTTCCGCTGTTAGCAAAACCAGAACTGATCCTTAATTTTAAAACATATGTTTTGATTGTTTCTGCAATAGTACTATGGTTAAGCCAGCCTACTTTTAGCACAAATGACGTGAATATGAACAAAGAAAATGACAGGCTTTCATTACTGTTTATTTTACTTGCTTCCTCCATAAGTGTTTTTGGCTCTGTTACAGAATGGGCCTATTTTACAAAAAATAAATCCGAGCTTAATTTTATGACCATCACCGGTTTAATTTTATTGTTTACGGGAATATCTTTAAGAGTATGGTCAATTAATATATTGGGTAAAAATTTTACGGCAGCCGTAAAAGTTACCAAAGAACATGAATTAATTAAGAGAGGGCCATACCGTTACATAAGACATCCCTCCTATTTAGGTGCGCTTATTGCTATTACCGGATGTCCTGTTTTTCTGAATAACAGTTTCGCCATCTTCATGTCCTTAGGGGCCATGATGTTTGTATATTATTTCAGAATTATGTTTGAAGAAAAAGCTTTATCTGCTCATTTTGGCAGATTCTATGAAGAATATAAAAAAAATACTTATCGCTTACTTCCTTTAATCTGGTAGACTACTTACTTAATTTTTTGTAATGGCCGTGTCTAAAACAATATATAAATTCATAAGAATTCTTGCTGCAATAGTATTTTTTCTTTCCAGTTTTTTTAATCTGTATTCACAAAAAAAGACTATAGAGATAAATCATAATTTTTCTGATTTTCCTATTGGGAAAGATGTTTCCATATTCGTTGACCAGCAATCATTCTATAAGGATTCAGAAATAATTAATTTGTCTCAGTTTACGCCCCAGAAAAAGGATATTCCTGTAATGGTGAATTTAACAAATGGCAATATCTGGATAAGGTTTACAATAATAAATCACAGAGAAGATTCAATTTTTTTTTTAAATCTTCCATATTCCAATATTTCAGAGATTTCTTTTTATAAGCGCAGGGATAATAAACTGGAACTTATTGGAAATACCGGCAATAATTACAACTTCAACCAAAGAATATACAACAGTCCTGGTTTTGTTTTTCCACTAAATTTATCAGAGGGCGATTCATCGGAATTTTTTCTGAAAATTAAAAGCAGTCATCCTGTATTATTACCCTTGTTTATAAGAAAAAAAGAAGAACTGGATGAAACAATTAATAATGAGAATCTGATTTTCGGACTCTACTTCGGCATCATATTATCCATTCTTTTGTACAATCTGTTTCTCTTTATTTCTACAAAAGACCTTAGTTATTTATTCTATATTATTTATTTATTTTTTCTTGGATTAGCACAGATTACAGTATTAGGTTATGGATTCAAATATTTATGGTCTCATTCGCCAGGAATAAATCGTTATGCTTTAACCATTACCACGAGCATTGCCGGCATAACAGGAATTCTTTTTGCAATCTTCTTTTTACGTATTAATTACTACTACCGAAATTTTATTTTTTTACTGTCCGGTGTATTATTGGTTTATTTCATTGCACTTATCTCAACCATTTCAGGTAATAATCAGCTTAGCTATAACTGCTTAAACCTTGCAGCTATAACCGGAGGCCCAATGCTGATTTCGATTTCATTCATGATCGCAAGAAAGGGTTATAAACCGGCTAATTTTTATTTTGTAGCATGGATAATTTTTCTATCAGGCGCTGTTCTTTTGTCGTTAAGAAATTTTGGCGTTATACCTTATACTACTTTAAGCACATATGGTGTGTATATAGGTTCTGCCATAGAGGCCATTCTTCTATCTATAGCGCTGGCAGACAGAATCAATACACTCAGAAAAGAAAAAGAAGAATCGCAGGCTTATTCCTTGAAAATATCAAGGGAAAATGAAAGACTGATAAGAGAGCAGAATATAATTCTTGAGCAAAAAGTAGCAGAAAGAACAGATGAGCTGCAAAATACCAATAGCCAATTAAGTATGGCATTACAAAATCTTCAGGACGCACAAATACAATTGGTGGAAGCAGAAAAAATGGCCTCGTTAGGCCAGCTTACTGCCGGCATTGCTCATGAAATAAATAATCCTATAAATTTTGTAAAGGCTAATATTAAACCGCTTAAACTTGATATTGATGACCTTTTTGAAATTATTCACGATTACAGCCAGCTTCACAATGTAAGGAATGATAATGTTTACGGGCAATTACAAAAAGTATATGAAAAGGAAGAGGCACTTGACATGACCTTTGTTAAAACAGAAATTCAACAGCTTTTAAAAGGAATTGAAGATGGTGCCGAACGTACTGCAGAAATAGTAAGAGGATTAAAAACTTTCAGCAGACTTGATGAAGGTGAATTAAAAACAGCCAATGTACATGATGGTCTTGAGTCAACGCTTATACTATTGCGTAATACAGTGCCTCCTTACATAACTATTAAAAAAAGGTTTGATGGCAAAGGAAATATTGAATGTTTTCCGGGTAAGCTTAACCAGGTATTTATGAATATTTTAAATAATTCTATTCAGGCCATCGAAGGAAAAAAAGAAATTAGTGAAGAAGAATTTATTGCCATCACTACGTGCGATACACAGGATGGATTTATGCGTGTTTCTATAAAAGATACAGGTCCTGGCATGAGTGAGCACGTAAAGCATCGGATATTCGAACCTTTTTTTACAACCAAGCCAGTAGGCGAAGGGACCGGTTTAGGAATGGCCATAGTATTTAAGATTATTGAGGAGCATCATGGTAGGATCGAAGTGTTTTCAGCACCTGGAAAAGGTGCTGAATTTGTTATAACTTTACCACATATCCATCCTTCCAAGAATTAAAATTATATATGAGGCTAGACGAGAAAATATCAGTATTATATATTGATGATGAAAGCAACAACCTTTTATCCTTCCAGGCAACATTTCGGCGTAAGTATAAAGTTCATACCGCTACTTCAGCTGCAGAAGGCATGGGAATTCTTAATACCGAAGATATCCATGTTATAATTGCCGATCAACGTATGCCGCATTCAACCGGCGTTGAGTTTTTTAATATTGTAAGAAAAGCTTTTCCAAGACCTATAAGAATGTTACTTACTGGTTATACAGATGCAGAAGCAATTGTTGATGCTATTAATAAAGGAGAGATTTACCGTTATATAAGAAAACCATGGGATGAATTTGAGTTGCAAACTGCCATACAAAATGCATACGAGATTTATATAACACGTGAGAGGCTGGATAGAAAAATTGCTGAGCTTCAAAAAGCAAATGATGAATTAAATCGCTTTATATACAGTACTTCTCATGATCTGCGTTCACCGCTTGCTTCTGTAATGGGTATACTTAATCTTGCGCACATGGAGAATTCTGTAGAAGATCCTAATGGTTATCTTGGCATGATTGAAACTTGTGTAAACAAAATGGATACGTTTATACAAAAGATTATCGAATACTTTAAAAGCATACGGGTTGAAGATGAATACAGCAAAATTGATTTCAATGCATTGCTTGAGGAAAGTATACAGTTGTTTAAAATGCAGAAACCCGATATTGAATACATTTTAGATATTCAGCAACCTGTTGAGTTTGTAAATGATGCTTTCAGAATGTCGGTTATATTGGATAATCTTATTTCAAATGCAATGAAATACCAGAAGCCCACAGAGAAAAATCCTAAAGTAGAAATATCCGTAAAAACAGATAGTGAGAAAGCTTCTATTAAAATTGAAGATAATGGTATTGGAATTCTTGATCAGCATCTCAATAACATCTTCAAAATGTTTTTCCGCAGCGCTAATTCCGTAAATGGTTTAGGCATTGGCCTTTATATTGTGAAGGAAGCACTCAACCGTATCGGTGGTGAAATTTCTGTGCATTCAGATTATGGGGCGGGAACTGCGTTTTATCTTGAAATTCCTAATTACCTTAATTATCCTGAAAAAACTTCTGCCGCTGCAGCCACACCTGCTTAAACGATTTATTTGATTAAATTTTTTTCTTCCTGATTATTTTTTGTTTTATGCCCGCGCATTTGTAGTACTATAGAAAACTTCCGTTGTGTCACTTGTCTCATTCCGACGCTTCGGGCAATTGTACATCCTGAATATCATCTTCCTGAGTTGTGTCCCGATAAATTATTGAAATTTATTGCGAGTAATTAAGCTTCATTTCACAACTGATCACTCACGGTTCAACAGTACAGGAGTCTACCTGAGGCGGAACCGCAAATGCCCAAAGATTTATCGCCTGTTATATAAAAAACTATTTCTCAAAATAAGCGATTGAGCCGCCAACCCATTCTTTGTCTTTATTGTATCGAACACCAATCATTTTCCCTTTGCTTAAACGTGCAAGATTATGTGTGGCAACAGGTCGCGGCTCTCCATCTTTCCAGAAATAAAAAATACGTATCTCCGCTTTTGCAGGTTCGTCAGGCGTTTTAATAACATCAACATATTTTACTTTTCGTTGCAATATCCAGTTACGTGGATTTTTTATTTTTTCAATATCAGCTTTGGTAACATCAATCACCACACCCTGACCGGCAAAAGAAAACAAAGGTTTAAGTACATAATTTTCAAGATCGGAAGGAATTTTTTTTATGTCGCTTAAGAAATTTGTTTGTGGCACATAAGGATGATTGATATAAGGCAACGTAAATTTACTGATGCGGTAAAACCAGTTAGGATGAGGCACCCACTCAACATCGAGCTCTTCAAAAAGAATCTTTCCCTTTTCCTGTATCTCTGGCGACTGCTGTTGCAAATCATCAAAAATAAGGCGGTTGTAAATACGTTTTACTTCAACCAATTCCTGTTCAGGATTTCTATAATACAATTTTTTCGCCTCTTTTATAAGTTCTGTCAAGCATACAACAGGAACATGGAGATAATCCTGTGTGCAATAAAAATCAATTCTTGTTTTTTGCTGATGTGGCAATACTTCCAGCAGGATTACATTTTCTGTATCGCAATCTTTTATAATGATTTCTTCCAGCAGTTGGAGATAAGTTTTTTTGTCAAAACCGCCTAGATAAGAATCATAATTATCAGGTATGTCGAAATGTTTCCTTGTAATTTCTGTATGAAAAACCTGGAATGCAAACATAGAAGGGAAACCTTGCATTTCTATTAATTGTGGTTCTAATTCACCTTGTTCATTTTCACAAATGCCAAAATCAAAAGCAATGAAATGCGAATGATTATTTTCATCAGGCACTTTTACATCCTCAGGTATTGCATGTGCGGTTAATGATTTAAAATTGAATTGAGTAATTACATCAACAATGCTTTCACATGCAGCAAGCATTTTTTGTGTGAATGCTTTATCAACAAATATTGGTGTTTCTGCCACACGAAATTCAAGGGCACCGGGATGCAACAGGTGTAATTTTTTCAGGTATGCTTTGTATTTTTCTTCGGTAAAATTTTCATTAAACCATTTTCTCATTGCAGCAACCATAGAGTAATATTTAGTATTAAAAGTAAGAAAAGTAAGTTTGTAGTTTGTAATTTGCAGTTCGTAGTTAACCATGCACCCGCAATCATTCAACCATTCAACCATTCAATGCATTCTATCGCCGCGCACTTCCGGTTCACTTATAATTTTTGCTTCATAATCCAGCCATTCTTTCCAGCGGTTTCGTACTTTTTCTTTATCAATATAAGTCTCTGCTAATTTAATAAACAATGCATAATGCCCGGCTTCACTCTCCATAAAACGACGATAAAAATTTTTGAGATAATCATCATTCAAACCTTCACTCAATCGTTTAAAACGTTCACAGCTACGCGCTTCAATCAAAGCCATTGTAAGCAACTGATCCAAAAATCTTTCTTCTGCATTGCCACCTTTTTTTTGAAACGACAATAGTTTATTCACATATTCATCTTTACGTTGTTTACCTAATTGCAAACCACGTTTGTGCAATTCCTGCAACACCAAACGAAAATGTCCCCACTCTTCTGTTACAACCGGCGCAAGCTCATTTACCAGCATTTCTTTTTCGGAATATCTTTGAATAATCGAAATGCAACTCATCGCTGCTTTCTGTTCACAATAAGCATGGTCGGTTAAAATTTCCTGCAAACTAATTCCTGCCAAATCAACCCAACGTGGATCAGTTGGCAATTGTAAACCAAGAATATTTTTTGTGTTACCGGATAATAATTCCATTGATAAAAATTTTATTTTTTTAGTACCAGCTATATCAATAATAGCATCCGGATGTCCACCTGAAGTGGATTCTGCTCATCCCTGCCCATCCGGTCAGGCAGGGTTCTTCTTTTAATTTAATTTCTATTCATCTCTTCTTAAATAACGAAATCAATTTCAGCTTTTTGAATCTTAATAAAAAAATTATCTTTTTTTATTCTTGCAGCTTAAAGCTCATGGCTCAAACCTATCGCATGAGCAAATATCAAACACAAAACTTTAGCTTTGAAAAATGTACAATGATGATTTTTTGAAGAAAAAATTAGAAGAACGAAAACAACATAATTCATTTCGCCAATTACGTCTGCCCGAAGGTAAAATTGATTTTTGTTCGAATGATTATCTCGGAATTGTAAAAAATAACCTTCTCCATCAACTGCCAACTGCTAACTGCCGCCTGCGAACTGGTTCAACCGGTTCAAGATTATTGGCTGGTAATTATAAATTGATAGAAGAGGTTGAAAAAGAAATTGCTTTATTTCATCAATCAGAAACAGCATTAATTTTTAATTCTGGTTATGATGCAAATGTTGGGGTGCTCTCCTGTATTCCTCAACGCAGTGATACTATTCTTTATGATTATTTATCGCATGCTTCCATCCGTGACGGTATCAAATTATCATTAGCTGAATCATTTTCTTTTGCACATAATGATGTAAATGATTTGGAAAAAAAATTACAACATTCAACAGGTAATATTTTTGTTGTAACAGAATCAGTGTTTAGCATGGATGGAGATTTTTGCCCGCTGCCACAACTCATTCAACTGTGCAAAAAATACAATGCTCATTTCATTATTGATGAAGCGCATGCAACAGGCATTGTTGGCAAATATGGAGAAGGATTGGTTCAGCATTTACAATTTGAAAATGAAATATTTTGCCGTATTCATACTTTTGGAAAAGCCTGTGGTTGCCATGGCGCAGCGGTACTGGGCTCACAGCAATTAAGAGACTATCTTATCAATTTTGCAAGAAGTTTTATTTATTCAACCGCTTTGCCTGAACACGCTGTAGCAATGATACAGACGAGTTATCAAACTTTTCGGGGCATGGAAAATGAACGCAAACATTTGCAGAAATTAATCCATTTATTTCAATCATTTGTTTTGTTTTTTGAAAAATTATCATCACAAACGCCGATACAAATTGTAATTGTTCCGGGCAATGATGCAATAAAAGTTTTGTCGCAAAGACTGCAACAAAATAATTTGGATGTACGTCCTATTTTATATCCAACTGTTCCCAAAGGAAAAGAAAGATTGCGCATAGTATTACATGCTTTCAATACGGAAGAAGAAATGCAACAACTTATTGAGGAACTGAAGACATGAATTTTGGAAAACTTATCATGAAAATAATCTGAAAAAAATTTTGTTCGTTATCCAGCTTGTGAACCGGAGCCACAGATCATCAATGCGCAGAGCGCGTAAGTGAAAAATATTTTCTTTTTCAAGAGCACATAAAATATAATAAATGCAATGCCGGCAATGACAAAATAATTTCTGGCATTACCAACAAGAATGTGAATTACATCATTCCAGTTCATGTTTTAAACCGTTTTACCAAAAATACTGCAACAATACATTTTTAAGTTCCTGTGCTAATTCCAGAGTAAATAATTTATTAAGCTCTTCATGCTTTGTAAGAATTTTTTGCAGAGTGTTCTTATCCATTAAAATTACTTCACAATCTTCCAGCGCCGCAAAATCTTCATGACATTTTCTTTCTTCTGATAACCCTTCGACGTAAGTAAAAAAGCATCCTTCATAAATAAACTGATTCGTAACTTCTTTAGCTGCACTATCAATATAACTCACACGTATTATACCTCTATTTAAAAAACCAATTACTTTACAAAATTCTCCACGCTTTATTATAACATCATCTTTTTTGTAATCCTGAACATGGCATAACAAAAAAATATCGCTTAAATCCTCATCACTAATGTTGGTTCTGCCTTGTATATAATTTCTGAGTTTCGAGAACATTGATAGAATAATTGAATGTGTTTTTAGAGTGGTATCTACTAAAATTTGATTTTGAATCAAAAGATTTCAAGCAATTTGTGATTAACATCTATCGGTGCGCAAATATCGTATTCCCACTTCAAAAAACATAAAGAAGGTTTTATCATTAGATGACGTCGCTAAAATTTACTATTACGAATGCGACAGTGGAGTTGAAGGAGAACAAAAGGAAGGACTTTTGGTTGTTTTCTTATTTGGCAATGGAATGAACGTTAAGGATATTGCTTTTTTAAAATGGAAAGATATACGGGACGATTATCTAATTTTTGACAGAGCCAAAACTGAAAGAACGATGCGATCAGACCCAAGAACCATTTCTGTATTTATTACCGAAGACACGCGATCAATAATGGATCGTTGGGGAAATAAAGACAGATCTCCTAATAACTATATTTTTCCAATACTCGAACATGGTCTAAGTCCCCCTTCATCAATACGAATTAACTTAGTTATTCGTTGCATTAATTAATGAATGGATGTCAAGAATAAAAGAAAAATTAGGTATAGATAAAAAAATTACCACTTATGTAGCTCGTCATACATTTTCTACTGTTTTAAAAAGATCAGGTGCAAGCACTGAATATATACAAGAGGCATTAGGGATTGCTAAAGAAGTCTGTGTATAAGATCATTAAGAGATTAAATATCGAATTTAATAATTAAGAAAATATTTCAATGGCTAAGAGTGGTATCACTATATCGGACAAGGTAATAGTTTTGCATCAAAAAAGTCTCTTTCATCAGCAGAAAAATTGGTTATTAGGCATCCAACTAAAATGTAAATCTCCAAATCAATTTCCCAACACCAGTTGATGCTTGTGGTTTTAAAAGATTCAATTTATTCAATTGCTCATACCCTCTGTTATAAACAACATAGAGGTCGGTTCCAATCTTTGGTATCCAATGCAATCTGAAATTAAAAAACATTACATCGTCCAAAGAATTCCATTGTGCGAACAGAGATATATCAACCTTAGTAGTGAATGCATAGTTGATATATTGAGCGAGTTCATTAGAGCGAACACTTGCATCAGGAAGTGTAATATAGTTATAAGTATAGTCTGTCTTGAGATTAAAATGCTTCGAGAGATTTATGCCCACTGATGCAGAAAATGTTTTGATGTTTCCCGAATAAAACTTCCCCCAATTATAAAATAATTCTGTCCATATTTTACGCGATTGATAAGTAGCAAATTGCAATTCAGTGTTATGCATGTGGTATTTCCCGGAAGGAATAATAGCGCTGTCTGTTAAATCAAATTCATTATCCAAACGATCATAAGATTGCTGCAGGTTGAATTCAAAACGTTCACCGCTTTTTAATATAAAACCCAATGGTCTTGTTTCATTAGACCATGATTCCAATTCACCTGTGCTTTGTGTAACATAATAAGACAATTGCCAGGTTTGAAAATCCATTTGCTGCACACCAAATTTCTTAAACCATCTTGGCATTATATTCAAATGCCAGTTGAGTGCATTATAATTTTCCCTCGTTAAAAAACCCAACTCCGGGTTGAAGTTTTCCTGTGCGCTGCTAATACTAATATAGTGATCAATTAGGTCATTTGGATAATCGCAATACA
>WNFY01008546.1_pt1 | contig 16118 bp, 11 predicted proteins | sample 5400091 | NCBI WGS metagenome assembly WNFY01 (sample SAMN13153364, study PRJNA577476) | soil metagenome | isolation source: 60 cm soil or saprolite under grassland replicate 1 | place: USA:California | collected 2016-06-15
ATCATGATGGGGGTTCCTCCTGATCGAAATCTGACTGAAGTTAGTTTTAGTGCAAAATAGAACCGTGAGCGGAGGGTTCACCGCCCGGGACTTGTTTTGGAAATTGCTAAAAGATCAGCGGTTTTTGTTTCTGACCCCTGAGCTAGTGGCTACTTGTATCACAACTTTTTTCTGAAAAAAAGCTCATTGTAAGATCTAAGCCTGCCCGCGCTTGGGAGGGAAGCTTCTTTTTCGGAATTTGACCTTTGCCGCTAGTTCTGGCGGCTAGTGCCGAATAGCGCGGGCGCAACTGTGCGTTAACGTAGGAAGCTGTCCGGGATTGTTATCGAAACCGCCCAGGGTAAACTTGAGCAGGCTTTTTGGGACACATTTCTGTCGCCCTCCGTTACGGTCGGGCTAACTCCCCCTTCTTGGCGGAGTCATTCGCCCTAACCAGCTATATTTCCTTCGATTTTAGGCACTCCAGCAAATTCTTGATTGTAGAGCCCATCAAATTGGTAAGATTACCAGTGGTATGTGGTGCCCTCGATGCAAGAGTTCCCGAATTCAACGCGGCTACAAGGATTCCTTGATCGTTCTGCGGATTGCCGGTTTGCATCAACTCCTTTGCAATAACTGTGGTTTGGAGTTCAAAGGTTTCGATCCGCTGCGGAGGTTGGCAAGAGCTCCGGCCAAACGACGGGAATCCAGCCCTAACCAACGCCGTTGCCCCCGATACAAGACGCATCTGCCTGCTACCATCTGTCTGGTTGAGCGGAATGTCTTAACCTGGGATGTGGCTTACACACACCGTTCCAGAGGGCATTGCGAAACGATCAGCCAGATTGGTATGGCGTTGTCTTTCGTTGGCAGCCGGTTCTCGGCGGAACAACTCACTCGTCCTGGTTGCTCTCTCTTTGTAACTGTGAACCTTCCGAATGGCGCAATTGAGGCAGTAGTGTCTATCGTTAACTTGGAGAGACCCAGTGGCAAGAGTGCGGCCAGGTGGCTTGTTGGCGCTGTGATCTCTCAGATGAGTGAAGGCGATACCGCCCGGCTCGCCGCCTATATTAAGAAGCGTGCGGAAGCAGATTCTTACATGGCGTTGGAATAATTATGGCTTAGTTACAATTTGTCCCTGCCAACACAACTTGATTGATGCCTCTCCTGCTTTGTGTAAGAGCCACGCAGCGGCGAAATGTCCTATAGATTCAACGTTAGTTAAGGTCCATCAATAAGGAACAAAGCCCCGCGAAAAGGGGCGACAGAAGTTACAGAACCGGGAGCGATAGCGACCGGATCGAATACTCAACTCGCCAGCTATAAATCTCTGGTCTCCGGATCTTCCAACGCTGAGTGTTGCATCCCTTCGCTACCGCTCGGGGTTCTGTAACACACTTCCTCACCGCCCCGACCCGCGTACGCGACCTTTCCCATAACTTCATCAATGATACGAGGTCGGTTACACTTGAAGGCAGCCAATGAATTTCGGCACCTACTTTCGACTTACTTCTTACGCCACGATTGCCACCGCGGCGATGGCGCTGTTCGCCGCCGGCGGCGTCGGTGTGTGGCTGGCGCTTGTGTTTGCGATCATTATGGTCGCCGCGTGGAAGCTGGAAGGTACGCGATGGCAATTATCGGACCGGATCGCGTTGATTGTAATCCTTGCATCGCTGCCCCTTTTCTATTTCGACTGGCGCGTGATGGGCCTCCACCTTGACGCACGGTTCCTTGAGGGCGCGACGAGATCTCGCGGGACCGCCGAGGTTACCGTCCTTGCGCACCTGATTCTTTTCCTGTCTGCCGTCAAACTGCTCCAACGTAAGGCCGATCGCGATTGGTTTTTTCTATATTTGATTTCATTCTTCGAAGTACTTTTGGCTGCCGGTTTGACTGCCAGCCCCGCTTTTCTTGCTACGCTAATCCTTTACTTGCTTTGTGCGCTCGCAACGGTCGTCGCGTTCGAGATTCAAAAGGCACGGCGGAACTTTACGGCGACGCAAACCAGACTGCTGGTTCCACCCGATTCGGTTCTCTTCCGAAAACTACCAATGAGACTCTGGCGCCGAAGGTACCTTGAGACCCGGCGTCTGCCGATTGTGTCCGTAAGTCTGCTGCTCTTAATCGTCGTCCTGGCACTGCCGTTTTTTCTGATCGCGCCACGCGCAGCCTCGAGCGCCCTTAGGCGCGGCGGCGTCGGACTTTCTGGTTTCATCGGATTTTCCGATAACGTAACCCTGGGAGAGATCGGGCACCTCAAGAGCAACGATGAGATCTTCATGCACGTTCGGGTTGAGAATGCCAACCAGGCACCGGCGGCAGGTTTGCGCTGGCGCGGTGTGGCCCTTGATGAATTCACCGGGCGGGGTTGGAAGAAGTCTGCCGTTGCGGAACGTGCGGAAAAGAAAGAGAGCGAACGCGGCTTCTTTCAGGTTGGCACCACTGAGGACATACAGCGGCTAACTGCCCAGACTGTTTTCCTCGAGCCGGTTGATACGCCGGTTTTGTTCGGTGCGCCGCGCATCGTGGCAATACAAGGTCGTCTCCCATTCATTCGGCTCGATTCAGAGGGAGCGATTCAGACTCGGTCCCATGAGCAAGAGAGAGTCGTCTATAAAGTCTATTCGGACATGATAGAGCCTGGCCCGACTGTGCTGCGTTTGGATCCGTTGAATTATTTTGTCGCATCCGCGCGTTACCTCGAGCTTCGAGATAATCTCGATCCGCGTATTGCCGGCCTGACCCAAGGCATAATTGCGCGAGCGAGTGCACAAGATGGGTACGACAAAGCGCGGGCGATCGAATCCTATCTGCGCGACAACTATGGGTACTCCCTGGATTTGAAAGCCGGCGGCACCGATCCGCTCGCGGATTTCCTTTTTCGTGTTCGCGCAGGTCACTGCGAATATTTCTCGACGGCGATGGCGGTGATGTTGCGCACGCAGGGTATTGCTTCGCGTGTGGTGAATGGTTTTTTGCCCGGCGAATACAATCAGGCTGCCGGCGCTTACACTGTCCGCGAGAGTGATGCGCATTCATGGGTGGAGGTTTATTTTCCGCAAACGAATTCCTGGGTGACGTTCGATCCGACACCCTCCGCTGGACGGACGCCACACGTGAGAACCGGGCTGGCGGCGCAACTAAGCAAATACAGTGAAGCTCTGGAGTTGATGTGGTTTCAGTACGTGGTTGGTTATGACAAGCAGGAGCAACATTCATTGGCCACGTCGCTTCGTAAAGAACTATTCGATCTGCGACGGAGTTCGACGGCAGGTTTCGCCTGGGCACGCGGTGTTTTGCCGTCGGCAATTAAACCGATCTTGATAAGCGTGATAGCGCTGGGTGGATTAATAGTGATCGTTTTCCTGTCGCAGCGGATCCGCCACTTCGGTTGGCGCCGTGGCCTAAACGTCTGGCGAACTGCTGCTGAGCTGGAAAGCTCCCGCGTGGATTTTTATGAACGACTTATCGCGCTGCTGGAAAAACGTGGTATCAAGCGCGAGTCTTATCAAACGCCATTGGAATTTGCTTCTTCGGCTGGAATGAGCGAAGCCCGCGCGATCACCGATGCCTATAACCGAGTGCGCTACGGAGAAGAGAAGTTGTCGGCGTCGGAACGAAAGCAAATCGAGGAATTATTGTCAGCACTTGAGCGAAGGCGAGAGAGTGTTTGAAACGCAGAGGGATGCGAAGGCTTTCGCAGAGGACGCAGAGGTTTGATCTGGATTTCCCTTCTCTCTATGGGAGAAGGGTTGGGGAAAAGGGCGCGAAGCGTTAGGCTGGTTTGATAAGCCCTCTCCCCTGACCCTCTCCCAATGGAAGAGGGAGGAAATGCAAAAACGGTTTTGAACTGGGGGTAAGAAGGGGCCCGTTCACAATCATTAGAATACATGAAAGTAGGCTTTATAAGTCTCGGTTGTCCCAAGAACCTCGTCGATAGCGAGGTGATGATGGGTCAGCTCAAACAGAAAGGCTATCAAATCACGGCAGACGCGGAAGAAGCGGACACCGTAGTGGTGAATACGTGTGGGTTTATTGAGTCAGCCAAGCAGGAGTCAATCGACGCTATTCTGGAAGCGGCGCGATTGAAGACTGAAGGTAAAGCCCAACGGCTAATCGTCGCGGGCTGTCTGGTAGAGCGGTATCGCGATGACCTCAAGGCTGAAATGCCGGAGGTAGACGCTTTCATCGGCACCAGTCAGATTAACGACATCCTCAACGTTTGCGACCCCAGGACAAACACGCGATCCCTGCCGGTGATTGCGCTAGGCAATCAGAGCGCAACCTATCTCTACGATGAATCAACTCCGCGAGTGCTGGCCACGCCCGGTCATTACGCTTACATCAAAATCGCCGAAGGCTGCGATCGTCCATGCGCGTTCTGCTTCATTCCACAGATGCGAGGCCATTTTCGCAGCCGTCGCTTTGGCTCGATCGTCGCTGAAGCCCAGCAGCTTGCGGAAGAGGGCGTGAAGGAATTGGTTCTGGTGGCACAGGATTCATCACGCTACGGCGAAGACCTGGGCAAGCAGGATGCGGTGGCTCATCTACTGCGCGAGCTTTCCCACACGGACGGGATCGAGTGGGTGCGCGTGATGTACACCTATCCGACGCACATCAGCGATGCGTTTCTTGAAGTGCTCGCCAAAGAACCTAAGGCTGTCAAATATCTCGATATGCCTTTGCAACATGCATCACAAAACATACTAAGGCTAATGAAGCGCGGCGGTAATCGCGCCAGTCTCGAACGCTTGATTGAGCGCGTGCGAACTCGAGTGCCTAATATTGCCGTCCGCACGACTTTCATCACGGGCTTTCCTGGCGAAACCGAAGAGGATTTCGAAGAGTTGCTGGCGTTTGTTCGTAATGTCGAATTCGATCGCGTCGGTGTTTTCACTTACTCCGACGAAGAAGGCACGCCTGCATATGCTTTGCCAAACAAAGTCGATCCAAACATCGCAAAGCGACGACGCACGCGCCTGATGAAAGAGCAGGCGAAAATCTCACATCGCAAGAACAAGGCTCGCGTTGGGCAGACGGTACGTGTGCTTTTCGAAGGCGAATCGAAAGAGAGCGAATTGCTGTGGCAGGGAAGAATGGAGACACAGGCTCCGGACATAGATGGTTGTGTTCTGATCAATGACGCGCCGGAAGGTCTGGTGCCGCAGCCAGGCGAGTTCGTGAACGTGCATATCGAAGAGGCGCATGAGCACGATCTTGTCGGAAGAATTGTCTAGCGGTCCGACAAACTTTAGTTTGTCGCTCCGGCAACGGTTGCCGACAAACTAAAGTTTGTCGAACAATGACCATCAAAGAATCCAGCGACCAACTAACAATCAGTCCGCCCGCTTCTATTGTTAAGCCGGTTGGACAGCGCACGCTGAAGGATTATTTGGCGCTCATCATTGCCACTTGCGGTGTGGGTTACATCCCACTTGCACCCGGAACGTGGGGCTCGCTGCTTGGCGTAGCGTTATATGTTTTCTTATTTGCGTTTGGTCATCACGTTCTGTTCGCCGGCGTGGAGCATAACCAGTTCAATCAGCAGTTGGTGTGGACTCTGGAGCTTGCCGGCGTTCTAGTGGTCATCTTCCTCGTGACGATGATTGGCATTTGGGCGGCATCGCGTGCTGAAGGACTTTTTCGGCGAAAAGATCCCAGCACAGTTGTCATCGACGAAGTCGCCGGCCAGATGGTCGCTCTCCTTTCAGGTCCATTATGGCTTCACAGGTGGTGGAGCATCCTCGCAGCTTTTCTACTTTTCCGAGTGTTTGATATTTGGAAGCCTTATCCGATACGCCGCCTCGAACGTTTGGAGTCAGGATTGGGCATAATGGCTGATGACATTACTGCGGGGGCTTACGCTCTGATCGTTAACTCGCTCTTAATCTCAGGATACCTGCTATTCTTAGCCCCGCGACATTAATACAAACCTCGATTGCAGACAGTGTCTTCGCAAACAATAAAGATTCTGATTTCTGACGACGTAAGCGATAGCGGCTTGCAGCCGTTGCGTGAGGCAGGCTTTGCTGTTCACAAGAAAACAGGTCTCACGTCTGAGACTCTGCGGAGGGAGCTATGCGATAGCGATGGGTTAATCGTGCGCAGTGAAACTAAAGTCACCGCGGGGCTGATGGATGCAGCGAAGAACCTGCGCGTCATTGGACGTGCGGGAGTTGGCGTCGACAACATCGACGTCACGGCTGCAACGGCGCGCGGAATTGTCGTGATGAATGCGCCTGACGGCAACACGATCACCACGGCTGAGCACACGATAGCCTTGCTCGTAGCGCTGGCGCGGAACGTCCCACAGGCCAATAGCAGCGTAAAAGCGGCGCAATGGGACCGAAAAAGGTTTGTTGGTGCTGAGCTGCAAGGTAAGACCCTGGGAATTATCGGTCTCGGCCGAATTGGTCGAGCGGTAGCAACTCGCGCGCGAGGTTTCGGCATGAGGATCGTCGGTCACGATCCTTTTATCGCTGCGGAGCAAGCCCGCGATCTCGAAATAGAACTTGCCCAATTTAATGATTTGCTAGCCCGCGCCGACTTCGTTACTGTGCACACACCGCTGACAGCGGAAACCCAGAACCTGATAGACAACCAGGCGTTCGCGAAAATGAAACGCGGCGTACGTATTATCAACTGCGCTCGCGGAGGACTTGTAGATGAGGCTGCGCTCTTCGACGCAATCAAGTCAGGAGTTGTCGCCGGAGCCGCTTTGGATGTCTTCGAACAAGAGCCGCCGCCGTCCGATCATCCTTTGCTACAACTGGAAGAGGTAATCGTCACGCCACATCTGGGAGCGTCAACGACGGAAGCTCAGGAAGGAGTCGCATTCACTGTTGCCGAGCAGATGCGGGATTATCTTCTCACCGGAACTTTGCGCGGTGCGGTGAATGTGCCGGCAATGGACGCCAAGCTATTGCACACATTTGGCCCGTACCTTGCTCTGGCCGAAAGTTTGGGACGCTTTCAAGCTCAACTGGTCGCTGGCGCTGTACGCGAGGTTAGAGTCGATCTTGCCGGCGAGCTGGTGGAATTAGATGCGGCGCCGGTAACCCGAGCCTTCCTTGCTGGTCTCCTGCGTGACGTTAGTGCTCGCGTGAACATCGTCAATGCTTTTCTGATCGCGGAAGAGCGGCGCATTGGGGTAACAACTTCTTACGTTCGTAGCGGCGATATCGCTCCGGCAATACAGACGCGAGTGGCAACCGAAGGTGGCGATCAGACGGCTTCAGGAACGGTCTTCGGTATCGCAGGCGGTGGACGCGAGGGCCGGATCGTCGAAATCAATGGTTTTCGCATTGAAGCGATTCCGCGCGGAAACATGCTGGTCATGCATAATCGCGATGTGCCGGGCGTGATTGGCCGTGTCGGAACCATCCTCGGTGAAAAAGGCATTAACATAAGCGCCTTTCATCTGGGACGGCGTGAGCGGGGAGGGGAAGCGATGGCCGTGATTGAAGTGGATGCGGCACTAAACAGCGACACCATTGCGGAACTGCGTGCAGGACGGGACTCTTCGCCGATCCAACGGATCTAACCACCACGACTACCGCGCTTTTCTTAACGCGCTGGATCACGCACTACTGCGCACCTGTTTTTGTGTTTCTCGCTTTCGTATCTGTAGTCTCTGCGGTCATGAGCGAGCCGGACACGTGTTAAGAAAGAAGTTCCCTCTCCCTTTGGGAGAGGGCTAGGGAGAGGGATTTAGATTGCAATAGGTTTTGTACTTCTCAATTCCGCTCACGCCCTCTCCCCGACCCTCTCCCAAAGGGAGAGGGAGAAGGAGCGGCCGGAGAGAGATGCTCAACGAAGCTGTCGCTCACTATCACCAACTGCTGGCCGATGAAGAATTGGCGCAGACTTCGCTCTCGCTGCTCGACAAAAGTCTTGAACGCGCCAAGCTGGTCTTTGGCGGGCGCCGCCTGTCTCCCTACCTCCGTCCTCACTTTGTAACTGAAGAAGATTTCGCGCGCGTGCGGAGTGTATGCGAAACGATTTGGGGCGCAATTGAGAAAGTCAAAGATGCTGCTATTGCGAACGACGCTTTGCTGGATGAACTCGGTCTCACCAGGACCGAGCGTGAACTGGTAAAGATCGATCCCGGTTATCGCGCGGTGTCTCCCACCGCGCGTCTGGATTCCTTCCTCACTGAAAGCGCGTACAGTTTTGTCGAGCTGAATGGGGAGAGCCCGGCCGGAATCGCTTATGGCGATGCAGCATTCGAGATCTTTGAACAGCTTCCGGTAATGAAGCGTTTTGCGGAAACCTACAACGTGCGCCGCTTCGAAGGCCGGACGTTAATGCTGAAGGTGCTGGTCGATTGCTACGAGGAGTTTCTTGGGCAGAGAACAGGCCGGGCTCCCCAGATTGCAATTGTCGATCTGAAAGGTATGCCGACGCAGAAAGAGTTTGAGTTATTCCGCGACTACTTCCAGGCGGAAGGGTATCCGTCGATTATCGCATCACCCGACGAGCTCGAATTCAAGAATGGACGGTTGCGTGTCGGTGATTTCGAGATTGACATCGTTTACAAGCGCCTGCTGGTAAACGAATACCTTCCGATTATGGAAAAATACCCGGCACTCCTTGATGCTTATCGAGCGCGTGCAATTTGCATGGTGAACAGCTTTCGTTCCAAGTTGATTCACAAGAAAGCGCTCTTTTCCGTTCTGACCGACGGACGTTACGCATCACTGTTCACTGATAACGAGCGTGCGACGATAGGTAAACATGTGCCGTGGACGCGGCGCGTGCGTGCTGGTCGCAGTGATTACTTCGGTAAGGAAATCGATCTATTACAGTTCATGGCCGATCGGCGGGAGCGGCTGGTGCTGAAACCGAACGACGATTATGGCGGTCATGGAATCTACATCGGCTGGAACACGGATGAGATTGCCTGGGACGAAGCAATCCACAACGCGCTTGGCAACGGTGATTATCTGGTGCAAGAGCGGGTAGCGACAGCACGCGAGATATTTCCCGCGCTAACTGCTGACGGTAAAATCGAGTTTACCGAGCAACTGGTCGATCTCGATCCACTGCTTTTCAAAGGCAAAGTTGGCTCAGCGTTTACGCGACTCTCGTCAAGCGAATTGGCAAACGTCTCCTCCGGCGGTGGTATGGTGCCCACGTTCGTGATTAGCAAGAAGCGGTAAAAGATTCACTCTCCGTGTCGGAGAGGAAGATTTTATTCAGCCGAGCCGGTGAGTGGATCTCAGGTAGCGGGGCGAAAGTGTGGACTTGATTCGTGGCGCCCTCGTATCGGGCTCGCACATAAACCAACTTGCTGGCACAGTCATAAACGGCGACAACCTGAAACGGCGGAGTATAATGCGCCGTACATGATACTTAGGCCACACCGTGTGGGCTAATACTTAGTTGATAAAACCCTTTACGTTGGGCGGCAATACCTGCGACGACGTTGCCAATGGGAAAACAAATCCAGTTGACATCGGTAGTTGTATTGCTACTGCTCGTGTCTTCACTTACGAGTTCGTGCAAGCACGAGAAATATGATTCGATACGCGATGCACAAGACTGGGAAAACCCATTTCTCATTATTCAAGGTAACGGCGTAACCGTGGTATCACAAGATGAACGAGTCCTGGTACCTGTGGATAAACTGCAGGAATACTTAACGAACCTGCCGGACCGAAATTGGCCCTACGGAAAGATTGTTGGCATTGCGGATGCCAGCCTCAGGTCCGGCAACGATGATGAACTTATTACGCGAAACAAGCAGGCCGTTACTCTGATTTTGAAGTCTCTTGGTATTAGAACTAAATCGTTTGGACCGGGGCGCGGATAGCCTCTTTCTCAACTTGTTCTATGATACGAAGGTTGGATGTAATCGCCGCGCCCGGTCAACAATCGTTGGATGGCTCTGAATGGAATCAACAGGAAGCCCGCATCGCGGGCGGCATATCAGTAGCCCACAGCGCGAGCTGTGGGTATGTTTAGCGAAACAAACCCCAGCCCGCGAATGCGGGCGCCATAATTTCCGAGCCATATGTTCCCAGGCCTGACCTAATATGTCGCCCCGCCGGGGCTCGGTTCGAACCATCGTCCTCTTACCCACAGCTTGCGCTGTGGGCTATCGATATGCCGTCGGCTCCGCCGACTGGTGGGACGAATTCATTTCTGATGGCTACATGATCGCTTCCCTGAAATGATCGGCATCCAACACGTCACCAGACCGGAGCGCGGAGGCGCGTTCTTTAACTTAGAGATTCCAAGTCCACACATCTACCACACTGCTTCAACTCGCATTGACAGCGTGCGACTACCGCGCTATCGTGTAACCCCGTGGATCACACGGGTTCAAATTCCCAAAAAATTGCCATTGCAGTAATCCCCGCTCGATACGCTTCGACCCGTCTGCCAGGTAAGGCATTGTTGCAAATAGGCGGAAAGCCTTTGGTTTTGTGGGTCGTGGAGCGCGCATTGGCGACGCAAAGCATTTCGCGCGCGATTGTCGCCACGGACGATACGCGAATCTTCAACGCCGTGACTGCCGCTGACTTCGAAGCGATAATGACGCGTGGCGATCATAAAAGCGGGACGGACCGCGTCGCTGAAGTCGCGCGTGATCTCGACGCTGAGATAATCGTTAACGTCCAGGGGGATGAACCTCTGATTGACCCGAAGACAATCGATTGCGCGATCGCCGCGCTTATTGAAGACCCTCGGGCGCAAATCGCGACCACGTCAGAGCCTATCGCTGATACGTGTGAAGTTCTTAACCGGTCGGTGGTAAAGATCGCTATCGATGGCGAAGGATATGCCACGTCGTTTTCGCGCAATCCAATTCCTTTTCCCAATCAGGCCGTGCAAAGACATGGCTCGATCGAAGCAGCGCTCAGGAACGATCCGGCGCTGCTTTTTTCATTTAGAAAGCACACCGGCCTTTACGCTTACCGCCGCGAAGTACTTTTGGAGTTTGCAAGCTGGCCGCAGTCAGATTCAGAACGTGCCGAATCTCTCGAGCAGTTGCGCCCGCTCGAACGCGGCGTAAGAATTAAGGTAGTCGAAGCAGCGTCGCCGTCAATAGGCGTCGACACCGTAGAAGATCTCGAGCGTGTGCGAGCGGTCATAGAGGCCAAATGAGAGTGCCGGGATGAATGTAAGTGATTGGATCGGCATAGGCGTTATTGCGCTGGTGATCGTAGGAGGACTCCTCCTTCTTAATCAAATTACTAAGCCCTACGACGTGAAGAGTGAAGAAGAGTTTCAGAAGCGGAGGAAAGAAGGGGCCGGGGTCTTGACAGCCGGGTTGAAGGGTTTGCAAGGGATTCTTGATCCTGCCGCTAAGAAGTCTGCCGAGGTTCAGCAAGATTTGCGGCGCGGAATTTATGATGACGAAGAAGAGCCGGACGATCCGCCGGAAGCTGGAGGCGAAGCGCGTGAGCGGGGCAGTAGCCCGACACCGGGGTCCCCAGCCGGGCAGCCTGGCTGGGGTGGGGCGGTGAGGGAGGGCCCGATGTCCGACAAACTTTAGTTTGTCGCTGATTTGCATTTCATGCATTCCGACAAACTGAAGTTTGTCGAACACTTGAAGGAGATAACAATGGCTAAATACATCTTCGTAACGGGTGGCGTGGTTTCGAGTTTGGGCAAGGGCCTGGCGGCATCTTCGATCGGCTGCCTGCTGGAAGCGCGCGGTTTACGAGTGACGTTGATCAAACTCGATCCTTACATCAATGTCGATCCCGGCACGATGTCGCCGTTTCAGCATGGCGAAGTATTCGTGACTGACGATGGCGCGGAAACGGATCTCGACCTTGGGCACTACGAGCGCTTCACGCATGCGCACCTTTCGCAGGCAAACAACTGGACGACCGGGCGGATTTACCTCTCAGTGATCGAGAAGGAACGGCGTGGCGATTATTTGGGTAAGACCATTCAGGTTATTCCACACGTTACGAATGAAATTAAAGAAGCTGTTAGATCAGTGACGGCCGATGACGAAGCCGACGTAGTAATCGCGGAGATTGGGGGAACTGTCGGCGACATAGAGTCACTCCCTTTTCTGGAAGCGATTCGCCAGATGGGCAACGAAGAAGGTCGCGAGAACGCTTTATTCATTCATGCCACCCTGGTGCCTTACATTGCCGCCGCCGGTGAATTGAAAACCAAGCCGACGCAGCATTCGGTTCGTGAGCTGCGCGAGATCGGCATAGCTCCTGACATTTTGCTATGTCGCTCGGACCGTCCGATCTCCCACGATTTGCGTTCGAAGATAGCCCTGTTCTGCAATGTCAAAGAATCTGCCGTGATTACAGCTCAAGACGTCGACACGATATACGACGTGCCCCTGGCCTTGCATGACCAGGGACTGGATGAGTTGATAGTCTCGACCTTGCAGCTTGGCGATTTGGCCGAGCAATCTGAACTCTCATCATGGCGCAAACTGGTGTCGACAATTCGCGAACCGTCGGCCGGGGAGACGTCGATCGCAATCGTCGGAAAATATGTGGAACTTGAAGACTCTTATAAGTCTCTGCGTGAGGCACTGACACATGGCGGGGTGGCAAACAATCTGCGCGTCAACGTGCGCTGGATTGAGTCGGAAGAGTTGATGGGCGAGAATTACGAACCGCGGCTTCGCGACTTTGACGCGATTCTGGTGCCCGGCGGTTTCGGCAAGCGCGGCGTCGAAGGAATGATTCGCGCAATCTCATATGCACGTCGCACGCGCACGCCTTACTTCGGCATTTGCCTTGGCATGCAAACAGCCTGCATCGAATTCGCGCGCAACGCATGTGATTTGAAAGACGCCGACTCGACTGAATTCAACGTCGAGACTCCGTATCCGATTATCTTTAAGCTGCGGGATCTGGTTGACGTCGAGCAACTGGGCGGTACGATGCGTTTGGGCGCCTGGCCCTGTTTATTGACTGAAGGCTCGTTAGCGCGGGAGATTTATGGAGGCGCCGAGGAGATCAGCGAGCGTCACCGTCATCGCTACGAATTCAATCCGGCTTTTCGTGAAACTCTGGAACGCGGCGGATTGATTTTCAGTGGCGCCTCGCACGATCGCAAGTTCATCGAGATTGTCGAGCTTTCGCGCGACGATCATCCGTGGTTTCTCGGCTGCCAGTTTCATCCGGAGTTTAAGTCAAAGCCCCTCGCTCCTCATCCACTTTTCGCATCGTTCGTTCACGCCGCCTTTCAAAATCGGCTGCACACAGAAACGGCCGTCGAGCAGATTGCCGAACCAGAAATTGTCAGCCATGAACGCGTCGTGACGGTGGGAGAGAACTAGGCTCGACACAACTCTGTGCGCCTGCCGCGACGCCCAAACTCTATTAGCGGGTATATTCCTCCGCGCCACGCTTAGCGATGTGATAGTGATCGCTATGCCAAGCAGGATGATGACTCCGCGCTTCAATGCTTTCGGGATCCAATTGAGTCTCTGCGGCTTTGCCGCAGCGACAGTGCGGTCAGGCTTTGCCTGACCGGCATCTACTTTTGTGAACGTCGCGGCGAGGCTGAGCCTCGCCGCTTGGCAGGATAAAAGGAAGCCGAAGCCGGAAAGCCAGAGGCTTTCCGCACTGGCGAGGCGGTAGGGCGCAAAGTTGTGATGCAAGTTGGGACCTTGGGTTACTCCACCACCTACCTCGCTAACACTCGCGCTTCTGTTTGGGTGATAATGCTTGATGCTCTCTCAAACAAAACTGTTTATGCTTCAGTGCCCACGATGTGGTCGGCAATTTCCTGATGATGTGCATCTCTGCTCGTTTGACTTCACGCCTTTACAAGCCGACGCGACCTTTGCCGACGTTCAGGTTGATCCGCTAATCGGTCGCGTCTTCGACGGTAAATATCGGCTGGATGAGCGTCTTGGCGGAGGAGGCATGGGCACTGTCTATCGCGCCACGCATTTATTAATCGATCGCCCAGTTGCGCTCAAGGTCCTGAGTCAAAGATTCGTCGGCGATGAAACCGCCCAGCAACGTTTTCGCCGCGAAGCGCGCGCGGCCGGGCGCATGCAGCATCCGAACGCGGTTACGGTCACCGACTTTGGCGCCACGAATGACGGTTATCTTTACATCGTCATGGAGTTGCTCGAAGGACGCACGCTGCGCGATTTACTGGCGCGCGAAGGACACCTTGATGCGGCGCGCGCGGTTTCGATCATCCTGCAAGCTTCGGCTGCGGTGGGCGCGGCGCACGACGCCGGATTAATTCATCGCGACCTGAAACCTGCGAACATTTTCATCGAACAGCGGCCCAGCATGCCGGCCGCGGTGAAGGTCCTGGACTTTGGAGTAGCGAAATTCGCGGTCGAAGAACAGGGCGACGACGACTTCAATACATTGACTCAGGTCGGCGCGATCATAGGCACGCCCCGTTACATGTCGCCGGAGCAGTGCTCCGGGGTCGCGGCGCTGACGCCCGCCGCCGATGTCTATAGCCTCGGCATAATTCTTTACGAGATGTTGACCGGTAATGTCCCCTTCAGCGCGGACACGCCACTGGCTGTTGCATTGCGAAAAATTTCAGAGCGACCAAAGGCCCCTCGTGAAATAGTGGCGTCGATTCCCGCACCGCTCGAAGAAATTGTGTTGCGTGCGCTGGCGAAAAATCCTGTGGAACGCCCGCCAGACGCGAATGAATTTCGCCGCGAGCTGCACACGATTGCGACCGCGCTGGGCTTCGAACACGCCGAGAGCATAGTAGTGCCGACAATGGATGATTTGCGTCGGGCCGGAACCGAAAGTCCTTCGGGACGGCTGGTGATCGACCTGGCGCGTTTGCGTGAGGTACAGGCCGCCAGCAGCGGCGAGAGTCTTTCCGTAAACCAGGTGGCGGCTGCCGCGTCGTCGAGCGGCAATCGACCTGAATTCCCACGTGTAAAAGTGCCGCTGCAAATTCAAGACAGCGGATTGATGCCTTATCGCACTCGGGTGGCGACCATGTTAATGATTGGACTCATCGTGGTGTTGGCATCAGTGGCGGTCGCATCCCGTTGGTGGAGTCCTGCGCCTTCGACCAGGGCCGATTCGGGAGCCAATGCAAACGCTGGGGGCGCTTCATCTCCCACTCCAACGCCAACGCCCTCTCCGTCTCCGGCTTCGGCGCCGAGGCAGAGCAGAGAGACGAAAAATCAGCCCAGTAAGCCACCTAAGAAGGAATCAAAAATCTCGTCATTTGTGAAAAAGGTAAAACGGATCTTCAAGTAGTGAAGCGGCAAGGTTCGCACCCTCTCTGTTTCATATTATTATTGCAACCGGATGACATCTTCAGATAAGAAATCATTCAAAGCGGGCACGGCTACGTTTGGTGATGGACGGCTGACAATTATTGCCGGGCCCTGCGTAATCGAATCCGAAAACCACACGATGATGATGGCTCGCGAGTGTTCTGCACGTGCGCGCGATGCGGGCCTGGATTTTGTTTTCAAGAGTTCCTTCGATAAGGCAAATCGATCTTCAATCAGGAGCTTTCGTGGACCGGGCATGGAAGCGGGGCTCGATATTTTGCGGAAGGTTAAAGACGTGCTTAATCTACCCGTCCTGACTGACGTTCACGATGCGGGGCAAATCGACGAGGTCGCGCCAGTGGCGGATGTGCTCCAAATTCCCGCATTCCTTTGTCGGCAAACCGATTTGATTTTAGCAGCCGCAAAATCAGGACGCGCCGTCAATATTAAGAAAGGGCAATTTCTGGCGCCGGAAGATGCCCGCAACATCGTAGATAAGGCGCAGGCCGCGGGCTGCGAGCGAGTGATGTTGACGGAGCGGGGCGTCAGCTTCGGCTATAACAATCTGGTAGTCGACATGCGATCATTTCCGATCATGAACCAGTTTGGCGTCCCCGTTGTGTTCGATGTAACGCACTCGCTGCAACTGCCCGGCGGCCTGGGTCATGCAACCGGCGGTTTATCCCAGTACATCGAACCGCTTGCACGCGCCGGAGTTGCTTGCGGAGTCGATGCGGTGTTCATGGAAGTCCATGATGCACCTGAGCGCGCACCTTCCGACGGCCCCAACATGTTACCTCTGGAGCGAATGGGCCCGTTACTTGTTTCGCTGCGTGAGATTCATGCATTGGTAAATGGGCGAAGCGCCGAAGACGCGGCAGAAGGTAGCCAGTGGCAAGCGCGTAGCGCGCAGCCACTGGAAAGC
>WNFY01002909.1_pt1 | contig 16105 bp, 16 predicted proteins | sample 5400091 | NCBI WGS metagenome assembly WNFY01 (sample SAMN13153364, study PRJNA577476) | soil metagenome | isolation source: 60 cm soil or saprolite under grassland replicate 1 | place: USA:California | collected 2016-06-15
CTTGGCGTCGAAGGCCTTGAGAAAGCCGCGGATGCCGTACTCGCCGCCGTTGGTGCCGATCAGCACCTTGCCCTCCACCGCCGTCGGCGCCATGGTCTCGGAGTAGCCCTTCTCCGGATCGGCGATCTGCGTCTCCCACGCGACCCTGCCGGTCTTGGCGTCGAGCGCCACGAGCTTGGCGTCGAGCGTGCCCATGTAGAGCATGCCTTCGTACGTCGCCACGCCGCGGTTGTTCGGCCCGCAGCAGAAGGTCGTGATCGGCCCCATCTTGTGCTTGTAGTGCCAGAATTCGCGTCCGGTCACCGCGTCGACGGCGTAAACGTGGTTGTACGAGGTGGTGAGGAACATGACGCCGTTCACCACCAGCGGCGCGGTTTCCATTGACTCGAGCACCGCGGTCTGAAACGTGAACACGGCCTTGAGCTTGTCCACGTTGCCCACGCCGATCTGCGTCGCGGGATAGTAACGGGTCTGCTCGTAGTTGCTGTTCGGATGCAGATGATTCAGGCCGTCGCCGGCGGCCGCGTCGAGCATCGCCTGGGTCACTGGCACGAGCGACGGCGACATCGGCGCTCCTGCGGTGGTGGTTCCGCCCTTGACCTCCTGGGCCTGAACGCTGCTGAATGCGAGCGAACACAGGCTTGCGGCAATGAAGAAACGGAGATGGGTGCGCATGAATCCTCCTTGTGATTGTTGAGTGTTGCTCAGATTTGCCGAAACGGCGTGGCACGAACCAGCATAGATGGTTACTATAATGCCATATACAACACCACCGCATTCGCGTTACCTTCTACCCTATGGGCCGCCGCGTTCGTCTAGTAGTGTCCCAGCGTTTTCTAGTAAGCCATTGTAAGCGAATGAACCGCAAACAATTTTCATGATTTCACCGGTGACCGACTTGAACTGTGAATGCAAGGTCTGCGACCCTGCGATGAGGTCCATCGCGGGAGCAAATAATGTTCGCGGGAAAGCTGGCGTTTGCGCAAGTCATGGAGCATCTGCCGCTGCATACGTTTCGACGAATCGTGGCCCGCTATGCGGGCGAGCGGAAGGTGAAGTCGTTCTCGTGCCTGGATCAGTTCCTGTGTATGGCGTTCGCACAGCTGACCTATCGCACACTTCAGATAGACAGCTGCTCCTGTTCGAATAACGTTGGGACACTACTGGTACCACATTTAAGATGAACTCCCCCTTGTTTCGCCAAGAAGCGCTCGACCACCAACGTGAGCGGCTATTCGGTGAAGCCCTGATCGCTTTGCCTGTGCCCTTACGCTTGTTCACAATAGGTTCCGTGGTGGCCGCCTTAGCTTTCATCTCATTCGCAGTGTGGGGTGAGTACACCCGAAAAGCCCATGTAAGTGGTTACTTGGTACCGAGCCGTGGCTTCGTCAAGGTCTATGCCCATGACGTAGGGACTATCACCGAACGCAGGGTGGAAGAAGGGCAGGCGGTAAAAAAGGGCGATATCCTCTATGTTTTGTCCCTCGACCGGGGCAGCAATGCGGGGCTGCAGGCGGGCCAGGTCGCCCTGGATGAAACCCGGCGCCGCCGCGAAGCGCTGCTGAAGGAAAAACTCAAGCTCGCACAGATCGGTCGAGTGCAGGGCGAACAGCTTCAGAGTCGTATTGCCAACCTTTCCGACCAGCTTACCAAGATCAATCGCCAGATCGAATTGCAAAGCCAGCGTCTTGACACATTTGAACAAACCACCGCTCAATACCGGAAGCTCCAGGCGCAAGGCTTTGTCTCGCAGAACCAGCTACAGCAGCAATTGGGCTTGCAACTGGAACAGAAAGTCGCCTTGCAAAGCCTTGAGGTGAGCAAGTCCACCGTCTTACGCGACATTGACGCCGCACGCCAACAGTTGCCTGAGATCGCACTGCGCTCGCAGAACGACCTTTCCGATCTGGATCGGCAGCTCAGCACCTTAGACCAGGACTTGGCGGAGGTCGATGCCCGCCGAGAAGTGGTGGTGCGCGCGCCGACCGATGGCGTCGTTACAGCTATACGTGGTGAAACGGGGCAGCTAGCCAATCCGAGTGTCGCGCTACTCAATATCCTTCCAGCCGGCTCGGCGCTTGAAGCGCAGTTACTAGCGCCGGGGGCAGCCGTCGGATTCATACGGCCTGGCAAGGAAGTTCAATTGCGCTACGCGGCCTACCCCTATCAACGATTTGGGCATCAACGCGGCACGGTGCGGCAAGTCGCCAAGACGGTGGTCGCGCCTGCAGAGTTGCCGTTCCCCACGTTGTCTCAGGAGCCGGTGTACCTCGTTTCAGTCACTCTGGACCAGCAAACTATCACCGCTTACGGAGAGCCACAGACATTGCAGTCCGGGATGACGCTCGAGGCTGATGTGTTGTTGGATCGGCGCCCTATCTATCAGTGGGTACTTGAGCCGCTGTTCAGCATTTACGGGCGAATTTAATTGTGGTCGGTCTGCACTTCGGGGGACGCCGCCGTGTTTCCAGCATCCTCCAGACCGAGGCCGCCGAATGTGGGTTAGCCTGTTTGGCCATGGTCGCGGCCTACCATGGGTACGACACCGATCTGGCCAGTTTGAGGCGCCGTTTCCCCATCTCGCTCAAGGGCGCCAATCTCCAGCAGTTGATTCAGATCGGCCAGCAGATCAACCTGGGCTGCCGCCCCTTGCGCGGCGGGATTGAGAATCTTCCGACGGTTCAGTTACCCGCCATCCTGCACTGGGATCTGAATCACTTCGTCGTGCTGACCAGGATCAAGGGGGCACGCTACGTAGTTCATGACCCCGCGCGCGGTGTGGTCTGGTTCGATCGGGTTGAGTTTGCCAAGCACTTCACTGGAATCGTGCTGGAGGTGAGCCCCGCCGACGCGTTTGTTCCGAAAATCGAGAAACAGTCGCTCAGCTTGTGGAGCTTCTGGCGTTCGACCCGCGGTCTGGGCAGTGCCGTGATCCAGATCCTGCTGCTGGCGTTTGTGTTGGAGATATTCGCCATTGTCGCGCCCATGTATCAGCAGCTGGTGATCGACCAGGCGATTGTCGCGACCGATCGCGACCTGTTGGTGGTGTTGGCGCTTGGTTTCGGGTTGCTGATGTTGGTCCAGGTCGGCATCAACACCGCCCGCTCCTGGGCACTGCTCTATCTAGGAACCACTCTCAATGTACAGCTAGTGCGCAACTTGTTCCGGCATCTGCTGCACCTGCCAATGGACTATTTCGAGAAGCGCCATTTCGGCGACATCAATTCGCGCTTTGGTTCCCTTGATGTCATTCAACGCACGCTGACGACTAGCTTAATGTCCTCGATAATCGATGGAGTGCTGGTACTGGGAACGCTCGTGCTGATGTTCATCTACAGCGTGCCACTGACGCTGATCACGCTCGTGGCGGTCGTCCTCTACGGCCTGCTGCGTGCCGGCATCTACCGGCCGCTTCGACTGGCTTCGGAGGAGTTATTGGTGCGCGGAGCGAAGCAGCAAACCAATTTACTCGAATCGATCCGCGGTATTCAGACCATCAAGCTGTTCGGCCGCGAGGGGCAGCGTCAGTCCGTATACGAAAACCTGTTGGTCGATCGAACGAATGCGGACATCAAGACGCAACGGCTCTCTATTCTGTTTCAATTCGCCAATGGCCTGTTGTTCGGCATGGAGAATATCCTCGTCATCTATTTCGGAGCTCGCTTGGTGCTGGACGGTGGGTTCTCGATCGGGATGTTGTTTGCCTTTCTGACCTACAAACTGCAATTCACTCAGCGTGCCGCCGGCCTGGTCGACAAGGGCATCGAATTGCAAATGTTGAACCTGCATGCCGAACGGATTGCAGACATTGCGCTGACACCGCGAGAGCACCAAGTCCTCGGCAGCATCCTGCTGGCGCCGGCCAACACCGGCATCGAATTGCGCGACGTGACCTTCCGTTATGGCCCCCTAGAAAAATCGGTCATCGAGAATCTGAGCCTGAAGATTGAACCTGGAGAAATCGTAGCCATCACGGGGCCGTCGGGCTGCGGCAAGACTACACTGCTGAAGACCATCCTGGGTCTGCTGCGGCCGGAAAAAGGCGGGATACTGATTGGCGGCCAGGACATTCACAGCCTTGACCCTCAAGCCTACCGAAGCTTGCTCGGCACAGTCATGCAGGACGATATGCTTTTTGCCGGGTCGATCATGGACAACATCGCCTTCTTCGACCCAGCCGTCGATCTCCAGCAAGTGGTAGCCGCCGCCACTCTTGCGGCGATACACGACGATATCATGCGCATGCCAATGCAGTACAACACTCTGATCGGCCATATGGGTAGCGCCCTGTCGGGAGGACAACGCCAGCGTGTGATCCTTGCGCGTGCACTCTTTCGCCAGCCCAAACTCTTGCTGCTCGACGAAGCTACCAGTCACGTTGACGTACTGCAGGAGAAGGCAATTAACGACACGCTGGTACAGTTGGGGCTGACCATCGTTATGGTCGCGCATCGTCCAGAGACGATAAATGTCGCATCACGGCGAATTGTGTTGCCACTCGAATTCCCCGCGACCGTGTCCAATTAACGAACGTTCTGAACAAATCCCTTGATCTCCGCACCAGAAGCGTGCCGCGACGCAGCGCGCCCTCATTTAAGGGGGGAGATTTCAATTGTCCTAACTGGGGATTTTCGGATTGACATTGACAATAGGCCATTGATCGAGCGCCCGGGCGGTGAACTCCGGTCCCTGGTCGGTTGGAATTGCAGTGGGTTTGCCCCCAAAGCGCGCGATGTCAACAAGCACCCGCACGACGTAGTAGCTGGACATGCCATGATCCAAGGCGATATCGACCGACTCCATGGTGAAGTTATCGACGACGGTCAAGGCCTTCAGGCGCGGCCGTCCTCGAGCCGGTCCGTCACGAAATCCATCGACCGCACCTCGTTGGGGCTGCTGGGCAACGCGAGGAGAGATCGTGGTTCGCTCTTTGATGGTCGTCACTGCCGCGCGCCTGTCCTGCGGGTGTCAGCGTTTTCGGTCGAGAGCTGCCTCTAGCGCCTCGTTGTCGAGCATCGAGTCGGCCAACAGGCGCTTGAGCCTTGTGTTCTCGTGCTCTAGGGCTTTGAGGCGCTTGGCAGCTTCGACCCGCATGCCCCGGAAGTTGCTCCTCCAGCCGTAGCACGCCGCTTCGCTAGAGCCATTCCCTAGTATTTTAGGGGTTGACTTTCGGTGCGGCCTACCGTAACTTTAACCTGCCACTTTAAGTGGTAGTGGTACAATCGAGTTTAATTTCGAGAGGCACTAAATCATGGAAAATCATGTAGCTAAACAGTACGCGAGCAGCAAGAAAGCAAGCGGCAAGAAAACAAGCAGCAAGAAAGCAAGCAGCGAGAAGGCAAGCAACGAGAAAGACTTTGTTCGTGAAGTCACGGCCGAAGAGATGCTACTCATCTCGGGAGGAGCCCCTTCTGCACAGTTGTAGCAACGTTGCTTCGGTTCTGAAGTAATAAGTGAGCATCCCCCGGCAGACGCCGGGGGACTGCGGTGTTGGCCTAGTAAGTCGCCGCCCCTCGACCTCAAATCGAGGGGCGGTTCAGCAGGCGCCGGACCCGAGCTTTGATCATGGGGAGATCAGGAATCGCAACTTTGCGGAAAACGCTATGGCGATAAACGGGGCAGTTGTGGACTTTTTCCGCTTACGTGCAATCCAGATTGATGTGGCTGAGTCGACAAAACTTGTCGATATTCTGGACTCGCTCGCGTTCCTTGATTTCTTCCTCTATCTCGAGCAGACATTCGGAGGCTCCGTTTCGCTGGATGACGTTGCAGGCTGCGAAACCGTGGGGGCACTTTCACTATTGCTTGAGAGCAGGCAAAGTGCAATCCGGTTGTGAATGGCGGTCGAAATCCGCGTAAATCTGGTGGAGCATTTTTTGCGGCCACGAGAAATGCTCTCGCGTCGCAACGAAAAGCCGCCGGGTCAAGGGGAGCCTGCGGCCTTATGCGGCATGGCGAAGTGCATCCTCGACGTGGTGGAGTGGCGAAACGCTGATACATGGCAGTAAGTGCGGCACTTTTGCGCTTCCTGCCATGCAGACGCATTTTTTGCCGCCCGATTTCGGCGGATTTGCGAAGCCCGTAACACCCGGGTCAACTGAACACGAATCGTGGGTCGACTGGGCGGAAATGGAGCCAAAGAATGCGCTACTGTGGGCTATCTCATACGAGATAGGAACGCACAAGCCGGTGCAGCACCTTATCAATGAAGGTGTATCGGTCGAGATAGTGAATGAACTACTGGAAAACGGTGTCCAAGGGTTTTCCGTCCTCGATCGCGGGCTATCAGAAGCGCTTCGCGACTGCACGTTCAAGACGCTGACCGCGGCGGAACTCTCTGGGGAAGATGTTGACACGGTAATAGTCGTCACCGAAAGCTTTTCGGAGCTGTTCGATGGCGGTAGTGACGCGTCCTTGTCCTTCAAGCAAGTGCGCAATCAGACATTCGACCTATTCCACGAACTGGGTATTCGTAGGGCTGCCATCTTCTGCGTAACCTACGGCGGATGCATGAATCTGCTGCAGGCGGCCATAATGTCCAAGTCACTGGTGCAGCAGGGTCTGAGTCGCAATGTGCTGTTAGTCGCGGCCGAGCGCTGCACCTCCCCCAAGAGCCGCTTGATGCAGGGGCCGGTCTCGATCGCTGGAGACGGTGTAGCGGCTTGCCTGGTGAGCGCGGATGTAGGGGGCGAGGACACGGCCTTTAAGCTCGACTTCATCAGCCTGGCACCCTACAAGAACCTCAAGTCCGGAGGTAACATGGCCAGCCAGGTGCTGGAAATCTTCAGGGCCGTGAAGAACGCCGCCGCAGACTGCTACGACGCACGCCACATGCAACCGCGCGACTTCCGTTGGGTGGTGCTGGGCGACTACAACCGCAATACCAGCCTTAGTTATGCCAAGCTGCTTGGCTTTCCACCCGAAAGGACGTTCCTCCAGAACGTGGGCCGGCTGGGGCATATCCCGTTCGATCCCCTGATCAACCTGGCTGACTTGGCGCGTTCGCAGATGGTTAAACGCTCCGATTCAGTCCTAATGTTCTTGTTCGGGCCCGTCTCGTGCGGCGCGATGTCGGTTAGCTTGGCCTGATCTCGGTGCTATCCGCCGACCAATAGAACGGCAGAGACGCAAGAATAGAAGCGGAGTCACGCAACTTCATGTGCGGCATTGCAGGCACCTTCGGCAACGAAGCATCGGACGGTAGGTTCCAGTCGCTGTTTGCGGGTGTGTCACACCGCGGCCCCGATGCTGCGGGCGTGTTCGAAGCCGGGCCGCTACACTTTGGCATGCACCGCCTGCGTTTTCGCGGACCGGATGTGGGACTCCCGGTGCGCGGTAGCGGCAACGTTACAGCTTACAACGGGCAGATATTTGGACACTTCGCTGCGTCCGGTGGTTATGTCAAGAGCGTCGAGGACCTGGCCGAGGAAATTGGCGTGGCGTCTTCGCAGCCCACTGCTGACGGGATGTTTGCCTATGCACTCTACAAGCCACAAGAAGAGCAATTGTTGCTTGCCACCGATGCGCATTTCATTAAGCCGCTCTTTTACCGCCGGCTCAGCGAAGGCGTGGCCTTCGCGTCTGAGATGGCCCCACTGCTGCGCTGTGGCGGACCCAGCCAGATCCACCTAGACGCTCTGTGCGACCTCTTTGAGTATGGTTGGTACCTCAGCGATCAGAGCTGCGCCGCCGACGTATCGCTGGTATGCAAGGCCGATTTGTCGATCACGCGAGACGGCTTGATCACACGTCCCAAGCGCGCCGCCTACCCGTCGGCCTGCGGTGTGGCCGACGACGCCACCCTGTGTGCTAGGATTCGGGAATCAGTGCAGCGCAGCACGTTGGGCGTCGGTCCGCTGGGGCTCGCCTTGAGTGGTGGATTGGACTCTAGCATCTTGGCTTGGGAGCTCAACGCCCTAGGCGTCGAGAACCTAGTCTGCGTCACGGTGCGCACGCCCGAGGACGCAGAACGTTTCTCGTCGCTGGCCGAACTAGCGTTGCCCCCAGGCGGCGCCTGGCAAACTTGGACACACGTGGTGCTGCAAGTCGATGACGACGACTTTCTGCACTCGTTTGAGTCAGGAACGCGCCTTTTCGGCCAACCTACCACCATGTCCAGTCTGCCGCTCTACCAAAGGCTCGCCGACACTGCCAGTGCCTACGGCGTACGCGCCATGCTTCTCGGCGAAGGCGTGGACGAGTACTTCGGCGGCTACGCCAGCTATGCCAAGGTGCCTGCAATGAGACAGCCGTCGGACTATTACCGACACCCGGCGCGCCAGCAGTTGGTATCGCTGCTGTTTGGCGAGCATCGCGTACAGGCAGCGCAGGACCGCTTCGATGTACTGTTCGGAGACTGTTCCGATTTGCGCGCCATCGAAGTCCCCATGCGCTTGACGCGACTGCTGCTTCGCAGCGATGTCTGCCTTATGTCGCGTTCGATCGAAGGCCGTGTTCCATTCCTGTACAACCGTATCCCGGACTTGGCTCTGACCCTTCCCTGGCACGCCCTGGCGCGGACCCCTGGTAAGACGACTTTGCGTCGAGTCTATGCCTCCTTCCTAGGTGCGCGCGCCCAGCGTGCCAAGGTACGCTTCAAGTCCTCGGACGCCATGCTCCTGCGCTGTCTGAAACGCGATCGCCTTGACGAGCGCATCGCCGCGCGTTGCGGGCGACTGCTTGGAGCAACTCGGGTTGAGGCAGCGTTGTCGCGATTGCAAACAGATGCGGGCTTCGACGCCGACGTGCTGTGCCTGCTGATGTCCCTGACGTTCTTGCTAGAAAGTGATTCTCTCTATGGCGACCCCGCAAACTGATATCGCACCGAATAATCTGCCGCTGGATCAAGTGGTCGCCCACTGGGGGGCCGTATACCCCGACCGGACGGTGCTGAGCTACTACGACGGCAGCAGCCCGCGGGAGGTTCGCTGGGGCGAATTCAACGTCATGATTGTTAATATGGCTGCGCGCCTGTCGGCACACGTGCATGCTGGGGATTCGGTCGCTGTGCTTTGCGCCAACGGTGTGGCCTTCCACGTGTTGGTCAATGCGCTCTGGCGCCTGGGCGCGGGCGTACTGCTACTCGACCGCCATTGGGGGCCCGCAATAGTGGAAGATTTGCTAGCCCTAGTGCACTGCCACACCCTCTTTAGCGAAACCGGTGGTGCGGCATATGCCGGCTCAGCCATGAAATTGCGGGCTTTCCCATCGCTGGATACGGCGCCACCACCCGAGCTGACGCTGCTGGCACCACAGCCCGGGAGTATGGACCGGGTTGCGTTGTACGCCACGACCTCTGGCACCACCGACAACCCCAAGTGTGTGGCCATCACGCACCGACAATTGCGCGCCGCCTACCACACCTGCTTGAACATCCACGATTTCAGTGTCGTGCGGCGTGGCGCGTGTCTGTTCGAACTTAATTCGCTTGGAGTACTGGGGGTCTGTTTCTTGCTTCCACGCGAGGTCGGCGGCGGCACCAAGGTGTTCCCCAGTTTCTCCATTGCCAATGTCGCTGCCACCTGGCGTGGCGTGCTCGACGATGCCATTGACTTCGTCTATCTCGTGCCGCCGCTGGTTCGCCTCATCAACACACTGCCTGCCCGGGATGTTACCCAACGCCGCCTACTAGCGTTTTGCGCATCGGCTCCGGTGACTGAACAGGAACTGCAGAAACTCGAAGAAAAGTTTCCACTGCGGATCTTCAACTGTTATGGGCTGACCGAGCTGACGTTCGCCGTGTTTTTCGGGTGTCGCAACGAAGACGGGACGGCCTCTGAGTCGATCGGCCTGCCGCAGGGCATCCAGGCTCGGTTGGTGGACGAAGACGGCGCACCTATCAGCGGGAAAGGGCAAGGCGAACTGCTACTAAACGGTCCGATGCTCACCGACGGGTATCTGCACAACCTCTCGGCCACCCAGGCCACCTGGGATCAGGGTTGGCTCAAGACTGGTGACGTCGCCGAATGCGACGCCCAAGGCCGCTACTTCATCCGCGGCCGCAAGAAGGACGCTGTGCTGCGCGGCAGCTATATCTACTACCTGCATGAACTCGAGCATTATCTGCGCCGTGTGCCTTCGGTGATCGACGCCTGCGCCTTCAAGGGCCGCGACCTCCCATCGGGCGACGAGTTATGCGTCGTGGTGCAGGCGTCCGCGCCATTGGCGCCAGCCACATTATTGCAGTGGATCCGCGTAAATATGGGAAGCAACAAGGTCCCGAACGTCTTGTACGTGTGGCAGCGCGGTCTGCCCCGCAATTCCAACGGCAAGGTGCTACGTCAGGAACTCGCGCGTATGCATGCCGACAACTCCATCTACACGGGCGCATGATGTGCAGCATGTGGCAACCGGACAGCCCCCTCATTGTGACGGCGGCGCCGTGATCTGGATCCACCTGCATGGTTGGGGCAGTTCGGCCGAGATTTTTCGTAGCCAGTGGTCGGCGGCACGCAACCATCCGCCGGGTACGCACATCTTCCTGGATGGTCTGGAGCACGACCCACTGACCGGGCGCCGCCGCTGGTTCGCCTTTTCCGGCGACGAAGAGCAGATGGCACAACGACTGCTGCTCAGTGCGCCGAAGGCCGAAGCGCTGATCCGTGCCGAACTGGATCGCCTGAGCAGTCCGCCCCAAGCCGCCATCAGCCTGACGGGACACTCTCAGGGCGGCATGCTGGCGCTGGCGTTGACCTTGCGAGGCCGTTTAAACATCGCTCGCACGGAATGCTACGCTACCTTCCTGCCATCCGCGCCTGCGTTGCGCCCCGACGCCGCGCCAGTGGGCACCACGGTCGTGCTCTATTCATCGCGCGGCGACAGGTACGTCAGCCGCGAGATGGCAGACGCCACCGCCGAGCGTCTGCGACAACTGGGTGTGAATCGCCTGAAAGAGAGGATCACCCCGCACCTGCCACACGCATTTTCACCGGCCTGGCTTGAGCCAGCGTCCTTCAGGGAGTCGCGCGATGCCAGCCTGCGAGCTTGAGATCGACCTTCCTTCCGAATTACACGCTGCCGCAGACAGTTGGCTGGGTCACGTTCGACAGGTCGCCGCCGACGATGACGAAACGCAATTGCTTTGCGACGCTGTCACCGAAGTGGTCCGACCGGCCCTGGAACGCTTCGGCGCGGCACGGCTGCGCCTGTTCGAGAGCTTTACCGACGCTGACCTACCGATGTGGGAACAGATATTGCGCGGCATCTCCTCGTCCATCGGGTTTCTGATGCCGCAAACCCACCAGAACGAGGTTCTGGCCCACATCCAAGACGAAGGCAAGGATTACAAGCTACCCAGCACGCGCGGCCACCAGACCAATGCTGCACTGGCCTTTCACAGTGATCGTTGCGACCTAAATCTCTTGCTGTATGCACGCATCGCCGACCAAGGGGGGGAGCTGAGTGTTGTGTCTTACCAGGACGCAGCTGCCCGGCTGAAGCACCGCGCCCCGTGGGCGCTGGCCACGCTCTTCGACGGCTTTCCCTTCGACCTGCGCACGGAACGCATATTCCCCTCGCTGCCTTGGCATATGCGGCCCATACTCTGGAAACACGCGGGCGAGTTTCGCGGGCACTACATCCGGCGCTTCATCACCGATTCGCAAAGGCACGAAGATTGTCCACGTCTGTCTTCCAGGCAGACAGAGGCACTCGACCTCCTGGACACCGTGCTCGACGAGTTGCGCATTGACGGTACCTTTGCCCCGCGCGTGGGCGAATTGCTCCTGCTGAACAATTACCGCGTCATGCATGCGCGCGCGGGCTATAGCGATGCCAGCGAGCCGCAGGGTCGACGGCTGGCTTTGCGCACCTGGGTGGCGCCCTTTGACAGCGAAGCGCTGCCTCTGCCACTTCACCCACTAACCGGGTCCTGCGCACCCGGCAGTTACCGTGGCGGCGTCGGTTCGGACGTGGCATACAGACGTCGCCTAGGCCAGACACACCACCAACGAACCAGGCGCTTTGCATGACAACTTTGGAGAACACTTTCGCGCGAAAGTCGAACGCCTACGCGCAAGCTCGACCCCGCTACCCGCGGGCGCTGTTCGACTGGCTGGTTGACAAGTGTGCCAGCCGGCGTGCGGCTTGGGACTGCGCCACTGGCAACGGGCAGGCAGCGGTCGACATAGCACCGCACTTTGCGGTGGTCCAGGCCACCGACCTGAGCCAGGAGCAGGTGGCGCAAGGACTGGCCGTTGCGAACGTGGTCTATTCAGCCCAGCCTGCCGAAAGCACTCACTTCGCCGACAACACCTTCGACCTCATCACAGTCGCGCAGGCGCTGCACTGGTTCGACTACGGCAAATTCTGGCCCGAGGTGGCGCGTGTGGCCAAGCCCGGTGCACTGTTCTGTGCTTGGGGTTATGCCTGGTTCGAGTGCGATGCCGACATCAGCGATGGTCTAGTGATGCCCTTTCGTGAACTGGTAGCGCCGTTTTGGGCTAGGAACAACCGCATCCTTTGGAACGGCTATCAGAACACCGACATTTCTTTCCCTTTCGAGCGCCTTCAGGCGCCGGCACTGACGATCCGTGCGCACTGGTCCGTGCCGCAGCTGATCGAGTACATGCAAACCTGGTCGGCCTACAAGCGGAGCCGGCAGAACACGGTCGCCGCCGCCGCGCTCGACGCGTTGTTGGCTAATGCACGCGAGTGTTTTGCGCGGCGCGAGCCGTTGGATTTGTCAATGCCCCTGGCGATCGTGGCCGGCTTTGTATCCAATGCCTGAGGTGCGCAGCGCGCCAACATCTAGCATTGCGGGCAGCCCGCGCACAACCTGCTCCAGCGATATGTCCCGGCCGCGCGATGTGACTTCCACCATCTCATCGGCTCGGCCTGAACTCTATTGCGGTGGGATCCTAACGGTTTGAACCCTTCCGAGAGGTCGCGACGTGTTGACCATGGAAACCGAAACGAGCTGTGTCGAAGACGCCGACTCTCAGGCCATCGACTGCCTGATTGTTGGCTATCACGACAGCGATTTCGACAGGCATGCCACGCTGGTCAGGCCCCTTCGGCACAGAAACGGCGCCTATCACGCGATCATCTCGAACTCCGTCAGCGACCACGGCCGCCGCGTCCCGTACATGGATCTACTGAACCGCTGCTTCGAGGACCTGGGGCGTCACAGCCCCGGCCTGCATGTGTGCAAGCTGCCGAACCTGGGCGTAGCCTACTTGGCTAACTACCTGATCCACCACGGCCTACGCTGCGAGATCATAAACTTCCTGAACGAAGACCGGGAGCACATGGCGCAACTCTTCGCCAGCCGCCCAGTGCTGGCGGTGGCCGTTACGACAACGTTCTACACGACATCACAGCCGGTCAAGGAGGTGGTCGGCTTAATACGCTCGCTGTCCAGCACGGTGAAGATCATCGTCGGCGGCCCCTACGTCTTCAATCTGTGCGAAAAATCTCCGCTGGGGCAGGTGGACGCGGTATTGGAGGACATTGGCGCCGACATATATGTGCATGAGTCCCAAGGCGAGAAGACCCTGGTGGATGTTCTGCGGGCATTAAAGCGTAGCGCCGACCTGGACGACATCCCGAACATCATCGTCCCCGGTAGTGGCCCGAGCCTGGTCAAGTCTGCCGCCGCACAGCGCCTGTTAAGTTCGGGGCGAGTGAGGCGAACACGGCGTGTGCACGAAGACAATGATATGGACCTCTACAGTGTGAACTGGCAGAACTTTCCACGGTCGTATTTCGTGCCGACAGTTCAACTGCGCACGGCAAGAAGCTGTGCCTACAAGTGCGCTTTCTGCTGCTACCCCATCATGGCGGGCGAACTAGCGCTAACCAGCCTGGAGGTGATTGAAAGGCAGCTGGAATACCTGCACAACTGTGGCGTGCGCAACCTGGTGTTCATCGACGACACGTTTAACATCCCGCAGAATCGCTTCAAAGCGCTGTGCCGGATGATGATCCGTCGACGCTTTGGGTTTCAATGGTTTTCATACTTTCGGGCCGCCAACGCTGACCGCGAGGCGATCGACCTGGCCGCCGACTCAGGCTGCAAAGGTGTGTTCTTGGGCATCGAGTCGGGCGATCAGGACATGCTCATCCGCATGAACAAGGCGGCGAAGGTGGAGAAATACGTCACCGGCATTCAGCGCCTGAACCGCCTGGGTGTGTTCACGTTCGTCTCGCTCATTGTCGGCTTTCCAGGTGAAACCGCGGAATCCGTGCGCAACACGATGTCATTCATCGGGGAAGCTCAACCCTCGTGTTACCGCGCAGAGTTATATTTCCATTCGGTTAATACGCCCATTCACGCTCAGGCCGATGCGCTTAAGATCTGCGGCTCAGGCTACGCTTGGACCCACGCCACGATGCAATGGCGAGAAGCTGCGGATCACATCGTTAGCATGTACAACGAGATCCAGGACTGTCCAGTGATCGCCGAACACATGTTCGATTTCTGGGCCGTGCCCTACCTGGTCGGCAAGGGCTTCGAGATCTCGCAGATCGACCGCTTCTTACGCGCGACGCATCCGTACCTGTTGCGCTCGATGTTGGAAGATCCCTTTGACCCCGAGCCCTACAAAGACAGAGTAAGGCAGGCGTTGATCGACGTCAGGCTAAACAGTTGCGGATTTCGCGGAACGTGACCGGTCGTTTCGCGTGATCGTCACGAGTGGCGGGGTGCTGCGTGAAAAGAAGAGGGCCGCGCGAGTTAACCTCTGGCAGCTTTGGGTGAAACAGAGGTGCGATCAGGCAAGTCCGGCGATCATGAGGAAAATCTGGAACAATGACGTCGATCCGAAAGTGGGCTTTGTCACTTGGCTTGCTTGCCGCTGTTTCGGCTGGGGCGCAAGATCTTTCGCCCAATGGCCAGCTTCTTGTTGCGGCGCGGCAAGGGGACGTGGCCGCCGTAACGCGCCTGCTGGGCGGCGGGGCGGCCGTGAACTCGCGCAACCGCCTCGGCGATACGCCGCTCATGATCGCGCTGAAGAACGGCCACAAGGGCATGGCGCGGCTCGCCCTTGAGAGGGGCGCGGACGTGAATCTCGCGAACCTGTCGAAGGTGACTCCGCTGATGGCGGCGAGCTTCTCGGGCAGCGCGGAGCTGGTGAAGCTGTTGCTGGAGAAGGGCGCGGATCGCGCGCCGGCGGACCGGGTCGGGAAAACCGCCATGGTCTACGCGGCCGGCCTCGGGCACACCGAAGTCGTCGAATTGCTCCTCGCCTCCGGCGAGAGCCCGCGCGCCGCGTATCGGAACGACCTCACCGCGCTGATGTGGGCGGCGGCGTACGGTCACGTGGGGACGGTCAAGCTGCTGCTCGAGCGCGGCGCCGACGTCAATGCGCGCGACAACCGCGGCAAGACCGCGCTCGCGATGGCGGTCGAGGGGAAACACGAGGAAACGGCGCAACTGCTCCGCAAAGCCGGAGCCGCGCAATGATTACCTGATCACCACGCCCCAGGGCAGCTCGCCCACCGCGATGTCGCGGAGCTTGGTCATCGCTTCCGCGTCGATCACCGAGACGGAGTTGGAACGGCCGTTTGCGACGTAGAGTTTTTTGCCGTCCGGGGTGATTGCCATGTTCCAGGGACGCTGCCCGGCGGGAATGGTCGCGGTGATCCTGCCCGAAGCGACGTCGATCGCCGAGACGGAAGCATCGCCGCCGTTGGAGACGAACACGACTTTCCCGTCGGGACGCACGGCGATTCCGTTGGAGCGCTTGCCGGCCGGGATGACGGAGACGACTTCGGCGCGCGCGCAGTCGATGACGTACACACGGTCGGAATTTTCCGCGGCCACGTAAGCGCGGCTGCCGTCGGGCAGGAAGCCGATGCCGCGCGGCCGCTCGCCGACCTTGACGACCTTCGCCGCGCTGCGCTTCGCAACGTCGATCACGTCCACCGCGGCGCCGTCTTCGGCGCTGACGTACAGCCATTTGCCGTCCGGGCTGAACACCGCGTGCTCCGGATTTTTCCCGCTCACGGCGATGCTGAATGTTTCCCGGGAATTCACCGCGCGGATCAGGGCCACGCTGTTGTTTTCTTCCACGGCGACGGCGATCCAGCCTCCGTCCCGGGAAATCCCCACGCCTTCGGGGGATTTTCCGACGGGGATCTGCCCGGAGACTTCGCGCCTGGCGAG
>WNFY01002912.1_pt1 | contig 16104 bp, 19 predicted proteins | sample 5400091 | NCBI WGS metagenome assembly WNFY01 (sample SAMN13153364, study PRJNA577476) | soil metagenome | isolation source: 60 cm soil or saprolite under grassland replicate 1 | place: USA:California | collected 2016-06-15
CCGGTAAATATTGGTTCATCTCGTTTCGTAAGATCAGGTAAGATGCCTTCGAACGGAGTTAATATCCGTTGCTGAGAAGATGACGTTACTAGTGGTCGCCGTCCATCTGCGAACGAGGTTGATGAGCGAAGGTTACGACCCTTTGGACACTCGCCACGCGAGTCCATTAAGAGTCCAATAAGCGTTCCCGTGAGTCCTCAAAGTGCGGTAGAGTGCTTTCCATGCCGCGAAGTTTCATTGAATTACAGTGAATCGCGTCTCTTTCACGGCGGCAACACGAGTTCGAATCTCGTACGGGACGCTAAATTCCTTCGCCGCCGAATATCGATGTTGCCTTGCTGATCAGCTAACGGCCCACGGGTTCGAATAACTCAATAGGATTACCATCAGGGTCTTCCAATTGAATTTGTTTGCCGCCTGGGCCCGCTTCCATGTTGTTGCGGAAATGCAGGCCAGCCCTTTTGAGTGCCTCGATTCGATCCGGGAGGTTCGTCACTTGCAGCATGATGCGATTCCATCCCCCTGGCTCCTGACTGTGTCCGTCAGGCATAGGACGGGAACCGGAGGCGCCTGGTCCGCTGAGAACCAGTTTCAGATTGCCGATTGACACTTGGCCGAATGCCGGCAAATTCTGTTGATCTAGTTTGAAGCCGAGCTGATGCGTATAGAACGCGACTGCGCGCTCGACATCCTTGACCTGATAGCGAACTCCCCCAAAAGCCGACGATGAACGTCCGCGTTTCGTTCCCGGACGGCTGTGCTCCTGCTTGATTCATATAACCTCCTACTTGGTTCATATAACCTCCTACTGCCAGCACGAGCAAGACGAGCGACACACACCGTTTCATTGGCCCGTCAGTCGGTGCTGCGGGAACGGCGGGAGCGGGCCAGAGCCAGCCCACCGAGGTTCATGCCGATCAGCCCCAGCACCAGGGCTACGATGGCCCCGGCTCGCCCGCTGCCGGTGCCGAAACCACCGGTGGATCTGCCCAGGTGCACCACACTGAGGACCATGCCGATCAGCCCCAGCACCAGGGCCATGATGGCCCCGGCTCGCCCGTTGCCGGTGCCGATACGACCGGCGGAGCGGGCCAGAGCCAGCCCACCGATGACCAAGCTGATCAGCGCCACCACGACCGCCACGAGGGCCTCAGCTCGCCCGCTGGTAATGCCGATCTGCGGAGATTGTGAGTAACTCGCTGTCGATATTACGCACACGGCACAGGCCGCAATCAATCCCGTAAGGATTCCATTCCTTTCTTTCATCGCTCAAGTCTCCTTGCCAACATTATGCCGTCGTAAGCGGCGGTCGTATTGGATAAAATTGACCTGAACTAAAAATGGGGAAGGTGGTTGCGTTTGACCTGTATGGTTTGTTCGATGAAGCGTTTGTGGCGATTTTTGTAATCGGTCGGGCTAAGACCCGAGAACTCGAGAAATTCGCGTATAAAATGGGACTGATCGAAGTATCCGAGATCCAAGGCAAGGGTCGCCCAATCGGGCGAGGGATTCTGTTGGATGAAAGTCCGGGTTTGCTGAAACCGCTGAATCCGGCTGAACAGTTTCGGCGTCATGCCCACTTCCGCCTTGAAAACCTGAATGAACCGGCGCTGGCTTAGACCAAGGTACTTTGCGGCCTCCCTGACTCTAGGCCCGGCTTGATTCTTCCCGAACATTTCCAGTGCCGCCGAGACCGCGTAGTGCTGTTCCACGCCGTGACACAAGCGGCTCAACAGAGCCTCCTGGAGCAACTGAAACCGCTCGGCAGAAGTTCTTGCTTCACAAAGGCACTCCCGCAGCCGACCGGCCGACGGTCCCCAAAGTGTTTCCAGATCGACGTGGGTGTCGGCGAGATCGCCCGCCGGGAGTCCGAGAAACGGAAAAGCGCCGCCCGGTTTGAAGTGAACACCGATGATAAAGGCTCCATCAGCGGCATCGGGCGCGAAGCCGCTCCCATGTGCACCTGAAACGACCGCACCGGAAAGACGGGAGTGGTGGTCAGGATGCTCGGCGTCGTAAAACCGCAGCTCGTTTTGCCGGAGATTGATTGCGAGTTCGAGCGTGCCGGTCGGAAGAATGCGTTCGTTTTGGTGCTCTACCTCGTAGCCTTCGTAAAGCCAAAAGTTGTCTACAAATCTAGAAAGCGGCGGCGCCGGATTGTAAGAGTTGACTTCGGTATTGATGTGTGGGGCATCTTGACAGTCTCCAAAGGCGCACTGATGAATCCGACGTTCTCAAGAATCTATGTTTCAGTACTGAGCAATTTAAGCACACCGCCCATACAAGGTGATGGTTGGACGTTGGAACTAAACGCAGGCTGGACCGTGGCGGTTGGAGAGCGCAAAGGCGATTATGTAGTGAAGAAGCTGGAATAAATAATAATCATGTCCAGCGAACGAAGAAAAGTATAAGGAAAGCGTTCGTTGGGCCAACTGCACATTTGGATGGTGTGGCGGAGCCGGTATCAATTGCGTTGGTACGGACCTGTGGAGCGCCGATGTATTGGGCAGTTCGTGCTTTGCATCCGGATGTGGCAATAATGCGATCGGGTGTGGGTGGGGAACGATTTGGCAATAAATTGGGCATCCCTGGCAGAACATGAGGCCCACCTGGTCCGGCGCGGCAAAGACACCTTGCCCCAGGCAACCAGGCGGTTCGCCTTCCTTCGTCACCGTGAGCGTGTATCTTCCCGGCAGGACCTTCGTGAAGCGCACGATTCCCTGATCGTCGGACCTCGCGGCGGCAACTGGAGTTTTGCCCGCAGCGACCGCCGACAACGAACAGCTTGCGCCGGCAACGGGCAGGTCACGCGCCTCTTTCGCAACGACCTTGAGCGCGCTCGCGCTTGACGTTTGGCCGTAGCAGGCGGCAAAAGCGCAACCCACGCACACGAACAGTATGCAGTATCGGGGGATGTGGGATACCAGGCGCATAAGTCCCACGCATCTTAACCAAAGGAATTGCGAAACACTAGCTGGGTCGCGGCCTTTGCGGTGTTTGCAGCCGCCAGGAAGCATCGGGCGACCGTCACGGAATTTGTCCAGTTTTCAACTGGTACTCTTCCGTTGGGTTGCCAGAGTATGATGGAACCAAAGACACCGCAGTCAAATCTGAACAACATCAGCCAACGTTTTGACCAGGCTTTTTCTAACAGAGATGAAGGCGACACACCTCGTTGCAATTGCTGGGGCGGGCCTCGTTCTCACCCTTCCCGTTCTCATCTTCGGCCTTCCTTTTCTGAGTGATGATGCCGGCTTTCACGCCGTATGGTACAGCCACTTCTCCAAACAGCTTTGGATGGGCGATCTATATCCGCGATGGCTGATGGAAATGAACGGCGGCCTCGGTAGTCCCGTCTTTTTCTTTTATCCACCTGTGCCCTACTTTTTCACGAGTATGCTGCGGCCCTTTTTCCCGAATGATCCCGCAGGGTTGCATCAGCTTGGCGTGTCCGCTTCCGTGGCGTTGATTGCATCTGGTCTGACTGCTTATCTCTGGCTCAAGAACGTGGCTGAACCAAACGCTGCTTTGATGGCTGCGATTCTTTACATGGCTATGCCATATCACTTGGCGGCGGATCTTTACGTGCGCGCCTCGTTCGCAGAGTACTGGACGTTCGTCTGGATGCCTCTGGTTCTATATTTCATTCACCGACTAGCCTCTGGGTACAAGCTCGCCTTTGTGGGAGTAGCAGTTAGCTATGCCCTACTGATTATGACTCATCTGCCAACCACACTCATTTTCTCTGTTGTACTATTCTGCTATGCCATCTGTCTGGCGCCGAAAAAGAGAAAGTTGAAGATGCTGAGCATCATTTCAGGGGCGGCGATGTTGGGGGTTGGCCTGGCTGCGATTTATTTGTTGCCGGTCATGACGACTCAGCAATTTGTCCTTCTGAGCAGAATGAGCACAGGCTACTTTTCGTACCAGAATTGGCTGTTTTTCGCGAAGCTTTCGTTGTGGAGAGAAGACAAAGTGACCATTGCGTTGCTGGTTGCGAATATGTTCCTGATTGCAACTTGCGCATTCCTGATGATTCGCTCCAGCCGTGACTCTCGACGTAAAGAGATGAGCCGCTTTTGGTACGCCGTAGCAATAGCCAGCGTGTTGATGATGACCGAGCTTAGTAAACCTGTCTGGCTGGTCGTTCCGGTGCTGCAAAGGATCCAGTTCCCCTGGAGATTCAATACAGCCCTTTGCTTGTCAGCCAGTGCCCTTTTGGCTATGGCCATCTCTTCAATAGGAAGGCGGAGTTCTTCATCACTCAGAATAGTTAGCGCTCTGGCTTTGCTGCTGATCCTGGCCTGGATTCCCCCTACGGTTTGGAAAGCGTGGAAGTCATTTCCGCAAACGAATCCAAATCAGCACGATATCAGCGAGCGAAAAGAACAGATCGAACAGAGCAGGGATCCGACTGAATATCGACCCCGGTGGAATAAATCAATGGCCGCAATAGATTGGGAATTGTCGGTAGATGAGAATCTCTGGGACCAGTTGATGACGAGAGACATTGAATCACTTCTGCACCGGGCCGGCAGTTCCGCCGAACACCAACCGGATCCGATCATCATCGACGGAATCGGTCGCGCAGAGATTAATGCTCGCAAACCGAGAGAGATCGATTTGCACGTCGGGACCTCAACCGGCGTATCGCTCATCGTGCCTCAGTTTTATTATCCCTACTGGACCGCGCAATCGGCCGGCGAACCGAATAGCTTACCACTCAGCCCTTCCGAACCGGACGGCCTGTTGAGTCTTCGCGTGCCTCCGGGAGATCATCTAATTCAGTTGCGCTTGGGGCGAAGCGGGGCGGAGCTTTCGGGACAGATTATTAGTCTGGCCTCTCTCATGATCGCGCTTTCGCTCGTGCTGTATCTCAGATTATTTCAAAACGCCGACGGTTTCTTTTCCAACCGAGCATGGACAACCACTCGCACCCGTTAGTCGATCATACTGATTGAAGTTGGCGGCGGGAAGCTGGTATTGCTTGTGTGTTATAGTTTTCCACGATTCACCCTCCAGAAACTCGGAACAGGACAGGTGAGGACTTGCGACGTCAGCTTATCGTCGCCGTAAGAAGCAGGCTGGACACGCCGGTCATCCAGCCTGCGTGACCGCAGGATGAAAAAGAGTTTGATGTTCAGGAATGCGTTGCGTCAGTTGCGCCACGGATTCAATCGTCCGTTCATGGTGATGTTCGAGACGACGCTGCATTGCAACATGAAATGCGGCTATTGCGCGATTTGGCAGAACCAGCAACCCGAAGATCGCGCCGTGCGCGAGCGCGTCTTTGCGCGCATGGACGAGGCGGCGGACTTTGGCGTGTTTGCTTGGAGTTTTTCGGGCGGCGAGCCTTTGATGAATCCCAACATGCCGGATTTTATCGAGCACGCATCGCGTAAAGGGTTCTTCACGTCGATGCCGACGAACGGTCTGGCTCTGAAGAAATATGCCGAAGCCTGCGTCAAACTCGATCAACTCGAAGTCTCGATCGATACGCTCGACCGCGAAAAGTTTGCGAAGCGCAGGGGCATCGATGGCCTGCCGGTGATCCTCGAAGCGTTGGACTACATCCTCGGCAAGCTGGATCATCACACGATTCAAATCAATGCGGCGGTTGATCTCGAAAACCTTGAAGACTTGCCGGCGTTGGCAAAGTTCTGCCAGGAGCGAACGCTTTTGCTGCACCCCGAAGCCGTTCACAACGTGGTGCGCCCGACATGGAAGACAGAAGACGTCGAGATGGAAAACGACGCGCTCGACCACGTGGCCGATTACGTTACAACGCTCAAGAGAGAATACAAGTGCGTGCGCTTCTATAAGGACTACTATAAGTTTTATCGCAATGAGGGTTTTACCAAGAGATTCCCGTGCCGCTCGGCTTCGCATTTGATCAATATGCGCCCCGACGGTTCGATTCAGTTTCCTTGCGCCTTCGTCAGTCTGCACCGCGGAGCCCCGGAGATGAGCCTGCGCGAAATATACGAGTCTCCTGAAGTCAGAGAAATAATTCGCCAGTCGCCCGACATGTGGGATTTTTGCAAGGGGTGCAAGATCGGCTGCCCGTATGAAGTGTCCGCTTACCGCAACAGTCCGCTGACAGCGGTCAGGTCCGCAATGGATTTCATGCAATTGAGTTTATAAGCGGAAACCCTTGAGCACTACGGTAATCAGCGAAGTCGACCAACCTGTCGCGGAAGAACTTCATGCGGCAAATGAGCTTGCGCCGGCTGAAGGCGCGCGCGCCGCAATCCGCGTGCGTGGTCTCGTGAAGCAATATCGCAACGGGACCGAGGCCAATCGTGGCATCGATCTCGAAGTGCGCCGCGGAGAACTTGTATCGATTCTCGGCCCGAACGGCGCCGGCAAGACAACCTTCCTGCGACAGATCACGACCGAACTGCGACCGACTTCGGGTAGCGTGGAAATCTTCGGCCTGGATGCAGTTGCTGCGCCGCAACGCGCGAAGCGCGTGATGGGAATCACGCCGCAGGAGGCCGGCGTCTTCGAAACGCTCAGGGTTCGTGAGCATCTGGAGTTGTTTGTGGGATTCAAGGGAGTCGCGAAGCGCGAAGCGCACCGCTCAGCAACTGAGATAATCCACGAACTCGATCTCGACGCCGAAGCCAATAAACGCGTCGGCGATCTCTCTGGCGGCCAGCGGCGACGCATTCTGATCGGCCTGGCTTTGCTCGGAAATCCGCCGTTGCTCGTGCTTGACGAACCGACAACTGGTTTGGATCCGGTGTCGCGGCGCGCGGTCTGGAATGTGATCCGGCGACGAGTCGCCGAAGGCTGCACGGTGCTTCTCTCCACTCATTACATCGAGGAAGCTGAACGTCTCAGCGACCGCGTCGGCATTATCAGCGCTGGGAAAATGATTGCCATCGGCACGCTTGATGAACTTCTGGCGCGGCTTGCGAAAAGCTATCGCCTGAGCTATCGCGAAATCTTAGACGAAACGCAGGTGCGCTACTTTGCCACCTTCGCGGAAGCCCAGCGCTATGTCGCTGAACAGTGCATCGCTGAGTATTCATTAGCGCGCGCTTCGCTCGAAGACGTTTATTTCGAACTCACCGGTCATCGTTTCGAAGACGAACAAGCAGAGGAGAGCGTCCTTTGCCCAGCTTGAGAGACACAATCAGCGTCTTTCGCATTCATCTCGCGCGCTTGCGGGCAGAAGCGGGACCGTTTCTGTTAGCGGCGCTCGTCTTCCCTACGGCGATGTATTTTTTCGCAAACGCGATTAAAGGCGATGCCCACGGCGATCAGAATCGATTTCGCTTTCTCGCTGGCTCGATCGTGTTTTCGCTTTCGCTGACTGCGATTAGCTGGCTGGGCTATCTGCTTTTGGAGAATCGCTTCACGGGACGGCTGAAACTTTTTGCGACGCTGCCGCTGACACCTTCTTCATACGTCTTCGGCATTCTGATCTTTGGGGTCGCGCAATCGATCCTCGGCAGCGGAGCGCTGCTGTTAGTCGCACGCTTGCTGGGTGCGCGAACACAACTGGGCGTGCTGCCGCTGACCGCGACGATTCTGCTGACGATGCTTTGCCTGAGTGGCATCAGCGTGATCATCGCGACGCGCGCCCGCAGCTTTAGCGAAGGCTCGCTGCTGACGGATTCGCTCGGTGCGGGTCTGGTTTTTCTCGCGCCGGTGTATTACTCTCCTGAGGACATGCCGCACGCGTTGCGAAGTGTTTCTGAGTGGCTGCCGACAGCCCGCGCGGCACACGCCGTGCAGGCAGCGCTTGTGGGAAACTACGCAACAAGGGATCTGGCGATTCTGGGCGTAATGGGGATTCTTAGTCTTTCACTTGGATTCAAATTGATGCGGTTTAGCGAGAATTGATCGAGTAAGCTATCATCATAATTCTAGTTCAAGCGTGAATGTAACGCCTCGCATTCTGGTCTTGACTCTTTCCTTTGGGTCCGGTCATCTCCGGGCGTCTCATGCAATCGCGAAAGAGTTAAAGCACATCGCGCCCCGCGCGGACGTTCGGGTTGTAGATGCGCTCGAAGAATGTCGCCCGTTGTTTCGCGCGTGCTACGAGTGGCCCTACTGGTTCATGCTGCGTTACGCGCCCGCCTTGTGGGACCGCCTCAACAGCGCGCGGCTGGAGCACAAACACGAACGCACTGCGCCTGCCTGGGCTTTCCGGTTGGGCTGCCCGAAAGTCTTTGAGGCGATTAAGAACTTTAGCCCGGACGTTATCGTCGCAGGCGAAGTTGCGGCGTGCGAGATGGCCGTGATTGCGAGGCAGATAGGACTTACTCGAGCGCCAATCGTAAATGTGATCACCGATTACGAAGCTGAACCGATCTGGGTCAAGCCTCAGGTCGATGCATATATGGTTCCGGACGAAAACGTCCGGGCTGAGTTGGTCGATTGGGGCGCGCCGGCGGATAGAATCGAAATCTGCGGGATACCAGTCGATCCGCAGTTCGATTTGACCCGCGACATGAGAGCATCTCAGGTTAACGACGATCTTCCAATCGTGCTCCTGATGGGTGGCGGCATGGGCCCGACCCGCATGGGCGACGTAGCGCGACGGCTTGGAGAGAGCAAAGTTCCCATGCATATTATCGCTGTAGCCGGGCACGACAAACGCGCGCGAAGAAAACTTGAAAGGCTGAAGCTGAAATCCCCAGTCTCTTTGCGAGTTCTTCGATGGACCGACGACGTGGCGGCGCTGATGCAAGGGGCCTCGATTCTGGTGACGAAACCAGGCGGGCTGACGATCGCCGAAGCTGCACTGTGTTCGTTGCCTACAGTTTTCTTTGATCCGATTCCAGGCGCAGAATTTGTTAACGCCAAGCGGATGGTCGATGCAGGCGGGGCTGTGATCAATAACGGCGCGAAGGAAACCGCATCGATCGTTGTAAAGTTGCTCCGCGATGAACGATCGCGTCAAGCGATGTCTTTGAGAGCAAACAAACTCGCTCGTCCAAATGCTCGACAAGAGATCGCGCAACTCGTTCTCGATCTGGTGGCGCCGGGGAAAGGGATGCCGCACCGAATGACCGCTTGATAACTCTTAATTACGAATGATGCTGTTCGGACTACCAATGATTGCCGGCGCCGGCTCGCTCGCCGCGGGCGCGGCCGGCGTCTATTACGCGACCTCCGCTGTGCGTTCGCAATGGCTCGGCCCAACCGACTGGCGCGGGCGCACTGATACTGCATCCGTGGCTTTGACCTTTGACGACGGTCCGTCTGAAGACACCGAGCGCATTCTCGAAGTGCTTCGTGCTTACGAACTCAAGGCGACGTTCTTCATGCTTGGTCGTCAGGTCGAACTGTTTCCGCAGACTGCGCGACGCGTAGTTACCGACGGACACGAGATTGGAAATCATTCGTACTCGCATCCGGTCTATCTCTTTCGCAGTTCGGGCGCGACGCGGCTGCAGCTCGAACGTGCGCAGGAGATCATCGCCACAATCACCGGCAAACAACCACGACTCGCGCGACCGCCATGCGGTGTGCGCACCCCGGCATACTTTGCCGCGGCGCGACGATTAGGCTTGCGCACGGTGCAGTGGGATGTCGCCGGATTCGATTGGAAGGAACGAACGAGCGCAGAGATTGCCAGCTCAGTGTTACGGGAAGCGAGCGCCGGATCGATCGTTCTGCTTCATGACGGCGATAGCGCTCTCATACGCGATCGGAGCGCAACTGTCGCCGCTCTCCCGATGATCATCGAGGGCTTGAAGGCGCGCGGCCTGGGTGTGGTACCGCTATCGCAATTACTTGAGCCAAGAAAAGCGCGGCGATTTGGTAAGCGAAACGGTTTCGGAACGAAAAAGGCCAGGCCAAAGAAGCCAATCGTTTTTTTGGACTTCGACGGCACGATCACACGTCGCGATGCGGTTGACGCCATCTTGGAAAAGTTTGCCGATCCACGCTGGCTGGAGATCGAAGAGGAATGGAAGGCGGGACGAATCGGATCGCGCGAATGCCTGGCCGCGCAAATGCACCTGGTGCGGGCAACCAAGGATCAAGTCGATGCGCTACTGGATTCGATTGATATCGACGAAGGCCTCGCCAGGTTGCTCGCCACCTGCGCAACGCACGGCGTCGAAGCGCACATCATCAGCGACGGCTTTGATTACTGCATCGATCGCATTCTCGCGCGCCAGTCGCTGAATCTGAGAACTCATTTGAACGGCGTGCGAATGCTTTCGAGCCACCTGGAGGCGCATGCGGATCGCTGGTTGGTCGACTTCCCTTTGTTCCATCAATCGTGCGGCCACGGTTGCGCGACCTGCAAACCGGCAATGATGAGCATGCTCAATCGCGGCGGTGGGCCCACGATCTTCGTGGGCGACGGACTGTCGGACAAGTACGCGGCGGCCAGCGCCGATCTGGTTTTCGCAAAAGACCAGCTCGCCGCCTTTTGTCGCGAACAGCAAATCGCGCATCGGCGGTACATAAGCCTTGCGGACGTAGCCGAGCAGCTTGATGAACTGCTGCGCTCAGACGCTGCGATCGAGCGAGAAGCGATCGAGGAAGTCGGCGCATGAGCACAGACACACGCGAACTGGTAGAACTCACCCACATCACTGACGAGAAGGAACTGCTCGAACTCGAGCGCAAGTACTGCTCGTGGGGCGACACGGTTCACTATGTCGAGCCACCAAAGTTTTTCGAACGCGCGGAAGGTGGCTATCTATACGATCGCGAAGGCACCCCTTATCTTGATTTGCAGATGTGGTATTCGGCGGCGAGCTTTGGTTACGGCAACCGGCGATTGAACGACGCGCTCACCCGCCAGCTAAACAAGCTGCCGCAATTGGCGTCGCAATATTTGCATCCGGAACGGGTCGAATTGGCGGCGGCAATTGCTCGGCTTAACGAGTCAAAGTTTGGTATGCAAGGTCGCGTGCTTTTCAACGTCGGCGGCTCGCAGGCGATCGAAGATTCTTTGAAGATCGTGCGCAACGCCACAGGCAAGAATCTGGTTTTCGCTTTCATGGGCGGTTATCACGGCAGAACGCTTGGTGCATCTGCGATCACCTCCAGCTATCGCTATCGTCGCCGTTATGGACATTTTTCTGACCGCGCGCATTTCGTTCCTTTCCCGTATTGCTTCCGCTGCCCTTACGGCAAGAAGAAGGAAGATTGCGGGGTTTACTGCGTGCAGCAATTCGCCAAGAATTTCGAGACGGAGTACAACTCTTTCTGGGATCCAAAGACGCAGGAATCTGAATTCTCGGCCTTCTATGTCGAACCGATCCAAGCGACGGGCGGCTACGTGATCCCGCCGCCTGAATATTTCCCGGCGCTGAAGAAGGTCCTCGATGAGCGCAACATTCTGCTGGTTGATGACGAAATTCAGATGGGCTTCTATCGCGCCGGAAAGTTTTGGGCCCTGGAAAATTTTGGCGTCGCGCCCGACATTGTTGTTTTCGGCAAAGCCCTGACGAATGGATTGAATCCGCTTAGTGGTGTCTGGGCGCGCGAAGATCTAATCTCGCCGGAGACATTTCCGCCGGGCTCAACTCATTCCACCTTCGCGTCAAATACGCTCGGCACAGCCGTCGCTCTCGAAGTAGTGCGCATGACGGAAGAAAACAACTACGAGAGAATCACTCAGCGCAAGGGAGCGTATTTCCTGGCGCAACTGAAAGAGTTGCAGCGGCGATATCCGAAAGTGATCGGCGATACTGACGGCATGGGAATGGCTCTGCGCGTCGAGATTTGCCGTGAAGATGGATACGAACCCGACCGTGAATTGACCGACAAGATTTTCCAGGAAGGAATAAAGGGTGATCTCACCGCGCGCGGAAGAAAGATGGGTCTCGTGTTGGATGTTGGTGGTTACTACAAGAACGTCTTCACACTCGCCCCGGCATTCGACATCACTGAGCAAGAGATAGACCTGGCCGTGGAACTCCTGGAACAACTCATACGCCGCTGCGCGCCGGATCGCGTGTAAGATCTCCACCGAATATGCTGTCTGAGTTCATAGAATTATTTGAAAGCGTTGCGTTGCGCACTAATCCGGAGCGCGCAGTTCGGTTACTGGGCGTGCTTCCTACTTCGGCGATAGACGCAATGCGGCGGGCCCGCTTCAGGCGCACGCTTCGACTAGCCGCCGAACGTTCAACGTTCTACCGCGAGCAGTTTCGCCTGCGCGGAATTGACGTGTGGCGCATCGAGCATCCATCACAGCTCGGGGACTTCTACACCACCGGTGAAGACCTGCGCACTTATGGCGCGGAACAATTTCTCATCGGTCACGCGGATACTGCATTCGAGACTACCGGCACCACGTCGCCCGCTCCCAAAACCGTTTTCTTTTCGCGAGACGAAGTGGCAACCATGGGACGCATCACTGCGATCTGGCTCTATCTCCTGGGTCTGCGCCGAGACGACCGTGTTCTAAGTGCGTTCGATTGTTCGTTCTGGGTCTCTCCGTGGGTGCTGCGTTCAGGGCTCGCATACCTTAAATGCTTTCACGTCGAAGCCGGCAAGATCGACCCCGCGGAGTTCTACGAGCGCGCCAGGACTTATAAACCCACCCTGATTTTCGGCGAGCCTTCATGGATCGTGCGACTCTCAGAAGTTGCCAATGACCACAGCGTCTGGCCTTTGAAATTTCTGTTTGCCGGCGGCGAAAACATCACCGAAGCGGCGCGTTCGATGGTTGAGCGCGTGTGGGGCGCGCCACTTTATCTGAACTACGGGCAGACTGAATCGTTCGGCGCGCTGGGCGCAGAATGCAAGATGAAGGATGGCTACCATCGCAATGATCTCTATTTCTTTTTCGAACTTGATAACGTTGACGAAGACGGTTATGGCGAGGTCATCTACACGACGCTCGCGCGCGATGTGATGCCGCTCATCCGCTATCGTTCAACTGACGTGGCGCGTCTGGTTGATGAACCGTGCGAGTGCGGAATATTTGCCGGACGGATCGGGAAAATACGCGGCCGCTGTGACGAGATGGTAGTCTGCGGCATGGGCAACGTTGGCCCATGGGTATTCGAAGAACTCCTCCGCGGCATCGAAGGCACTGGCGAGGACTGGCAGGCAGTCGTGCTGCACGAAAATGCGCGTGATGTGGTTGAGTTGCATGTCGAACTGGATGACGCCACGCGCCACAGCGCAGTGGAAGAGTCAGTTCACAGGAATCTACGGGAACGTTTCTCGGACTTCTCGAAGAATCGCGAGATGAAGCTCTACGACCTGCGCGTAGTAGCGTACCGTTCGGGGAGTCTACGAGCGGGTGAACGAAAGCTCCGCCGTGTCATCGATGAGCGCCAGATTCTCGGACCTCGGGCGAAGTACACAGCGGTCTCTTAAGTAACAGCGGAAGAAAATCCACAGCCACGGAAACCGCGCGTCCATTAAGCGTCCAATAAGCGTTCCCGTGAGTCCTTCAAATGCGGTAAAGTGCTATCCATGCCGCGAAGTTCCTTTGAATTACAATAGGTCCCTTCTCTTTCACGGCGGTAACACGGGTTCGACTCCCGTACGGGACGCCAATATTTAGCGCATCTCCGGGGATGGGCCGCGCAGCCGCTACACTCCAGGTTGCGCCCTCAATACGAATAAGAACATCCGCGCTAGCAGCTACTGCGCGCGGTCCGGCTCGGGCGGCTGTGCAAAGCCCGCGCTGAAGATCGACGTGCGGCCGCTCGTGTTGTCGAATACTTCCATCGTGGCGCGGCAAGGGTCGGGTGGAACATTTGGAGCGGCCCCAGGCTCTGACTGTATGCGCACAAAGGGACGCAGTTGCAGGCGCGAGATCGCGTCATTGGTTGACCGTGGACTAAACATATCGGCATTCAAGTCGAGAAAAGCGGACTGGCCCGCTTGCAGCTCGACCGCGCGGCGGAGCGGTTGTCCGTCGCTATTGGTGAATGGTCTTCCGTCCGCGTTGCGGAACGTGAGCACCACGCGGCAGGGGTCGGGTGGCAATTGCCCGTCGACAGCGATCGCCAGGTTGACGAGGTTGAGGCGAACGGTCTGCCCGCGCATGACGCCAAGCATGCCGACCGTTCGATCGGGATCGGGCGGCGCCGTCGCGCGCACGCGTTGAATTTCCCACATCGCCCCGGTTGCAAACAGCGCAACGAGTGCGATCGTGATTGAAAATTTGGTAAAGATAATTCGTGTGTTCATGTCCGTGTCTCCTTTTGGTTGAATGAATGATTCCGTTTCTTGCTCCCTCTCCCAATGGGAGAGGGTTGGGGCGAGGGTTTAGCGAGCAAAACAAGAAATCGACTTTTCCTTCTCTCGCTCTCCTACGCTTCGCGCCCTCACCCCTTGCCCCTCTCCCAATGGGAGAGGGGAAATCTATTACTGCGAGTGCGGCACGCGGACAGTCGCGCTGCGTTGCGTGCAGTTGCCGCTGGCATCGACGGCTGTGTACGTAACCGTATAAGTGCGCCCTCGCGGATCGTTGCCGGCGCGTTCAGCGCGCAGGAGGAAGCTTCGATCGAATGTGCCAAAAGCCGCTTCCTGAATGTCGCCTGCTGTGTCACCGTCGCCGCCGCCGTTGTCAGGTTGGTCGCTGGTGATCGATGTCAAAACCACAGTCGGTTGAGCGTCGCCGCAACTGTCGGAAGCATTGATCACGGCGTCGATACGAACCATCTTGTGGTCAGCAGGCCAGAGCAACGTCGGCGTTAGTGTGACTTGAAGCGATGGCGGCTGAGTGTCCTGCACCGTGATCCTGGTCGTGCTCAATGCAGATGACGACCAACCGTCTGAGACTGTAAGGTTGACGACGCTTGTTCCGACCGGCAGAAAAATCTGTGGCTTTCGTCCCGTCATCGTGCCGAATGGTCCGGTCCAGGTCTAACTAAGAACATCGCAGTCAGCGTCCGTAGCGTTTGCCCACGCGTGATGCCGACCATGCCGACCGTGCGATCGGGGTCGGGCGGCTGGGCCGCGCGCACGCGGCGCACCTGCCAGATTGTTACAGTCGAAGCGATCGCGACGAGCGCGATCGCGATTGATAGTTTGGTAAAGATGTTTCGTATGTTCATCTTCGTGTCTCCTTTTTGGTTTGAATGAATGATTCCGTTCTCCTCCCTCTCCCGCTGGGAGAGGGTTGGGGTGAGGGTTTAGCGAGCAAAACAAAAAATAGACTTTTCCTTCGTTCGCTCTCCTACGCTTCGCGCCCTCACCCCTGGCACCGCGCCGCGCCAACTTGGTTAAGCAGAGCGCCCAGCGTGTGAAGGATTTTTTCGCCCGCTTCGCGGGCTCGAAGAAGAAAGATCGCCAATCGCACTCCGAATGTCATGTTTCCTGAGCGATGACGCACTAACGTTGGAGCGTCCTTCCTCTCTCGAACATCTAAGCGAGCAATCTCGACCGAACGCCCCAGGGGCAACGAAAATGTAAGAATTGACCGCGACGTTTCGCCAGTTGGCCGAATGCTCAAGCGATGGAGAATGGTAGAATTCGCCTACGATTTTCGGCGCCCGACATGTCTGAGCTTTCACCTTCGACTAAAGTAACTGCGCTGCTTATCGATTGGAGCAATGGCTCTAAGGCGGCGTACGACAAGCTGGTGCCGCTGGTCCACGATGAATTGCACCGGCTTGCTCATCGGTACATGAGCCGTGAACGTCCCGGCCACACGCTGCAAACCACGGCCCTGGTTGATGAAGCTTACCTGCGCCTCGTCGATAAGAAGGTGCAGTGGCAGAACCGTACGCACTTCTTTGCCATCCCCGCGCAGGTAATGCGGCGCATCCTGGTCGATCACGCTCGCGCGCACGCATATCAAAAGCGCGGCGGCGGCACGCAAAAGATTGAATTGAACGAGGCGATGGTGATGGCCAAAGAACGCGCGGCTGAGCTAGTCGCCCTTGATGAAGCGCTGGAAAAGCTGAAGGAGTTCGACGCGCGCAAAGCCCGCGTTGTCGAGCTGCGCTTCTTTGGCGGACTTACAGTTGATGAGACGGCGCAGGTGCTCAGCATCTCGGCGAACACGGTCGATCGCGATTGGAGCACGGCCCGCGCATGGCTTTACAACGCTGTGACAAGTGATAGGTGATGAGTGATGAGTGATGGGTAATGAGTGATGAGTGAGGACTGGACGCGTCACGAGCAAGGCCAGCTCATCACTCATGACTCATGGCT
>WNFY01006808.1_pt1 | contig 16101 bp, 8 predicted proteins | sample 5400091 | NCBI WGS metagenome assembly WNFY01 (sample SAMN13153364, study PRJNA577476) | soil metagenome | isolation source: 60 cm soil or saprolite under grassland replicate 1 | place: USA:California | collected 2016-06-15
CGGCAGCATCTTGCGCCACCAGGGCCAGTCATGATTTACGTCCGGCCCCCACAGATCGAGCGTGTGCGGAATTCCTTTGGACGTGAGAATGTCAGAGAGTTGGCGGCTGCGGTCCGGATCCTCGTATGAACCCTGCCCCGAGACGATGTAGATCGCGTCGGCGTTGCGCAGCGTCTTCAGATAAAAATCATCATTCAGGTTTGAGAGGTAATCGACCGGGTTATTGAAATAGACGTTGTCGTCATAGTAGCCATCGAGAAAGGATCTGATGTCGTAGCTGCCGCTCATCGGAATCGTGCCGCGAAACAGGTCCGGATGCTTGAAATACTCATTTGCGGCGAGAAACGCCCCGAGACTTGCGCCCGTGGTGATCGGTCGCGCGTCCCCTCCGGCGTCATTTCGAATCAGCGGCAAAACTTCATTGACAATGTAACGATCGTAACGCGTTAACAGCTCCGCTTTGATCCGGGGCGGCATTTGCTTATTCAGCAAACTCCAGCGATTGACGCTGTTAATTGAGTAAGCGCGGATTTTCCCGTGCTCGATGAACGGTTTGATTGAATCGACCAGATAAAATCTCTCGTACTCCAGATAATCGGCGGCGGCCGTCGGCAGCATCAACAGAGGCTGGCCTGCATGACCGTAGGCGACCAGCGGCATCTCCATTTGCAAGTTCGGACTGAACCAGGCAGTGGTCCTGCGTTCCACGAGACCCTCCTAAGCGAACAAAGAATTTTGCGGCGACAGATATTGTCCCAGGTAACGCGTTGGGTGCAAGGGCAGCGTAACCGAGGCGCGGATCAATTAATCTCAACTTCGACCGGCGTTCGATCATGCGCTTGATAACCAACCGGCCAGCCCGAGATGTTCAAACCATAGATCCAATCTGAATCGGGCGTGACTTCAAAACGAATCGCCAAAGGAAGTCCGCGAGCAGCTCGCAGGCGCGGGCCCCAGGAATCAACCAGCCATTCCTGAGTCAAAGGTGATTTTGGATCTTCCACAGGAATCAGGCGCGAACCGCAATTCGTCCCGTTAGCAAACAAAGTCACGCGCGTGCGAATTTCCTCCGGCCTTGCATCAGGCGGCCATACCGGCTGCAGGTGCGCCCGCACAATAATCTTTCCTACACGACGCCGCTCTTTGCGGCGCGGCACAATATATTCGAAATATCCGGCGCCCGATCCCCAAACATACCCCTGTCCGCCGCCGAGTTTTTCAAAGCGACCCCGAATAACCATTGTCGGTTCATATTGGTAGAGTGCCAGTCCCGGCTGAAACATTGCCCGAGGTTGTAATGAAGGATCATCATCGGCTTGTGAGAAGACAAATTGTCTTGGGATCAAATGCTCTTTGCTGTTCAGCAGTGACGGGGGCAATAGAGTATTGCCAGGCAAAGCAAAAAGATTTGCGCCGCGCTTAATCTCTGCGAACTCACCTTGATCGCGGGACGAAACAAAGGTCACGCCATAATCGCGGTCGATTTTGGAGGTTAGAATCCAAAAGATTGCGCCGGCAACGCCATCGCGCGCCGCATTATCAAATAACGCCCGAAACCATTCGGGCCGCGGGACGCCATTGAATCCGGCTGCTGTCATTCCGAATTCTCCGATCACCAAAGGCTTATTGATTGTGAGCGCGGCGGCCGCGCGGTTGTCGATAAACTCTCTGAGCGCCGTAGGCGAATCGACGAAGCTGTCAGTATCATCTCGCGGATAGTTATGGACATCGCAATAGTCAATATTTGGCAGCGCGTGATCGAGCAGCCATTCGCGCCGCTCCGCGGCGGACCGATAGCCCCAATCGCCCGGCGCGATCAGGTGATTGGGATCGAGCGACCTCAGATACGAACTCATCTCTGCAATCCACGCACGCCTTTCGTTCCAATGACCGGTTAAAGACTGTGCCTCGTTCATCAACTCGTATGCGAAGATTGTGGAATCATCGCGATAAAGAATGCCGCTAATCGTGTTACGACGGGTAGCAACTTTCTCCACATGCTGGCGATAAAGACGGCGCGCAGTTTCGTTTGAATAAAACAGCATCGCCTTTTCGTTATTAATGCCGAATGGATAGCTGTTATCGTCGGCGCCATCGATTCCGGCCCAGCGCAGGTACTGGGTGACGCCGCCGGTGTCGCGCCACCAATTGGTCAGGCAGAGTTGCACGCGAAGGCGATTGCGCGCAGCTTCAGAGATGACCTGATCCAGAAATACGAACTCGTCTTCGTTCCATTCGTCCGGAGCTCGGCGAAACCAAACATCGCGTTTCCATTTGCTGAATGGTTGCACATCGTCGGGACCGCCTTCGCCGGAAACCCAAAGACGAATGACCGTTATCCCCTCGTCCGCAGCGAAGTGCATCATTTCGCTCATTTGACCGCGGGTCTCGCGCCGGAACATAAGATCGACATTCGCGCCGACGAAGCGAAACGGTTTTCCGCCGACTACAAATTGGTTGCCCTTTGATTGAACGAATCCGCCAGGTGTGTTCAGCCGGCGGCGATCGCGGGCAGAGAAAAACAGACCCGCCACGCCGGCGAGTAAGACAAACGCCGCGACTGGCCATAAACGCTTAGTCATGAAAGCTGCTTAGAGATCGATCAAGAGCCCGGGAAGTTTTCCGTTCGCGCTTCAATCCAGGACGGGGGGAGGCGGAACGGGCGATCGAGGATTCGGGCTGGTCAGTCGCACGAAACCAATCGCCGCGCAAACGGCGGCGAGGATAATGAACACATTAAAGAAAGTAAGGATCGTCCACGCCATTTCGTCATCCTTAACGATCACGCCAAAGCCTAAAACCAAAAACTGGATGTGAAATAACAAAAGACAGACTGCGCCAAACGCGAACCAGCGCACCGGGGCGCCGAAAGCCCGGGCGCGAGCGAAACCGAGGACCGCGGCGACCAGCGAAACTACCGCGCCGGTTGCGAACAGGCCAAGGATGACCGGCAGAAAATAGCGCGGCTGGACAAAAGGAGTTTGCTCGACCTGCAGCAAAAGCACGGCAGCTAAAGACATGGGCTGATTCCTTTTCGGTTAAGAACTACTTCCATTGATCAGAATAAGAGCCGCTTGCGCAGGACTACACAGTGGTCGAACGCAAACGGCTCAAAATACTGGTTCTATGAATCCTGCATCACAAACGCGACGTTCGAAAACAAATTCTTTTCGAATCCGTTCCGAGCCCAGGCGCGCGCGTTGCGAAGGCCGCTCTCAGGCGTTGTCACTGAGTGATGTGGATCTCCTCTTCCTTATTTACGTGGCGCAGGAAGAGCAACAAGGCGCACGCACAAAATACCACGGCCAGTGCCAACGCAATCCAGCCGTTCTTGTGTGCGAGACCCTGCGGGGTGTTGTCCGTCACGAAGACATAAAACTCCCAGATCGCACCACCCAGCGCAGCCAGTCCCACAATTGACAGGAGAAAGTCAACCATAATCAAAACCCTCCGGCATCCGCTAAGGTTCAGTTATAAGATCATGGATAAAGCCAAAAAGCGTGTACAAAAACCTCTGGCCGATCCCCTGAAAACTGAGTTCTGTTAGACGCCCCGCATGTTAACGCCAGCGAGCAAGTAAGGCAAGCCCGTTTTTACACTCACCGCGACAGGAATAATCCCATTGCGCGATATGACTTCGCGTCGTTCGGTCGCTTGCTGTCGAGCAGGTTGAGCCAGAAATCATAGCCGCCCCGATCGGCGTCGCGCCGGAGGTAACCAAAGTATTGCATTAACACAAAGGCGCGTTTGTATTCGGTCTGAATAAACTCCGGATTCTCAGCGAGCTGTCGCACGATCGCCGCCCGGCCGGTATCAGTTCCATCCCACAAGGCGAGCAGCGAGGCGCGCTGTCGCGAAAGATCGAGACCGGAGCTTTCGCGAACCAAAGACAACAAACGATTCATAAATTCTTCTGAGGACAGAGTCGACGGATATTTCTCAACAAACGCCGGACGCTGAACGAAATCCAGAGCAAAGGACTGCCGGCTGGATTCCAGACTGCCGCCGGCAACTATCTCACCGCGATCGTGATTGAATTCGGAAAATGCGGGAGGCCGGGCCAGTCCAGCTTTGTAAACGCGATAGACAAAGCCGCCGGTTTGTTGGAATTCACTTTCAACAAAGAAAGCGGCCGAGATTGCCAGCCGTTCCTTTGCGCTGCATTCGGCGTCATTGCCGCATGCTCGCAACTGACTGGTCCAATATTCCAGGCCAGTCAGGTCCGGTTCGCGTCCCAGGAAATCTCGATAGTGCTGCCGTACAAAAAACTCAGGATCGTCAACGGCATTTGCAGAGTCAGACGTGTTCGCCCCGGGATCGATCGTCAGCGCGCCCGGAAGATAGCTCATCTCTCCATCCGGTAATTGCAAACAAATGCTGTAGTCGCCGGCCTGGGCGTTTGGCGTGACGGCCACATCAAAACTAATTACGGGATAAGGCGTGTCGAAGTGTTGTAAAGAGAGACTGCCGGGATCAATCTTGAAGAAAGGTGACTCGACCGAAATCCCCGACGCTGAAATCTGATCGACACCGTCACCGCCAATTAAGATTCTCGAAGTCTTTCCCGCTTCCACCGGCAGGGCCACCGTAGAAAGTTCGCTGTTGAGTCCAATGACTTTCGGTTGCAACGCCGGCGATATGTTCAAGCTGACTGGGAAGTCTGCAGAGTTGCCGCCGGTCCCTGCTACTTTGACCGTTGATATCTGCTCGGCCGTTTGACCATTGGCGCCGCGAATCGAAATTGCGGCCACGTTCAATTCTGTAGATTGCGCCATGTCAGCAGCAGTTATCGGGCCGCTCAAGGTTTCTCCCAGCAAACGATACGAGCCCGGCGCCAATCCCTCGAGGCGATACCCGCCACTGGTATTGGCGATGTTTCCCGCGATTACTTTGCCCGTGGCTGCATCTTCGGCGACCACAAAGGCGCGTGTGCCATTGAACTGAGGATTTATCGCCGCCGCGTTAATCAATAGCTTGCCGGAAATTGAGCCGCTAACCTCCGGGGCGTACAACGCCCTCAGGCCGGCGCGGTCATCTTCAGACAAGGTCCGCTGGGAAATTGCCGGCAGGTTGAACAATCCATTTTTCGCCTGGCGTGGTTGCATCGTGGCGCCGATCACCACCGAATGTTCAAGCCCCAGCAAATGACCGACTTCATGCGTGAAAGTAGATTCGAGATCGTAAGTACCGGGAGTTCCGTCGGTCGAAAAAGGCTCGTTCGGGTTCAGGGCCACGTCCGCCTCCACGATTGTTCCGGCTGAGTCATAAAAGACGCGCGTTCTTCCCGGGCTGTCTGACGAACCAAAAGCGGCGGCGTTATCCGTTGCTACAGTAATCAGGTTGATGCCATCGCCAACGTTTTGAGGACTGATCGTTTGCGTCGCCGAGTTGTTTTCCAGGAACTTGATGTTGGCTACTCTCGACCAATGATCGAGCGCCCGCCGAGCAGCTCCGATTACATCACTTCCGGATTTAATATTGCGGGGCGGGGAAGTCAGCGAGGATGAGAAGGTAATTATTATTGGATTGGTTACCCAGTGTTTACCGCCCACGCCCTGGTTGTCCCGGTATTCGTAAGCGAGAGCCAGTGGGCAGAAAGCGACCAGGACACAGAGAGCTATAGTCGCACTGACTGCTCGTCGAATCATCCTGTTTGTCCGTCTGGGAAGTCCTCAATGACCAGCGTTGAGCGCGCCGCGACATCTTATCACGCCGAAGGCGGTTCGCGCTCCGGCCAGGCACCCAATTAGTACGATATTTTCGGGACGTCGACGGTCTCAACAAAATTAATGACCAGCAACATTTTTCGGCTTTTTCTTGCCATCTGCCGTCCAACCCCTGAGTGGCTGGCGACTTCTAACATGTTCGCCAATTTAGGTGAATTGGCGCGATTCTTTGCATAGACAACTTCGTTGACAAAGGTTCGAGCTGAAGGCTAGACTGAATTTCGCTTTGGGTCGAAGCCCCGCCCTGCTGAATGAATGAAGAGAGAACCCACCTTTCTCTGAGTCTTGAATGGCTAACGTGACTGCTTTTGAGGGGTTAGGAGTAACATGATGCTGAAATTTGCTGCCGCTGTTCTCGCCGTTGTGATCGTCTCGGTTACGGTCCTTGCCCAGGCCCCCACCCTGCAAATAACCCAGCCTGATGGACCAAATCTTCCATCTGAACTTTGGTATGGCAACGTCAAAGTTAAGCCGCTGCGTTTTCGGCCGGGGACGAAGTGTCGGCGATGCGAATTGCATCTACAACCGGCGAGCGGCAGTGAGTGCCTCCTTCTTTTTTTCGGACGAGTTTCAAAAGACCGGTTACTACGTTTATCGGTTGTACGCGGGCACCTTCGGACGCCAACCTTCATTTGCAGAGTTTAAGGCCGACCGAGTTCAGATAGATCCATCCGCAGCTAACATCGAGGCCAGCAAATCAGCCTTTGCTAACGCCTGGGTGCAACGGCCGGAGTTTTTGGGGAAATATCCGAACACGATGACTAACACTCTATTCGTGAACGCAGTGCTGAATACGATGAATATGGCGACGGACATTGCCGGGAACAACATTGGTTTTGATCTGACATCCCAGGCAAGCACCTATATCGATCAATTAAATGGTGGAGCGACGCGAGCAGCTGTTACCAGGAACATCATTGACAACAGTTCGTATCAAGACCCTTCGAACCTCAAAGTCTACAATTCCGGTTTCGTTCTGATGCAATACTTCGGTTACTTACGTCGCGGCGCGGATATAGCCGGTTACAATTTCTGGTTCGACAACGTCAACCATGTACTAGCGGGCGATGTCTTAGCTTATCAAAAGATGGTCTGCGTGTTTATTACATCACCCGAGTATCAGTTCCGGTTTAGCTCAACAACAACCCAGGTCGATCACTGCAGCACTGTTCAGTAGAAGAACCAGAATTTGGATTACTAGGGGCTGTCTTCATTATGAAGCCGGCCTCTTCTCTTTTCCGTAGCGAGGAGTCTTAATGTGGCCGAATTACATTTTCACTGGCGCGTTTCGCGGAATCGGCGTATCGCCTCTTGATAGACGGCTCGCGTTAGGTTCCCTGTTTGGCTCCACGAAAACTCAGACGCACGCCGCAAGCCCGAGCTAATCAGTCGTTTCCTGCAATTATGATCGTCGAGGACGTTATCAATCGTGCGGGCCAGTGAACTGACAGACTTAGGCTCGAAAAATAGCGCCGCCTCACCGCACACCTCAACCACAGCGGTGACCCGGCTGGCAATCACCGGTGCACCACACGCCATTGCTTCCAGTGGCGGTAAACCAAAACCTTCGTAGATCGACGGATAGACAAAAACTCGACACGATGAATACAGAGCGCGTAAGTCTTCGTCATCAAGATAACCGGTTAGTCTGATTCGATCGGAAAATTTTGATTCACGAATCTCCTTAAGCAAGCTCTGAAATAGCCAACCGCGCCGCCCGGCGACTACCAATTGCAAAGTCTTATTATCTTCAGCGATCTGCTCGAAAGCACGCAATAGCGTTTCCAAACCTTTTCGCGGTTCGATGGTGCCCACGAACAACAGAAAATCATCACCGATTCCGAGGCGCCGTCTAGTCACCGCGGCTTCCACAGCCGGCATGGGCTGGAACACTCGCCGCGCGGCCTCAGGCACGACGAAAACTTTTTCGCGTGCGATTCCGAGGTGTTCGCATACCTCCTCGCGCACACTTTTTGTCGGTGTAATGACTACGGTAGCTGCGTCAGCCATTCGCGGCAGCCGGCGCTGCGCCCGGAGTACACTCCGCGCCAGATGTGTCCGCGAGTGAAGCAAGAGTGAAAGATCGTGAATCGTGATTACGGTGGCACACCGGCCGTTCGTCCAAAGCGGCACTTCAAAATTGGTTCCGTGAAAGACGTCGAGAGGGTGTTTCGCCAGGTACCGAGGCAAACCGATGCTCCACCAGCGTCGCGTTACCAAATTCGTGCGCGCGCGAACCAGCGTGATATTCGGAGGCAATCCATCGCGGCCTGAGAGGGCGGGATTTTGGAAAACATAAGGTCGGGGGAAAATGATGTTGAACTGAGAATCCGGCGAATCTTCGGCCAGCGCGCGCGCCAGTTCGAGAGTGTAGTAACCCACTCCTGTGAGTTGCTGAGTCAGCGGCAAGCCGTCGAGTCCGATACGCATGAGCAACTATTGTTGGATCGCTGTAATCTTAACGTGTCTTAAGGTATATTTGCTCACCGCTCGGCAGTACGATTATCAAGGTGCCTGCAGCGCGAACTTAAGTTCAAGGAAATCAAATTCTCCATCAAGGGTTTTTCGGGGACTTCTCCGCTCATGAAAAGGTTTCTGACTAAGAAGCAGGATCGTGCCATATTCCTGGCGGCTGCTGGTCTAGTCAGTCTGCTGTTGTGCGCTACGGCGATCTTATCCCCGGTCTCGAATGCGAAACATACCCCTGTCTCGGTTGAAAAAGGAACGGCATCGATCAGCGCCCAGCCGGGCAAACCAAAATATCGTAAACCTGAATTCGTCGCCGGCGAAGTTCTGGTTCGTTTCAAACACGACCAGGCGATTGAAGGCACAGTTTCCGTCGCCGTGCCCCACGAAACTCGCGGTAGACCAGTAACGGCGGCCCCGAATGAAAAGATTCTTATCAAGATCGATCGCTTTGAAGGTTCCAACCTGGTCGATGGTTTACGCCTGGCGCACACGATGCAGCGTGACACGTGGAAAGCAATCGTTGCCTTGAGAGCAAGAACTGATGTCTTGTATGCGGAGCCAAACTACCTGAGGCATGCTGACGACAACATTCCCAATGATCCAAGTTTCGGCTCGCTCTACGGCATGACGAAGATTGCTGCGCCGCAGGCCTGGGATACCACGCAGGGAAGTAACAGCATCGTGGTGGGCGTGATCGATGAGGGAATTCAACTTGATCACCCGGATCTCCAGGCCAACATCTGGACAAACCCCAGTCCGGGTTCGATCCCCGGAATCAGCGGCGATCTACACGGTTACGACTTCATAAATAATTCCGGAACGATTCCGCCGGAAGATCACGCTTCGCATGTAGGCGGCACCGTCGGCGCAGTAGGCAACAACGGCATCGGAGTAGTCGGCGTCAACTGGCAATCCAGTCTGATGTCCCTCCGGTTCATCGATCAAGTAACAAACTCGGGTATAGATTCGGACGCGATTAGAGCGTGCAACTACGCAAGGCAGATGCACGACTTATGGATTAGCTCAGGCCATTCACAGGGAGCGAATGTCCGAGTCCTGAACAACAGCTATGGTGGGGCGCCTTTCTCGCAGGCCTTTTCGGACGCCATCAGCGCGCTCAACTCGTCAAACATTTTGTTTGTTGCGGCAGCCGGGAATGATGGCACGAACAACGATGTGAATCCGCATTACCCATCAAGCTATCAACTTCCGAACGTAATGGCTGTCACGGCTACCGACTCTAATGATCAGCAGGTCTTTAACTATGGCGCGCAGACGGTTTTGTTGGGCGCGCCGGGCGTGGGAATCCTGAGCACAGTCCCTCCGAGTACTTATCAATTTTTCAGCGGCACTTCGATGGCGACTCCTCATGTCGCTGGCGCCGCTGCTTTGTTGCTGGCAAAGGATCCAACCCTGACGGTGAATCAGTTGCGGTCGCTTTTGGCTTACAACGGAGATGTCATTCCATCGCTCCAAGGCAAAACCGTAACTGGACGAAGACTCAACGTCTTCAAATCGCTTCAGGCTCTCAATGAAAACGATACGACGCCGCCTGGAGTCGTTGGCAGCTTTCAGATTGCGTCTCAGACCGGAAGGACCGTCAATCTCTCCTGGATTGCGTCGGGTGATGACGGGCCAACGGGACAAGCCTCGCTTTATGACATCAGTTTCATCGACGTATACAACAATGCTGTTATTCCGTTGACGACGATACTTCCGGCGACCACGGGAACACCGCAAAACACGACCGTCAACATCCCGTATCGACATACATCGGGAACGATTAAGCTGCGTGAGTTTGACAACGTGGGAAACGAAGGAACGCCGAGTACAATTCAAGTTAGCGTCGATCCTTTTTTGGCTGATCCTTATGCGGCAAGCACGGCGACCCACGAAGCGCTTTCGACCGGAGGAACCGCAGTGGGTTTAACTCAGGACGACGCCTACATCTCGGCATATTCGCTTCCCTTCAGCTTTCCATTTTTTGGTCAAAACTTTTCCACGGTTAGGATCTCGACGAACGGCGCGCTCTATTTCAGCACCCGAACAGATAATGACTCGCAGAGTTCGATCGGCGGACTTCCGCAGTTCAAAATGATTGCCGGGATGTGGGATGATCTGGATTTGCGGACCTCGAGACGCGCCGATGCTGACGTTTATGTTGTGACGCCGAGTGCCGGCCGCATAATCTTTCGCTGGCAGGGTGTGCAGTTCGGAGACGGAGTAAACGGTGATCCGATTAACTTTGAGATTGAGTTGAACTCCGATGGAACGGTCAAGACACGATACGGAAGCGGCAATACCAACCTGTTTCCTGTAGTTGGAATTTCCGGCGGTGAGCGCGACGTTTATTTTCTGAGCTCGCTTACGTCTGATCGAAACAGTGATGTACCCATAGATCTTACTAACGCTCAGAACGGCTTGTTCGCACCGCGCAATAATGGATTGAAGATCGACAGCACGAGTGCGCTCGCCGGACGCACTTCGGGCGGGCAGCAGATAGTTCTAAATGGTTCGTTTCCGGGACTGTCAACGGTGACGATGGGCGGTGCATCAGCCTCGTTTATTTACACCAATGGTGCGGGAGACACGAGTAAGATTACGGTAACCACCCCCGCTCATGCAGTCGGCGCGGTCGACATCGTGCTGACCCCAACGGCCGGCAATGCTTTAACGAAAACAAATGCCTTTGCCTACCTGCCGACAGTTTTCACCGACGATACGATTACGGTCGGCCAGACGACGGCGAAGGCGCAGCATATTCTGGAGTTGCGACAGGCGGTGGATGCGATGCGCGCAGTGGCCGGTCTGAGTGGCGCGTCGTGGAGTGATCCGTCTTTGGTTGCGGGCAATACAATCAAAGCGGTCCATATCACTGAGCTGCGGACATTTCTGGATGATGCGGCGACGCGGCTGGGATTTTCAACGTCAACATATACTGATCCAGGACTAACTGCCGGATTCGCGATCAAACGCATACACATCGAAGAGTTGCGGCAACGAATTAGAACGATCGCGGGTTGAGCCAGTACGCCAAATGAATTTCGGGAAGTCCCTAATGTAACAGCCACACCTATTGTTAGCTGAAGACAGGATCTAGAACAGCACTGAGCTAATCCGTTTCAGACAACATGGAATTGCGAAAAAACGTCTCGAAAATTCTACAACTAACAGTGCCCCTTTTAAGGTTCTCTTTTCTTGTCGAGAACCTGAATATAAGTATTAGATTGCTTTCAGTCGCGCTTTAGACTATAAGAACTTTCAATCACGGAGGGTTGTTTAATTGGTCGCTTGAGTTCCTTCCGGGAGAGTGGTTCTCTGAAGAACGTCCGCGCGGCTGAATAGTCTCAGTAAACTCACGTTCTACGATCCGTTCTCTCTGATCACCTCAGACCTACGCCTCGCAGAACCAGATTCGAAATACCAGTCACATGGACAAAGCTTTAACAGCACCGACGCCGGCGCAACCGTTTGCGAATGGTTTCGAAGGGACGGCATGCCGCGCTTGACCTAAGTTCGGGTAGTTGCCAAGTTGCCCTTGCTGAGTCTGATGATTCCAGATAAGTCCAAGAAATGAAGTCCATGACCCCAGCTTGGGAATCTACTTCAAGTTCCGACGATCGGAGGCGCTTGATGATCACTTCGACGCATCAGGCACACAAACGTCGCAGGAAAACCTTCGCTAAATCATATCGGAGACCGATCATCCTGCTCCTGCTGGCGGTTGGTTCAGGGATCGCATTATTCGGTAGCAGCCAGCAGGCGAAAGAAGGGCGGCGTGACAGTGCCACTGTAGTCCCTCCGTCGGAGGATTCACGGAGATCAAGAGTCCCCCGAACTTCACAAAACTCAGATCGCAGGATCGCAGACGGTGCCGCGCGGCAGATCCAGGCCTTGATCGCCGAGAAGGAGTCGCGCACAGGCGCGCAAAGGAGAATTGATTCCCAACTTCTTTATGCGATGAAGATGCGGCGCGGCGAAAGCATCACTACCGCCGTGCAAACATTAACGGTTGATGTCGGCGCGGATGCTGCTGGTTCGTTAACAGTAGACATTACCGCCTTAATCGACGATCAATTGTTGCGACGTCTGGAGAGCATGAGAGTTCAAGTCTCCAATGTCTTTCCCCAGTATCACAGTCTGCGCGCCAAAACTTCACTCGATCAACTGGAGACGATCGCCGGCTTCCCGCAAGTGCGCTTCATCCAGCCCAAACAAGGCGTTACCTATTACCAGAGCCCGGAACGCAGTCCCAGTCCTTCTTACCCACCCGGTGACTTTGAAGGTTTCCGCAAACGCGCCGAGAGAGTGCGCGGCGCAGTCAAGCAAGCGCTGGCCACTCCAATTGCTCCTGACACCTCGCTTAAAATCGGCATTGCCACCTCCGAGGGAGACACAACCCACAAAGCGTTCAGCGCGCGAGGAACATTTAACACGGACGGCACCGGAATAAAGATCGGCGTGCTCTCCGACGGCGTCTTGAGTTTGGCGACCAGCCAATCGACGGGTGACCTGGGGCCGGTAACGGTTCTGGCGGGGCAGGCCGGCTCGGGCGATGAAGGGACAGCCATGCTCGAGATTATTCATGATCTGGCCCCCGGAGCACAGTTATTTTTCGCCACTGCTGACGGGGGTATCGCCAACTTTGCTCAGAATATTCGTAACTTAAGATCTGCGGGATGCGACATTATTCTTGACGATGTGGGCTACTTCGTGGAATCTGCTTTTCAGGACGGTCAGACTCCAAGCGTCATATCAACTAACAACGGCGGCCTGGCGACGCAAGCGGTAAACGATGTAGTCGCGTCCGGAGCTCTCTACTTTTCAGCCGCCGCTAACTCCGGTAACAAGAATGATGGTACCTCAGGGACATGGGAAGGAGACTTCGTTGATGGCGGCACGCTTAGCGCGGTTCCCGGCGGCAAGGTCCATGACTTCGATCCGAGTGGTGCCATCGCGCAGTTCGACACGATCACGGCGAGCGGATTTCTAGTCAATCTGCACTGGTCCGACTCGTTGGGTGGCTCCGCCAACGACTACGATTTATTTGTTCTTGATAGCACAGGCGCCACGGTTATTGCCTCTTCAACAAACATACAAAATGGGACGCAAGATCCTTACGAGCAGGTCTTCGCTGCGTCGCTCAATGAGCGAGTGGTGATTCTTCAAAAGACGGGCGCAGCCAATCGCTTCCTTCATCTGAGTACTAATCGCGGCGAACTCAGTTTCAATACTCAAGGCGAGACGCACGGTCACAACGCGGCTTCAGGAGCTTACGGCGCTGCCGCCGTCTGCGCAGTTTGCACCTTCCCGTCAGTTTTTAGTTCGACCAACACGGTAGAGACGTTCAGCTCTGATGGCCCACGCCGCGTTTTCTTCAACGGCAATAGCACGGCGATTACGCCTGGTGACTTCTCATCAACTGGCGGAACCGTCTTACAGAAACCGGACGTTACCGCAGCTGATGGTGTGAGCGTATCCGGCGCCGGCGGATTTCCAACCACATTCTACGGAACATCGGCTGCAGCGCCCCACGCTGCCGCGATTGCCGCGCTGCTCAAATCCGCCAATCCGCCCTTGACGCCGGCGCAAATACGAACTGCATTAACCAGTACGGCCATTGACATTGAAGCTCCTGGAACGGACCGCGACTCCGGAGCGGGAATCATAATGCCCTATGCGGCCTTGCAATCGTTGGGACCGCCAGTTGTGGGCAAGGCGTTTCTCGAACTCTCCACAATTTCACCGACTGAAACCTCCGGTAATGGCAACGGTGTTATCGATCCCGGCGAGAGCGGCGCTCTTAACATCGTTTTGAACAACACAGGACTTCTTGATGCCACCGGCATCAACGCAACTCTGTCCACCTCGACCTCAGGAGTCACAATTGTCAGTGGTAGTTCGTTGTATCCTGATCTCAGCGCCTCGGGCGGAAGCGGCGCGAACACGGCTCCTTTTTCGATCTCTCTAAGCCCGAGTTTTCCGCCCGACTCGAAGATCAACTTCACGCTGACGATCAATTACACGGGTGGACATAATCCTTCGCAGTCGTGCGATTTCTCCGTCCTGATTGGCATGAACGGCAGTTTTGAAACCGGCGACTTCGCTGGCTGGAATGTCTCGGCTGTATCGACCGGGGGTTCCGGCACTCCCTTTCAACCTTGGTCAGTCAGTTCAGCCTGCTCCGGTGGATTCCCGGCTTTCGGGATCACCACCACTTCGCCTCAAGCGGGCGTCTTCGATGCCTGGAACGGCTTTGATGGCGGCGGGCCAATGGAATTCCGCATGTACCAGGACGTAACGGTTCCAACCGGTGCAATGGTCAATCTTTCGTGGAAGGATCGTGCCCAGTGGAATTTCTGTTGCGGCGCAACAGTCGCGAGAACGTATAACGTGCAGCTACGTGACACGACCACGAACGCAGTGCTCACCAATCTTTACACGTTCTCGACTGGGACGGACGCCGGGTATCACGACACGGGCTGGTTATCTCACAGCAGCGATCTTTCTGCCTACATTGGTCAGCGAGTGCGAATTTACTTTTTAGAAGTCATTCCCCAGGATTTCACCGGACCAGCCCAAATTGAGTTTGACGCTATTCGTCTAAGCGATGGTCCGGCGCCCACGCCGACTCCTACACCCTCGCCGTCACCCGGTCTTTATGGAGCTACCAGAGCTGGCCAGCTATTTACGATCAATCTGAGCAACGGCGCCGGCTCATTCGTCGGAACTCTTCCGGGGTGTTTGGGCAGCACCGAGATCGAGTACGACGACATCACGCATCACGCATTCACACAGTTTCCCGATGGAATTTTCGAAGGACAGGAATTTGATATCAACACAGGCGCCGGCATTTCTTCTCTGATCTTCGATTCAGGGTCGTTCACAGGGTTGGAATGGGTTGGATCGTCGCTGTATGGAACTATGGTGACTGCTTCACATGGTCCTTCACAACTTCGCATTCTCAATCCTTCTACAGGAAACTCAACGTTGGTTGGCTCTACCGGCATTGTCGATCCCATCGCAGGTCTCGCGTACGATACAGGGGTAATGTATGGTCTAACGGGCGGTGCCAATGGCGGCAGTTCCAACCTCGTTACCGTGAACTTAACAACAGGAGCTGCGACTGTTATTGGACCTGTCGGATTCAACGGCGGAAGTCTCGAGTTCGGAGCCGATGGAAACCTTTACGCCGGCAGTGTCGGCGGAACCGGTAATCTGTATCGAATTAATAAGGCAACCGGTGCGAGCACTTTGATTGGCGCCACTGGATTCATAAACGTCACAGGCTTAACACTAGTAAATGCGGCTCCTCCAACGTCGCTGCGCATAGATACAGTAATTTCGCCAGTGGGACGGACCTCTGGCGGGCAGCAGATAATTCTGAATGGAGCGTTTGCCGGGTTGTCGACGGTGACGATGGGCGGCGCGGCAGCCTCGTTCATTTACACCAACGGCGGTGGTGACACGACGAAGATTACTGTGACGACACCGGCGCATTCTGTAGGCGCAGTCGACATTGTGCTTACACCCAGCTCGGGCAGCCCTTTGACCAGGACAAATGGTTTTGCTTACTTGCCGACAGTGTTTACTGACGATACGATTACGGTCGGCCAGACAACAGCTAAGGCGCAACATATCCTTGAGTTGCGACAGGCGGTGGATGCGATGCGGGCGGTGGCGGGTTTGAGTGGGGCGCCCTGGAATGATCCGGCCCTGGCCGCAGGCAACACCATCAGAGCGGTTCACATAACTGATCTCAGAACTTTTCTGGATGATGCGGCGACACGTTTGGGATTTTCGACATCACCGTATACCGAGCCCGGATTGACTACAGGATTTGTAATCAAGCGGATACACATTGAAGAGCTGCGGCAACGAATCAGGACCATCGCCGGATAGTTGC
>WNFY01004722.1_pt1 | contig 16097 bp, 20 predicted proteins | sample 5400091 | NCBI WGS metagenome assembly WNFY01 (sample SAMN13153364, study PRJNA577476) | soil metagenome | isolation source: 60 cm soil or saprolite under grassland replicate 1 | place: USA:California | collected 2016-06-15
TCTGACGTTTCGAGATACGAGGCGTGAAAAGCGAACGATCGCTCGAGCCGGCCTGGCTCGCGGACAAGCAAGACGCCGGCATCAATCGCGGCGAAGAGCCACTTGTGCGGATCGCACGCAACCGAGTCTGCGTCGGCGAGCGCGCGAAGCTCGGTCGGGCAACTCTCCGCTAGCGTCGCGAAAGCGCCGTACGCTCCATCGATGTGTAACCAAAGGTCTTCTTGCCGAGCCGCCGTGAGGAGTTGCGGGATCGGATCGATGGACCCAGTCCCAACCGTGCCGGTCGTGCCGACGATCGCAATCGGCAGGTCGCCGCGCGACCGGTCCTCGGCCATCATCTGCGAAAGCGAGTCCAAGCGCATGCGGTAGCGCTCGTCCACCGGAACTTTGCGGACGGCCCGGCGTCCCATGCCGAGTAGCTCGGCAGCCTGTTCGTGGCAATAATGCAACTCGCTGCTGGCGTAGATGCGGAACTGCGGCGCATTCCCGTCTGGGCCACGCGCACCTAGGTCCCGCACGTTCCAGGGAGTCTTCGCATCACGGATAACCGCGTGGGCGACGATGTTTGCCATCTGGCCTCCGCTCACGAAGATGCCTTCGGCCGCGCTGGGAAAGCCCAGCATCTCGGCTATCCACGATAGCGTTTGGACCTCCATCGCCGTCGATGACGGCGCGACCCGCCAGAGCCCGCTGTTCTGGTTCAAAGCGGCCGCGATGAAATCGCCAAGTACTGATGTCGGCGTCGGCGAGCCCATGATGTAGGCCAGCCAGCGCGGGTGCCCATTGTAGGCGCTCGTCGGCAACACCTCCCGCTCGATACGGTTCACCAGCTCTTGAAACGAGACGGGTCGCCGCGGGAGCGGGCCGCTGAAGGACTTTAAAATGGCGTCTGGGTCCTCCGGTGAAGGGCGTTTGCTCGCCCATTGCGTGGACGCTGCAGCGACCACGCTGAGCGCTCGCCCGCCCGCGTCGCGCCACGCGTTCTCGTCCCAATCAAACCCGCTCGGGGGCTGTTCGACGCTGCGACGGAGCTCCGTTAGTCGATCGCTCATGTCCTAGCCGAAAGGCGGATGCCTGCGAACATGTCATCCTCGGGGTCCGTCGTAGGCACCAGCGTTAAGACTCTATGGAAGGTGAGCCGTCCCCAGAGGACGCGGTGATACTCCTCGGGCAGGTCGAGGAGCTTCTGATACCCGGGGAGCTGCGTGCAATGGCACTTGATCGCCTCCCAGACGGTCGTCCAGTGCGCTGATGTATCTATCCAAGTCGAAATCGTCCAATGCGGCCAAGGCACGGCGCGGCGCTCGACGCCGTTGATTTGCATTACCAGTTCGCCAAAAGCCGCTTCGTAAGCCTGCCGTACCTCTTCCGTCCAGGCGAAGTAGTAGAGCTTGGAGACGGCGTGGGGGGGCAGTCCGGACGGCTCGTCGAAGCCCGCGTCGGCGGCGGCCAGTGTCGCCGCTGTCGCGGCGCGCGTGGCGGCTATGTGGTCGGGGTGGCCGTACACACCGTTATGGTCGAATGTGACCACGACCTGAGGCCTGATGCGCCGGATGTGGTGCACTAGCTGCTGCGTAAAAAGGCCCTGGTCGGCCTTATCGAGTTCGCCGTCCTGGTAGTCGAGGAGGGTCACCTCGCGCAGGCCCAGGACCTTCGCGGCGTCCTTCAGCTCGCCCTCACGGATTCTCCCCAGTTCGGCAAGGCCGGGATATTCTTCCGGCGGGCCGAACCAACCCTTCTCGCCACGGGTGGCGGTCACCAAGTAGGTCTCAACGCCTTCGGCCCCGTACTTGGCGAGGATGCCTCCTAGGCCCAGCGACTCGTCATCCGGGTGAGCGAGGATGCAGAGTAGCCTCAGACTATCCGCCGGTCCGCCGCTCAAACCTGGCCCATTCGCTGGACCTCAACGGTTCCATCGAACCATTCCGGGTCTGAGACAAGGTAGGAACGCAGTGTCTCGTACCACAAGTGTTGATCAGGATGATTCGAGTTGGCGTCGTATGCTTTCTTGTCGGCGAACATAGCGTAAGCCATGAACTCCTCAGGGTCATTGACGTTCGAGCAGAGGACGAAGCGAACGAATCCCGCCGCTTGGTGTCGCCGCCCACGTTGCCATAGATCGAAATGGTCTATGACCTTTTGGCGCTCGCCAGTCCTCGCTCGCATCCTGAAATGCGTCATATGAGGCGCCATTTTTCGCTCCTTCCCCCAATATCCCGCAGCCTGAGCGTGTTCGAGTATAAGCAAGCTTACCGGCGTCAACAAGGCAGAAGCCACCAGCTGGATCGCTGAAAGTGGCGGAGGGCGTGGAGCCAGCGGTCCGCATGGCTATAATCACTGCGGATAGCATGAGCTGGGAAGCTGAGCTCGAAGAGATCCGCCGCCGGCGCGAGCTGGCCAAGGCGATGGGCGGTAGCGAGCGAGTCGCGCGCCACGTGGCCGAGGGCCGGACGCCGGTGCGCGACCGTATTGATCAGCTATTGGACGATGGCTCGTTCCGAGAGATCGGCTCGCTGGCGGGCAAAGTCGATTACGACGAGACGGGTCACATTAAAGGCTATGCCCCTTCTAACTTCATTGCGGGGCACGGGACGATAGATGGCCGGCCGGTAATCATCGGATGCGACGATTTCACTGTTCGGGGTGGGGCAGCGGACGGCGCGATCGGCAACAAGATGGGCTGGACCGAGCGCACAGCCAGGGAGCTACGGCTACCGCTGGTGCGTCTCGTGGATGGCACCGGAGGTGGTGGCAGCGTCAGGACGAACGCCGCCCTCAAGCGATCCTACGTGCCGGCGAATCCGGACTGGGATGTCTCGGTCAGCCTGCTTTCGCAAGTCCCTGTTGTCGCGGCGGCGCTGGGTCCAGTTGCCGGGCTTGGAGCGGCGCGCGTTGCAGCGTCGCACTTCTCCGTAATGGTACGCGGGTCCAGTCAGCTGTTCGTCGCCGGCCCTCCGGTCGTGAATAGAGCCTTCGGTGGGGAAGTTGGGAAGGAGGAGCTTGGAGGTTCGCACATACACGCTCACGGCAGCGGGGCTGTCGACAACGAAGTGGAGAGCGAACAAGTGGCGTTCGCTGATATTCGCCTGTTCCTCTCCTATCTTCCTTCATCCGTCTGGGAAAATGCGCCGGTTTCTGAGCCTTCCGACGACCCCGAGCGTCGCGAGCAAGAACTGATTTCCGTCGTACCCCGGGACCGACGGCGCGTGTATCCCATGCGACGAATCATCGGACTCGTGATGGACATTGGCTCGTTCTTCGAGATCGGGCGATACTTCGGCCCCTCACTCATCACGGGATTAGCGCGACTAGACGGCATCCCCGTCGGGGTCATGGCCAACGACCCGGCATATTACGCTGGCGCAATCGACGCCGCCGCTGCTGAGAAGATGACGCGATTTGTTGACCTTTGCGACACGTTCCGCCTCCCGCTGGTGAACTTCGTCGACAACCCCGGCTTCCTCGTCGGTGTTGGCGCCGAAAAGCAAGGGACGATCCGGAAGGGCGTCCGTGCCCTCGCTGCGGTATACCAGGCAACGAACCCCTGGTGTTCCGTCATAGTCCGGAAGGCGTTTGGCGTGGCCGGGGCGGGCCATTCGAACCACACACGTGCTAGCACCCGTTACGCTTGGCCGTCCGGGGAGTGGGGCTCGTTGCCCATTGAGGGCGGAGTGGAGGCTGCTTATAAGCGGCAGATTCAGGCGGCTGATGATCCCGATAAGCTGCGGGAAGAGCTGGAGGCCATCCACGACCTAACAGCGCGCGTTGCGAGGCGCCACCGGCCAATATTGTTCTTGTCCCATCGCTTGGACGAAAGCCCGCTGAGATATTGATCGGTGAACCGGACGTATAATCATTCAGCAATACCCCGGCAGCCGGCTGGTCGCCTTCGGCAGGGGCCCCGCATGACATCTCCTGGGACCCACGCCGACGTGATCAACGCGTCGCTTCTGGACTTCCCAGCCGGGAAGCCGGTCACCGCCGCGCGCGAGGCCGTCCGCGCGTAACGTCGTCGCCGAGGGCGGCGAAGAGAGGAGATTGAAATGCCCAAGTCCGCCAGACGAACCACAGGTAAAAATGCGCAGAGAAATGGGGACCGTCGCCGCTCGCCGGAGATGCGCCCCGGCAAGCTCGGCGTCGAAATCCAACGCTTCGGCGCGCTCCGCCTCGCGCCGCTCGCGCTCTCCGCGGAGGCCCGCGGCGAAAGCGCCCAGCTGCTGAATGTGATCCTCGCCGACTCGATGATCCTCTACGCCATGTACAAGAAGCACCACTGGCTGGTCGCCGGTCCAACCTTCTACCAGCTGCATCTGCTCTTCGACAAGCACGCGGAAGAGCAGCAGGAGCTGATCGACCTGCTGGCCGAGCGGGTGCAGACGCTGGGCGCAGTCGCCGTCGGTGATCCGCGCCACGCTGCGGAGTTGACGACCATCGACCGGCCGCCCGACGGTGCCGAGGAGGTGCCGTCAATGATTCACCGCCTTTTGGACGCCCACGAGACCGTTATCAGCAAGGTCCGCCACGCTATCGACCGGACGGACAAGAACGCGGATTGGGGATCGAACGACCTGCTCATGAGTGACGTGCTGCGCCGCAACGAGCTTCAAGTCTGGTTCGTCTCGGCCCACCTCGTCGATGTCCCTCTAGTGGGCGACAAATAGCAGAGACTACGCGCTGCAATGATCGCTCGATCCGGCCACGGAACTGAGCACGGCAAGCGCTACGCCGATCCAGCGCGTGAGCCCTTTACCCAGGCCGGCTTGACGAACCTGTTACGGTGGGAGAGAGATGACCCCGAATTTTGAAGGAGGGACCGATGGCCATCGAGAAAACAGCGGATAAGGCGAGCGGAGGAACGGCCGCGATGAAGGTTACCGTAAGCCGGAACGGTCCCTACATCGTCGAGGGTGCGATCCCGCTTGCCAATCAGACGATAGAGAGCGACTCGGAAGGTGGCTCCAGAGAGTGGCTTGATGGGCAACCGTTCGAAGTCGCCGAAGTGTATGACCTCTGCCGCTGCGGGCAGTCTTCGAACAAGCCCTTCTGCGACAAGACCCACCTGAAAGTAGGATTCGACGGAACAGAAACGGCCTCTAGGGCTCCATATCTCAATCAAGCGGACGTATTTGAGGGGCCGGTGATGGACCTGACCGACGCTCAGCCGCTGTGTGCAAGCGGCCGGTTCTGCGATCCTGATGGCAGCATCTGGAATCTGATCGAGCAGACGGACGACCCCGACGCCCAAGAGAAGGTGAAGCACCAGAGCGGTCATTGTCCCTCCGGGCGGCTTGTCGTTTGGGATAAGGCCACCAGGAAACCGTACGAGCCCGTCTTCGAGCCGTCGATCGGCCTCGTCCAGGACCCGGTCGCCGGCGTGAGCGGCCCGATCTGGGTGAGGGGCCGGATAACCATCGAATCAGCGGACGGCCGGGCGTACGAGATCCGAAATCGAGTTACCCTCTGTCGCTGCGGCGCCTCCAACAACAAGCCCTTCTGCGATGGTTCGCACATCACTGTAGGCTTCAGAGACGGCTCATGAATGGCCGCAGTGGCACACGCGACGCGACGAAGTCCGTGAGTATTGTGGGCCTGGGCGGCTCTTTGCGGCCCACCTCAAGCAGTCGTGCGGCTCTGAAGACGGCGCTTGAGGGTGCGGCAGACGCGGGGGCGAAGGTTGATCTGCTCGACCTGCGTCAGCTCAACCTTCCGATGTACGACCCCAGCTCGGACCACGTACCAGAGTCCGTAAACCGCCTCGTCGAGGCGGTTTACGCGGCAGATGGCATGATCTGGAGCAGCCCCCTATATCACGGGAGCATCAGCGGCTCGTTCAAGAATGCCCTGGACTGGCTAATCTTGCTGGCCAAGCGTGAGCCGTCATACCTGACGGACAAGGTGATTGGTCTGATCAGCGTGGCGGGCGGGACTCAGGGGCTGCAGGCGATCAACACGATGGAGTTCATCATCCGGGCGCTGAGAGGCTGGGCGGTGCCGCTCGTCGTCCCGATTCCCCAATCATGGCAAGCGTTCGAGGATACCGGCCATCCGGCTAACTCTCAGATCGAAGAGCCGTTGAAGACACTCGGTGGAGAAGTCGTGCGGGTGAGCCGGCGGCTCGTTCAGAAAGAGGTCACCGACCCCGCCGCCGCCTGCGCGGCGGCTGCAGCGCGCCTGGCCCGAGTTGTAAGTACATAGCGGCCAGGTGGGTAGTTCCGGACCACGCACGGAGGAGAGGAGACCCGCTTCAACCGCCCCCACGTCGACTATAGGATGCGCATAGGAGCTAGCGATGGACGACGCACAGATCCTGCAGCAAATAGAAAAGCTCGTGGACGAAGAGCGAGAGCTCCGCGATCAGGCGAAGAGCGAGCTGGCTGACGAAAAACGCGCGCGCCTGGAATCTCTCGAGGTCGCTTTGGACCAGTGTTGGGATTTGCTTCGGCAACGGCGCGCTCTCCGAGAGTTCGGCGAGAACCCGGAACGCGCACACACCCGCGACGCCACCACCGTCGAGCGCTACGAGCAATAGATTCGGGAAGCGCGGGCTGGTAACAGCGGTGGTACCGTAGAAATTGCGCGGCGGCAGGAAGGGTAACTCCAATGATCAAAATCCGACGAGACAACGAAATCTACGACATCGAGGGTGGCTGGTTTCGCGCTCGCTGGCACTTCTCGTTCGACGAATACCGCGACCCGGAAAACGACAGCTTTGGCGCGATGCGCGTCTTCAACGACGACCGCCTGATCCCTGGCGCGATCTGGCCCCTCCACCCCCACAAAGACATCGAAGGGCTCACTTACGTCGTAGAAGGAAGCTTCGGACATCAGGACAACGTCGGCGGGGCGTACGGGCCGCTGCCAGCAGGCTCCGTTCAGCGCATGACCCTCGGGTCGGGGGCCCTGCATTCGGAGCAGAATGCTTCAAAGGACGAGCCGATGCGGTTCATTCAGATCTGGATCTTGCCCGACACGCCGGGCCTCAAGCCGCAGGTCGAGCAGCGAGTTTTTACCAAAGAGGACCGAACGAACCGGCTCCTCCGGGTCATGGGTCCCGACAGCAACGGCGGCGTGAAGATTCACCAGGACACGTCCCTGTACGTCGCGTCTCTCGAAGCGGGGACCGAAGTTAAGCATGAAATCGGTGAGGGTCGGGGTGTGTACGCTTACTTAATAGAAGGGGCGGCCACGTTCGACGAGGACGACGTCACCACGGGCGACGCGGCCAAGGTGACGGACCAACCCGAGCTGCGGATTCGGGGTCGCGAGCAGAGCGAGCTAATTCTGGTCGACGTGCCTATGCGATTCGAGCCGGTTGGCATCTGGCGGGGGCGGATCTAGAAGGAAACGACGATGGACATCGCTATAGACGACCTAAACGTCGAGCACAATTTCGATGCACGGCGCTTCGAAATCCACTACGGCGACCAGATGGCGCGGTTGGAGTACCACCTGCGTGGTCGGACGATCGTCTACACGCACACGGTCGTCCCGCTCGCACTCGAGGGGCACGGAATCGCCGGAAGGCTGGCCAGGGCGGCGCTGGACTATGCCCGTGACAGGGGCCTTTCCGTCGTGCCTCTGTGTCCTTACGTCGCCGACTACATCGGGAAGCATCCGGAGTACGAGGATCTTGTCGCGGGCGAGGATAGAGAAAGCCGATGACAACTGAACAGCGCCACCAGCCTGATGTTCTCAAGCAATACGAGGCTCCCGGTGTCGTGGTGCATTGGGAACCGAAGCTCTGCATTCACGTCTCGAACTGTGTTCGCGCGTTGCCTCACGTGTTCAATCCCGACGCGCGTCCGTGGGTAAACGTCGAAGCCGCTTCGGCCGATGAACTTGCCGGCGCCATCGAAACGTGTCCCACAGGCGCATTAAGCTATGTTCGAACGGACGGCACGCCACAGGAGACGCCGGCGTCGCCGACTCAGGTCCAGCCCCGGCCAAATGGGCCGCTCTTTGTTCGCGGCGACATTGAGGTAATTGATGCTGAGGGCAACGTGACACGCCGGGCTACCCGCATCGCGTTTTGCCGCTGCGGGCAGTCCCGCAACAAGCCCTACTGCGATCTAAGCCACCTGGCCACCGGCTTCCGGAGCTAGTTACTATCTTCTCTTGTAAGTAGTTGATTGACATTTGTCAGGCCCCTCTCTAATATTGAAGTGACAAAATCACAGTGTCGCGCGAGGGAGATTTTGGAAAGGGCTTACGAAACTCAGACAGGATGCCCGGTGGCAGCGACCCTGGACGTTATCGGCGATCGATGGACCATCCTCATCCTCCGCGACTTAGTCCTTGGCCGGAGTGGGAAGTTCAGCGACCTGCTTGAGTCGCTTCGGGGCATCTCGCCCAACCTCCTCGCGCAGCGACTCAAACGGCTCGAGCGAGAAGGAATTCTTGAGCGGTTCTTCTACAGCGATCATCCGCCGCGAGCGGAATATCGCTTCACGGAGAAGGGCAGGGAGCTGGGCTCCGTCGTTCGCGCGCTCGCCCAATGGGGTTACGCGCACCGGCTGACCGACGAGGAACGCACCGCCGCGTCTGCCCTGCTGGCCGGCAGCAGCTCCGCCCGTCGTCGCTGAGCCTGGCTGGGAACGGGGCAGCTCAAAGCCGGCAACCATCAAAAAGACGGCACATAAGCTGGCTCGGGACGAAGCCGACATCAAAAGTACTTCCCGGGAATACGCGCCCCAGCTCAGACCCGGTCATCCCATAAATCCGGACGACCGACGGGGTCAACATCGCCCATTACTCGCTCGACGACGATCCATCTGCAGGACGGAGTTAATGTGAGAGTTCAGGCAATTTCGCGAGTGCTTCGCGCATGGCTTCGAGTTCAGCGCGCGATACCTGTAGCAGTTCTGGCGGAGGTTCGTGGAGTGCTTCGTTGAGCGCTGCCTTCATCGCGATTCCCTCCGAGGTCAGGACGACAGTCTTCACCCTCCGGTCGCCGGCCACCGCGCGCCGTTCGACGAGACCTCGTTGCTCCAGGCGGTCCACCATCCAGGTCGCATTTGAGGCGTCGCACGACCAGGCCGCAGCAAGAGAACCCATGCTTTGGGCCATCTCTGAGTCAAGGTGCATTAGCGCCTTGGAGTCTCCCGGAGTCAGGCCAAAACGCTGAAGAATCCGGTCGCGTTGCTCGTGCGTGGCCACAAGGAAATCAAATATTTGACTCCAGACTTCCGCGGCCAGCTCCGCTTTCGTGGCTGATCGGGTAGACACCATGTCTTAATTATACATTGAAGCCAATCCAATTTCCAAGATGTAACAAATTGCTAGCAATTGGATATTTGAAGCGGCCTTATGCTTGAATAAATTCAACTATCGGGATAAAGTGATGTTATGAACCACATAGCGATCGAGGCGACAGGCCTGACGAAGAAGTTCGGCGACGTTGTCGCGCTCGATGGCGTTAGCGTCAGCGTTCCTAGCGGGAGCGTACTGGGCCTGCTTGGCCCCAATGGTGCCGGGAAGACGACCGCCGTTCGTATCCTGACCACAATCATTCGCCCCGACAGCGGATCGGCGCGAGTCCTTTGGCTACGACGTCGTGAGCAACGCGTCCGCCGTCCGGTACCGGATCGGCCTCGCGGGGCAATACGCGGCGGTCGATGGCAACCTCAGCCGGTCGGGAGAATTTGCGCTTAATCGGGCTGCTGACCCAGATGCCTCGCAATACTATCGCTGCACGCGCGGACGTTCTGCTCGAACGCTTCGAGCTGACAGAGGCCGCCGATCGTGTGGTGCGCACGTATTCGGGCGGCATGCGGCGGCGCCTTGACCTTGCTGCCGCGCTCGTCCACCAACCCCCCGTGCTTTTCCTTGACGAGCCAACCACTGGTCTCGACCCCCAGGGACGGCTCGAGTTGTGGGATGTCATCAGGGACCTTGTGTCGGACGGCACAACGGTTCTGCTGACGACTCAATACCTCGAAGAAGCGGACAAGCTAGCCGATAACATCGCTGTTGTTGACCACGGAAGGATTATCGCGGAGGGAACCCCAGCCGACCTTAAGGCAAGGGTGGGGAGCACCATGATCGAGATTGGTCTGCCTGACGAGGGCGAAGCCGTGCGCGCGAAATCAGTGTTGGCACGCTTCAGCGAAGACGTGGAACCCGACGGCCGCAAAGTCCGCATGAGGATCAATGATGGTGCTCGCGTCCTTATCGACGTACTGCGCGCGCTCGACGCCGCCCAGCTCACGCCGGCCACAATGGCCGTCAGAGAGCCGACCTTGGATGACGCATTCCTTGCCCTGACCGGACGCCAGCCTGAGCCGAGGGAATCCCCCGACCGGCAGGCGGTTGCTGTGGGAGGTGCCTGATGACGTTGACAGCTACTTCGTTTCCTCGTCCGATTGAACACAATGGTCTTGGCCGCCTTGTCAGCGCGATGTCAGACATACTCGCTGTGACTTGGCGCAACCTCCTCGGCTATAAGCGAGTGCCACAGCTGCTTGTGTTCTCGACGATCCAGCCGGTGATCTTCGTACTGATGTTCCGGTACGTCTTCGGCGGCGCCATCACGGTACCTGGCGTTAGCTACGTAGACTACCTCATGCCTGGTATCTTCACGCAGGTGGTTGTCTTTGGATCTGTCGGCACGGCAATCGGCCTGGCCGCCGACCTCAACACCGGCCTCCTTGAACGTTTCCGTTCGCTGCCCATGGCGCGTCCAGCGGTCCTGGCTGGACGTACGACAGCCGACCTTGCGCGCAACGTCTTTGTGGTGCTGCTGATGGCCGCGGTCGGCTTCGTCGTCGGCTTCCGAGTGCATACAAGCGCGCCGGAATTTATCGCCGGTCTCGCACTCGTATTGCTTTTCGGCTACACGTTCTCGTGGGTCTTCGCCACAGTCGGGCTCTGGGTGCGCGACCCGGAGTCGGCCCAAGCTGCCGCATTCCCGGTCCTCGCGCCGCTGGTCTTTGCATCGTCAGCCTTCGTTCCGACGAACACAATGCCGGACTGGCTACGCGTCTTCGCGGAGCACCAGCCGGTGTCTGTCACGGCGACGGCTGTGCGCGGGTTGATGCTTAGTGGCGCGTCGACTTCCGACATCGTTCAAGCTGTCGCGTGGTCTGCTGCCATCCTGCTGGTGTTTGTACCGCTGGCGATCTGGCGCTACCAAAGAACCGCCTAGGGTTTTTTAGCCCGTCGACCATGACCAGGGCGTGGCCTCAGATTGGGCGCCTGATTCTACCAACAGTTCGGTCAATCGGGCCGATTTGGTTGAGGCCACACGTGTGATCTGTGTCACAGTCTCCGGACCTGCTGAGTTCGCACGATATCCCCATCGGACGTCGAATGGGGTCGGCGCTCCGGCTTTCCTGAGGCTCGCCGGATTGCGGGGCCTCGCAGCCATCCGGCAAACGGCGCCAGAAGGGTCTCTCCTAGCAGTTTGTCCATCAACGGCGGTCGCCCATCCACGGCGGGACGAGAGGAGTTCCAACCCGGTGACGGACCCGGTTCGAATTCGAATAGCCCAAGTCCTAGGACCCATTGCCCACGAGAAACGAGTCCTCAGTCTGAGTCCCCGGGGCGCCAGGTCTCCGAACCTAAAGGTAGTGGGCTTCGCTATGAGTTACAGACAATGATCGGACTTGGATCTGGAACGAATCAGCTGGCCGCGGAGTCGCTAGTCGCAGGCGCGCATGCTCGCGTTTATCTTCGCCACCAGGGCGTTGTTTCGCCGCACGAAGTCGATGATCACGTCCAACTCGCTGTCGGTAAAAGTCGACCAGAGCTCGATCAGCCCGTCGGCAAGAGGCTGGAAAAGCGCTCCAATCTCACCCAGGTTCTCGTCTACCGGTTCGACAATCACGCAACGCCGGTCGTGTTCGTCGGGCCGCCGGCGAACGTATCCTGCGCGCTCCATCCGGTCGATGAGCCGCGTCGTCGCCCCGCTCGAAAGTCCGGTCCGCTCGGCGAGCTCCCCCGCCGTCATAGGGCCGAGCGTGTTCAGGAGGTCCATCGTCTCAATGTCGGTCGCATGCATGCCGACGCGCTCGGCGACCGCCTGGCTGAACAGGGCGTCGAACGAGCTCATCAGGCGCATCTCTCGGGACAGCTCCTCAATTTTTCGCGTCAGAGCTGGGCTGTTGGGGCCGCGTGGGGGCCGGGATTTAGTCTTTGTGATCTTGGTCACAGTCTGTTGCTCAGGTGTTGACATGCAGATTGCACTCCGCGTATCATCTGCACCATGCAGATACTGCACTGTGCAGAATATGCATCACGCTCCATTCTAGCACAGTTGAGAAGGAAGGAGTACTGAAATGCCAAAGCTCGTTGTCGGCACTTTCCTCACCGTAGATGGCGTCATGCAGGCGCCGGGGGGACCCGATGAGGACCGCGAGGGTGGATTCGAGCACGGCGGTTGGTCGGTCAACTACTGGGATGACGTTATGGGCCAGCTAATCGTCGAGTCTACGCTTCAAGGAGACGCACTGCTGCTCGGGCGGAAGACCTACGAGATCTTTGCCGCCCACTGGCCGAATGTCGGTGGCGATGATCCCATCGCGGCCAAGCTCAACAGCGTGCCAAAGTACGTCGCCTCACGGACCCTCGAAAAAGTCACGTGGAACAACGCGACTCTCGTCGAGGGAGACGTCGCTAAGGCGGTCGCCGCGCTTAAGGATCAGGCCGGGAGCGAGATCCAGGTGCACGGCAGTGGCGACCTGATTCAGACCTTGATCGAACACGATCTCGTCGACGAGTACCGGCTTTGGTTCTTCCCGCTGGTGCTCGGCAATGGCAAGCGGCTCTTCGCCGCTGGAGCTGTTCCCGCCGCTTTGAAGCTGGTCGACACGAAGACTTCCAGTACAGGCGTGGCCATCCACACCTACGAACGCGCCGGCGCGATCGAGTACGGCTCATTCGAAGTCGATGTGCAGGGGAAGACGGAGGCGCTGTGGACCTGATGCCCATGCTAAGCGCATCAACCGCCACAACGCGGCTCATACAAGGAGGATTGCCATGAAATCCATCGCTCATTTTGCCTATCGCAGGCGTCGCTATGTGGTTGTCGGCTGGATTCTCGCTCTAGTCGGCGTGTTCGCATTGTCCGGGGCCTTTGGCGGCGAGTTCAGCACTGAGTTCAAGCTGCCGGGCTCCGAAAGTCAGAACGCCCTCGACCTGCTCAAGAAGAGCGGCGTTAATGATCGCACCGGCCACCAGGGCCAGGTAGTGTTCGAGGCTCAGCAGGGGGTGCAAGACCCCACCGTCAAGCAGGCAGTCGAGGGCCTGCTAGGCGACATCCGTTCCGCTGTGCCGGGCGTGGAGACGATAAGCCCCTATCAGCCCGGGAAGGACTACCAGATCGCTAAGGGCGACAAGATAGCTTACGCCGAACTAAACTTCTCCGACCGCAATTATGAGAAGTACACGGACGACGCGGATGTCATCAAGGGTCTGCGGAACAATGTGAACGTGCCGGGGTTGCGGATCGAGCTCGGCGGCGACATGTTCGCCGAAGCACCCGCGCTTTCCAGCGAGTTCATTGGCATCATCGCAGCCATCATCATTCTGCTCATCGCGTTCGGGTCGGTCATCGCGATGGGGTTGCCGATCATCACGGCCTTGTTCGGCATAGGCATCGGCGTGGCAATAATCGGACTGCTGACAAACGTAATGGCTATGCCGAACTTCACCACTCAGCTCGCAGCCATGATCGGTATCGGCGTCGGCATAGACTACGCACTGCTGATAGTATCCCGTTACCGCGACGGCTTGCGCGAGGGCATGGAGCCACGGGAGGCGATCGCCCTAAGCCTAGACACCTCCGGCCGCGCGGTCCTCTTCGCTGGCGTGACGGTCGTTATTTCGCTTCTGGGCATGTTCCTGATGAACCTGGATGCGATGCGCGCCGTCAGCACGGGCGCCATAGTCGCCGTCTTGATTACCATGCTTGCCGCCCTGACGCTGGTGCCGGCCATTCTCGGTTTTGCCGGGCGGAATATCGATAAATTTGGCCTGCCTCACCGCCCGGAGAAGCCGGGCGAGATGCACCGCACAATTTGGTGGCGGTGGAGCCGCGTCATCCAGGCTCACCCCTGGCCGGCACTGATCGCGAGCGTTGCGGTTCTCATCGTGCTTGCGATCCCTCTGCTGTCGCTGCGGCTCGGCTTTGGCGATGCCGGTAACCGCCCTGAATCGGACAGCAGCCGCCGCGCGTACGACCTGCTCTCCGAAGGGTTCGGCCCCGGCTTCAACGCCCCCCTCCTCGTTGTCGCGCAGGGGAAGAACGGGCCGCCCGAGAGCAAGGACCTAGACACGCTTGCGAGCCGCCTTGAATCGACATCTGGCGTTGAGTCAGTGACCAAGCCGGAAGTCCTCGGAAACAGCAATCTTGCTCTCATAAACGTCTTCCCGACGACGGGGCCCCAAGCGGAGGACACGACCGATCTGGTCCACCGGCTTCGCAAAGAGACGATACCGCCGGTGAAGGCCCAGACAGGCATGGACGTGCTCACGACGGGCTTGGCGCCCGGCGCAGTGGACTTTTCGGACTACGTTACTGACAAGCTGCCGATCTTTATCGGCGCAGTGCTGGCGCTGTCATTCCTGCTGCTGCTGGTAGTCTTCCACAGCGTCGTTGTCCCGCTGAAGGCTGTAATCATGAACATGTTGTCCATCAGCGCGGCCTTTGGAGCGATGATAGCGGTCTTCCAGTGGGGCTGGTTCGACTTCATCATTGGCCAGGGCAAGGAGGGGCCGATCGAGGCCTGGGCGCCGATGATGCTGTTCGCCATTATCTTCGGGCTCTCGATGGACTACGAGGTCTTCCTCCTCACGCGCGTAAGAGAGGAATACGACCGCACCGGCGACAACGCCCGCGCGGTCGCGGACGGCCTCGCCGCGACCGGACGTGTGATCTCGGCCGCGGCGGCGATCATGGTCTGCGTCTTCGGCGCCTTCGTCCTCGGCGAACAGCGTGACATAAAGCTCTTCGGTTTCGGCCTCGCTGCTGCGATCTTCATCGACGCTACGATCGTGCGGCTCATACTTGTCCCAGCGGCGATGGAGCTGATGGGCCGGGCGAACTGGTGGGCGCCCGCCTGGCTCGTCCGCTACCTGCCGACGATCAGAGTCGAAGGCGCCCGCGACCACGGCTGGCCCGCTGCCGGGTCGGCTTCGGAGGCGAGCTGAGGAGGGCCGTGCGTAGGGCCCGACGAGAGTCGGGCCCTAGGTGACGCCCTTCGGGCCGAACACGCGCCTGGAGGACCGGTCGAGCCTAAGAGAAAGCGGGTTGGAGAAATCGAAACTTCCCTGCTAAGAGGTGAAAGATGATTCTCTTGAAATCGTGCCCCCGCTGTCACGGCGATATGATGCAGGAAGAACTGCTGGGCGAACTGGAGCTCGTTTGCCTGCAGTGCGGTCACAGGACCTATCCCGAAGCGCAGGCGAAGGAGCGGGCGGAGCCACCTCGCATCGCCAGGGCGGCCTAGATGGCGACGCCCACGGTCGACGTTCGATATATGATCGATGACGTGTCCGCGGTGGTCGCCTACTACACGACTCACCTCGGCGTCACGCTCGAGCAGACGCAATTCCGGCCTTCGCCTCTGTCAGCCGCGACGGTGTAAGACTGCTTATCAGCGGTGAGACGAGCTCTGGGAGGCGGTCAATGCCTGACGGCCTGCGGCCGGTGCCCGGCGGCTGGAACCGGATTCAATTGCAAGTCTCTGACCTCGCCTCGGAAGGGGATCGGCTCCACGCCGCGGGCCTCCAGTTCCACAACCGGGCCGGGCGGGTCTCAGATCCTGCTCGATGACCCGTCAGGGAACCCGGTGGAGCCCTTTGAGCCCGCGCACTAGCTGCTGGCAGTAAGCAACGGACTTCAGCGCGTGGGAGGTCGTCCTTTGGCTGCGCCTCGGCGGCCCCGCTACAGAATGAGGTGCAGGTCTCCAAACTCGTGCCAGAGATACCCCGCCTCTAGCGCCGCCGCGTAGGTCTTTCGCAGATGCCCCCGCCCGGCGAGCGCCTCCAGCATTGCTAGATGGCTGGCCTTTGGCTCGTGAAAGCCGGTGAGGAGCCCGTCGACGTAGCGAATGCCGCGCTCAGGCGTGACCACCAGGTCCGTCCACCCGCTCGATGCG